>Ga0126312_10000626_pt1 | contig 21595 bp, 27 predicted proteins | sample Plot104A_FD_92537 | JGI IMG/M metagenome (GOLD analysis project Ga0126312, IMG submission 92537) | Serpentine soil microbial communities from UC McLaughlin Reserve, CA, USA - Plot104A | ecosystem: Environmental > Terrestrial > Soil > Grasslands | place: USA: UC McLaughlin Reserve, Lake County...
ATGAGCAGGCATGCTTGCCCGTCGTCTAAGCCTCGCCGGTCTTCGGGCATCCCTGTGCTCACTCCAGGACCGTAGCGCCGACCCACCAGTCGGGTAACTAGACGCCATACGGTGGCGACAGGCTGGGCCACGCCCGATCAGATCACCAGCCGAATCGACCTCATGCGGGCGGTGAAAAGCCTCCATATGAGCATGGTGAATGCGGTCGATGTCGCGCACCTAATGCGCGAAGCCGCCGCCACAACCCCAGCACTAACTGCTCCGGCGCGGGTAATCGCCATGCGGGCCCAGGGAGAAGCTGAAATTGCAATGCAGCAAGGCATCAGCGCATACGACGGCATGACGTGGGCAACTCCACGGCAGATCGCAACCAATCAGGCGATCCCAATGCCCGAACCGGCTCGCCGTGGACTCGTCAATCTGGCAAACCAGGTGATCGCCACGTCGAACCAGGCAGTGACTGCAACCGCACCGCTCGATCCCAGCGAATCGGCACAACCGAAAAGGTCCGGACGTCCCCGGGCTCTTCGGCGTTCCGGTCAGAGTCGAACGATGCGTCGGCATGAACGTGCTTCGAAAGGACCTCCACGATGAGTCGGAACCCGACGCACAAACTGGGTGCTCAAGCGCCGCAGGACCGCGATTCCAAATCGGTACACCGGTTCGCAGGTCGCCGAGCCTCTTGGGCTATGACGAAACCAGAGTCCAAGCCGACCTATACCAGCTGCGAGAGAGGACTGCTCTGACCATGACTGATGATGACCTCAACCAGCTCTATCCTGCGAGAGCCGACTCGCCCCCGGCTCCGCTGCCGCTGGTGCTGACGGTTGAGCAGGCAGCCGAGCGTCTCGGGATCGGCCGAACCGTCATGTACGCACTTGTCAGCTCCGGCGCTGTCGAGTCAGTCCAGATCGGCCGTCTGCGTCGGGTGCCCGCCGACGCCCTGGTCACGTTCCTGGACGGGCTCCGAGCGGGGCGCCGAGGCGGTGCGGCGTGACACGCCAAGCCAATGGGCGGTCAACGATTTATAGGGCAAGCGATGGCTACTGGCACGGTCGGGTGATAGTTGGCATCACCGATCAAGGGAAGCCAGATCGACGACATGTCATGTCACGATCCAAGTCCGTGGTCGCTGCAAGGGTCCGGGAGCTCGAGAAGAAACGGGAGAGCGGGAGCGTCCCACTACCCAGGGTTCGGTGGTCCGTTGCCGGGTGGCTCGAGCATTGGCTGGAGAACATCGCTCGACCGACGATCCGGCAGAGCAGCTATGACGCCTACAAGGTCGCGGTGCGAGTTCATCTGATTCCCGGTGTCGGGGAGCACCGGCTCAATCGTCTGCGACCTGAGCACCTCGAGCTACTGTATCGGCGGATGATCGCGACCGGAGCTCGGCCGGCGACCGCTCATCAGGTGCACCGCACGATCCGCACCGCGCTAGGCGAGGCCGTACGGCGCAGGCAGGTTCAAGAAAACGTCGCGACCCTCGCAAAGGCACCGAAAATCGAAGCCAAGGAGCCTGAGCCCTATTCCGTCGCGGAGATTCGGAGCACTTTGACCGCGGCTCGAGAACGCCGTAATGCCGCACGATGGGCGATTGCACTATCGCTGGGCCTCCGGCAAGGCGAGGTACTCGGCTTGCATTGGTCTGACGTCGATCTCGACGCTGGAAGCCTCAAGATCACAACGAACCGGGTTCGACCGCATTTCGAACACGGTTGCTCAACTCCGTGCGGGAGGACTCCAGGCCACTGCACGCGCCGTGTGCAGACCAACCAGGACGACGGACCCACTAAGTCGAGTGCCGGCAAGCGAAAGATCGGACTGCCGCCGCAGCTTGTCCAGCTCCTAATAGATCACCGCCGGGAACAAGATCAGGAGCGGGCGAGGGCGGGTCCACTCTGGGTGGAGACGGGTCGAGTCTTCACAGACAGGTTCGGCCGGGCGGTCAAGCCGAAGTTCGACTACCACGCCTGGAAGGCGCTGTTGAAGCGGGCCGGCGCCCGAGAATCACGCCTCCACGATGCTCGTCACACAGCGGCGACTGTGCTCTTGGCGCTGGAGGTGCCGGAACGCACAGTTATGGGTGTCATGGGCTGGTCGTCGACGTCGATGGCCGCGCGCTACCAGCACGTAACCGATCCCATCCGGCACGAGGTCGCCAGCCGGGTCGGCGGACTCCTCTGGTCCCCGACAGAGACCAATTGAGACTAAAACTGAGACTACGGTCCGTAAACCGCCGCCTGGAACTGTGAGGTCCGGGCGGCAGTTTCTTTTGCTGACAAGGGGCGGAGGATGCGGGATTCGAACCCGCGAGGGCGTGAACCCAACCCGCTTTCCAAGCGAGCGCCATAGGCCTCTAGGCGAATCCTCCGCGCGGAACCTTACCGGCCACGGGCAAGCGCCACGAATGGACAAGACAGATGTGTAAACACTGTGTTAGTTGTCGGTTGTCATCCGAGTGTCGCGCTGATTTGGGCGGCCTACCTGCTTAACCTCGACTGGGTTGGCGTTTCATCAGCAACAGTTTGGAGTTAGCCATGGCGCTGCGCATCAAGTCAGACGGCACAAAAACCACCATTCAGTTCATCCTTCCCGACGACGTTCATAAAGGCGCCGTATCTGCCGTTGGCTCGTTCAACGATTGGAAGCCGGGTGCGCACAAGCTGGTGCGCCGGAGCAATGGCACGCGGAGCGTGACGGTCGCCGTGCCGGCCGGCCAGCCGGTGCGGTTCCGCTATCTCGGTGAAGGCGGCGTCTGGTTCGATGATGACGAGGCTGACGTGATCACCGCGGAGGGCTCGCTGGTACAAACTTGAGCGGCGCTCCGGTTCCGGTTCCATCCGCGCATTCCGTTACAACCGAGCTGTGCCGGTCTCCGTACTCATCCCGTAGACTCATCGACGGTCCCTCGCGTGGCGATACCTCACCCAACTCCCCCAGGGCTTGACGGCAGCAAGGGTAAGTGAGCTCTTTCGGGTACGCGGGGGATCGCTCTTACAGCCGCATGGCCGGCGGTTCTGGGTGAGTGTCAGTGGGGTTCTTTAGAATCGCTCCATGTTCGACGGCGTGCCTGATTGCGCTGGTCTAAGCCGGCCAGCGACGCTGGCTGCAACAGCGCATGCCATTTGGGATGCCGCCGGCCCAGACGGGCATGCTCTCCAAGGAACGGCAGGCCTTAGCTCGCCCCAGCGGGCTTCACTCCGAGGCGCTGCATGAGCCCCATGGCGTCATAGGGCGCGCGGACCTTGGCGTCGTTGTCGCAGTAGAGGTAAACGTCCTGGCCCAGAGCGGTCCAACCCTTGATCTTGCTGGCCCACTCGTCCAGGGACTCATCGCTGTAGCCGCTGGTGTACAGCTCGTCGTGACCATGCAGCCGGACATACATGAAGTCCGTTGTGATCTCTTCGATAAATGGCCATTTGCCTGGGCTGTCGGCAACGACCAGCGCGATCTGCTGGCGACGCAGCAGCTCGTAGAAGGCGGGATTACGGAACGACTCGTGGCGAACCTCAACGGCGTGCCTTATGTGCTGATCTGCATCGGTGGCCTCGGTCAAAGCCCGATCCGCTGGTACCCGCTGATCATGATTTGCTGCGATCTCGGCCCCCTCTCCGGCCGTCCGAGGCAGCTGCTCGAAGAAAGCGTCCAATCGCCCTGCGTCGAATCCCAGGTTCGGCGGCAGCTGCCACAAAATCGGTCCCAGCTTAGGACCCAGCGCCAGCACGCCGGAGGCAAAGAAGTTGGCCAGTGGGGTCTCGATTCCCGCCAACTTCTTCATGTGGGTGATGAACCGCCCGCCCTTCACACCGAAGGTGAAGGCCTCTGGTACAGCTGACGCCCAGGCCTCGAAGCTGGAGCGTCGCTGCAAGGAATAGAAGCTGCCGTTGATCTCCACCGAGTTCATCCGCTCAGCGACGTAGGCCAGCTCCTTCCGGTGGCTCAGACCCTTCGGATAGAAGCGTCCGCGCCAGGGTGCGTACGTCCATCCGGAGATGCCGATCCAAATGCCCACCAACTAGACGTTCGTCCTGCTGGGCTCACTTTGCAAACCGCAGGGAATCGCCATCGAATCTGGACTGTCTCCGCCGAGGCATAAGGTGCATGCGTGGAGCCGGGCTTCGAATCGATCGAGAGCACCCAGGAGGAGGCGCTGTTCTCGGAATCTGCAGTGCCTTCGACACGCTCGGCGCCCCTCGCCCTCTACCGACGCTATCGCCCTGACACGTTCGCCGAAGTGATTGGCCAGGACCACGTTACCGAGCCGCTCCAGCGCGCTCTGACCAATAACCGGGTCAACCACGCCTACCTCTTCTCAGGTCCGCGCGGCTGCGGCAAGACCACGTCGGCCCGAATTCTCGCTCGGGCGCTCAACTGTCAGTTTGGTCCGCGTGCCGAACCGTGCGGCAAATGCCAGTCGTGCCAGGACCTGGCCCGTGGCGGCCCAGGGAGCATCGATGTGATCGAGATCGATGCGGCGAGCCACGGCGGCGTCGATGACGCTCGAGATCTGCGGGAACGCGCTTTCTTCGCTCCTGTTAGCAGCCGCTACAAGATCTACATCGTCGACGAGGCCCACATGGTCACCACAGCCGGCTTCAACGCGCTGTTGAAGCTGGTCGAGGAACCGCCGCCGCATGTGAAGTTCATCTTCGCGACAACCGAGCCGGACAAGGTGATCAGCACCATTCGGTCGCGAACTCACCACTATCCGTTCCGTCTGGTACCGCCTCGGGTATTGATGGACTACCTCGGAAAGATCTGCGCCGCCGAAGGAATTCAGGTCGAGCCAGGTGTCTTGCCGCTGGTTGTCCGCTCCGGTGCTGGTTCGGTACGTGACTCGCTCTCAGTTCTTGATCAACTCCTAGGTGCCGCGGACGAGTCAGGGGTGTCCTACCGTCAAGCGGCCGCTTTGCTTGGCTACACACCGGACTCCTTGCTCGATGAGTTTGTCGACGCGTTCGCCGCGGGTGACGCCGGTGCAGCTTTTACCTGCGTCGACAAGGTCATCGAGGTCGGGCAGGATCCGCGTCGTTTCGCCGAGGATTTGCTGCGCCGACTTCGTGATCTTGTTCTGGTTGCCGCGGTACCGGACGCGCTTACCTCGGGCCTGGTTGATGTCGCACCCGATCAGGCCGAGCGGCTGTCCTCACAGGCCGCGGCGCTAGGCCCGGGCGAGCTCACCCGAGCGGCCGAGGTGATCGCCACCGGCCTCACCGACATGCGGGGTACGACTGCCCCGCGGTTGCACCTGGAACTGATGTGCGCCCGGGTCCTGCTGCCCGGTGCCGATGTCGACGAGCGTGGTATCCATGCTCGGCTGGACCGGCTGGAGCGCCGGCTTGGCGTGGTCGGCTCGATTAGCCCAGAGACGGCAGCGACCCGGTCGGAGCCGGCGGCCACCCGCCCAGAGCCAGCAGCCACGCATCCTAACGCGGTAGCCGGGCAGCCAGAGCCTATGGCCACTCGCGGGCCTTCGCCAACGCCGCCCGAGCCGGCACCATCGGGCCGTCCTGAGCAGGCGCCAAAGCAGCTCGAGCCTGTGAATGCACCGACTTCACCAAATACGCCCCCGGCGCAGACGCTCTCTGTCACCGACGTTCGCCGGCTGTGGCCTGAGGTACTGGAGGAGGTCAAGGGCAAGCGCCGCTTCACCTGGATCCTGCTCAGCCAGAACGCGCAGGTCGCCGATCTCCGCGACGGCACATTGACGCTTGCCATGGCGAACACGGGGGCTCGGGACAGTTTCGGGCGCGGCGGGAGTGAAGACATTCTTAGGGAGGCGCTCATCGTTGTCCTGGGTGCGGACTTCAACATCAAGACCATGGTCGACGTCGCCGCGACGCCCCAGCAGTCTCAACAAACCTCCGCGCCAAAAAGCCCGTCAGGTGCACCGAGCCATGAAGAGCAGATGGACGATCGCGATGCGGCGGCCAGCCTGGCAGATGAAGATCTTGACGAGTCCACTGCGTCGGACACGGATCTGCTGGCGCGCCATCTCGGCGCGGAGATCATCGCCGAGGAGCAACACGATGCGTAGGCTGTCCGGAGACTGATCTCCAAGGAGCCCACGATGATTCCCGAAGGCGATATGTCCGGTCTGCTCGCTCAAGCCCAGGCCATGCAAGAGCAGTTGCTCACCGCCCAGCAAGAGCTGGCCGAGACCAGAGTCGAGGGCACTGCTGGTGGCGATATGGTCACCGCCACGGTGACCGGATCCGGCGAACTCGTCGAACTTGTGATCAAGCCCGAGGCCGTCGATCCTGAGGACACCGAAACTCTGGCCGACTTGATCCTGGCTGCGGTACGGGACGCCACGGATCGGGCCCAGGCGTTGGCTTCCGCGAAGCTTGGCCCGCTGGCCGGCGGGCTCGGCGGCGGCCTGCCCTTCTGATCCAAGATCGAGTCAGCATGTACGAAGGTCCTGTTCAGGACTTGATCGACGAACTCGGCCGACTGCCCGGCATCGGGCCAAAGAGCGCCCAGCGGCTCGCGTTCCACATCCTCGCCGCAGAGCCAGACGACGTGCTCAGGCTCGCCGCCACATTGAAGCTGGTCAAGGACACGGTCAAATTCTGTGAGATTTGCTTCAACGTCGCGGAGGATGCGCAGTGCCGCATCTGCCGTGATCCGCGCCGCGACCCGTCGATCATCTGCGTGGTCGAGGAACCGAAAGACGTCGTAGCTGTGGAGCGTACCCGCGAGTTCCGCGGCCGCTATCACGTCCTCGGCGGAGCGATCAGTCCTATCGATGGGGTCGGGCCGGGGGATCTCAAGATCAGGGAACTATGCCTCCGCCTTGCCGATGGCACTGTTACCGAAGTGATCTTGGCGACCGATCCCAACCTGGAAGGCGAAGCCACCGCCACCTACCTCAGCCGGCTCTTGGTCCCACTGGGCGTGCGGGTCAGCCGATTGGCGAGCGGCCTGCCCGTTGGCGGCGACTTGGAGTACGCCGACGAGGTCACGCTGGGACGGGCCTTCGAGGGGCGCCGCTACGTCGACGCCTCGTAGTGGTACACACCAAGCTTTTCGCAAGCACCGTTGAGGATTCGCTGTACCGCCAAAGTGCCGTCCAGCGGCATGATCTTGCTTTCCGTGCGGCCGTAGAGGATGCACTCGGTTACCTCCATGAGCTCATGGGAGTAACCGGTGCCCCTGGGTGGCCGCTCGATCACTTCAGGCTCACCGTGAGTTCGCTTGAGCAGGATGTGGGTGGGGTGATGGAAGCGCGGTGGCACCTCAATCCAGCCTCCGGTGCCATGGATCCGCGCCATGCCCGGGGTCGGGTGGCGCAGCGAGATCAACAGCGTCGCGGCTCGGCCGTCCTGATAGCTCAGCAACAATCCAGCCTCGGCGTCGACACCGGTAGGAGCGAGTGAGCCACTCACCTCCACACGGTCCGGATTGCCAAGGAAGTGCTGGGCGAACGACACGGGGTACACGCCGAGATCGAGTATGGCGCCACCGCCAAGATCAGGATTGAAGAGCCGGCCCTGTGGATCGTATGGACGGTCCACACCGAGGTCGGCGTACACCTGTCGAATCTCGCCGATCGCGCCGTCGGCGATCAATTGGCGAGCGGCGAAGATCGCGGGTTGAAACCGGGTCCACATCGCCTCCATCACGAAGACCTGCTCGGTCCGGGCGGTTCGTACGATCTCCTCGGCTCCAGCGACCGTGGCGGCGAAGGTCTTTTCAATAAGGACCGCCTTGCCTGCCTTGATAGCGCTGAGCGCCGGCTGCAGGTGCTGAGGATGTGGCGTTGCAATGTAGACGACGTCGACCTGGTCGTCGGCGAACAAATCCTCGTACGATCCGTACGCCCGCTCCAGACCGTGCCGATCGGCAAAGGCCCTCGCCCGGAGGAGGGAACGGCTGGCCACAGCCACAGGCCTCGCATTCGGGACGTGCCCGAAGTCCCCTATCACGGACTCCGCGATACGCCCTGGCCCGACGATGCCCCAGCGAATCTCTTTCACGGGCTCACTCTAGGGGCGGGCGCGCTTCGCTCCCCAGGACAGGAAGATCGGGATGAAGAGGATCCACCAGTTCTGCCACCCGGTCGCAAAGCAGAAGACGATGGCCAGCGTCCAGGCGGCCGCAGTGATGAAGGCGAGGTTGCGGTTGAACGTGCTGGGCGGCTGGGCAGGAGCACTGGTAGCTACATGCGAGCCGGGTGCAACCGGCGGTTGGGACTGCCATGGCGGTGCTTGGAACGGTTCTTCCCGCGCGGTCGGAGTGCCGGGGCGAGGCTCGGGCAGATCAACGAACAGGGCATCCAGGTCAGCGGCCACCTTGGCGTTGAGCGCCCGGGTTAGCCGGTCGTCGAACTCTGCGGCGTCGAGGCGACCGACAGCCAGATGCTCGCGGAGGTACTCGGCCGCCTTGTCGCGCTCGGCATCGCCGATCCGAGTCCCGCGTCTGCCGGTGGAATCCGGCTCCGCCGGTGTGCCTGGTTCGCTCATGTGTCCAGTATTTCAACCGGCGGAGCCGCAAGCCCGATGACTTAGAGTTGACTGCCGAACGAGGTAAGGAGCCGGTGTGGGCCGCGTTGTGCAGAAATACGGCGGTTCGTCCGTCGCCGACGCGGACAGCATCAAAAGAGTCGCCAAGCGTATTTGTGCCAGCAAGCAAGAGGGCCACGATGTCGTGGTCGTGATCTCGGCCATGGGTGACACAACCGACGAGCTGATGGATCTTGCGCTGCAGGTCTCCCCGCTACCACCGCCGCGTGAACTCGACATGCTGCTCACCGCGGGGGAACGGATGAGTGCCGCTCTTCTGGCGATGGCCATTCATGATCAAGGCATGCACGCTCGATCGCTGACGGGCTCCCAGGCCGGCATCATCACGACCGGTACGCACGGCAACGCCCGGATCATTGACATCACGCCCGGCCGGATAACCAGAGCATTGGACCAGGACGACATCGTGATTGTCGCCGGCTTCCAAGGGGTCGCCCAGGACACCAAGGACGTGACAACGCTGGGCCGTGGTGCCTCCGACACTACGGCGGTCGCGTTGGCCGCCGCCCTCAAAGCGGATTATTGCGAGATCTTCACCGACGTCGACGGCGTGTTCACCGCCGACCCGCGGATCGTGCCGAGCGCCCGGCGGATTCCGCACATCAGCTACGAGGAGATGCTCGAGATGGCAGCCTCCGGTGCCAAGATCTTGCATCTGCGCTGTGTGGAGTACGCGCGCCGGGAGAACGTACCGGTGCATGTCCGATCATCATTCACCGACAAGGACGGAACCTGGGTCACCGAGCTCGAGGAAGGAACCGAGATGGAGCAAGCCATCATCTCCGGCGTCGCCCACGATCGCAGCGAAGCCAAGATCACCATCGTCGGGGTGCCCGACAAGGTGGGTCAGGCGGCGCGGATCTTCGAGGCGGTAGCCGCGACCGATATCAACGTCGACATGATCGTGCAGAACGTCTCCGCATCTCAGACCTCCCGCACCGATATTTCCTTCACGTTGCCCAGCACCGACGGCCGGGCTGCCATGGCCACGCTCCATGCCATCAGGGACGAGGTCGGATTCCAGGATGTGCTTTACGACGACCGGATCGGAAAAGTCTCCGTCGTCGGCGTCGGCATGCGCTCTCATCCGGGCGTCACAGCACGGTTCTTCTCGGCGCTCGCCGAGGTGGGAGTAAACATCGAAATGATCTCTACTTCCGAGATTCGGATCTCCGTCGTTGTCGATCAAGATGATGTGGACCTGGCAGTGGCAGCGGCGCATACCGCATTCGGCTTGGACGCCGCAGAGGAGGCCGTGGTCTACGCCGGCACCGGTCGCTAGTTGATCCTGAGGTTTTCCTCAGCGGCAGGCGAACCTGCGCATGCTGATACTTCGGGATTGTCCACTCGACGGAAAGTAGGTGACGTTCGCGCTGACGCAAAGGTTGTCCGCATTGGTGACGTATGCGCCAGTTACCGTCTCTTGGCCGTATGCCCCCGTAGCCGTTGCGTAGGAAGGCCACGACGAACCGGAATAGCGGGACAGGCGGATCTCCGTTCGAACGTAGTCAGTGGAGCCAATGGAGCCGTTGTGCGTCCCCGAGACGCAGTTGGTGCCGCCATTTTCCGGGGCGTAGTAAACGCGTAGTGTCAAGCCTGAAGCGGTCCGCTGCCCGACGATAAATCCCGGACAACTGACAAGTGTCCCGGTCGGAATATTGGTTCCGCCCGGGGCAGCCGTTGTCGAGGTCGTCCTGCTCCCCGTCGGGTTGCCCAGCGTGCCAAAGATCTCGCCCAAGGACCTGTTGCTGGTCGATGGGCCGTAACCGATCGCGGCGAAGGTGACCAATGCGACAATGGTCAGCGTCGACCAGCCGTCGCTCTCGGCCATGACGCTTACCTCCCCGCACATGGGACTCATGTGACTTGTGTTAATCGACGATAATTGCCGACTGTAATTGCGTCAACGGGCTGGTGCGCCTCTTTTTTACGGTGTAAACCTCCTGCAGAGCTAATCGGTCAGGGACACGCCGCGAAATTCCGGGCGACTGATCGGTGTCGGGTCAGGATGAGCCATGGCCGTCACGTCGCCGCCACGCCCGTCGCGGGCGTCCACATCAGGTCGGCCAGCCAGTGCCAATCCGCCGCCGGTTCCGGCTACCGGGCAGTTCCGGGTGCATTGGGATCGGGTCGTGATCTTGGCCACGATTTTGGTCTTGATCATGATCCTCGTGGTCGTCTTGATCATACGTGCGGTTGCGGGGGACGGGCACCGACGCCAGGCCACGGAGGCCGCCTCGGCAGCTGGCTTGGCGGCTCATCCAAGTGCTGCCACCACTTCGGCAGTTCCGAGCGTCGCTCCACAGCTGTGTCCTTCAGCCGCGGCCCGGCCGATCTACGCTGCTCCTGCCGTTGCCGGCGGGGATCCGGCCGCCCGAACGGTCGCATTGACCTTTGACGACGGCCCGGGAAAATTCACCTACCAAGTTCTGGACATTCTCAATGAGAAGCAAGTTCGGGCGACGTTCTTCGTGCTGGGCAAAGGGATAGCGCAGCACCCGGAGATGCTGAAGGCCATTGTCACCGCCGGGGACATGGTGGGTAATCACACATGGTCGCACCCAATGCCGAAATCCTCGATCGGGTGGAAAGCCTCCAGCTTGGCGAGGGAGATCCAGCGAACGCAGCAGGAAATCGCCGAAACAACCGGACAGGAGGCGTGTTTGTTTCGACCGCCCGGTGGTGTCACTAAAGGAGTGAATCGGGTGAGCCACGGAACGACTTTGTCGATCGTCATGTGGTCGGTAGACACCCGGGACTGGTCCGGTCAGCGCCCTGGGAACGCTCGCTTTGCCAACACCATCAGGAAACGGGCGCAGCGGGGACTCACCGAGGAACACCCGGTGGTGCTGCTGCACGACGGCGGCGGCTACCGGGGGTGGACCGTCGCCGCACTACCGGGAATCATCGACGACTACCGTGCAGCCGGGTACCAATTCGTAGACCTTGCCGGTCGCACCTAAGCCAGGTGCCTGCTGGACCGGCTTGGCCGGATGACCAGTCGAGCGCTTTGGCTGAAGTATGGCCGGGTGGTTCGCTCCTCGGCCGGGCAGCTACAGTGTCAGCCCGTGACTGCAATCCGCGTTGCCGTGGTCGGGGTGGGCAACTGCGCCTCATCCCTCGTTCAGGGCGTTCACTACTACCGCAATGCCTCGCCCGAAGAGCAGGTCCCTGGATTGATGCATGTGCAGTTCGGGGACTACCACGTCGGCGACATCGAATTCGTGGCCGCATTCGACGTGGACACCAAGAAGGTGGGTCTGGACCTCGCCGACGCGATCAACGCGAGTGAGAACAACACGATCACGATTGCCGAGGTGCCGGGCACTGGTGCGCTCGTCCAACGTGGACCGACGCTGGACGGGCTGGGCGAGTACTACCGGCAAACAATCACCGAATCGGACGCGGTACCGGTCGATGTGGTGGCGGCACTCCGAGAAGCAAAGGTCGACGTCCTCGTCTCCTATCTGCCGGTGGGATCGGAAGAGGCAGATGCCTTCTATGCCCAGTGCGCGATCGATGCCGGGGTTGGGTTCGTCAATGCGCTGCCGGTCTTCATCGCCTCAGACCCGGCGTGGGCGGCGAAGTTCGAGGCGGCCGGGGTCCCGATCGTCGGCGACGACATCAAGAGTCAAGTCGGCGCCACGATCACCCACCGGGTCCTGGCCAAGCTCTTTGAGGATCGCGGGGTGCGCCTGGAGCGCACCTACCAGTTGAACTTCGGCGGCAACATGGACTTCCAGAACATGCTGGAACGATCCCGGCTGCACTCGAAGAAGATCAGCAAGACCAAAGCGGTGACCTCGCAGGTGCCACATGAGATGCGCGATGCCGATGTGCACATCGGCCCCAGCGACTACGTGCCGTTCCTGGCCGACCGTAAGCATGCCCTGGTCCGGCTTGAGGGACGCGGGTTCGGAGATGTGCCGGTTCATTTGGAGTACAAGCTGGAGGTCTGGGACTCGCCGAACTCGGCCGGCATCATCATCGACGCCATCCGCGCCTGCAAGATCGCAAAGGACCGCGGCCTCGGAGGCCCGGTGCTGGGTGCCAGCTCATACTTCATGAAGAGCCCACCTGTCCAGTACGACGACTCAACCGCCCGTGATCTTGTCGAGGAATTCATCCGCGGCTGAGATTTCCAATGACGCTGACCTTCCTGGTGCCACAGTGATACCTGACGGGAGGATGGTGGGATGGAGCTGCGTTGGTTAGACAGTGCAGAGGCCCAGCAGTGCGATATCGCGCGGCTTCCCGCGCTGCGGCAGCGTACGGACGGCTTCCTCTGGCTCGACATCGAAACGTGGAGCGACGACGCTGAGCGGGTTCTCGCCGAAGAATTTCGGTTTCATCCACGCGCGATAGCGGAATGTCGCGAACGTAACCACATCCCGCGGATTCACAGCTACCACGACCACATTTTCCTGGTACTTCACGCGCCAGAGGTCGGCGCCGGCGGCCATGTGCACTATCTCGAACTCGACCTGTTCGTCTCCAACAGTTTTCTGGTTACCGTGCACGGGCCCCTTAACCCGAAGGTGCCGCTGGAAAAAGCGCTCCGGGAGACCCAGGAGGTAAGCCAACGCTTGCAATCCGGCCGGCTGCACCCTAGATCACCGTTCGCGCTTATGTATGCGATCGTGTCGACCCTTATCCGCAGGGACGAGAACCTGGTCGCGGAGCTCGCCCGGGAAGTGGGGCTGCTCGAGCAGCGAGTGATGGCAGCCGCCGACGAGCAAAGGCCGGAGGACTTCCTGAACGCGCTGTTCACCGCTAGGCATGAGCTTCTGACGATCAGAACAATGGCGGCTCAGGGTGGCGAGATCTATGGCCGGGCGATCAATTTGAGCGAGTTCGCTCCCGAGGATGCTCACCGCCAGATGGAAGATCTCCTCGACCAGTACAAGCGGGTATCGCGCATCACTCAGCGGCAACTTGATTTCCTCATGGGGGTGACCGAGTTCTACCGTGCCCGCACTGATACCAAGATGACCATCGCCGCCGAGCGATTGGCCGTCATCGCGGCGATGACCCTGCCCATCACCGCGCTTTCCTCGGTGATCGGTATGAATGTCATCGTCAACGATTCGACGCGCTGGGTGCCGTTGATGATCTTGCTCGGGATCATGCTGGCTCTGTCGCTGATCCTGCTGCGGTGGGCAAAGAAGCAAGGGTGGTGGTGACGACAGCTCCTGACCTGGGTCCCGATACTGTCTAGCCAGCATGAGCAGTCAAGATCAGTAGACCTCGGTCAAACCTAAGTAAGGAGTACGAAGTGAAGCTGGCTCACCTACCGCTACGTCTCGCCACGGGGGCGTACATCCTGAACTCGGGGCTCTCGAAGCAGGGGCTGGAGGGTCAAGCCGCCGAGGGCGTGCACGCCATGGCGGCCGGCGCGATTCCGGCTGTGCAGAAGATTCCGCCGGAGAAGTTCGCCCGGATTCTGTCTACAAGCGAGATCGCGCTCGGTGCATCCCTGCTGATCCCATTCATCCCGTCGACCTTGGCCGGAGCAGCACTGGTCGGATTCTCGGCTGGCCTGGTCCGGTTATACCTGAAGACGCCAGGAATGCGGCAGGAGGGCAGCCTCAGGCCGACACAAGACGGAATCGGCCTCGCGAAGGATGTGTGGTTGCTCGGCGGCGGCTTGACCCTGCTTCTCGATCGCCGTACGAAGCGGAGTAAAGCGGCGGTCCCGGAACTCAGCCCCACGGTGGACACCGCCGAACTCACCGCGGCGCCTCGCCCCGCTTAGTTTCTGTTGACCTAGTCGGCTCGGCCATCGTCGAGGAAGGCGAGGGTGGACGCGACGAACAGGGGTGGGTTCGAGACGTTGTAGTGAGTCAGGCTGGGCTTGATAGCGAGCGCTTGTCCGCCGTTGGGCCGATACTTCAGCCGCATTGGAGCGGCTTTGGTACTTTCGATTCGTGTTGCCCGAGATGATGCCCGAGCAGGCGACACCACTATTACGTGAGCGCTTGGGAGTCTGGGTCGGGTCGCTGTATCCGCCCGGCGGGCAAGCCTTCTTCCGCCGCTGGGTGGGCTGCACGGTTGCCGGTCAGGTGGCTGGCTTTACCGTGGCAGCGGTATTGGCCGCAACCCAGGACGTTTCACGCATGTCGGACTATGCGCTCGTGCTCGGTGCTGGCGCACTTGAAGGGGCATTGGTAGGCCGCGGACAGGCGATCGCCATGACTCGAGTGCAGCTTCCTTCGGGGGTGTTGCGCGTTTGGCCCATCGTCACGAGCATCGCAGCCGTTATGGCTTGGTCGATTGGCCTGATTCCGAGCTCAGTTCGCACGATCTCATTGCCGCCTGGGATTGCCTGGCCGTTAACAGCTGTTCTCGCGCTGGTGCTCCTAATCTCCATCCCTTTGGCGCAGTTTCTGCTGCTTCGCACGGTGATTCCACCTGCTAGCCAGTGGATCCGATTCAACTTGCTCGCCTGGTTGCTCGGAATCAGCTGGACGTTCGTGCCCAAGCAGCTGATCGAGCCGGATACCCCAGCGATCTCACAGGTCGGTATCTATGCCATCGCTGGAGGGCTCATGGCCACAACAGTCGCCATCGTTACGGGCCTGTGCTGGCTTAGCTGGTTGAAGGGCGGCTGCTTGCATGCCGCCGATACGCGCAATCTTGAGTGGGCGCCAACCTCACAGGGAATCTAGGAAAACTAGGTCCCAGTGTTAGTGCTCAGCTTTGATCAGTGCCCGGGCCGGACCACGACGACCTCGTCGTAGTCACCGCCGATGAACTCGCCACAGAGCGCCTTCGAAGCCTCGAATCCTGCACGAAAGCTGGGGCTCGTCTTCCAGGCATCGCGGGAGGAAGCGTCGTCCCATTCAGAGATGGATGTGAACTGCAGTGGATTGTGCAGGGCACGCAGCAGTCTCGCCTGGTGAAAGCCGGCGATATTCTCGCTGCTTTGAGTCAGCCAGTCCCGCCACTGCTGAATGAACTCGTCGGTTTTACCTTCCTTCACCTGCCAATGACCGGATGCCCACCAACGCTCCTGCATTTGTTCTCCTCGAATTTGCGCCTTCTTGCAGGGTGTCAGATAGGGCCACCGCGCGCCAGTCGTTGGCATTGGATTCCACCCCCGTCGGGATTGAGCCGCCTTGCGCACGTCTGACTTGTCAACCGCCGGCGCTCCACTCGGCCGCCACGTTGCAACCCTCACTATCAGGATGAGCACTCTGGCGGCACCTACCGATCCGTGAAAGTGTGAGGTAGCACCGAGAGGATGGGCTACATGAACCGGCTCGAGTCCACCGAGCCAGCCCAACAAGCTGACGACAGCGAAGATCTACAAACCGATCTAAGTCTGGCGCGCGAGCTGAGCGAACTGGCCCAAAGAATGCAGGCTGAACCTGATGTCGGGAGCTTGCTGCAGCAGATCGTGCATGCTTCGGTCGCGGAAATACCTGGCGCTGAACATGCAGGAATCACCGTGGTACAGCACGGCCGCTTCACGACGACGGCTTGTACTGGCGGGCTAGTCGACCAAATCGACGCGATCCAGTACGAGATCGGTCAAGGGCCGTGCGTGCAGACGAGTGAAACACATCAGGCCGTGGTCGCAAACGACTTGGAGCATGAGCATCGCTGGGGGCAGTTCGGTGAACGGGCCGCCAAGCTCGGTGCCAAATCGATGCTCTCCGTTCAGTTGTTCGCCGGTCAAGAGGACTACGGGGCCCTTAACTTGTATTCGAGCGACGTCGACGCCTTTGATCATGAAGCGGAGAGCATTGCTCAGCTTCTCGCGTCACATGCTGCGATTGCGATGTCCGCGTCCCATACTGAGTCAGGTCTGCGCGCTGCTCTGAACACCCGGGATCTCATAGGTCAGGCCAAGGGCATCCTGATGGAGCGGTACAAACTGACCAGCCAGCAGGCGTTTGCCATGCTGGCCACCGCATCGCAAAACAGCAACAGAAAGCTGCGAGACGTTGCGGAGAATGTCGCGACCACCGGCGAACTCTCCTGATTGCGCTTCGAGCCCTCTCCACCCACAGAATGGCTCAACAGGGTGCGGATTATCGAGCCGGAGTGATGAAGCCCTCCACGCTACCGATCCCAACGAAATGCACCACCTGGTTGAGCTCCGAGGAGAATTCGGTCAACTCAAGGTTATATCTGCACAATGTCGAGGTCGCGCGATCCCTCATCGCATTCCCCTTAATCTGATGATTGAAGCAGCCAACGCCGCAATTCCTGGATTTGCATGAAGTCCTTATTTGTGCCACCTTCAGGCGACGGTGTATCCGACCGCCCTCGCCTGGGCGGCCACCTTTGATCCTGGACTGGTCTACGAAATGGCGTCGGCCATCGGCCGGGACATGGCGGCGGTTGGAGTCCACCAGGCCCTGTCACCACTTCTCGATGTGGTTCGTGACTACCGGTGGGGTCGGGTGGAAGAGACGTTAGGGAGGACCCGTACGTTGTCGCCGTGCTCGGCACCGCGTACGTCCGCGGGCTTGAGGACAACAAGATCATTGCGACCCTCAAGCACTTCGCCGGCTACGCCGCGTCCAAGGGAGCCCGCAACCACGCCCCCGTCAGCATGGGCACCCCGGGAGTTCGCTGACTACATCCTGCCGCCGTTCGAGTACGCGGTCCGGGTCGGCCGGACCCGCAGTGTGATGAACTCCTACGCCGACATCGACGGCCTGCCAGTTGCAGCGGACCCCGGCCTGCTGGCGGATCTGCTGCGCAATTCAGGGGGACTGTGGTTTCGGACTACGGCGCAGTGGCGTTTCCTCGGATGATGCATCAGGTAGCCGCAACCGAAGGCGAGGCCGCCGCACTCGCGCTGACCGCCGGCCCACGCCTTCCTGCGCCAGCGGGTCGCGACTTAAGCGGTGATGGGGTGTCCTAGGCCGCGGACGAGCCTGTCGATCGCGTCCTCCGCCGTGGGTAGCTGACCGAACACCTCACGCTGCCGCGTCGGCTCGGCGACGTACCGGCCGGTTTGGAACCAGTGGAACATCGCGACCATATCCTTAACCCTTGGGCTGAACTTACCCATCACCGCTCCAGCTGTGTTGATCACCCCGGCAGGAATGGTCCGAACTCGAATCTGCTGATTGAGCAGCCGACCCGAGATCTGCGCGATCTCCTGAATGCTCACTGCCCGATCCCAGCCGATGTCGATGCGTTCCCCCTCCACGCCGGGCGCGTCCACCGCGTCGGCCAGGTAGCCGGCCAGGTCGTGGGTGAGCAGGAAGGTGTGCGGGATTGTCGTGGAGCCGAACCACATCAGCCGACCCTTGGCAAATGGGTCACCACCCATCCGAGTGACCATGTCAAGAAATGCGCCAGGCCGGAGCGAGACAAACGGGACGCCCAGCTCCTCCAGTCGGTCCTCGGCGAGTTTCTTGTGCCAGAAGTGGGGCACCTCTGGGGTCTGGTCACAGGTCAGGATGCTGGTGAATACGAATCTGCGAATGCCGGTCCGGCTCGCGGTATCAGCGAGGTTGCGGTTGCCGGTCTTGTCAATCTCGTCGGTATCACCCTTGCTGTGCCGGGTATATCCGGCCGCCGTGCTGACCACCGCGTCTGCGTCTCCATCGCCCGCAGCAGCGATGGAAGGTCCATCATGTCGCCGCGCAGGATCTCCGTTCCGGTCCGTTCAAGGCTTTTCGCATCCGACGTCGGCCGCACCAGCGCACGCACCCGCTTGCCGCGGGAGAGCAATTCAGTAACCACCTGTCCACCGAGCATTCCGGTGCCACCCACAACAAGCACGGGTCCGTCACCAGCCATCTGGGCTCCTTCCCTGACGCTCTGCTGAGACCAAGCTGCTCACGCAACCCGAAATATTCCCAAGAAAGCGAGGGACCGCCAGCTACGCGCCTTGCCTACGCAGGTTGGCGGTCCGGAGCCTACGAAACCCGAGTAGCGTCCGATTAATCGTCTTCAAAGGGAGAAAGCATGGCAATGCGGGTCAGCCATCGGCGCGGATCAGGGTGGCCCCTCAGTGGCCAATGTCATCGACTTTGAGACGCGGCTTCCCAGTGCCCTTGGCTGATAGTCATTGGGCCCTGGCCAGTCAGCACAGGAGGGGTTTGAAGTCTTGCTGATGTCTCGCGACATCAAATGATCGGGACGTTGATGTCCGATACAGCGTCGATCAGGTCCGGACATCGAGAATTCGGCGAATACCGGCGCGCACCTCGGTCTCTAATGCGCGGGGGACCGAGATGTGGTAGGCGCGCTCCAGCACATCGCGGCGTCGCAGGAACTCGGCTATTGCCGCGTCTATGGTTGCGGGGCCAGCCTCAGCACCCATAGGACGCAGCAGGTGTTCATCAAGCTGGCGCAAATGCTCGGCTACAAGGTCATCGCGGCCGATGCTGGCCTTGGTCGAGATCCACCAGATCCAATCCCAGAAGTGATTGTCAATGGCGAAGAGCGTCGCCGGGCTGGGCGTGACCGGTGGCGCTGCCTCTTGCGAGTAATCCAGGAACAGGTATTCCACCTTTGTCGGGCCGGGAAGGAGCACCTGGTAGACGGGGAAGTGACCCATCGGCTCCCACTGCGCGCCAAGTGGCGCGAGGGGCGCCACGAGGTACGGCATGTCCGCGGCCACCGCGGCAAAGTCTGATGTCGTCACCGCGAAGTCCCAGTCCGAAAGTTCCTCGTGTGTACCGCGCGACCGCGACCCCGCGAGTTCGACGCCGTCAACCGCCGGATGCTTGGCGACCAAGCTCACCGCCAGCGTCATGAGGTCTTCCACACGCCGAATCTTTTCATTGGCGGCTCGTCCGAGTGCGAGCACAATCCTCGGCTGAGCGCAACTGAGACCAAAATTCCGCTCGGGTGCACACGTGTCCATTTAGCATCCGGCTGGAGTCACCTTTGGTATACTAATAATGCAAATTAACGAACAAAGAATCGACGATTAAACAAACTAGCTAGTTTTCAACGGCACAGCGCTTAATGAGCGCTTAACCTATTGTTCAAGAAAGTTGTGTGCTAAGTACGGGGGAAGCGGTGCAGCTGCTAAAGAGAACTATGCCGTTTGTGATCGGCGGGCTTGTCGGCGCGCTGATCACCGTGGCGCTCCTCGCGATCGTCACCGGCCGCGATTCGCGTTCAACCAGTAATACTGGGCAGACTGCGGGCACCAATCACTATGCCGAAGACCACTCCCACCACCACGGCTCGGATCAGGCTGAGCTTGGCCCCGTCGTCGATTTGACCAAGCAGTCGAAGATACAGATCGATATTAAGGACTATGCGTATTCACGGCCGAACATTCGAGTGGCGAAAGGCACCAAAGTCACGTGGACGAATCAGGATGCGGTTTCGCACAACGTCATGAAAGAGCATGAGGGCGGCGATGCGGCACATGAGGCGCCGACGGCTGACGAAGTACGCGCTGATGTCTTCGCCGGACCGCTGCTCGCAAAAGGTGAAAGTTACAGCTTTACCTTCAACAAGGTCGGCACTTATCCGTATCACTGCGCGCCGCATCCGTCTATGCAGGCGGTCGTGGTCGTCAGTGCATAACCTAATCCACACCGGCGCATCTGGCCGAGCGGTCGATCGGCCGGTCACCCATTTTCGCTTTCGCTACCCCCGATCCGATGCCCGCCGCCGCAGCGGTTGGCGTAGCAGCGAATAGGCGATCGCTGCCAGGGCGACCAAACCAGCAGCGACCCAGAGCACCGTATAGCCTGCGGAGTCCGGCCCTGCTGCTGCGCGGGTGGAAGCGGGCTGGCGGACTGTGAGTTGGCTGCGGGGGACGCTTCGACGGAGGACTGTTCGCTGCCGGCCGCTCGCACGGCAAAGCTGAGACGGCCGCTCACCGGATGGCCCTCGTCCGAGCTGACCCGCCAGATCACCTCATAACTGCCGGCCGGCGCGCCTGGTTGCAGCGCTTGCCCGACGCGGTTGTCGAACTCGGGACGTCCGCTCTGCACCTGCCCGCTGGGCCCGGTCACCACGATCCTGGTCCCGAGCGCCAGCGGCGGCATTAAAGGTCAGAATCAGAGCAGTTGGCATCCTAGCAATCGTTGCACGATCTGATGGATCGGATGCGACCAAGCGTGTGTGAGCGGCAGCCGGCAATGCGGTAAGCCACAGGATAGACAGGGCTGCTAGCAACGCCGCTAGGCCTTTCCGCCGAGTTGCGTCCTCGAGAGTGGTGTACGAGCTCCCGGGTGTTGAGCGTGGCGTCGTGACGTGACACGGCCATCGCGTGATCTTGTTTGAAGTTCTTTCCACAGATCTCAGACAAGGAGTTACGCGATGACCGCAACAGCCAGTATCGACCTGCCCGGGGGTGGATGGCTGAGCAGCTGTCTCAGGCAAGTCCGGACCTGCTTAGATCAATGATTCAAACGTTTGTCGAGGCGTTGATGTCGGCCGACGCGGACGCGGTGTGCGGCGCCGGCTACGGCCAGCGCAGCCCGGACCGGAGCAATACTCGCAACGGCTACCGGCAGCGGGGCTGGGACACCAGGGCGGGCAGCATCGATCTTGCGATCCCGAAATTGCGTGAGGGCAGCTACTTCCCGGAGTGGCTGTTGGAGCGGCGCCGCCGGGCCGAGTCGGCGTTGGTCGTGTCGTGGCGACCAGCTATCTGCTCGGTGTCTCGACGCGGCGGATGGAGAAGCTGGTCGAGCAGCTGGGGATCACCCGGCTGAGTAAGTCCCAGCTCAGCGACATGGCCAAGGATCTCGACGCCCAGGTCGAGGCGTTCCGCAGCCGGCCGTTGGACGCCGGCCCGTACACCTTCGTCGCCGCCGACGCGCTGGTCCTCAAGGTGCGTGAAGGGGGCCGGACCGTCAACGTGCATGCCCTGCTCGCGTCCGGGGTGAACGCCGACGGCTATCGGGAGATTCTCGGCTTGCACGTCACCTCCGCCGAGGACGGCGCCGGCTGGCTGGGCTTCTTCCGCGACCTCACCGCCCGTGGCCTGTCCGGGGTCAGCCTGGTCACCTCCGACGCGCATCGTGGACTGGTCGAAGCGATCGGCGCTACGCTGCCTGGCGCATCCTGGCAGCGATGCCGCACCCATTACGCGGCGAACCTGATGGCGGCCACCCCGAAGAACGCCTGGG
>Ga0126312_10000627_pt1 | contig 21593 bp, 20 predicted proteins | sample Plot104A_FD_92537 | JGI IMG/M metagenome (GOLD analysis project Ga0126312, IMG submission 92537) | Serpentine soil microbial communities from UC McLaughlin Reserve, CA, USA - Plot104A | ecosystem: Environmental > Terrestrial > Soil > Grasslands | place: USA: UC McLaughlin Reserve, Lake County...
GTACTCGACGGAATCCAGGAAGAGATTCAAGGCGTGGCTGAGCGGGCCGGCAAGTCGGTTGTCGGCATCGGGCAGCGCTGGGGTATTGGATCGGGCGTGGTTCTCGCAAATGGCCAGGTCCTGACCAATGCGCACAACGTACGAGCTGACGAGGTCGAAGTCACGTTTCCCGACGGTCGCACCGAAACCGGGCGGGTCCGGGGACATGACATCGACGGAGACATCGCCGTCCTCGAAGTCGAGACCGGAGATTCGCCGGCCATCGAGTGGGCGACCAACGGTGCGCAGGGAATCGGCGCTCCTGTATTCGCACTCTCGAACCCTGGCGGCCGGGGGCTGCGGGTGACGCTGGGTTTCGTGACAGGTACTGAGCGGAGCTTCCGCGGGCCTCGTGGTCGTCGCATCACCGGAAGCCTCGAGCACGATGCCCCACTGCTGCCGGGCTCCTCCGGCGGCCCCGTCGTCACCGCTGACGGACGGCTTCTGGGGTTGAACACGCACCGTCTGGGCGAAGGCTTCTATCTGGCGATCCCCGCAGATGAGGCCCTGCGAGATCGACTGGACACGCTGGCTCGTGGGGAATCCAGAGGGCGGGTTCGATTGGGTGTCGGCGTCGCCCCTTCGGAGGTTGCCAGACGGATGCGGCGTGCCGTCGGACTGCCGGATGCAGACGGGCTGCTCATTCGCCAGGTGGAAGAGGACAGCCCCGCTGCACGTGCAGGCCTCGGTTCGGGAGACTTGATCATGCAGGCGGCTGGCCGGCCGGTTCGGAGCACGGACGATCTGTTCGCTGCGCTCGACGCGGCCGACGGCGGTGCGATCCAGCTTGTCATCCTCCGCGGCACCGAGGAGCGGACCGTAGACGTACAGCTCGGTGGCGGTGATCAGGCTGCTTCTTGATCAATAACGCAGGCCGTGGCCGAACCTGAAAACGGGGTCCGCTGTGTCGAACGGAACGTCGGAGCGGCTCGCCTCGACTGCCGCCATGGAACGAGGCAAGTCGAAGGGCAATGATCCCTCCGGCTGGGAGGATCCGAACACGACATCGAGGAATGCCTCGTCGCTGCTTCCGTAATTGCCGAGAAGCGCGGCTGCCTCGCCGGCCAGGTCGGTGAGGACCGCGGGACGATCAAGGTAGACGTCCACAATCGTGGGCGCCGCGGCACAGATCGCGGCGTGATGATCACGCTCCTCGGCGGGAAACTCCAGCGACCCGGCGTGGAACATGGCCTCGAATCCTCCTGGCCGAGGCTCGTACGGCGCTTTGAGTCGGAGCAGGGCGACGTCGGCGTCGGTCGGGTCGCTGACAACATCTCCGTGCCGGGAGGCGAGGTCTTCGGAGACGCCTTCCAGATAGAGCCGGCAGCGCGCCCTGATCGGAAGTATCTGATCATGGTTGGTCAGCAGCGTGTACGCCCGGCGTTGGGCCTCTGCGCCGGCAACGACGAATTCGGGGTTTCCAACGGTGGCGGCCGCGCGGTCGGGATCAACGTAGGGGTCGTCGAAAAGCCCGAGGATGAACTTCTCTCGCAGCAACCGGCGAACCGAAGCGTCGATGCGGTCCTCGCTGATCCGGCCCTGCTCGACGAGTTGAGCGACCAGCTCGGGCCGCGCCTCCCCGCCGAGCTGGTCGCATCCGGCCTTCAAGATCATCTCGACCCGGGATAGCTCATCCAGGTGCTCCACCCCCCAGGCTCGGGCAGGCATCGGCTGGCCGAGGATGGTCGAATCGGTGACCAGGCCCCAGTCGGTGCAGATGACGCCGTCGAACCCTAGTTCGCCGCGGAGCAGGTCGGTGATGATGCCCTTGTTGTAGCCGAAGGCCACCTCCTCGTATTGGGTGCCGATCGGCATCCCGTAGTAGGGCATGATCTGGGCGGCGCCGGCGGCGATGGCGGCGCGAAACGGCTTCAGGTGGTAGTCGAAGTTGTCGCCTGGATACACCTGCTCACGGCCATAGGCGAAGTGCGGATCCTCACCGTCCATCTGTGGGCCGCCGCCTGGAAAGTGCTTGGTCATCGTGGACACCGAGTCCGGCCCGAGCTGTTCACCCTGGAATCCGCGGATGTAGGCTGCCACCAGCCTGCCGGTCAGGTCGGCGTCCTCCCCGAAACCGCCGTTGATCCGAGACCAGCGCGGTTCAGTGGCCAGGTCGATCTGAGGATGCAAGGCAAGCCGGAGGCCCACTGCCAGGTACTCCTGCCGGGCGATGTCGGCGAAGCGTTCCACCAGCTCATCGGAGCCGATCGCCGCGAATCCCAGCGTCTCCGGCCACTGCGAGAAGGCGCCAGCTGTGGCGGCGGTTCCGACGTTCTCGGTGAAGTGGTGCCGCGGGTCGGTGGACAGTGTCACCGGGATGCCGAGACGGGTGCTTGCGGCAAGTTCCTGCAGCCGGTTCTGCCACTCGGACAGCGCCCTTGCGTCATCGGCGGCCCGGATGATGTTGAAATGGGTCAGCAGTTGCTTGGTGATCAGGTGCTCGGCGCTGGGCGCTCCGGACGGCGAGCGAGCGTCCGAAGGATCACCCGTCCCAACCGCGATCATGGTCTGGAACAACATGCCGGCCTTCTCGGGCAACGTCATGCGTCCGAGGCAATCGTCAGCCCGCTGATCCACGCCCAGACTTGAGTCCTTGTAGTTCGCCCGAGATGCCTTGTCGTCGTTCGTCGTGGCTGCAGCAGTGCTTTCCTCCATACCGGGATCCTGTCGCAGCTGCTTCTGGGTTGGAACCCCTTTGCTCGCAAACAGCCGTGCCGCCCACTGGCTGCGACTGTAGGCAACGCACGTTCACGTTCGTTGCCTCCGCTTCACCCACGTTGCAGATGGAGTAGACCGACAGGACCGAACGCTCACGTTCGGTGCCGACGCGCTCCACGGGCCTGGAGCGTCGGCTCAACGCTGCGAATCTCGGTCAGGGCTGGCTCGCCGAAGCCGCCGGAGACTCCGTTCGACTGGTGGAGCGTCCGCCGATCAGCGTCTTCACTCCCTTTAGGTAGGTGTCTTTGTCCGGGCCAGCAGCGAGAATCCGCTGCAGGGCATAACCGGGAAGCATCCCGAACAGCACTGCTCCGAGGGCATCAACATCCGCCTCGGGCGGAAGATCGCCAGCCTGTTTGGCACGGTCCGCTAGATCTACGAAATGCCGCCGCAGGGTGGCATAACTTTCCGTTACGAAAGCAGCCAGCACAGGATCGCGTTGAGCCTCTGCCCATACCTGGAGTGCAAGCGGAAACATCCCCTCGGGTCCCGTCTGGGAATCGACGAAGGTCAGGACGCGATCCATGGCCTCGATCAAGGGCAGCGGTGGCTCCTGGGAGTCCAGCTCGTCGAACATTTGATCTGCACTGCGGAGCACGATCTCCGCGATCGAGGTGATCAAGTCGTCCTTGCTTTTGAAGTAGCGATACACCGCTCCGACAGACAGGCCAGCCTCCGCAATAACGTCTTGCATGGACGTACTGTGAAAACCGTTGCGCCGAAAGCATGTCCCCGCTGCGGCGAGGATCTGCTGACGCCTGGCCGCCAAGTGGTCACCTGTCACGCGAGGCATTTCGCCATAGTAAAACGAACGCTCGCTCTTGACGATAGCCGGGGCCCGGATGCAAAGATGTGATTAGCGAACGAACACTCGTTTTAGGAGTTTGTTATGAGTGACGCCTCGAGCCATCAGCAGCCATCACCGCTGCTGCAAGCGATTGGCATCGCAATTGTCGTGGTCGTGGTGCAGGCCCTGATAATTCCGCTGTTCGCCGCCCCGGCGGCGAATCTAGCTCCACGTGACCTGCCGATCGTCATCGCGGGCCAGCCGCAAGCGGCAGCCGGCCTGACCGCTGCCGTGGAACGGGCTCAACCGGGCGCGTTCGAGATCAGCCAGGTGCCCGACGCGGCTGCAGCCGACCAGATGCTGCGCGACCGGGAGGCGTACGCGGCCGTGGTGATGGAGCCTCGGGGCGTGTCGCTGCATACTGCGCCCGGCGCGAGTCCAGCAGTGGCTGGGCTCCTGGTCCAGGCATCGACGAACCTCGGCGGCGGCCGCCCGGTGCCTGTGGTCGAGGTGGTGCCTGCTGATCCAGACGATCCGCGCGGCACCGGGTTCGCGGCGGGATTCCTTCCGCTGGCCCTAACTAGCATGATCGCCGGAATTGTGCTGGCCCTCGTGATCCAGAACCGGGCAGCCAAGCTGCTCGGCCTGGTCATCTTCGGCGCAGTCGCCGGTCTCGCTGGAGCGGGGGTCCTGCAGCTGTGGCTTGGTCTGCTGCCCGGCGACTACCTGCTAAATGCCGGTGCGATCGGACTGTTCGCCACAGCGACCAGCGCAACCCTGGCCGGACTGGCCGCCCTCCTGGGCAGGGCGGGACTCATCCTGGGAGTAGTCGCAGTCTTCCTGGTCGGGAACCCTTTATCCGGAGTGGGAAGTGCCCCGGAACTGCTGCCTCAGCCTTGGGGAACCGTGGGCCAGTATCTGCCTCCCGGCGCGGGCGCCAGCCTCCTGCGGTCGACCGCATTCTTCGATGGAGCGGGTGCGACGATGCCCCTGTCGGTTCTACTCGGGTACGCCGTCATCGGCTTGGCACTCGTACTTGTTGGCCGGGCGGCTATTGGTGAACCCAGGCGCCAAACCACGACCCCGGCAGCACCGTTGTCAGACGACACTTCCGCCATGGCTCAGCGCAACGGATAGTAATCAGCTTGGACTGTGCAGGTGTTCCAGCCTGACTTCCCATATGGGTGGATGTCGCCAGACGGCCTCTGCGATCCGGCCGGGAAGCGAGCAGCCGATGTCCATCCGGTGGGGTGTCTCCAAAAAGATCACTTCCACCCGAAGCGTGTGGTCGTCCAACCAGCCGCCGGAGGCAGCAACCGGGATGGTTTCACCGAGGCGGTCGGTCGGCGCGGAAACCATCCAACCATCGCTGCCGACAGGAAAGGTCAGAGCGTTCGTGGGTTCAAGAAGTGTGACCTGATAACCGTCGGCTGTCTGCGCCACCTCGATCGACGCCATCGCAGGCGGGGTTGCGATGCCTTCTGCCATAGCGGCCACGGTGAACGGTTCGGCCACCCAGTTGTCCCAGTCCTTCGGCGTCGACTCGGCGGAGCAGGCCGCCAACCGGAGATCGGCAAGTCGGGCCCGGAGCCGTTGCTGCGATAAGCCAGCGTCAGAGACACTGACACCACTACTCAGTCCCGGCAGCAGGTGGCTCCACATCGCGTCGAGCACCGCTTGCATGTCCATGGTGGATGCGGTCGTCGCTACGACTGTGTCCTGTTCGGGCAAGATCACGCAGAACTGTCCGAAAGCGCCATCGCCTCGGAAGCCGTGCTGAGCCATCCAGAATTGGAAGCCGTATCCCTGCCGCCAGTCCGGGTTCGGCTCGTTCGGGGTGTCAATCTGGCGCGAAGTCGCCTCGTCAACCCAATCTTCAGCGATCAGTTGGGTGTCATCCCACCGACCTCGCTGTAGATAGAGCTGTCCAAGCTTGGCTACGTCTTCAGTACGGGCGTGCAGTCCGCTGTAGCCCTGCTCGTATCCGGAGGGCCACTTCTGCCACCTCACCTGCCCGATGCCGAGCGGGTCGAACAGCCGCGGCCGCAGGTACTGAGTGAGTGGCATGCCGGCGTTGCGTTGGATAACAGTGGCGAGCGCATACGTACAGGGCTGGCTGTAGGCGAACACTGTGCCCGGATCACGGTCGGGTGGGATCAGCAGGAAGCCGCGCACCAGATCCGCTGGATCGCGAGTCGCCGCTTCGGCAAGCATCTCGCGGGTGTGGCCGCTGGCCATTGAGGCCACATGGCGGAGTGTGATCGACCGGCTGCGCGAATCGGTGATTTCGGAGTCGAGTTCGCCGAAGTGCGACACCACCGTGTCGTCCAGATCCAGCAAGCCTTCCGCCTGAGCAAAAGCTGCGGCAGTTGAGGTGAAACTCTTGCTCAGCGAGTACAGCAGATGCGGCCGATCAGCGGAGTACGGCGCCCACCAGCCCTCAGCCACCACGTGTCCATGGCGGACCACCATCAAGCTGTGCATGTCGATGTCGGAACGGGCCTCGACGGCATCGAGGAAGGCCAGAACAGCGGCTGAATCGACCTGCTGTTCCGCCGGGGTGCTGCGCGGGAGCGATGTCACGTGGGCTATCCCCTCTTGTTCCCGGGTTGCAACTGTTCGCGGAACCAGCGACCGCTCCGCTTCACAATGCGTTGCTGGGTCTGATAGTCGACATACACAATGCCGAAGCGGCGGCTGTAGCCAAACGCCCACTCGAAGTTGTCCAGCAGGCTCCAAGCAAAATAACCGCGCATCGGCAGGCCACTCTCGATCGCCCGCCGGGCGGCGTCGAGGTGAAGCTCGAAGAAATACCGGCGATCCTCGTCCTCGACCCTGCCGTCGGCGGTCACCTCATCCGGGTACGCCGCCCCGTTCTCAGTGATGTAGACCGGTAGCTCGGGCGCCCGATCCGACACCAGCCGGATCACGTCGATCAGCCCGTCGGGATGTATCTCCCAGTTCATCTGCGTTCTGGGAGCGCCCGTGTCGATGACCCGGATGTCCTGGGTGCCCTCGAAACCGATGATCGTCGGCGGATGAAACACGCCATCTGTCGGGCCGGCGACGGTCTGCCGCGTGTAGTAGTTGACACCGATGAAGTCGATCGGCGTGGCGATGACCTCCAGGTCGGCGGATCGCTGCTCGAACCAATCCGTCACGCCGGCGTTGGCCAGCACGTCGTCGGGATAACGGCCGAGCAGCACCGGATCCAGAAAGAGGCGGTTGGCCAGGCCGTCCATCCGCCGTGCCGCCTCCTGATCTGGTCCCGAGTCGCTCGCCGCCCGTACCGAGGACAGGTTGAGAGTGACGCCGAGCGTTCCGGCCGGCCCCTCGCGCATGGCCCGAATCGCCAGCCCATGCCCTCGCAGCAGGTGATGCGCGGCCTGCATCGCCTCTGCGCCGACCGTCTTTCCCGGGGCGTGGACCCCCGTGGCGTAACCGAGGAAGGCCGAGCACCAGGGTTCGTTGAGGGTGATCCAGTGGCTGATCAGATCACCGAGTTCTTGTTGGGTTGCCGCTGCATAGTCCCGGAAGCGCTCGGCGGTGTCCGGGTTGAGCCAGCCACCGGCATCCTCGAGCGGCTGCGGCAGATCCCAGTGGTAGAGCGTGGCGTACGGAGTGATGCCACGTTCGAGGCAGGCCTCGGCGAGCCGCCGGTAGACGGCGAGTCCGAGCGGGTTGATCTGACCGGAGCCGGTCGGAAAGATCCGAGGCCAGGCGATGGAGAACCGGTACGCATTCATGCCCAGACCCGCCATGATCGCGACGTCCTCGGGGTAGCGATGGTAATGGTCGTCGGCCACATCACCGGTCGAGCCGTCGGAGATCTTGCCCGGGGTCTGGGAAAAGGTGTCCCAGATGCTGGGGCCGCGGCCGTCCTCGTCTACTGCGCCCTCGATCTGGTATGCAGCCGTGGCCGTACCCCAGACGAAGTCCGACGGAAAGCCTTCCATGTCACTCCTCTCAGGTTGTACCGGTCCTCCGACACGCCCAAGCCTGCCAGTGGCCCACAGCACATTTGAGGCCTGGTCGCGAGGGGCGAACTGCTGCCCAGAGTGCGAGGAAAGAACGCCGAGACACTGACAAAAAGTTCTGTTGGTCAGGCCGCCTTTTCGGTACCGTACCGGCAGAAAATCCTGACGGGGGCACGTTGGTTACGCGGCTAGCGAGGAGACGGAGCCATGAGTCGGCTTGACACGAATCTGTTCGACTACCTGATCCTTGGCATCTACTTCGCCCTGGTGATCGCGATCGGCATACTCGCCCGAAGAGCCATCGCCACCAGCGAGGACTTCCTGCTCTCCGGTCGATCCCTGCCGGCCTGGGTCACCGGCCTGGCATTCATCTCGGCCAATCTTGGCGCGATCGAGATTTTGGGCATGGCAGCTAACGGTGCGCAATACGGCATGTCTACCGTGCATTTTTATTGGATAGGCGCGGTGCCTGCCATGGTCTTCCTTGGCCTTGTGATGATGCCGTTCTACTACGTCTCTCGGGTGCGAAGCGTGCCCGAGTACCTGCTCCGCCGGTTCAATCCGGCCACGCACTTATGGAACGCCCTTACCTTCGCCGTCGCGTCGGTTCTCAGCGCCGGCGTCAACTTGTTCGCCATGGCGCTCATCATCGAGGTTCTGCTCGGCTGGCCGACGTGGCTGTCCGTGGTCGTCTCTGCAGGTTTTGTGCTCGTCTACATCTTTCTCGGTGGGCTGTCGGGTGCCATATACAACGAGGTCCTGCAATTCTTCGTCATCATCGCGGGCTTGATCCCAATCGTGATCATCGGCCTCAATGCGATGGGCGGCTGGAGCGGCCTGGTGGAGCGTGTGACCAGCCAAGCGGGAAAGGAGAATCACTTCGAAACCTGGGCAGGCACCGCAGTCGGAAACTGGACCAACCCGCTGGGTGATTGGATCGGCATTGTGATGGGTCTGGGGTTCGTGCTGTCCTTCGGCTACTGGACCACGAACTTCGCAGAAGTACAGCGAGCGCTCTCGGCGAAAAACCTATCGGCTGCGGAGCGGACGCCGTTGATCGGCGCCTTTCCGAAAATCTTCATTCCCTTCCTGACCATCATCCCGGGACTTATCGCGGTCGCGCTTGTCCCGAACCTCGGTCAGGGGGATGTGCAATACAACTACGCGATCCCGATCCTTATGAACGAGTTCCTTCCGAACGGGACGCTCGGTATCGCACTGGCCGGCCTGCTGGCCGCGTTCATGGCCGGTATGGCGGCCAACGTGAGCTCCTTCAACACCGTGTTCACCTACGACATCTGGCAGGACTACGTACGTAAGCACCGGCCCGATACCTACTATCTGAACGTCGGCCGGGTGGTCACCGTTGCCGGCGTCTTGATCGGCATCGGGACAGCGTTCATAGCGGCTGGGTTCAGCAACATCATGGTCTACATCCAGTCGCTGTTCTCGTTCTTCAACGCGCCGGTGTTCGCGACTTTCCTCTTCGCGATGTTCTGGCGGCGCACGACGCCATGGGCGGGCTTCTCCGGACTGGTCGCGGGGTTTCTCGGTGCCGTGGCATGGCAGTACCTCATCGGACCGCGGATCGGGTACTTCTATGCAGGCGGTGACACGTCTGGGGAACTCAACGCCCAGATGCTCAATTTCTACGGAGCGATCGTCGCCTTTGTCACCGACGCCGTCGTGACGGTGGCAGTCACCCTGGTGACCGCACCCAAGCCGATGGAGCAGCTCGCCGGACTAGTCTGGGGTGTACCCGATCCTGATGCGGGCGATCCGCACGAAGGCTATGTACGCCGTTGGTGGGAGTCGCCGAAGTTGCTGGGCTTCACCGCTCTGGGCATAGTTCTCGTCTTGACGATCGTCTTCATCTAACGGAAAGAGAAGATAAACCATGGCTGACTCAGGCTCGACCCCCCGTCGTCATCTCCCCCACGGAATGGACAAGCTCCCAGCTGACTTTCACGCTGTCGATACGCGGCCCGAAGGCGCCAGGGAAAGTGACGAGTACGAAGCCACGCACTCCGCAGCCAGCAAACTGTTCGATCTACGCGTCCTGATCGGCGGCCTGTTCGCGGTCTACGGGCTGATGCTCACCATCGCCGGTTTCTTCACCTCCGACGCAAATATCGCCAAGGCGGCAGATATCAACATCAACCTCTGGCTCGGAATTGGCATGCTCCTGCTCGGTGTCTTCTTCCTGGTCTGGTGGAAGGTGAGTCCGATGAAGCCGCCCGAGCCGAACTTGACCGGCACCGACCGGCCAACGCCGATGCACTGACCCTGTCTTAGTCGTCATCCTCATAGGCTCCGACAAGCCACTCTTTGGCTTCATCTATCTCATCGGTTTCGAAGACCTTGATCTCACCTGGCATGAGCCAGCCGAAGGCTTTGACGCTGTTTTCCAGCCAATCGGCATCCGAAACTATCGCCACCTTCTTCCACCCCTTGGGATGTTGTGCGAACAGTTTGGTGTCGGCCCACAATGCGCCGGCCGAGTATGAATCAAATTCCTTGCCGAGTACGTAGAGCAGCCTGAGGTCGTTGCGTTCCAGCGCCTCTCTGACGGCTGGCAGCAGCATGTCTCGGTAGTCGTCCTCAGTGACCTTGCCGACCGCGTCAATCCCGATGGTCCCCGGCGGCATGTTCTGGATGATCTTGATCATTAGCTCTCCTGGTCTTGAGATGTTAAGCGCTCGCAGCCTATTGCCGTTCCATACATGAAGCCCGCACGCCGCGAGGCGGTCGAAGCCGATCCTGCGGCAGACCAGGATTCCAGACCTGATCAGCGTATTGTTCGGACTCACGTGGCCCGACAAATCGGCAGGAGGGACGAGTAATGGCCGAAGACGAACGTGACCCTCGGCTCGCGGCCCTCGATATCTTCGTCGGGGAATGGATCGAGCAGGTCGAGCTACCAGGCGCTCCGCCCGGTCGATCGATCTTTGAGTGGGATTTGAAGGGCCGCTTCATGGTGCAGCGGGCGCTCAGCCCACTGCCGGAGTACCCGGACGGCCTGATGATCATCTCGCTGGATCCCGATGGCTTTCTCCAGCACTACTTCGACTCCCGCGGAGTCGTCCGGCTGTACCGGATGACACTGGAGGACGGCACCTGGACACTGCTTCGTACCGAGCCCGACTTCACGCCGCTGGAGTTCGCTCAGCGGTTCGTCGGCGCCATCTCAGCAGACGGCAACCGGATCGAGGGACGGTGGGAAACATCCCACGACCAGGGCCAGAACTGGGAGCTTGACTTCCCTGTGAGCTACACGAGACTCCAGGCTGAGCGCCCCGCGGAGGCCTAGGCCGACGTCAATGGAGTCTCGAGCCTCAAATCGATGCGACCGTCACTCCAGTGACTGTCACAGCTGACTGCCCCAACCAGATCCAACCATGGTCTGGAAGAACCAGTGTCCTTCGACCTTGATCAAGAGGTCGCCGTACCGCATGTGGTGCTCGAAGCCCTCGCCAATGACCTCGGCGTCGGTGATGACGAAGACCAACTCCGGACTGAGGAAGATCGGATGCCGGGTGGAGCTAATCTGCACCTCGCCCCCACCGGCCATCTGCTGCTGCATCTGGGCAACAAAGCGATCTCGGTCGCAACTGGTGGCGACACCGTTGCCGGCCCCGTCGTCGGTTACCTCGTTGATCGGAAAGGCTGCCATGTCGGCCATCCCGTCGAGATTGTTTTCGGAAACCAACTGGTCATATCGGTCAAACCAGGCCAGACCTCGTCGAATTCCGCTTGGCTTGCTTGATATCCGGCTGTTTCAGGCGCCAGCCCCATAATCTCGAGCCTCCTTATGAGCTGAGGACGTACCAGGTGTCTCCGACCTGCTCGGACGCCATGTTCCAACTCCAGGACGTCGACGGAGTGATCCGCAGGTAGAAGCCTGGGCCCACCATGCCCGTACGTTCGATGGGACCGTCAGCCTCGCCGTAAATCCGAATGCCGCGCGATGAACGGGTCGAACGAAATCAAGTCATCGATGACCAGCGCGACCTTGTGGCGGCCTGCCTTAATGTTTCGGAACTTCCGGGTTCCGAGCACCGAGCCGCCAACCCCTCCAACCCAAAGGACCGTCCCGTCGAATTCATAGCCGACCGGGACGACGTCAGGTTGGTCATCAGCACCGATGCTCGCCAAGCGGGCAAGCGGCTGTTGCAGGTAGGCGATCTCCTCATCGGTGAACGACACGGTCGTCTCTATCCCGTCATCAGTAGCGTGTCGACACGACCGCGGCCAAAGGCGTCAATACGTCCCCAACGACCGGGAATGTCGAGCAGCTCGAGCCTGCCGATGGTCCTCGGCAGTGCGGCGTCGACGACGAGATTGTTGCCTACCGGTTCGAGACCGAGCATGGTCCGTAGTAACAGCAGTGGCGCTCCAGTTGACCAAGCTTGCGGGCTGCACGCGGTCGGGTACTGCACCGGGTACTTCGTCATATCGCGCGGGTAGCCGCCGAAGGCTTCGGGCAGCCGCCCGTCGAAGAACTCCGCCGCTTCCAAGATGCCTTCGGCGACGATTGCGGCTTCTTCTTTGAAGCCGTAGCGGCGAAGCCCCCAGGCGATGAAGGAATTGTCGAACGGCCAAACCGTGCCGACGTGGTAACCGATCGGGTTGTAGCGGCCCTCGCCGACCGCCATGGTGCGGACACCCCACCCGGAGAACAGCCGATCGCCAATGAGGTGTTGTGCCAGCCTCTCCGCCTTCACCTCGTCGACGATGCCGCTCCAGAGGAGGTGCCCGATGTTCGATGTGAGCGAGTCGACCTGCGCACCGTCCGCGTCAAGTGCGAGCGCGAAGAACTCACCGTCCTCGACCCAGAAGTCCCGATTGAAGCGTTCCTTCAAATCGGCCGCCTGCTTCTCCAGCTGATCGGCGTACGTCGGATCGCCCCAGACCGTACGCGCCAGGCGGGCGGCTCGCATCTTTGCGTCATACGCATATCCCTGCAGCTCACAGGTTGCCCGCGGAAAGCCGGCGAGTCGGCCGTCATGGTAAGAGATGGAGTCCCAGGAGTCCTTCCAGCACTGGTTTTCGAGCCCGGTCGCTTCGTTGCGACGTTGGTAAGACAGGTAGCCGTTGCCTTGCAGGTTGGCGTATGCGTCGATCCAGGTCAGCGCAGCTCGGGCCTCATATTCCAACTCGCGCACCAGCTGAACATCGCCCGTCCAGCGTTCGTACTCATCGAGGAGCACGACATAAAGGGGGGTCGCATCGGCGGAGCCGTAATAGGGCGAATGCGGCCGCTCCTCGAAGGCTGTCATCTCCCCGTAGCGCATCTCGTGCAGGATCCGGCCAGGGTCCTCGTCGCGGAAGTCGTCAAACCGGGTGCCTTGGCGCAATCCCAGTTCTCGAAGTGTTGTCGCCGCCAGCTCCGGGGAAAACGGCAGTGCCTGCAGGCTCGTGAAGATGCTGTCGCGACCGAACATCGTCATGAACCACGGCAGGCCCGCCGCCGGGAGGCTGCGACCTCCTGCCGAGATCGGCGAGAAACGCAACGCGGCGAGATCCACGAGGCTGCGTCGGTAACTCCTCAGAAGAGGCTCCCACTCGCACTCGAGCCTTGGGGTTTCGTCCAGCCAGCTCCGGAGATCCTGCGCCATGTCTGTCGCAGGACTGGGCGACTGCCAGGCGAGCGCAGTGCGACGTTCGCCAGCCTCGCTTTGGCCGGCTTCGAGAAAGCTGATCGATACCTCGATGTCCGTTAGCCAGGCATCGTGCGGTTCGACATGAATCTGGAACGTGAGCCCGTCGGGATCAATCTGACACGGTTCCGAGGCGGAGATGAGGGTGGATCGAACAAAGGTGTCACGCCGGTATGTGAGCCGGAGTCGACCGTCTGCAACGTCAGTCGAGTACGAGCCCTTCTTCTCCAGGGCGTCCTTGACCTCGAAAAGGTCCGCGAAGTCGGACGCGGCCTCGATCCGGACCTTGACGTCGATCGGATCGTCGGCATGATTGAGGATCGTCAGCTCCTCTTGGAACCCGTCGGCTACGCGGCGGCGGATGACGGTCTGCTTGGCGTCGACGTATACGGTGCCCGTGCCTGGCACGAGGAAGAACCGCGACTCGAAGTACTGGAGATCATCGGTGGACAAGGCTGTCAGCCGTTGGTCATCGAAGGTCAGGACCCAGCGCGACAGATGCCGGGTGTCGAAGGAGAACAGCCCAGTCGGATCCGTCGACGACGCCTGGATATCTCCCCTGTCATCGGACACCACGAAAGTGTTTCCATTGAGGATCTGCACTTGGCCGGTCGTCACTGTGACCCCCCCTGCTGTCCGACTGTGGTGCGTTGACTGGATGGTGGCCCTGGAAAAATCCGCTGGATGGTCAGAAGCATCTCCACGTCACCGGAGACCCTCAACGCGCCGCGCAGCACCGCTGATATCGCGTTCTCCTCGCCGTCAATCAAACGCTCGAAAAGGGCTCCATCGGCACTGATGACGCAGTCGGCATCTGCGCTGCCGTGCGAGACCGTGACGGCACCGCGGTCGACCGCGACGACCCACTGGTCGACTTCACCGTCGTTGCCGCGGACATCGAAGCGCACGGCGCCTCGCATATGACCCAGCAGGGGCTCATAACCCCGCTCCCCCAACCTCTCGAAGAAATCGCTGATCGAGTCCGCCATGCTGAGTCCCTTCAGATCTGATAAGTCCGGCCTAGGGCGCCGGGCTGGGAGTCCTGCCGGCCAAATCCTCGAAGAAGTTGAGGTGATCACTCACCATCCGCGCCGTGGAGAAGTCTGCCTCCACAGCCTTCCGGCATGCGTCGCGGGCGATCTCTGGGATCTTGTGGACCGCTTCAACGAGGTCCTCGGCACGGTCGCGCACGAACCCGGTCACCCCATCCTGCACGATTTCTGGTCCCGCACCGCGTCGGGTAACGAGCACGGGAGTGCCGCAGGCCAGTGCCTCGATCATGACGAGACCGAACGGTTCCGGCCACTGGATCGGATTGAGTAGTGCTGTCGCGCTGCCGACGAGCTCTTGGAGATCCTCCCGCCCCAGCTCACCGAGATATTCCATGTCGTCGTCGAGCAGTGGCAAGATCTCGTCCTGGTAGTACTGCTGCTCAGCGGGTTCACGCATCTTTGCGGCAATCTTCAAGCGAGCTCCTGCTGCTCTTGCGATGTGTATCGCCTCAACGACGCCCTTGTTCGGGTTCATTCGACCGACGTATGCGAGGTATTCCCCATCTCCAGGTCCGACTAGGAAGGCCTCGGGGTCGAGCCCATGATGGATGACCCGCGCGATGGGGAGATCCTTGGCAATGGCGGCCTGGGCATGCGAGATCGCGATAATCGGCACCCGTTGTGCGACATTGCGGTAGATATCGGTGAGCTCGTCATTGAACGGTCCGTGGTTGGTCGTGACGACCAGCAGGTCCGGAAACCTTTGGGCATAGACCGGCCCCACCACCGTGTGATCATGGATTAAGTCGTAGTCCTGGACCGCGTCGTAGGCGTGAATCAGGTGCCGCAACTCCATCGCGGCAACGCCGAGTTGCTCACTACTCGACCGTGCGTACACCGAGGCCTTCGGCACGGGGCAGGTCGAGTCGCCCGTGGTGTAGAGCAGAACATCATGTCCGGCTGCGTCGAAGCCGCGGGCCAGCCGATCCACAACCGCCTCGACGCCCCCATACGACGGCGGAGGCACCGGCAGCCACGGCGGTGCTATCAAAGCGATGCGCACGAGCTCATCTTCCCGCAGCGCATCTGCCCGCGCCCGCAGCTGAGCTGAAGGAGTTGCGAGTTGTCCGCTCTTGACAGCCTTTTTGGCTGCTGGATATGCAGGAATCTGGGTTGGTAGATGAGCAGCCGTCCCGGAAGGGTCGTTTTTAGCGATGACCGATCAGATTGAGCACATAGCGGTGATTGGTGCCGGTTACATGGGGGGCGGCATCGCGCAGGTCTTCGCGATGGCTGGGTTGAAAGTTGTCATTTGCGACGCCGATCCTGTCCTCACCCGCGGTCACCTTGATCGGTTGTACCGGGAGGCAGAGGAGTTTGAGCAGCATGGTTTGCTCGAGCCGGGTTCGGCCGACTTGGTGCGGAAGAACGTGCAGGCCGCTGACAGCATTGCAGAAGCGGTAGCCGGGGCGGATCTGGTCGAGGAGGCGGTGCTGGAGCGGCCAGAGGTGAAGAGGCCGGTTCTGCGCAGCGTCGAGGCGGGGGCTCGCCCGGACGCCGTCATCGGGAGCAACACTTCGACGCTGCCAATCGGCGATCTCGCGGCCGATCTGGAGCATGGCGAGCGCTTTCTCGGTGTGCACTTCTCCAACCCGGCACCGTTTATCCCCGGGGTGGAGCTCATTGCTCATGCGGGAACCGAGGAGGCCGTCGTCCAGGCGGTGGAGGCTCTGGTTCTTCGTACCGGCAAGCTGACAGCGCGGGTCAACGACAAGGCCGGCTTCGTGCTGAACCGGCTCCAATACGTGCTTTTGAAGGAGGCCTTCAACCTTGTCGAGGAGGGTGTGGCAACCCCGAATGACGTGGACATCATCGTGCGCACAACATTCGGCTACCGGTTGCCGTTCTTCGGTCCGTTCGCAATTGCCGACATGGCAGGCCTCGACGTCTATCGCGACGGCTTTCGTACGTTGGAAGCTCACTACGGCGAACGCCTCGCTGCGCCGGCAATGCTGACCAGGATGGTGGAAGCGGGACAGTATGGCGTCAAGCAGGGGGGTGGCCTGGTCACTTCGGCTCGCGACCAGGCTCCGCTGGTGGCCTACCGCAATGCGGCCTATGCCCGGCTGGGCCAGCTGCTGAGGGAACTCGGTCCCTCCCCCGGGTGAACGCCGGCCATCCTTCGTCCCAGCCGAGAGGAAGCGTGCAATGACCGCTGCTGCATACACCGCCGAAGCCTGGCCCATCGCGGCCGCAATGCTGCCGTTCGGAAGCATCGACTCGAAGGGCGGACCGATCCATGATGCCGAGCCGGAGGAGTGGGCGAAACATCTGCGACTGGTGCGTCGCATCGGCTTCAGCGAGGTGGACCCGACTGACACCTGGGTTCGGGTAGGCGATCTCAGCCGGGAGCGGCTGGCGGATTTCAAGAGTGTGTTGTCCGACGTCGGCCTCACCGTTCCTGCCATTTCGACATCCCGTCGCAGCGTGATGGATCCCAAACACGGCGACGAGTACCTCGCCTACAGCCACCGGCTGCTGGACAAGGCCGCGGAGCTCGGCGTGCCGATGGTGAGCTTCGGGTTTTTCCAAGCGCTCACCCCCGCACAGCAGGAGGCCTTGTGGTTCTGGCTTGCCGAGGGCTGGCGCGACGACGAGTCGCCGGAGATGCGCAGGCGGGCGGCTTTGCTGATCCGCGAGCTGGCCGGCCACGCGGCGAGCAACGGTCAGCAGATCAGCCTGGAGATGTATGAGGACACTTACGTCGGAACCTGCGATGGCGCGGTGAGTTTCCTGCAGGAGGTCGGACACGAAGCCTGCGGGCTGAACCCGGACATCGGCAATCTGATTCGCTTGCACCGCCGGATCGAGCCGATACAAGACATGCTGGACAAGGTGCTGCCGTACGCCAACTACTGGCATGTGAAGAATTACCTGCGCGATGAGGATCTGGGCACCGGCCAGGTGATGACCTTCCCGGTGCCAATGGAGTTCGGCTTGATCAACTACCGGGCCGCGATCGGCCAAGCGCTCGACCTCGGCTTCCGTGGTGCCTTCCTCTGTGAGCACTATGGCAGCGACGCCATCACGGTGATCGGCAAGAACCGCGCCTACATCCGAGACGTCCTCGCCACCTTGATCGACTGACCACCCTGATAGGAAACAAGCGCATGACATCCGCCGTAGCTGCCGCAACCTCCACCGCCGTGCCCCGGTTGCCTGAGCCGCGTACCGCCATCGTCACAGGGGCCGGGGGGCCTGCGGGCATCGGCCGAGCTACCGCCCGGCTGCTGGCCGAGAACGGTTGGCACGTCGCTCTGGTCGATGTCAACGCTGACGGCTTGGCCGTGGTTGAGAAAGAGCTCCGGGACGCAGGCCACTCCGGATTACTCGCACTGCCGGCCGATGTGGCATCGGAGTCCTCGGTGACGGCCGCGTACGAACGAATCGACGCCGAGCTTCCGCCGGTGGTTGGCCTGGTCAACCTGGCCGGCATCGCCTGTACCGTGCCGTTGCACGAATGCAGTCTGGAGGAGTTTCAGCGCGTGCTGGCGGTGAACGTCACTGGTTCGTTCCTGATGTTCAGGTCGGCTGCGGCCCGGATGATCCCACAGGGTGTCGGCCGGATCGTCAACACCTCCTCGATCACCGCATTCGACGGGGGCGGCACCTTCTCCAAGGGCGTCTACGCCACTGCCAAGGCCGCGGTGATCGGGATGTGCAAGGGCGGCGCGCGCGAGCTTGGTCCCTACGGGATCACGGTGAATGTTCTGGCACCAGGACCGGTTGACACCGAGATCATGGGAGGCCCGCTCACCGAGGAGCGCAGGACCGCAATATCCGCCAGCGTCCCACTTGGCCGGGTAGGCCAGCCCGAGGAGATCGCCACGACGGTGGCGTTCCTGCTCTCCGACGGGGCCGGTTACATCAACGGCGCAACCATCCAAATCGATGGGGGCAAGCTCATCCACTAGACCGGCGATCGCGTCGGCTCAGCAGATCAGCCGGTGATGGAGTCCTCATAGTCGCTGATCTCTGCGACCTTCGCCCCTGACGGGCTCGTCGGGTCGAAGATGTAGTCGAGCCACTCCCCGGCCAGCCGTCGAGCGAGCTGGAGCCCAATCACACGTTGGCCGAGGGTGAGTATCTGGCAGTCGTTGGACAAGATTGACCGCTCGACGCTGAAGGAGTCGTGCGCGACGGTCGCACGTATACCGGGCACCTTGTTGGCCGCGATGGCGACTCCGATCCCGGTACCGCATACCAGGATCGCGCGGTCGGCTTCGCCCGCCGCGATCTTCGTGCCTGCGGTGATCGCCACCGAGGGATACGAGGAGCCCTCGAGATCCTCCTTGAACACGCCAAGATCAACGACCTCGACTCGGTCGTCGGCCTGCATATCGGCCAATATGTGGTCCTTGTAGTCAAAACCCGCGCTGTCACTTCCAACCAACAGCCGAATCGGACCGCTCATGTGAATTGTCCTTCCTTGTTCATGGACTCTCTCGCTGCGGGGGTGTCAGCCTCCGCATCCCCGAGTACGTCGCCGATCGCGGTGACAATCAGGCCGAGCGATACGGCGCCCGGATCTGGTGTGCCGACGCTGCGCTCTGCCAGCGGCCGCGCCCGGCCAATCCTTGGGATCAGCGGAGCGGTGGCCTCGGCCGCCGTCCGGCACGCCTCCGCCGCCGACCGCCACGCTTCGGGGAGCGAAGCTCCAGAATCGACCTGCCCGACCAGGGTATCGACGAATGGGAACAGGGCGTCCAGCATGGTCTTGTCACCCAGCTCGGCCTTGCTGAACCCTTGCAAATGCTGAGCCGACGACCGCACAGCACCGGCAAGACGCTCCGCCGTCACTGCTTCAGTGTTGCCCAGGCCCTTGCCGACGCCCTCAAGCAGCAATCCCCACAAGATGCCGCTGGTGCCACCGGCTTTGTCGCTAAACGCGCGGCTGGCGGCGCTCAGCACCGTTTCAACGCCACCTTCGGAGTCGGTTGCAGCCTCCGCTGCCGCCTTCGACCCCCGCGACATGCCGATTCCATGATCACCGTCGCCTGCTATCGCGTCGATCCGACCGAGGTAATCCTTGTTCTCCTCGACCGCGGCGTGCATCGCATCGACTGCCTTGCGGGCAATCGCAGCCGCTGCAATCGACTCCTGACTCGCCGCCGCTGCCACCTTCTCAGCGACATGACCTGCCCCGGCACGCCGAGTTGTAAAGCGCTCACTTGCCACGGCGTTGCCGCGCCGGAAGGCAGGCGTGTCCGCCGGGGCAAGCCAGTAGCCTTCGAGCTCCTCATCGAGCCAGGTGACTGAGAGCGAACATCCGGCCATATCGAGGCTGGTCACCAACTCCCCCACCTCAGGAGCCACTTGCACGACTCCTGCCGCTTCCAGCAATTCGTTGACCTGGCCATACAACACAAACAGTTCCTCATACTTGGTGGCACCAAGCCCGTTCACAAGAACTGCCGCCCGCCCGCTCGCTCCCATCGGACGCTCGGCGAGAACCGTCTCCACGAGCTTCTCGGCGAGGTCCTTGGCCGACATCCAAGGAGCTGAGCTGATTCCGGGCTCGCCGTGTATACCAAGCCCGAAATCCATCTCGCCCTCGGGCACGGTGAACAGCGGTTTGTCAGCGCCGGGGAGTGTGCAGCCGTGGAAGGCGACGCCGAATGAGTACGTTGCGCCGTTGGCTGCGCGCATGACACGTTCAACTTCGTCAAGGTTCGCACCCGTCTCCGCTGCCGCGGCGGCCACCTTGTACACCGTGAATGTGCCCGCGATACCGCGCCGCTTCTCGTGCTCTTCCCGGCTGGCTGAGGCGACATCGTCGGTCACGTACACGATCCGAGTCTCGATGCCTTCCTCGACCAGGCGCTCAGCGGCGACACCGAAGTTCAGCCGGTCACCGGCATAGTTGCCGAACCCCAGCACCACTCCGGCGCCTCCGTCCGCTGCCTTGGCAACCCGATAAACCTGCTCCGCGGACGGCGATGCGAACACATCGCCGAGTACCGCTCCATCCGCGAAGCCGGTTCCGACCACACCGTTGAAAGACGGGAAGTGGCCGGAGCCGCCGCCAATGACCAAGCTGACCTTGCCTTCCAGTGGCCCTCCGGCTCGGACGAAACCAGAGGCACCCTCAACGCGCTGAACGTATTGCGGGTAAGCCGCGGTGAACCCCTTGATCACGTCGCTCTTGAACTCCGCCGGGTCGTTGTAAAGATGCGTCATTGGGAGCCTCCTACGCAGAGTTTCAGTAGTTCGATGAAGCCTGATGCTTCCCAGGCGGCGCGGCCCACAAACAGGCCATGGGTGTTCGGATCGGTAAGCAGGTCGGCGGCGTTCTCGGTGTCGATGCTGCCGCCATACAGGACTGCGCAGGCCGAGCCACCCGCCGTCGTCACGACGTCATCAATCATCGCCATCACTGGTGCGATCTGATCGACGGTTGCAGGAACGCCATCCTCGCCAATCGCCCAGATGGGCTCGTACGCGATTATCGTCTGCTTGATCTCAGCCGGCGCCAACTCAGACAATGCGATCTGCACTTGAACGCCCACGAAGTCCAGCGTGCCGCCAGCGTCACGAACGGCCAACGGCTCACCGACGCAAATCAATGGGATAAGGCCGTGTGAGACCGCGGCAGCCGCCTTGAGTGCCACAGTACGGTCGGTTTCCCCGAAATGCTCTCTACGTTCAGAATGGCCGATTTCGATCAAGGTCGCCCCGGCGTCCTTGGCCATCCTCATGGAGATCTCGCCGGTCCATGAGCCTTCGCGTGCCCAATGAGCATTCTGGGCGCCGAGCAGGATGTGACTGTCCGGCGGCAAGCGATCGCGGACTCGTGCAAGTGCCGTGTGTGCCGGCAGCACGAACGCCTGGATGCCTCTGGGGATCGGGAATGTCAGCAATTTGTCGACGAACCTGTCGGCTTCGGCCAGCGTCTTGTTCATCTTCCAGCTGGTACCGACCCACAGTGGGCGACTCTTCGGCGAAGTCATTACGTGTGCAGCACTATCGGATTTGACTGAGTGCGAACGTGTTCGGGTCGCTGCCAATGCGGTTGCCGCTTTCCAGGGCGGTGATCAATTCGACCTCGTCGGCCGTCAGAGTCCAGCCGTCAAGGTCACGATTGGATCTGATGCGGTCAGGCGTATTCGACTTCGGAATCACGATGTGGCCTCGTTGGAGATGCCAGCGGAGCACGACTTGGGCAGGGCTCTTGCCGTAGTGGTGGGCAATCCTCCGGACGGCCTGGTGTTCCAAGTCGCCCCCCTGCCCCAGCGGCGAATAGGCTTCTACCGCAATCGAGCGCTGCCGACACACCTCCGTGAGGTCACGTTGCTGGTAGGTCGGGTGGAGTTCGATCTGGTTGACCGCCGGCACCACGCTTGTTTCGTTCGCGAGGCGA
>Ga0126312_10000629_pt1 | contig 21570 bp, 24 predicted proteins | sample Plot104A_FD_92537 | JGI IMG/M metagenome (GOLD analysis project Ga0126312, IMG submission 92537) | Serpentine soil microbial communities from UC McLaughlin Reserve, CA, USA - Plot104A | ecosystem: Environmental > Terrestrial > Soil > Grasslands | place: USA: UC McLaughlin Reserve, Lake County...
TGTTAGCATTTAACAGATAACTTGTAAAGTTATTTACCATTGCTGCATTATTTTCAGCAATTCTTTGTGGATTATACAAATCCCATACACCACTTCTATCTACTTGTGATTGAAAAGAGCCTACTACTTGTTTTTGTGATTCAATAACGTCAGAAGCAATATCTTTTATAGTTTGAATAGTTTTTTCTTGATATTCAGCAATACATTGAGTATATTGTGGAATTTCTCTTCTAGCTTCATCTGTACTTCTTTTTATATTATGTAAAGTGTTATCAAGAGTTTTGTTTATTGCGTTTTGTTGTTGATTTAAAGTATTATTGTAATCTCTATTTGTTCTTTCATTGAAATTGGTAGTTGTATTGGTGTTGTCTGTGCTAAATTTAGTTCTATTTATGTTTGTTTCATTAATTTTATCTTCTTTTGTTGACATATTAACAAATACATTACCTGGGTATATAGGATAAGGTAAAGATATCAGTGCATAATCAGGCTCTAAAGATACAATCATCTTAATTTTATATTATATGAGTAGTAAAGTTTTTGTGATTCTACACAAATTGTATTTATCAACTTTGAATGTTATTCTTTTTAGTGCAGTTCTAAATAGTGATGGAACACTGTAAGTTTTTGGGTAGAACGATATAGTCTCTTGAAGGAATTTTACCATTTTCTGTAGTCCATAAACGATAACATAAGGGGCTTTTAGGTTTACTGGATAATCCTACTATTCAACTTCGAGATGATGATAGCATTATCCCCACCAAAAAATAAGGAACTTTTGGGTTTGTTAGATAATCCTCCTATTATGCAACAACCATTGTCTGAGACTACACCTCAGAAAGACACTACTACTATTGATTTACTTTCTAATTTGGATGATAAAGTAAAATGACTAATGATGATAAGACTAGTGTTCCTAAACAAGGTTAACTTTTGAGTTCGACAGAAGAGAAGGAAGAATCTCCTAAAACAACAAGTGACAGCAATAATGCTAGATTGTATTGAAATTTCTAGATAATACAACTGAACTAATTATTCTATTATTCTCAATTATTTTGGTCTATATTTTAAAATAAGTTTCTAATAATAAAAGCTAAATATTATATGATAGAACCTTATTATATATAAAATTCTCCCATCTTTTAATAAAATATATTGAAACTTACATTTAGGTTATATACTAATAAATATAATGCTATTAAGTACCAATGATAAATACTAATAGAATTATTTCATCTACTACTACTATTGTTGTTATTGCTTTAATTGCAATTATAATGGTATTTAGTAGTAATAGTAGTGGTGACGGACATTTTTTTACTTTTAGTCATATAACATATGGTCAGTCTAGTGCGAATACTACTACAACAGGTAATACATCAAACAATTCTCCTCTTCCTGTTCTTTTAATACATGGCTACATGGAAGATGCTATTGTTTGGAATAAATGGATAGATTTGCTTAAAAAAGATGGCATCTCTGCGTATCCTATAACATTCAAACAATCAGATGATAAATGTGGCTCAGCTGCAGACCATGCAAAAGAATTATCAAATATAATTGGACAAATCAAAGGTGAAACTGGACAAAACAAAGTGAATATTGTTGGTCACAGCAAGGGAGGATTGGATGCAAGAGTATACTTGGCTAACAATACAAAAGATGTTGCAAATCTAATTATGATTGGAACACCAAACGCAGGTTCTCCTTTAGCACAGACAAGTGAAATTTGTACTCCTGCTGTATATGATTTAAGACCTGGTGCAGCAGCTACCGAAGTAAAAATGAATCCAAACACAAAATACTATACTATTGCAGGTGATTGGAATCCAGATTCAGGAAACTGTCAACTTACACCGGTCATACCTATGGAACAATCAGGATTCTCTAATCTTCCCAAACCTAATGATGGGATGGTCCCTTTATCAAGTGTAGAATCCCAAGATTATTTTATTAATCTTGGACACAGCAAAAGTTGTCATTCTAATCTAATGAGTGAGTTTGAATATGGATTAGCAAAAGGAGTAATCGTTGAAAGTAGTAGTAATCAAACAGGCTCTCAACAAAAACAACCACAACAACAACCACAACCATCTTCACAACAAAGAAATCAGAATTCAGGTGTATCTTTTGATTTAACTACACCTACTGCTGGCAATTTGTATGGTGGAGACAAAAAAGGTAACTTTGACTTGTCATTCCAAAATACCTCCCTGATTGTTACTGCTAGAATGAATGAACCTCCAGCGAAAGGACAAGTTTATGAAGGTTGGTTTGAAGATAAAGGTGACGCATCAGGTTATTCTTTAAGTGTAGGTAAATTTGATGAAAAAGATAACATTCTCACTGTAAATCAAAGAATGGTCAATCCTTACACATATACAGTATTTTTTGTTACTGCTGAACCTGTTAATGACCCTGACCCTAAGCCCTCTAGTGCGGTGGTGGGAGCTAAATTGCCTATTCCATTTGGGCAATAAACATTTTTTAATTCTTTTTTTTAAGATTAACAGATGATTATCTTTGATAATATTTACAAATAATTTTTAGAATATTTTACCAATTGATAACAAAATAGAATTGTATTGAAATTTCCGTATCATTCCACCGAATCCGAGTCAAATTTGACCCTTTTATAAGTGATAGTTGCTTACATAGTTGTTAAATTGGATATTTCTAACGGGAACCATCAACAACAGCAAAATCAAATTCCACGGAAAATATTCTTACAAAGAATTGTGCCTGTAACGTCTTATTTGTCTTCTTACAAAAACTTTTACTTTGCCTTAAAATCTAAAGAAGTTAAAAGACAATATTCGAAACTATTAGGATTAATTTTAGATTATAATAAAAAAGTTATCAAGATTGATAATTAATTTTTTTGTAAAATTGGGTTATTTCTAGTATTAAATCTCTGCTTTATTTGTTCCATTTTGCTTTCATGAACCTCATAACATACCATTAAATCAATAAAACTAGTTTTAGGTTTCCTAATTATTTTGATACATTCCTCTATTTTTCCCCATTCTTTTACAAATATTTAATTCTGTTAAAAAATAATCATTTCTTACTTTTTTATATGTAGAACTATTTGATAGAACCTCTATTTAGTTAGTATAAATTAATGTTGTAATTCTTACAATATAGATATTTTATTTTATAAGAAGTATGAATTTTTAACAAGTTTTATGATATCCCAATAATAAAGTAAATTAACAATAAGGTCAGATACGGTCTGTAAATCACTACTTTAGGGTAATACTTCTATTTTTTATGTTATTGACTCTGGGTTTTACTAAACAGTTTATTTTATAAGGAATTTTAAAAATTTGTTTTATATCATTAAATAGTATTATATTTGAAATGGCTGAAAATACATACATCCAACAATTCTGATGATTATAAAATACAAAGAAAAAATGAATCTATTAAGGATAAAATATTTGGAAAAATATCTGAATTTGTAGGAAGAATAGGAAGTAAAGAAAATGGATCATCATTTGATATTAAATCGATAATTTTGGCTTATTTGCTTTGATTGGATTTATCATCCTTGTTTCTTCAAAATTTGTAGCAGATGTAGGACAACCTTTAGCATTAACAGCAGATACTGCATTAATAGGATCCTTTACTTTGGTAGGAATAATTGTTAGTCCTTATTCTTAAAGAAGTAATACATTTGTCAAATAATATTTACTTATTAAAATGTTTATGAATTATTAATTAATCAATTATAACTTAATAACAATTTTCTATTATATTATAAGTAACTTATGTCACTAAAAATACCTTTATTATTGTTCTTTTATGATTAGTACATATGAATAATATCATAAAGTATAAACTATGTTATGATGGACTTTGCTGAAGAAGAAGGATTAGCGGGAGATAAATATGAACGAGACTGTATAAGCCCTGATACAAAACCTTATGACTATATGAATTCAACTCTTATCTTTTGCAATGAGCATTATCTACTAGTATAAAAAAATCAGCAACAGGCAATAGCAGAAAACAAGTTAATAAAATATAACTAGGTAAAATACCATCACCAAGCAAGTTATATCTTAATAATATAATATATAATGTGCAAGGATGCAAGGGAAGATGTTTACGCCATAAAGCAATGAGACCTAGCACTGGTAATCGATATCTGATAGGACAGAAACGCTGTCAGGCTTGTCAGATTTTCATTTATTGGGAAGGTTTGTTTTGTCCATGTTGTGGAGGTCGATTAAGAAATAAACCAAGAAATGGTAAATTTAAACTAGCATTAAGTAACAATATCAAAACACTAGATAAATAAAAATCTCTAAAACTTTAATAAGTTAAATTATATTTTTAATATTGTGAAGACAAGTTCACTTGTAATTCTAACAACACTGGCTTCAATTGTTTTTGTTATTTTGCTCTTTTTCCTTCCCTACTAACTAACGACTAACTAACTAAAATCAACACTCTTTTATCCTCCTACCGTCTCTTGTCATTATATACCATAAATCAACAAGTCAACATTGAGAAGGTTCATCTTCATAGGTGTTATTGGTTTCGTATCTCTTTACCACCCAAAATCAACAATCTTTTATTCTACTTTCATGTATTATAATTACCACAAAGAGAATTTGTGGTCTTTCAAAGGATTCAATATGTGGGTGTTATGCGGCAAACTTGTAACACCCACTTTTCAACATTTAGCGATTTAACAGAATCAAAATTATTGTTATATAATTGTCCAATGCTCTCTCTCTTCAAATCGTTTCCAATACAATTAGAGGATGGCTATGACAATTAAATAAATTATTTCCAAGAATTATATGGTATATTTAACAGGTTTGTGTACTCATTATAAACTGGTTATCAGTTGAAAAGATACCATCTCATAGCCTTCTATTGTTGGTTCATTCTTAGGAGGCTATGGCTTCTATTAATTATAATTAACTTCGTTAACTGATTTTTATATAGTATAGTTACTAGATTTGTGTACTCATAGGAAACTGATTATTCAGTCCAAAGAAAAAGATCCGTAGTAATAATCCATAGCCTTTCAAGTTTATTACAATGTAGAGGGCTATGGCTTTAATTATATCATATATGAAATAGAGAAGATTGGAACATTCATGCGATATTAGAAGCTTACTGCTTGATCTGCTAAGGATAATTTAGTTTCAAATTCCATCGTACAATAGTACTTAATTGTTTAGTATCAAAATAACTTGATAATGAGTACATACTGTAAAAGCGTTCTATCCAAATTTTACTTTTGCTTTTCTATTCTATTATAATTTAGAAGTCTCATTAACTTCAATTTTAGTTACTACTATGGTAAACGTAAAAGAAGAAAACAAAAATACAAAGTAATAGTTTAAAAGAAGGAACAAATGGATTTTTAGATCTTTTTTAAAGATATGTTGAATATTCTTTTTTATTCGAAAGTAATTTATAATTATGAATTATGAAGGTCCTGAAGGTAAGAAGGAAGAATAAAGTAGCCATTCAATTATTTTTCCAAAATTTGTTTTGCCGATGTTGTGGATATAGATTAAGAAGTAAACCGAGAAATAGGAGTTATAATAATTAAAATTAAACATGTTTAAAAGAATCCAACTTATTTGTAATTTGAAAATTATTGTTTATAGTCATAGTAACAGATTAAAATAATCTTGAATAAATTCCTATAAATCAGATAACTCAAGATAAGATTCACTTTATTAAACAAATTTATTAAAGATCAATATAAAAGATCAAACTACCACAACCTAATATACAAAAGGTCTTTTAGAATTATTCGGATTTTAGATATATTTTAGTTTATATTTACTAAACATTGGCTCGATTTAATTTTTGCTGGTGCTGTACGAAAAACTATTACATTATTCTTAACTATTATTTTATTTACTCGAACAATTACCTCTATTTATCCATTATCATCTTCATTATCATCTTCTTTTATTACAGATGTACAAGGTCAATCAATAGTAGACAATCTATAATATCTTATAGATTGTGATAACAACAACCTCAACGGAAATGATATAGATATTGACACTTTGCCTGAATATTTGGCTGGTCTAGCATCTTAAGCAGAGGGGAACGATGGAAACATTTGATACCAGTGAAAATATGGGATATGGCTGTTTTTAACCGAATAGATAAAAATAATTAGATATTTAATCATTAATGTTACATTATTAGTAACTTATGTCACCAAAAATAGCCTTAATAACTATTTACAAATTTAGAACAAAAAGGAATAAGTAAGAATAGAATCTTCTATCAGAATCTATTATATTAGAATAATAGAATACTGAAAAAAAAGATAATGTTAAAAGATAGATGAAAAGTTGCTATTGCTACTACTCGTTTGGTTCTACTGTTAATTTTGAATCTGGCATTCTAGTGATAGTGTTGTATTCGAATTTATTGGAATAGTAATATCACCTAAAATAATTTTCTGACTATCTTCTTCTGTTTCTTCAGCATCGGCTGCTGTTGTTGTTGCTGTGGTTAGTAGTGATGATTGGTTATTATGATTTACTGATTCTGATTGTTCTTCTTCTTCTCTTTGAAACAGACCCTGTGCAAAGGCTTGTTGTGGTTATTGTTGGATAGCATAGATACTATTTGGTTATTGCAGATTATAAAATGCCTCAAATGTCAGGATTGGATTTCATAAACATTCTATAGTATATAGATCTAAAAAAAAATCTATATAAGTATAGTTTGTATTTTCTCTATTTTATTATTTTTCTATAATTAATCAAACAAATTTTCTAGGATTATTAAATATTATAATTAATAAATCATCAATACAGACATAAATATATCCACACACAAAGTCATAGTCATCTATTTAGAACAATATTAATAATATAGGACTATGGCTTTTAATAGAAGTTACATTTATCTAAAAATGATATGGACTCAAACATCCATTCGAAAATAGTTATTACATCATACACCATCATCCTTGCATCTGCTTTTTTAATTGTAATAGCAGGAATATCAACAACAACAACATTTGTTAAAGTTAATGCAGAAGGTGAAGGAGCGAATCAAACCATGCAACAACAAGAAGATCCTCAACAAGTTGCTAACCAAACTATGGAAAAGGCAATTCAATCTGCCAATGAAACTGGAGAAGATGTTGGTAAAGTTGGCTCTAAAGTCACTGAGGGAGCAAAAGACCTAGTTGGGAATATTGGAGATAAATTACAAGATTTGGGAAAATAGATATATAACTTAATATTTTAAAAAAATTATTAATTCTATTTGATTTTTTTCATATACTGCATCTAATCTTTTCTACCTATAATTAGTTATTTTGGGTTGGTATTGTTTACAATATTGTTACCTTTAGTGCACGTCTAATTAAATTTATAGTCTCCTGTGTTTCTAAGTTCATTGCTTGTATCTCTCTATTCCTTTGTAAAGATTGAATCTTATTAAATTATACAATTCTTTAATTTGCTTCCTATAATATTAATAAGGATTAATAATATTACATAAGATTATTCAAGACTACGACAATAAGTATATTCTCTCCAATTTTATATTTTATTATCAGTTGAATTAAGTCTAAGAGAATAAAAAACAATATCATATGTCATAGTCTTCTTCCAAGTTTAATCCCAAGGTAGAGGTATATGGCTTTTACAAATAAAGTAAATTAAAAATAAGGTTAAATATGGATCCGTGTATCACGTCTTTAATAGTATTACAATAAGTGCACATCTTTTTAATCAAGGCATGTCGCCTTCATTAGAGGCAAACCCATTTGTAGGATAAAATAATATTTATTTTCTTATAGTAAATAACCAACTTTTCTATAGTGTCTCAGATATTAATAATATGGAAACTATAAGTAAAAAAGAAATAATGAAATGACTGCTGATGACAGTTTTCTTTCAATTCATTAGGGATAGTTTTCAAACTTCCTTTTCACTTCATCCCGTTGACCTTCTGGAACTTCATAATATACCATCAATTGTAACTTATTATTTGCAGCCATAATATGAGATTGAGAGCCATTAACCTTACCACCATATTCAGTTACAATATCAGATAAAGTCTCATATTTCTTCTGGATATCTGTTATCGGTCCTTGTAATAATCCAAGAGAATTTAGAGAATTTATTGGTATCATTGCTTGTTAAAATTAATATTAACTATTCCTTTTCATTTTATTGTAAAGTTATTAGAAATATAAAAAAAATTTTTTCTATTAGATATCATTGCTATTTTAATATAAACCTGTGAATGCAAATAATGAGTTCGAATCCATTTTTATCTGAAATTATATTAGATTTAAAATGATAATAAAATAGAGGTCAAAAATGGTCCCAAGACCACCGAACCCGAATGAAGTTTCAAGACAATCATTGTAGTTCTCAATAGTTATTGTATATTGTGGAAATATTAGAGACAGTAAAAGAAGAGAATGAAATTAAGGAACAAAGAATAACAATAATTCCTTCAAATCTATTTATTCAGATCCATTGCAATATTTTTAATTTTATTAAAGTAAATAATTTAATTGGAAATTTTTATTGTTTATATCTAAATAATGTTATAAAATTAGGAATAAACCATTTACAATAAATATTTTGTTAAAGTACAACTCCTCATATCACAGAGGATAGGATATATGGATTTTCTTTTTAGGTATATTCCTTTCACAAGACAAAAAAAGGACTATAATAATTTTATCTATGGGGGTGGTAGTTCCAAAAGTCGTCCAGGAATCTGTATCTCAATAAAGTATTAACAAGAATATGAATAAAAAAAGGATAAGGTTATCACGCTCTTCCTACGTCTTCTTGGTTCATGTGCTGTATAAGTTCTTCTCCAGAGGCAAAAGATTTACCACATTCTTCACATTTATTATCTTTAGTAGTTTCTGATGCCATTATCATAATAATACATACCCCTTCATTTATTAATTTTTAAAATTTTATCTTAGTTATGGAGTATTATCTATGAATCACTTTTTCAAGTAAATTCATTCAATATATTCATAGTGAAAGTACAATGTCCTATTTTATATTATAGAATTACAAAAGAAAAATTTAATGTGATATTTTGAAAGAAAATTAAGATCAATGATGACATATACCATTGGATATGGTCATAAACTATAATAAATCGAAACAAAAGGCAATTATCCAAGTAATAAATAAACAAAATCTTTTATTTTGGAATCTTTTCATATATTCTTTCAGCAACTATTACGATACTCATTTTTAATTGATTAAAAAATATAGGAAGATTTTTTAAACGATTATACAATCTTCTTAAATTTGCTCTACATGTATTTACAATTATTGTTAATACTCAAAAAAAGGGATTATAAATTTAAAGGTGTATGCTTATCTAGGAGAAAGTATATTATATAAGTATAAAATGAGCAGCAATACTATTCCAATTGATCTTAATTATGAAAAGTTAAGATTATTGTTAAAAAGGCTTTCTCAAAGTGTGATAGAAATAGATGAAGCAGAAGAGCTTAGACTATTACTAGAAAACGAAAGAATGAATGCTATCCGGAATAAGGATCATATTTATGAAAATCACTTATCTAAATTAATTAATATAATAGACTCTTTTATTGCAGATGAAATTAATCTACAACTAAATCCCTAGTCTTTTAGAAAAGTTAGTTAAATATCTTTGATTATAAAGTAATACGCATATTCTATTTAGGAAATCACTGAAGGACTTACGATTATTACAAAGATCTTTAGTATTTAAATAAAATCTCCGATTCATTAGAATCTTATCTTAATGTTACTAAAGTTAAAAAAGATATTTAATGTTATTTATTATTCATACAATAATAGTAATAATTATAATTATAAATTTTCATTTTCTTCAATTAGAACAAAAGAAAGAGAGAAACAAGCAAATGCCAATTATACCTCAAACCAGTAGTATGGTATATCCTAACAAATAGAATTTAGAAAGAACACATTAAAAGAAGGTATTGATTGTTCTGCTTACTCATTATCCATTGAAGAAGGAAATAATGAAGATAAATAGAATATTCAATTAACATTCAATGTATTTGAAAAGAGTAATAACAAATAATTAATTGATGAGAATCACAAGATTCTGGATATTAAGATTATTTTTACTGAAGGTGTTCAGTCGTGTATTTTATACTATACTGAGGAATAGGGGTATACAGGTTTTTCTATATCTACAAAACAAAATATTTTAAATAAATAATATTCTATTTACTTTAATTAAACAATTAAGATGACTGTTGAGATCTTATTTTAGCATCATTTTTATCATAATGCTCATGATGTTCTAAACCATTTAATCTAATATATTTTATCAAATCTCTATGATCATCAATTCCATAATATTTTTTTTTCATACTTTCTAAGGTGTCATCATCATAAAACCTTCTTTTTGGTCCCTTAATTTTTATCTCATTTTCTCTCATATTATTTTTTTACCTCGTGCTACTTAAGTTTTTCATCTATAGACTAGTAGAAAGTGTTGTGATATCTATTAGTTAAATCTATCATTTTCAAATATTATACTTGTTATAAATACATAAAGGACAAAATTTTCTATTGCCTCTTTACTAATTGTATCAAGATATAGATGTTGTGCATTTAATTATTTTAATTTTATATACATTAGTTACTAACATTATAATAGATTCAATAAGAAAGTTATATACCCATAGAATTAGTATAAGCAATTGTGGCATGCATTTAATATAGACTATCAAAGGATATTTGAAGTTACCTTTAAAACAGCAATTGTTACACTATTAATTGTATTTGTAATTAAATGGCTTAACTAAGAGTTTAGATTAATTAAGCATTATTCAACTAGTAATAATATTGGGATTAGAAAATGCAATTAGTCAACTCATATTAGTACTACTGATCCTTTTATATCTCGAGGATTTACAGTAGTTATTATAGCAATAGCAATATTCAATATTCAATATATCAGATTATTGAACTACGGTATAAGAGAAATTTATGATAGTCTCAAAATCAATTTTGTTAGTAATAAAAGATAGTAAAAATTTAGACGAATATGTGAAAGACTAAAATTTCATTAAATGAATGTGAACCATATTTAAGACTAATTCTTATCAATGATATTACATAAATTAAATCATTGTATTTAGACATTCATGGGTAAGTTTTATCTAAAAGAAAGAAAAAGATTGAAACTACTATTTAGAATACACAAAGACAAATAATCTAATGTCTAAACCCATAAAAAGAATTGAAATAACTTAAGAAATTGGAAACATTATTACATAATACAATTAAACAAGTATAATTTTCTACTATTATTTGATTATCATAAATAGTACCCAGACGGCCTATAAAGAGAAACTAGATTGCCTCTTTTTATACTGAATAATTCACATAGTTTGTTTAATTGTTAATCTCTTATTTCTAATCCCGAAATACTAAAAAAAATAAACAAAATTCATAAGTTTTGGATTGAAGTTCAAGACGAATTCAAAACCAATAGAAATGATCACAAAAGCATTTGCCAAATTATCGAAGAGACAGTAATAATGTAACTTCAATAATCCTTTATATTATATAATAGCATATAAATAATAAATATGAATAGAAGTCTATTTTATTTTACAGTTTTAGTAGTATTAGTCTTTACTTTATCTGAGATTGTATTATTCTTAATTCCTTCTGCTATTGGTCAAATGGATAAATCTCAAAAATATATAAAGCCTATACCGTTATATAATAGTACTAATCAATGGACTCCGTTTTTTTTACCTTTCAGTTTAATGTTATAACTATATAGACACTTGATAATATAAATAATTAATAAAGTTAAATCGTTCAAAATTTTCTAAAGGATAATATTTATCTATATATGGCATTTATTATTATAAATAATTTTATAATGGTAACATAATACATGACATAAGAGATATAGTTATAAAAAATAGAACTAAAAGAGGAAAAGGATGTTTATCTCTTAGTTTTTTTCTTTGCAATTCTAGTTCTTTATATTTTTTGTATCTCTGATTTTGTGATATCTCCAGTATTTGAGATTTTTATTGTTTTACAGACTTCTCAAATTGCGGTAAATATTGATTGTATCCTAAATAGAATTATTATAGTGCCCAATTCAAATAAAAGAGTCATTAGAGATTGAAAATGCATATACCTTTGTCTTTGTGTTTGCTCTTTGTTCATCAGGGCAATCTGCCATCAGCTGTCTTTAAGAATTTTCCATGTTAACAACTGTATCCTTTAGTTATACAACAACTTAAGATATAATGCTTTTCAATGGAGATATATTGTTCTAAGCTTGGATTTTGTTGGTATATTACAATGGTTATATAATTTATAGAATAAGCAAGTACATGTTTCTATCAGTAAATAAACTACCTAATCCTATTCCTACTAATAGTGATGGACCTAATCCCAAAGCTGCACAAGCATTACAAGAAGGACTTGGAGGACAATTTGGAGAAATGAGAACCATGATGCAATATTTGTTTCAGAATATGAATTTTAGAGGAGATGCCAAATCCTATCAAGATCTATTGAGGTCAATTGCGGCAGAAGAGATGGGCCATGTTGAATTAGTTGCTAATACAATAAATGTCCTATTAGAAGGATCATCACTACAAGCAGATCCTACCGAACTTCCACTTTCTGTGGCGCTTGATTCCCCAAACATACATCATTTTCTGGTTGCTGGACAAAGTTGTAGACCTGTAGATGCTGCTGGCAACCCATGGTCTGCAACTTATGTATATGATAGCGGAAATTTAGTCTTAAACATGCTTTATAATTTGATGTTAGAATCAACAGGTAGACTTCAGAAATGTAGATTGTACCAGATGAGTGACAATAAAGCATATAGAGCAACTGTATCTTATTTAATTGTAAGAGATCTAGCACATGAAAAAGTATTTGCCAAAGCATTAGAAACATTAGGCGTTAATTGGAATACAGCATTACCCATTCCAAAAGTTGATACTTCTAAAATGCCAGAGGTACAAGAATTGGAAAGATTGAATTTGCATAATCAGCAATGGACAATGACAAATGAAGAATCTGGTTTATCTTTAATATTTAATGGAGAATCTCCTTTCAAAGATAGTGGTGGCCAACTTGAAACATTGGATGGACATCCTGAAGGAGCAGCAATACCAAATATGCTAGATGCACCACAAGAATTTGCTTCTGGCCTTGATGCAGAACTAAAATCAAAAGTTCAAAATATGATGATGAAGTAAAAATAAAAACAAGAAAGTATCATTGAAAAGAAGAAAGAGCAATAAATGCTAATGATGATGAAGTTTAATAAATTAGTTTAGCTGATAAAACTTCTTTTGTTATATCTTTCTTCTTATTATTCTTCTTTTGTTAATGGTTATAAATTTATTCAAATATTCTTTAGCATTTTTTATATTCTAATCCTAACTTATACCATACCTGAGGATACTTAGGCCTCAGTTCCATAACTTTATCATAGCATTCTATTCTTTTCGAATTTTTAATTCATATGAATACAGTTTCACTATTACAACACTACTCTCATATTTCTTTAACATGAAACTCATTAATTCTTACAATTACTAAATTTGTTTATTGTATATATTGTACTTTTCTATATTATTAATCTATTTAAAGTATGAGAAGGAATGTTAGAAAACAATATTAAATAATATTGAAATTTTAATACATTTAGAGAGGAATAACTTCAACGGTTGAAAGGAAATGTAATACTACTACCATTATCCGTGATTGTGCTTATATAATTATTTATGAACAGTATATCTCTCAGGTAGAAAATATTTATTCATAATTAAATTAAAAGTGAAGCTTAATTGATAATCAGACTAATACTACAAAAATAATAGATGAAATTATAAAAGAAGTATTGGTACATATTAATTCAAAAGAATTCATCAATAAATTTTAATTTGATATTGTCCAAAGCTATTGCAATTATACAAGAATGCTAACTTATCTGATAAGGTTTTTTCTTTCATTTTAGTCATATTACTGTTTCTTCAAATATCCATCAATAAAATAACATCAAAATATCAAAGACATACAAAAGAAATAGGTCCATTATTAATATTTAAATTAATATTATAACAATATCTAATTATAATTGAAGTAATCAAAGAATTAGATGCATTTAGTTCTAAACTTATTTATAACTATATAAATAGAAAAACGAAAATAATGTATAACATAATAGTTTTGATTATGACTCTTAATAATTATATCAAAATTAATATAGGGATGTGAAAATATGTTAATTTTTAAAAAATTAGTAGAGGTTATTAAATCCTATACTTTCAACATCCTCAAATTTACTTCTTCGAGTTAATATTTTTCTTTCTTGTTCTTCTTTCACCATTGAATCGGAATCATATATATTGAGAGAAGTGAAAGGAGGAGTCAAATTAGAAATACTGATATTCTTAAGTACCTCCTGCTGTTGTTGTATTACTCTTTCAGCTATGGATTGTCTGGCAATTCCAAAATCTATCATATTTGGTGGAATATTTCCTATGTTTCCTAGTCTTCTATTAAAAATCATATATTCAATATTGATTAAGTACTATTTAATCCTAAGTAAAAAATCTTTTAGTAATGGTTATAAATACCAAATTTATGAACCATTTATATCTTCTCTTATATCACGCAATTGTTCAGCAATTATAGAACAAAAAACCATAAAAATTTAAGAGTTTGAGCATTAATACCCCTCTTAAAATTTAGGTAATATGCTTTTCTTATCGTTGTTTATTAATACCTTCTTCGATGGTTTACGCAATGTTATAGGAATATTAATAATCTTTTTTTACTAGTAAGTTGTTATGAAAAATTTTTATAAATAATCCTATTTATAGAAACAACAAATTGATACACAATAAGTTGTTTATAATAGTACCGACTTTCATTGCCACTGTTCTTACTTTTGGAACATTAGTTGTTTCTGGATTTTCACAATCCGATGGAGCAAACCAAGCTATTGGAAATGCAGGACAATCAGCTAACCAAACAGGTGAAGGTATGCAACAAGGTGCTAGTGATGTAGGATCCAAGATTACTGAAGGAGCAAAGGACCTCGCTGGAAGTATTGGTGAAAAATTACAAGATATAGGAAAGTAAATTTACTTATTAATTTTTTATATTTCTGAAAATACAAAATAATAAAAGAATAGCATCAGTTCTTTGTTGCTAGATTATATTATATGGTGAAATACATCACTCTTTTTTAACACATCCATTCACTTTAAGTAAAGAATGTAATAATAAATGACAAAATTAAATCAAGATATATTTGATTTTGTTGTATATTGATATAGATAGAAAGAAGAATATAAATCACGAATATTGTAAAGATGGCCAGATTGATAAATAATATAATCATCTTGGCATCTAGAATATAAGGATCTTAACATAACCTTGAAATATACACATAATTCGATTTTCATGTTTGCGTTAATATTTATTATTTTCCACCTTTAATCTAAATATGCTTATTTTTAATTCCACAACTTTAAAATCTTAAATATGAAAAACTGATTTAATCATATCTACAATGTTAAAATGATATATGAAAATCGGTTTTCTTAAGAACAGTGAAAATGTTTAATCTTATTGGATAAAGTTAATTAGAACTTTTTCTATTCTATTAGATCATGTCAAGTGATAATTGGATGGATATTGTAAATAGAATACATTCTCCTCTTATGCGCAAAAATATGGCTCTAATGAAAGGATTAATTTTAGAAGATGAAGTAAAATTAAGTGCAATTCAAAGACAATTTATTCGTAATTTTTGTGCTTTCATTGCTGCTGTTTATGATAAAGCATATACTCATGACCATTTAGATACCATTATGTATGCATATAAATCGAACAAATTAGTACAATTAGAACTTGTTTCAGAGACCTTTATGACTACAAAAGATCCAAATAATGAAGATCATAAAATTTTACAAGAGTTAACAGAAAAGTTGCAAGGGAGTAGAATTAAAGAGGGTCTTTTACTGGATATTAACTATAAAATGGCAAACGAAATTTTGAATTATTTGGAAACTGAACACTTTAAGAATATTTTAGACCGAATCGTAAAAATACAAAATTAAAAACAGGGAGAAATAACCTCTTTATCTAATACGAACAACACCTACTGATAAAATATAAGGTAAATCTGTAGATGCTGCATATATCTTAATGAATTCATTCTATACATCATTAGCCAAAATCCTTTTTATTCAATATTACATTAAAAGTACTAATATTATGTCTAAAGCAGAAGATGAGGAGGTTAAAAAGAATAAGGAAGAAGAAGAAAAGAAAAAGAAATTACTGATTGAAGAAAAACAACCAGAAAACCCATTACCCATAGGAGAGGGGCATGAAACAAAAGTTATAGATGAAGAAAAAGAAGAAAATTAAAAAAAATAATTTGAAATAAGGGTTAATTCTTTTACTTTTTTTTAATTTAATAAGTATCTATTAACTATAATTAAAAAAAACAGAATGTTTATTCTTTGTAATATTGAATCCATTTTTGGTTCTAATGAGAAAAGACTTCCTAATAGTTCTTCATTAAAATGTTAAAATGTTTGAATTGTCTTTAAAATTTGCTTATCTTTTCTTTCTATTTCATGTGTATACGATAGGGATTTATCTTGTTATGTCAAAAAGTTTTCTTATGTCTATTATAGATTCAACTACTGATTATTGCACTAATAAGTGCTTAAAAATAATTACTAAACAAGTATTGGAATTAAATCAACAAATCTCCATAATTATACTTAATTATTTAATTACTAATTTAAAAATAAAAGAAGCTATAGAATTTTGTTGATATAAAAATTTAGGTTAATAAATATTATTCATTGACTAATTGGTTAACAATTCTAATATTAATGAAGAGTAAGTTTTATAACAATTTAATAAAAGTAATTTCATTATTATCCTTATTCTCTCAAGGAAATGGATCAATATTTTGTTCAAATGATCTTTTATTGTTTTTCTCTTTAGTAATATTATGTGCATGATATTGATGTTCCTCGAGTTCTTGAATTGAACGAGCTGTCAAGCCACAAATATTACATGTGGACTGTTTATCCTTAATAATATCTCCTATCATTTGCTTATTAATATTTTGTATATGACCACAGCTTAGATAATACTCATCATAATTAATTCCATTCTGTATATTAGTCACATCTACTTCTTTATTGCAAGTATTACAAATGACTGTTGAATTGCTAGAAGCCACATTAAAATAGAAGACATTTCTTTAATATAAAGATATTTGCATAGATTATCTATTAAATTCTGAAGTTTTAGTTAAACAATAACAGTATTAGCATTTCCTTTCAAATAATAAACATTATTATTTAATTCAGTAAGAGGAGTTAAACTACTTTGTTTAAGACTTTGGATTGAAAGCCAAATAGATATTACATTATATTAATCCAAGATTACTCTTATCTATGACATAGGAAATTTTGTTCTACTAATCTTTTGTTGATGATTTGATGTTTTCAATTATAATTGTAGTTATAATACTCTTATTAACATAAATCATTACTTTTATAGAAATAAAAAAGTTATCGTTATTCATTATAAAAGATAAAGTTTTTTAAGAAGTTTCTTAAAAACTACGAAATATTACATACTTTTATTCTGATGATGCAAGAATAATAATTTAAATATTCCAATTATACAATTCATATATATGAGTCAGGACTTGAGGGATCCAACAAACGGTTTGGTTTTAAAAGGCTATGAAATAATACCAAATAAACCACTTTTATATAGGATTGCCCTCTATTCTGCTGATATAGTAGAAACAATTCTCAATGCTAATCCCGAAATAGTAGAATTATGGTTAGAGAAACTTCAAGAGGAATACTCAATAATGAAAAAACGTTGCGATTTAGATCAAGATCCTTCTGCTTGCTTTAATCTAGGTTTCTATGAAGAATTTGAAAAAAATTTGGTAAATTATGAAAATGGAGGATCTTTCAAAATTTCCATTACCAAGAATAAATCTATTTGGATAAGTAAATAACAAATTATCCTTTTTGATCCCAAAGATATTTTTTAAGAATTAGAAATTCAGAGAACAGTTTATAATTATTATTATTTAGAAATTGTATATGATAGTAGAGAATGGAAAGTATTAAAATTTATAATAAAAAAAATTCAATCCTTTCTTGTCATGTATATATATAATAATTTCAAATCAAATACAAATTAAATATGTGATATATATAGAATATATTGTTGCCTATCTGCCTGCTTAATATTTATTATTATGAGGAAAGGTACAAGTTAATTTATAATTAATCTTGAATATTGTTGGTGAATAATGGGATATTGACATTTATTAGAAAATATGATGATATCATATTTCGAAAATAATAATATAAAGATAATATATTATTTAGATATGAATAATAAAAAACTAAAAAAAAACAATTCAAAAATTTCTTCTAGAATAGGAAAAGAAGAAAATGAAATAGTTCCAATTAAGGAAAAAGTTCAAAAAGTTACATTATCATCATCTACTATCAAAAATTTAGAAACCAAGCCACTAAAGGGACCAAATGCTTTGACAATGACACAGCCATTAACAAAGAGTAATAATATTAAAAAAGGAAATAAAAAGAAATTAGGAGATGGATCTTTTATTGCAGCAGAAGATCGATAATATATTATCTGTATTAATACTCAATAATATCTAATTTACCTTATAACTTTCTATTGTTTAATTCATATATTGTTAAAAGCAAAGGTAAGTTTGAATCTGAAATTCTATTAGATGCCACCTGTATAGTTGTAAAATTGATATTATAACATCAAAAAAAAAGCTTAAACATCATATAATTCTCATTAAGTAAATTTTTAATCTATAAATAATATTTAATAGGTAAACTATTAGCATAATTTTAGAATCTAAATGAATTTATAACTATATTTTCACTTAATTGAGAGAACACTAGATATGAAAATATATTACGATTTAGAGCCAACTTCTGAATTAGAAATAGATGAAAAAACTAATTCTAGTATTGAAACTCATGCTGGATATACAAGTTTTATAGTATATAATAAACTTGGTTATTGTTGTAATGATTTAGAAGACACCTTTTTGATTGATTTAGAGGATCCAGAATATTACGATTATGATCATATTGAAGTTATGAAAGAACCTAATGTTATATTTATTATTGTTAATAGCATAGGACACACAAAATTAGGTGATGATAAAAAAGGGTTCAAATATTGTCCTTTTTGTGGAGAAAAATTTATTTTGCAAAGGATAAATGGAGATGAAATTAAAAATTGAAGTTAAATTAAGCAAGTTATTATAATTATTAAGTTATCTTTCTTCTTTTGTAATTTTTTTACTTAAATCTAGCAGGATGGTTTTCTTATGTTGAAATCAGAGTAAGACTATGGCCACTTCAAGATATAACACAATTAATATGAAACCATTTTATGGAGACTTAGCATTTGATATAAAATATAACTTTATTTTATATTTTGTTTGCTAACAATAACATTTTACTGAGCTTTAATCTTCAATAACATATAGATGGTAAAAGTATTCATTAATTTTCAGTATACTCTCCATCTTTATGTTTTACATTTTAATACACATATATTAACTATATTCTAATAATTCTTTATTGCCTGTAAATTATTTAAATAATGTGGTATTAACGGTCCTGTTATCATTTTCTAATATTTTTAATATGAATTCATATATCAGAATAAAAGATTATTTTATATATGCACTTATGTTGAAAAAAGATGGATATATTCTCTAATAAAGAAATAATTTTAAGTTTTACTATTATTTATAATTCTTGAAATGAACTATTAAAAAACAGCTGAACAGAGAAATAAATAATATTGATAAACATAGGTATGTGACCAATTACTAAAATCCATTTCCTAACATATGATAGAAAATTAATATTATAAATTATTGCAATTAGTTTTTTTCATTTTTAATTCAATTATTATATTTTTATACAAAAATTTAAAAAGAAAAAGAATGTTATAATTAAAAGAGGTTAAAACTTGGCTAAAATTGCTGTTATAGTTGGATCAGTAAGACAAAATCGTCAAGGTATAAAAGTTGCTCGTTGGATGGAAGAAAAATTAAAAGAGCGAGGACATATTGTTTATTTCATCGATCCTCTTGGACTTGACTTGCCTTTACTAGATAAAATGTATAAGGAAATTTTAAATCCATCACCAAAGTTAATAGAGTTGAAAAACCAAATTGTCGAAGCAGATGGTTATATGCCTGTTACTCCAGAATATAATCATAGCACATCTGCAGCAATGAAAAATACTCTTGATTATTTTCTTGAAGAATATTATTTTAAGCCTTCTGCTATTGTATCTTATTCTGTTGGTGGATTCGGTGGTGTTAATGCTGTACAAAGTCTTAGATTAATATTTGCAGAACTAGGTGCTCCTTCAATTTCTTCATCATTTTCAATATCAAAAGTTCAGGAGGTATTTGATGATAATGGTGATCTAAGAGATCAAGGTTATGGGAAACGAGTTATAAGATTTATTGAAGAATTTGAATGGTATATAGAAGCCTTCAAAAATCAAAGAGCCAAAGGTACTCCATATTAAAATAGAAAAAAATAATATGGTAAATATGTTAAAAATACGAGATTTTATTTTTTAAAATTTTTTTAGAATTGTATTGAAAATATATTTATTAAAAAATTCTAATAATTGTATATACATCGTTATTCTTTTATTTATAAAATCTAAATTATAAAAGTAACCAAAGTAATAATTATTTCAATATATGGTATGACATATATTGAAAAAGAGAAATAATACAAAAACATAATAACTATAATTGATACTTACTAATCATTTTTATATTAGTTTTGCAGAAATTTCCTAAATACCATATTGAACTATATCTAGCATGAGAGATAACTACGGTGGATTTTTAAAACAAGAAAATCTTATTAAAAAAGAAGCCAAAGGTATTGATAATACTGATCTGGGTGAAGTCAAAGAAATTACATTTAATTCTATAATTACAGAAAAGCCTAATGGGGAGAAAGATAAATTCATCATTCCAAAGAATTTAGTAGAACGATTTCGTGATGAGAATGTATTATTTCAAATAACAGAAAAAGACTCAGAGACATATAGAGAAGAATAAATTTATAATATTTATGAAAATAACACATATCATTATCAAAAGTTAAGTGATCTTTTGAAAGATGGTCTATTGTAAGTTCAATCATTGATGAATAAAACTATTATTATATATATGATAATAGACAAAAAAAAATTTCTCTCTATCCAGTATAGTTCTATAAAAAGAAATAATATAAATATTCACAGTTATTTCTAACTCAATTGTATTTTAGAATATCTTTTCAAAATTATTTATTATTTTTATTTTTTAGAATCAAATAATAATGTGAAATTTAAAACTTCTAAAAGAAAGATGAACATCTAAAAATAGATAAAGTTAACCAGTATTATGAAGTAAATGAAAAAATTTCTTTAA
>Ga0126312_10000631_pt1 | contig 21558 bp, 19 predicted proteins | sample Plot104A_FD_92537 | JGI IMG/M metagenome (GOLD analysis project Ga0126312, IMG submission 92537) | Serpentine soil microbial communities from UC McLaughlin Reserve, CA, USA - Plot104A | ecosystem: Environmental > Terrestrial > Soil > Grasslands | place: USA: UC McLaughlin Reserve, Lake County...
ACGTGCGGCGGTGGCCGCGGATCTCGGCCTCGTCGCGCACGCCCCCTAGCGACATGCGCACGAACTCGCGCCCCGTGGCGCGGGCGATCGACTCGCCGATCGAGGTCTTGCCCGTGCCGGGAGGGCCGATCAGGGTGAGGATCGCGCCCGAGCGCCTGTCCTCCTTGATCCCGCGCTCCTTGCGCAGCTTGCGCACGGCGATGTACTCGGTTATCCGATCCTTCACGTCCTCGAGCCCCGCGTGGTCGGCGTCGAGCACCTCCCGCGCGTGGTTCGGGTCGAGCCGCTCCTCCGAGCGCTTCGACCAGGGCACCGCGATCAGCCAGTCGAGGTAGGTGCGGATCATGCTCGACTCGCCGGTGGCCTCCCCCATGCGCTCGAAGCGGTCGAGCTCGCGCTCGGCCTGCTCGCGAACCGCGTCCGGCATGCCGGCGTCCTCGATCTTCCTGCGGTACTCGTCGACGATCGAGCCGTCGTCCTCGCCGAGCTCCTTGCGGATCGACTCCATCTGCTTGCGCAGGAAGTACTCGCGCTGCTGCTTCTCCGCGCCCGACTGCACGTCCTCGCGGATGCGCCGGCGCACCTGGAGCTCCGTGAGCCGCTCGCGCTGGAAGCGGAGCGCCTTCTCGAGCCGCTCCGTCACGTCGACCGTCTCGAGCAGCTCCACCTTCTGCTCGTAGCCGAGGTCGGGCGAGTAGCCCGAGGTGTCGGCGAGCGCCCCCGGCTCGATGATCGAGCGCACGAAGGCGGCGATTCGTCCGTCGTCGCCGCGCAGCTCGAGGATCTCCTCGACCACCGCTCGGTACTCGCGCTCGAGCTCGCGGGTCCTGCCGTCCGCCGGCTCCTCGTCCGGATGGGGGGTGACCTCGACGCGCAGATCTCCGCTCGGGTCGCTCCGCGCCGCGCCGACCGTGCCCCGGTGGAGTCCGTTGAGGGCCACGGCGCGAGCGCCCCCGGGCAGGCGCACCCGCTCCACGACCTCGGCCACGGTCCCGACGCTGGCAAACTCGTCGCCCTTGCGCGGGACGAGAACGACGCGGTCCTCGTCGCCGACGTCCACGGCGAGGGTCAGGGTCATGTTGGGAAAGACGACCGAGTCGTCCACCGGCACGAGAAGCAGGGTCTCCATTTGCATCTCCATAAGCCTCTTACGTTGAGTAAGCATGAGTCTAGCGGGCTGAGGTCATGTCGACGGAGACCAGCCCGTGCTGCCACGCAGCGATCGGCGCAATTGCGGCATCGGGAGAGGGTGGTCGACTTTCCTCGGGCTCAGGTCGAGTAAGAGCGGCCACCCCCGGCGTAGTGGTCGCGGTAGTCGCGCAGGTCGAGGACGCCGTCCACGTAGGCGCGGGTCTCGGGGAAGGGTCTCCCATTTCGTCAAGCGTCCTGACGGGTGGTAGGTCCCTACGGCCGGCGCGCGCTCGCCGGATCTCGTCGCCGGGGGCGGTTGGCCTTGAGCCCCACTCCCCCGTTGGGCCCTTCGGCTCGCCGGCCAAAGCGGCCGCCGCGCCTGCGATCCTGCCCGCCGATGCCCCAGTCGCGCGCCCGTGAGGCCGCCGCCGCGGCGGCGGTCGAACTCGTCGAGCCAGGGATGACGATCGGCCTCGGCTCGGGCCGGGCCGTGTGGAAGGTGGTCGAGCTGTTGGGCGCCGCGGGGGCTCCCGTGCGGGCGGCGGTGGCCTCGGAGCGGACGGGGCAGCTCGCGCTCGAGTCCGGCATCGAAGTTGTCGAGCTCGACGGCAGCCTCGAGCTCGACCTGACCCTCGATGGCGCCGACGAGGTGGATCCCGAGCTGCGCTTGATCAAGGGTGGCGGAGGCGCCCTGCTGCGAGAGAAGATCGTGATCGCCGCAGCGCGCCGCTTCGTCGTGGTGGCCGAGAGCGAAAAGCGGGTCGAGCGCTTGGGCGAAGGGTTCCGGCTGCCGGTCGAGGTCGTGCGCTTCGCCTGGAGCGACACTCGCCGGCGCCTCGGCCGGCTGCTCCCGGACGCGGAGCTGCGCCTCGATGGCTCCGATCCGTACGTGACCGACGAGGGCCACCTCATCCTCGACTGCGTGATGCCCCATGACGCCGACCCGGGTGCGCTCGACCGTGAGCTCCACGCCGTGCCGGGCGTCGTCGAGCACGGCCTGTTCCTCGGCCTGGCCGAGCGGGCGCTGCTCGGCACGCCCGACGGCCGCGTCGAAGTGCTCGAGCGCGAGCGCCCCTGACGCCTCACAGCCCATTTGCGCCGATCACGGTGCGGCCGGCGTGGCCACGCTCGCCGGGCGGCCGCGGCAGGAGGCGCACCTCCCGCGCGAAGTTCTGCGCGGCCGTGAGGTACACGGCCTGGCGGAGCGTTACGCGCAAGGTCGCGGTAGCGGACGCCGCGGCACTAGCCCCGTCCGTCGCCCCGGCCTCGGTCGGCCCGGCGTCCAGCCGCAGCAGCTCGACGTCCTCGAGCGCGAGCATGGTGCGGCCGGTCCCATCGCGAGGGTCGGTGGACACGAGCACGTCCACCCGCGAGCCGGGCGACGCGGCCTCGGCGAGCGCGTCTCCGCCAGCGACCGCGACTTCGACAGCCCGCTCGCCGGGACGCAGCCCGACCCGGTCGTCGCCGCCGCGGGCGCCGCGGAGCTGCCCCGCGGTGACGTATGCCCCGGCCGCGAGCGGAACGGCGGTCCGGGAGCCGAGCGCCGCTCCGCCTCCACCGAGGGCGTCGCGCGGCAGGTAGCGGGCCGGCACCCGGCGCGCGGCGAGATCCCGCGCGGCGAGCTCGTGGTCCGCCGGCAGGTCCCGCGCGGCGACCACCACCGGCACGAGCGGCCCGGTCCGCCGCTCGACGGCCGCCACCCGGCTGTGTACCTCCGACGCCGCGAGCCCGCCGCAGGCGAGCGAGAGCGATAGCAGGACGAGCGCCCGCCGTCGGCGGCGCCGGGGGCTCACGCCGTCCGCCCGCTCACGCCGCCGCGGGCGGCTCGCCGTCCTCGCCGATCCGCGGCGGCTCATGGTCCGCGGCCCGCTCTCCGTCGGGGCACGCCAGGGGCACCTCGAGCGAGGCGATCACCCGCCCCTGCCGGCGCTCCACCTCCAGCCGGCCGCCCGCGCGCCGTGCCGCTTCGCGAGCGATGCGAAGCCCACGGCCCCGACGCGGGTCCCGCGAGAGGACCAGGCTGCGCTCGGAGTCGTCCCGCTGCGCGGAGACCGGATTGCTCACCACGAGCCGCAGGTTGCGTCCACTCCGCCGCGCGCTGAGCTCGACGGGGCCGTCGCCGTGCTCGGCCGCGTTGTCGAGCACGTTCCCGAGCGCCTGTGCCAGTCGGCCCCGGTCGGCCTCCACGTCGGCGTGAGGCACGCCGGTCAGGAGGCCGTCCATCGCCAGAACGTCGGGCCGCTCGGTGGCGAGCCGGCCCTGACGGGCGGCAGACAGGTCGGCCAGCCCGGCGCGGAGGCGGGCCAGGGGCAGCTCGAGCGCCCGCGCGTGGCGACGGCCGGCCGGCTCCCTTCGCATCCGCTCGACCGCCAACAGCAGGGCTCCCGCCGGCCCGCGGATCTCGTGCTCGGCGCAGGCTACGAGCTCGAGTCGACGCAAGAGCGCACGCACCCGCAGAGCGAGCGCGAGCGCCGCCGCCAGCGCGAGGGCCGCCGCCAGCGCGAGCGCCACCCCGGTCATAGCGACTCCGTGAGCTTGTAGCCGACCCCGCGCACGTTCACGACCCAGGGCCGCGCCGAGTCGCCGAGCTTCTTGCGCAGCCGGCAGGCATGCGCATCGAGGGTTCGCGTGTTGCCGATCGAGAGATAGCCCCACACGTCCCTCAGCAGCTCGTGCTTCCCGTACACCCGGGTGGGCTGCTGGGCCAGCGCCACGAGCAGCGCGAACTCCTTGGCCGACAGCCGCACGGGATGACCGGCAAGGCGCACGGAGCGTGTGAGCGGGTCCACCGTCAACTCCCCCACGCGCATCAGCCCGCGCTGCCGACGCCCGCTCGCCCGCCGCAGCACGGCCCGGAGGCGGCCCAACAGCTCCGCATAGAGAAATGGCTTGGCCAGGTAGTCATCGGCGCCGCGCGCGAAGCAGCGCACGCGGTCCGCCTCCCCCGTCCGGCCGCTCAGCACCACAACGGGGATCTCGGGGTCGATGCGCGAGGCGAGCCCGTCGGCGGAGCGCACCCGGTCGAGCAGCTCGAGGCCGCTGCCGTCCCCGAGCATCAAATCGAGCAGCACAAGGCTCGGCGAGCGAACCTCGATCGCACGCACGCCCTCACCCGCCCCGCTCGCCACCGCCACCTTGAACCCGTCGGCCGTCAGGTTGTCGGCGAGGAAGGCCCGGGTGGCCTCGTCGTCCTCGACCACAAGGACGGAATGTCGCTGCGCGTCCACGCCCGACTGAAGGCCCGGGCCGTGGTGCCTTCGCCCCCCGGTGCAACCACCGTTGCAGCCCTGCCGGGGCGGAAGGAATCCGACTTAGAATCGCGACGCCCCGCGGGAAAGGGGCGTCGAGGGGAAATGGACACTGCAAGACGCGGCAACTACGAGTCCGGCTCGGACTTCGTGCTCGAGTACGGAGAGCTTCGCTTTACGTTCAACGAACGGGACTTCACCGAGCGCGTCGAGCAGGCGGCGATCAAGCTCGGCTTCCTCGAGCACCCGCTCGGTGACGCCGAGCGCGAGGACCTCGTCAACCTGGCGGTCAACGGCGAGGTGAGCGAGTCCCATTCCGAGCTCGGCGAGCACATAAACGACTGCTGGGGGGACCTCGCCGGCCCCTCGGAGCGCTCACTGGTCCACTGGATCCGGCGGCTCGTGTTTCGCGGCGCCTGGCTCGACCAGCGCGTGATGGAGGGCGAGCTCGAGGTCGTGTTCGACGAGTCGACGCACTCGTTCGGCTACGCGCAGCCCGACCGCGACTTGGAGCTGATCGAGCTCTCGCCCGAGCCCTCGTGGGCGCGGGTGGCCTACCGCCGCTAGGCTGCACGGCAACGGAAGGGAGCAAGGATGCGCCTGCGGCTCGTGGCGAGCGTCGCGCTCGCGGTTGCAATTTCGGTGATGGCCAGTCCCGCCGCCTCGGCGCGGGAACGCATGCTCACGCTGTACTCGCCGAAGATCCACACGCTCCCGTACGTGCATGACACCCACAACGTGACCTTGCGTCCCGACGGCCGCCAAGCGCCGAGGCGACCGGGCTACATCACCGGCTGGGCGGCACAGGACATCGTCGACTCGAAGCGCCCGGACGCGAAGCCACTGCCGCTGCGGCGGATGATGGTCCATCACTTCCTGATCTTCGCCCCGGGCCGGGTCGATCAGGCTCCGGGCAGCTGTTGGGGTGCGTCCGGCTTCATCGGGGGGCGCGGCGAGGAGCACCCGACCGGCAAGCTGAGCCGAGTCGGCTGGCCGCAATCGTTCCGGCGGCGCTACGGCGTCAACAACAGGACGAGCGACGGGCGCGCGCCTGCCTGGCGGCTGACCGCGATGGTGATGAACCACTACAAGCGGCCCAAGAGCTTCTATGTGCGGCTCAGGGTCTGGTATGTCACCGGCGAGCGACGCCAGTCGCTTCTGCCCACAATCGTCGGCAAGTGCTCACACGTCCTGAACGGCATGTCGTACGACGTGCCGGGCGGCGGCGGCAAGGGATCGAACTTCGTCGACAAGAGCCGCTGGACCTCGCCGCTGAACGCCCGCATCCTCACGGCGACCTCCCACAACCACGGCGGCGCGAAGTATCAGTCGCTGACGAGCGTCACCTGCCACCGGCGGCTGTTCAAGGCGCCCGCCTATTACGGCCTGCCGAGTCACATCTACAACAGGATCCGGCCGATCCTGCACGAGCCCGGGCCGATCGGGAACGGCGCCTACGGCACCCAACGGGGCATTCCCCTGGCGAAGGGAGAGGTGCTCCAGCGCCGGGCCGTGCACGACAACTCGAACCTACACGTGGCGGCCATGGGCTTCTGGGTGCTTCACCTGGTGCGCGACGACAGCGTGCACCCCTGCGGACGAATCCCGAACGACGTCAGGGAGATCAACAAGCCGCGGCGCTATGACCGCACGCCCAACTATGGCCTGGTCGTCCCGCAGCTGTCCAAGCCGAAGGGCGTGTTCCAGCCCTTCACCGGCTCGCCCCTAGCGGTCGGCGACCTCTTCTTCGGGCCCGACCGGGTCTCCACCACGGCCGGCCAGCCGGTGACCTGGCGCTTCACCGGCAGCCTCCCCCACAGCGTGACCGTCGCGAATGGCCCGCGTGGCTTCTCATCCGTGTACCTGGGGCGCAGGAGGGGCACCTACACCTTCAGGCCCACGGTGCCGGGCGTCTACCGGATGACCTGCCTCATCCACCCGACCACGATGGGCCAGACGCTCGTCGTGCGACGCTAGGCCGCGGCTACCCGAGCAGGTCGGCCCGCAGCGTGGAGGACGCGCCCGCGGCGACGCGCAGGCCGCCGTCGGGCGGCTCGAGCGTGACCCGGGTCGAGGCGAAGCGCTGCGGCTCGAGCGCGGTGCCGGTGGCGGCGAGGATCGTGAGCGAGCCGCCCTCCTCGGTGTTCCGGGCCGCGCCGAACACGCGCCTCGCGGCCGCCGGGGGAAGCGCCTCGAGCGAGTCGACGACGAGCGCCGCGTGGCCGCCGCGCTCGACCCTCCGCTTAGCCCGCTCCACCGCCAGCTCGGCTGCCTGCGCCTGAGCCTCCGGCGAGGTCTCGAAGCTCCCGCCGTAGACGGGCGCCGAGCCGCCGCGCCGCCAGTCGGTGACCTCCTCGGGCCTGGCGCTCACGAGCACCACGGCCAGCTCGATCTCGGGGTGGCGCTCCGTCAGGGCCGCTGCGACCTCGCGCAGCAGCGTGGTGGCGCCTGTTCCGGGCGCCCCTCCGATCGCCACGCGCGAGCCGCGGCCGAACGGAACTCCCTCGAGGGCGGCCGGCCCCTCGAGCCGCTCGCTCGGGTAGACGGGCGTCAGATCGGCGAAGGCGGGGCGCTCCTCGGGTGGCTCGGCCGGGCGGCCGTTCGCGGTGTCCACGCGGATGAGCGAGGGATGGCGCTCGTTGCGGCGAGGGGCGCGCACCGGCCCCGACAGCTCGTCGCCGGCGCGCAGCTCGCAGCGCCGGATCTGCGCGGGCGACACGTAGACGTCGTCGCGCGACTGGCCGGCGGGGTCCGAGCGCAGGAACCCGCTGCCGTTCGGAAGGATGTCGAGCACGCCGCCGGCGGTGCGCTGCTCCTCCACGACCGGCGCGGCCTCGGGCTCCCCCTCCTCGGGCCCGCCCGCCTCGGTGACCTCGGGCTCCTCGTCCACGGCGTCCGCCTGGCCGGCCTCGGTGGGCTCGCCGTCGCCCTCGCCGCCCTGGGCGTCGAGGATGGCCCCGACGAGCTCGGCCTTCCGCAGCGTGCGGTAGCCCTCGAGCCCGAGCTCGGAGGCGATCGCGTGCAGGTCGGCGAGCGGACTCGCCTCGAGCTCGTTGCGCTGGAGTACGGACACGACCGGCGGGAACCCTAGCGCGCGGCCACGGCGTCCAGCACCTGGTCCATCAGGCGAGCGAGCGCGTCGTCCACCCGTCCGTTGTCGATCACGGGCACCTTCGCCTCGCGCGCGCTCTCGGCGAGCCAGGCCTGGAGCGCGCGGATCTCCTCGAAGCGGGCCAGATAGCGCTCGGGCGGGCGTGCCCCGCGGCGGTGGGAGAAGTGCCCGCGGTGGAGCTCCTCGTCCTCGACGACGACCATCGCCTCGACGAGGACGCAGCGCGAGCGCAGCTCGCCGTCGAGGCTCGCGGGCACGGCGTGCACACCCTCAACGACCAGCGGACCGCCCTCGCGGGCGGCGCGCTCGACGATCGCGGAGACGGCCGTCCCCACCCGCTCCGCCTGGCTGCGATATCCCTCGACCCCTCCGGCCTCGAACGCCGAGTGGTGCACGGAGGGCATGGCCTCGGGGGTGAAGAACGCCCTCAGCACCTGGCGGATCACATCCGTCGCGATCACCCGGGTGATGCCGAGGCGGGCCGCGAGCATCGTGGCCAAGGTGGACTTGCCGACGCCCGTGGTGCCGCCGATCAGGACGACGAGCGGGCGCTCGAGCCTGTCGAGACGCGTCCAGTCGCGGAATCGCCGCACCGCCGCCCGGCCCTCTTCGGAGTCGAGCACCTCTTCCACCAGGGCGTGCAGCCCGGCCACGTCGATCTCGCCGCCGCCGCGCTCCGCGAGCCGCAGCTCCACCGCGCGCGCCAGCTCGAACGAGCGCTCCGGCGGAAGGCCGATCGCCGACAGCGACTGGGCGGTCAGCCCCTTCGAATAGGGGAGCCCGTGGCCCTTGTGGACGACGATCGTCTCAGGCATCGGCCCACAGCCTGACGAGCGCCGCGTCCAGGTCGTCGTCGAGCCCGACGGGCCGGTTGCGGAGGAAGACCACCCGGGCCCCCTCGCGGGCCGCCCGGGCGGCCACCGTGTCGATCGCCGCCGCCTTCAGCTCGCAGAGCCAGACCTCGCAGCCCTCGGCCGCGGCGCGGTCGAGGTCGCGCGCGAGCTCGGCGCGGCGGGCGAGGGCGGTGGAAGTGACGGCGGCCTCAATCGGGGCGCCGGCGGTGAAGGCCGCCAGCCGGGCACCGGCCGGCAGCGGCTCGACGGGCTCCGCGCGGAGCGCGAAGCGGAGCGCTCCGGGCGGTGCCGCGGTCCCCTCCTGGGCCAGGACCAGATCCGCTCTCAGGAGGCGGTAGTCGGTGAGCGGCTCGCCCGCGCCGGCCCCGACGACGCAGACCGTTCGATCGGACTCCACGGGCGGGATGCAGGCGCCCGAGCCCTCGAAGATCAGCACCCCCGGCTGTAGCCCGGCGGCCAGCGCGGCGCCGGCGGCGAAGTTCGAGTACGCCGGCGCCCCGGACAGCCCTCCCCCCACCCGCCGGCAGCCGACCGTGCGCACGCCGGCGAGCGCGGCGTCCTCGAGGTGGTCGGACGCGGCGTGGCGGCCAGCCCGACCGAGCGCCAGCAGGTCGTCGAGCGTGACGGGCGGCTCGATCAGCTCCGGCTCGCGCGGGCCCCCGCGCCCCATGCAGACGATCACCGGATCGCGCTCTCGCAAGAGCGAGGCCCAGTGCCCGGCGACGGCCGTCTTCCCCGTCCGCTTGCCGGTCCCTATCACCGCGAGCTTCGGGCCGCCGAAGTCCACCGGCTCGTAGCGCGGAGGGTCGAGCTGGAGACCGGGGCTCTCGAAGCGGAGGCCCAGATGCAGGGCGAGCGCGGCCAGGCGAAGCTTCGCCGAGGCCGGCAGGGCGGGCTCGTCGGCGAGGTCCACGACGGCCTTGGCCTCCGGGGCAAGCCGGCGGAGGGCCGCTTCGGGATCGGTCTCGACGGGCCGCCCGTAGTGCCCCTCGAGCGGCCCGGGCGAAAGCTTCTCCTCGCCCCCGCAGAAGACGGTCGCGAGCGGGTCGAGCCGGTCGAGCGCCTCACGCACGGCCGGCGGGTGGTGCTCGCCGTCCACGAGCGCGATCAGGGGCTTGGGCACCTAGCCGCGCGCCGTCTCGCTCAAGAGCGACTGGTCCTTCTCGTACTCGTAGGTGCGCGGGTCGAAGGAGAGGATCGGGTCGCGGTCGTGGAAGGGGTACTTGCGGAACACGGTGACGCGCTCGGGCGAGGCCTCGATGACGTTGTAGCAGGGCTTCGTCTTGCCCCGCAGGCGCGTGGTCGAGACCGTGCCGGCGTTCACAACGAAGAGGTTCTCGAGCCGCCACGCGTAGGGCACGTGCTTGTGGCCGGAGAGCACGAGGTGCACACCGGCGCGCTGGAGGCACTCGAGCGTGTCGCCGGCGTCGTGGACCACGTTGCGCTCGCGGCCGGTGCCCGGCACGGGCAGCAGGTGGTGGTGGAGCACGAAAGCCCGCAGGTACGCGTCGTGGGCGCCGAAGGTCTCCTCGATCCACTGGTAGCGGCCGCGCCCGATCACGCCGTGGTCGAGGTCGGGCTCGGTGGAGTCGACCGCGACGATCGACACGCCGTCGCAGTGCAGCTCCGAGCGCCGCTCGCCGAACAGCTCCTCGAAGTGCACGTAGCCGACGTTCCGCGAGTCGTGGTTGCCCGGGATGACGATCATCCGCTCGCAGGCGATCCGATCCAGGTACTCGCGGGCGGAGGCGTACTCGCCGCGCAGGCCGTCCCCGGTCAGGTCGCCCGAGACCACCACCGCGTCCGGCTCGAGCTCGTTCACCTCGACGATCGCGCGGTCGAGCAGGCTCGGCACGAAGTGCGGGGAGCCGCAGTGGAGGTCGGAGAGCTGGGCGACGGTGAAGGGGGTCACGCGGGCTCGCGCCTCAGTCGCTCGTCCAGCTCTAGGTCGTCCGAAACCGGCTCATGCCCGGCGAGCGCCCCGCGCACGCGGAGATAGTCGGCCGCGGCGGCGACGTCGTGGAGCCGGAGGATCGAGGCGCCGTGCTCGGCCGCGAAGCCCACCGCCGCGAGCGTCCCCGCGTCGCGCCCCGCCGGTGGGCGCCCGGTGAGCGCGCCCACGAAGTCCTTCCGCGAGACGGCTACGAGCAGCGGCCTGCCCGGCGCGCCCTGCTCCTCGAGCCGTCGCAGGACCTCGATCGACTCGGTCGGCGTCTTCGCGAGGTCGACGCCGGGGTCGAGCACGATTTGCTCCTCGTCGAGGCCGAGCGCACGCGCCAGGCCCGAGCGCTCCCGCCATAGCGACAGCACGTCGCTGACCACGTCGTCGTAGCCGGGGAAGCCCTTGGTCTTGGGGGGGATGCGTGTGTGGGTAACGACCAGCGCGGCGCCGTTCACGGCGCACGCCTCGGCGATGCCGGGGTCGGACAGCCCGCTCACGTCGTTCACCATCGCGGCGCCGGCGTCGAGCGCCGCCCGCGCCACGGGCGCCCGCCACGTGTCCACCGACACCGTCAGCCCGTGATTCGCCAGCCGCTCCACGAGGGGCACCACGCGGGCGATCTCCTCGTCGGTCGCGACCGCGGGGCGGTCCGTGCGGCCCGACTCGCCGCCCACGTCGATCAGCGCAGCGCCATCGGCGGCCAGTCCGTGCGCCCGCTCGACGAGCTGCGGCAGGCTGTGGTCGCCGGGGTCCGAGAAAGAGTCCGGGCCGGCGTTCAGGATCGCCATGAAGAGCGGCCTGCCGCGCTCGAGCTCGAGCACCGCGTCGCGCATGCGGAGCCTCACGCCAGCGCCTCCCTGGCCCCGGGCACGAGCCCCTCGGCGCGGGCGACCTCCCGCCAACGCTCGAGCTCGGTACGGACGCGCGCCTCGTCCCAGCGAAGCTCGGGCGCCATCGCTCGCGCGGCGGTCTCGGGCCCCTCCCCGTCGCGCAGAGCGCGAGCGTCGAGCACGCCGAGCCGGGTGCGGCGGAGCAGGACGTCGGCGAGCGAGCGAGCCTGTTCGCGCCGGACCGCGTGGGCCGCCTCCGCCGCGAGGTCGGGCATCGGGGGCGAGATCCTGCCGGCCAGCTCGGGCCGCTCGGCGACCAGCGCGAGCACCTCGTGGGCGGCGTGCCCGTAGCGGCCGGCCAGGTGCTCCCGCGTCGAGCCATCCAAGCCGTCGGGTGAGGGGAGCTCACCGGGGTCCGCGGGCTCGCCGAGCGGGATCTCGTGCGTGCGGCAGGGCGCCTCGCGACCCTCCCGCTCCACCACCCGGTCCACCGCCAGCTTCGCCATCCGCCGCCAGGTCGTGAGCTTGCCGCCGGTGATGGTCACGAGCCCCGAGCTCGTCTCGTAGAGCTCGGCACGCCGCGAGATGTCCACCGACTTCTTCGGGTCACCGGTCGCGATGAGCGGCCGCACGCCTGCGTAGGCGCCGGTCAGGTCCGCGGTCCCCAGCGAGGTGCCGAAGTATGCGTTCACGGCGTCGAGCAGGTACGCCACGTCGTCGTCGCCCGGCGGCACGTGCTCGAGGGCGCCCTCATAGTCGTTGTCCGTGGTTCCGACGAGAGTGCGGCCGAGCCACGGGAGTACGAAGATCGTCCGTCCGCCGCCGGCCGGCACGATCACCCCGGCCCCCCTCAGCGGCAGGGACTCGCGCGCGAGGACGACGTGCGTGCCCCGGCTCGGGCGGATGCGCGGCACCTCCTCCTCGGCATACAGCTCATCGGGGCGGATTCGGTCGGCCCACACGCCGGTCGCGTTGACGACGTTGTCGGCCTCGAGCTCGAACTCGCCGCCTCCCTCGCCGTCGCGAACGAGCACGCCCGCGGCGCGACCGCCGCGCTCCACGAGTCCGGTCACCTCACAGCGGTTGGCGCACACGGAGCCGAAGCGCTCCGCCTCTCCCAGAACGCTGAGCACCAAGCGGGCGTCGTCAGTCTGGCAGTCATAGAAGAGGTAGGCGGCGGTCGGCTCGCGCTCGGCGAGTGCCGGCACGAGCGCCACGGCCTCCTCGCCGTCGATGGTGCGGTGGCGGGCGGGCGACCACTCCTCGGGCTGGTCGCGGCCGCGCCGGTAGGCCATCACGTCGTACATGTTGAGCCCCACGCCGGTCATGCGGTCCGGACGCCTGCCCTCGAAGGCCGGCACGAGCAGGGGCAGCGGACGCACCAGGTGCGGGGCGAGCTCGACCATGAGGGAGCGCTCGAGCAGCGCCTCGCGCACCAGGCCAAGGTCGAAGTTCTGGAGGTAGCGAAGCCCACCGTGCACGAGCTTCGAGGAGCGGCTCGAGGTTCCCGAGGCGTAATCGTCGCGCTCGAGGAGCGCCACGCTGTAGCCGCGTGAGGCCGCGTCGAGGGCCACGCCCGCCCCCGTGATGCCGCCGCCGACCACGGCCAGGTCGAAGCGATGGCGCGCGAGCGCGGCCAGGGCATCCGCCCGCGCAATCACGGCAGGTACTCCACGACGTCCCGCGCGGGCAGGCGCTCCGGCGGCTCCTTCTCCTGCCGCGGCGGACCGAGGTGGATCAGCGCGATCAGGCGCTCATCCTCCCCCACGCCGAGGGCGGCACGGCCCTCGTCACTGCGCAGCACAGCCGGGGTACGCCAGTAGCCGGCCAACCCGCGGCCATGTGCGGCGAGCAGCACGATGTACGCGGCCACCGCCGCGGCGCAGAGATCCTCCTCGTCCTGCACGGGGTCGCCGCTCTGCAGGACGCTCGCCGCCACGAGCGTGGGCGCCCGATCGAGCTTCGCGGCGCCCTCGGGGCCCGCCGCGTCCTTGAGCCGCGCGAGCGCCTCGGGACCGAGCACGCGGAAGCGCCACGGGTTCGTCAGGTTGTGGTTCGGCGCCCAGCGGGCGAGGTCGAAGAGCTCTTCGAGCGTGGCCCGCTCCACGGGCTCGCGACCGTAGGCCTTGTGGGTGCGGCGGCTGCGTATTGCCTGCTCGACCTCCACCGCCACTCGACCCTACACACCCGCGGGCAAGTGATCGGCGACCTCGGCGCGGCCGCGTCCGCGAAGCGGCCGCGTGAGGTCACGCCATGCCGCCACTCTCCCCCGGCGGACGCGAGCCAGCACTCTCCCCGGCGGACGCCGGCCAGAACCCCGGGCGGACGCGAGCCAGCACTCTCCCCGGCGGACGCCGGCCAGCACACCCATCGGCGGTCGCGCCGGCGGCGCGGCGCGCTGCGCTCCGCGTGTCACCCGTGCGCGTGACTGTCGTCTACGACAACGAAGTTGCCGGGAGGGCAACGGAAGCCTCGTTCCCACGTAATTCTGTTGTCGTATCCGATACGGCTTGGATGGCGGGTGGGGCCACGGCCAAGCGCCCGTCCGCCCGCCCGTCGGACCCGGCAGGGCGAGGCGGCCGGCCGCCCGTCGGACCCGGCCGCCCGGGGCCGGCCCGCCCGCTCAGACCGGTCGCACGCGCCGCCGGCGCCACCAGCGGCGGCCCCCGCCCAGCGCGAGGAGCGTGATGGCGGCGGCCACCGCGAGCGCGAGGGGAGGGGCTCCCTTCTCCCCGGCGTCCTTCCTGGCAGCTGGCTCGGCCGCGCCACGGGCGCTCGCGGCGTCCACGCCGACGTGCGCCAGCCCGTCCGGACGGCGCGCCGGCGAGCTCGCTTCGTCGGCGGCTCTGGCGTGACCCGCGGCCGGGGCATCCTTGCCCGGGCGCCCCGAGGGGGAGGCTGGCTCGGCCGGTGTGCCGCCGGGTTCCCGTTCCACACGGGCGGCGGCGCCGGCCGCCCCCGCGCGGGTGACCCGCCGCGTGCCGCGCGGCACGGTGTCGAGCGGAAGCGGGCGGCGACGCAGCGCCATGAGCGCCTGGGCCGTCACCCAGACCGGCGTCTGCGCGCTCGAGCTCGAGTAGCGGATGCTGCCGTCCCCCCGCCGGAGCCGCCGAAGGTAGGCGAGCGCGCGATCGACGCTTCCGGGGGCGGCCCGGGCGGCCAACAGTCCCTGGACGGCGTAGCTGGTCGACTGGGCGTTCGACTCCCTTCCCTTGGACACGGCGAAGCCCCCGTCGCCGTTCTGGACGGCGAGCAGGAAGCTCACGGCCCTCCCCGCCGCTGGCCCTCCACCGCGCCCCGCAGTGGCGAGCGCCTGGAGGGCGGCGCCCGTCATGTCGCTGTCGCTTGCCACGCCAGGGGTCACGCCGAAGCCGCCGTCGCCGTTCTGGACCCGGACGAGCCAGGCCGGCGATGCCTGGCCGACGGGCTGCCGCGCGGCCTCCAGCGCGAGGATCCCGAAGGCCGTGTAGCTGACGTAGCCGGCGAAGGAGCCGTTGGCGCCGCGGCGGCGAAGGATCTCGGCGACGAGGTTGCGGCCGGCGAAGGAACGTGGCGAGAGCCCGGCCGCACGCAGCACCAGGATTGTTCGCTCCAGCTCGCCGACGTCGCGCAACCCACCCGCGCCGCTGCGAAGGAAGCGCACGATGGAGCGCCCGTGGCGGCGATGGACGTCCCTTGGGTTGCGCCGAGCCGAGGCGAGACCGAGCGCCGACCAGCCCGTGTAGAGGGGATTCGAGGACTGGCCACGTGCGGCGCCGAAGCCACCGTCGTCGTTCTGAGCCCCCTCCAGGTAGCGGATGGCACGGCCCGCCGTTGTCGAGGCGTCCGCCGCCGGGGCCACCGCGGCGACCGCGAGGCCGGCCAAAGCCGCGGCGAGAACGGGCTCCCAGCGGACCTCGAAGCGCCGCCGGTAGCGCCGCAGCGCGCGGACGAACAGCGGTCCTATGACCAGGCAGAAGGCGACGTTCCCGATCGCGTGGGCGAGGTTGTACGGCAGCGAGCTGCCGGAGACGGCCAGGTAGGAGGCGAGATCCTGCCGCGCCGCGAGCGTCCACTGATAGACGTCCATCAAGGCGCCGAAGGCGAGCCCGGCGGCTCCACACGCGAGCGCCAGCGGCACCCGACCGGGCTCGCGGCCCCCGAAGGCGCGCGCGAGCAGCGCCCCGCCCACGCCGACGCCGCCCCAGGCCACCATCTGCCAGGCGGTCCACGGCCCCTGGGAGAGGAAGACGTTCGAGACGAGCGCGGTCACCGCCCCCACCGCGAAGCCCGGCGCGGCCCCGAGGGAGAAGCCCGCGAACAACACGATGTCGGTGGTCGGCTTCACGTTCGGGATCGCCGCGAACGCGAGCCGCCCGACCACCGCCAGCGCGGCGAGCGCCGCCACCAACGAGAGCACCTTGGCGGGTGGCTTTGAGCGCTCGTACCAGGCAAAGCCCCCCGCGAGCACGAGACCGAGGATGCCGAACGATGCCAGCTGCCAGCTCATCGCACGAGCTCCCTCCGCAGGATCCGGGCGCCGTCCTCGGGGGTGAGCGCGCCGGCCTCCCCGCCGAGCGCGCGCGCCACCTCCGTCGAGAAGTGCCAGCCGCCGGCCAGCACCTCGGCCGGCGAGCCGTCGGCGATCACCACGCCCGGTCCCATCAGCACCACCCGATCGGCGAGCTCGGCCGCGAACTCGGTGTCGTGGGTCGCCACCATCACGGCTGCCCCCCGCTCCGCAAGGTCGCGCACGCGCCGCCCGAGCGCGGCCTTGTGCACGCGGTCCATGCCGCGCGTGGGCTCGTCGAGCAGCACGGCCGCGCAGGGCCCCCCGGCGAGGACCACCTCGAGCGCCAGCCGCTGCCGCTCGCCTCCCGACAGGTCGCGGGGGTTCGCACTCTCACGCCCGCGGAGCCCGGCGGCCGCGAGGCCCGCCCCCCCCGCCTCCTCGACCACGTGCTCGTGGATCAGGTAGTCGCCCGGATTCTGGAGCAGCAGGGCGACCTCACCGGCCCGCTCGACGGACCCGCGCGTCGGCCGGGCCAGGCCCTTCAGGAGCCGGAGCAGGGTGCTCTTGCCGGCGCCGTTGCGACCCATCAGAGCCACCCGCTCGCCGGGCCTCAGCGAGAGGTCGACCCCGCGCAGCACGGCCGGGCCGTCCTCCAACTCGAGCCACAGCCCGCGCGCGCGAACGGCCGCCGGCTCGCGCCCGCGGCGCCGGACGGGCGGGGCGGCCCCGGCCCCGGTCACGAGTCCCGCGCTCCGGAGCGCGGCGCGCGCCTCCTTCACCGAGGCCGGAATCGGCCGCAGGCCGGTCATCGAGAACAGGCGCGCCACGGGCGTGGCGACGTCGGGGCGCCGATCGGCGGCCCAGCCGAGGAACTCCCTCGGCGGCGCATCGCAGGCCACGGCGCCCTCGTCGAGCGTGACCACCCGGTCGGCCGCGGGCAGGCAGCGCTCGAGCCGGTGCTCGGCGAGCACGACCGCCGTTCCCCATTCCTCGTTCAGCCGGCGCAGCATGGAGACCAGCTCGTCTCCGGCCACGGGGTCGAGCTGGGAGCTCGGTTCGTCGAGGAGCAGAAGCGCCGGGCGGTGGACGAGCGCCGCGGCGATCGCCACCCGCTGAAGCTCGCCGCCCGACAGCGTCTCGGTGCGCCGGTCGAGCAGGTGCGCGATGCCGAGCGACAGCGCGACCTCCTCCACGGCGCGCGCAACGGCACCCGCCGTCTCGCCGCGGTGCTCGAGGGGAAGCGAGAGCTCGGCCCGGACGCCCCCCATCACCACCTGCGTCTCGGGATCTTGGAAGACCGTGCCGCACGCCGCGGCGAGCTCCGCCGGCCCGTGCTCGCGGACGCTCATCCCGCCGACCGCCAGCTCGCCCGACGCCCTGCCGCCGTGGAAGTGCGGCACGAGGCCGCACATCGCCCGCAGCAGGCTGGACTTGCCCGATCCGCTGGTACCGGCGAGCACGAGGAAGGAGCCTGGCTCGAGCTCGAGCGTGATCTCGCGGAGCGCCGGGCGGGTGGCGTCGGCATAGGTGTAGGTGAAGCGCTCGGCGCTCACGAGCGGCTCAGGCACGGGCCACCCCCAACCGTGCGGAGCGCCCGGCGAAGGGCAGCAGTCCGGCCCCCAGCAGCGTCGCCGCCAGGGCGAGCTCGGGCGGACCCGTCTCGAGCGTCAGGCGTGGATACGCCTCGACGGCGCCGGCGCCGGCGAGCTTGAGGGTCAGCGCGGCGACGGCCACGAGCAGCGTGGCCGCGAGCACGCGGAAGTCGTGGCGAGACCAGGGCCGCGATGAGACCGGAGAACGGCCCCCGCGGGAGTACCCCCGAACCTCGAGCGCGGCGGCCACGTCGACGGCGCGGTCGAGCGCCCCGGACACGGCCGCCCGAGCCACGGCCACGCGGCTCGCCGGGACGGGACGGCAGCGCGCCGCATCGCCCATCCGGCCGGCGTCGCGCGCCAGCACCGGCACCAGCCGGGTGGCGAGCGCGGCCGTGAGCGCCGAGCGGTAGGAGATCCGCCGGAACAGCCGCAACAGGCCGTCCGGGTCGACCGCGGCCGACAGGAGCCCGCACGCCACGACCAGCACGACCACGCGCAGGCCCGCCAGCGCCCCCGCGGCGAGCGCCTCGAGCGTCACGTCGACGCGGCGCCCGAGCACGCTCCCACCCCGGATCAGGAGCGTGTCCCCGCCCTGGTAGACGATCGGGTTCACGAGGGCCAAGAGCACTGCGAGCGGCAGTGCCAGTCGCAGCGCGCGCCGGGTCTCGCGCCCGACGCCCGCCGCGCCGCCCGCGAGCAGCGTCCCACCCAGGGCGCCGGCCAGGACCAGCGGGTGCTCGAAGAGCGCCGCGGCGAGCGCGAACGCCCCGCAGAACGCGGCGGCCACGCCCGGCCGGGCGGCGTGCAGGGCGCTCGGCCGCGGCCGGTAGACGGGGACGAGGCTCATCCCTCGCGGTCCTCCCCGCCCGGAACGGGGAGCCGCTCGACTCCGCCGGGGCCGGCCGCCACGGCGTAGGCATCACGGAGCGTGTGCTCCCTGAGGGTGGCGGCAGCGGCGCCCACGCCGCGCTCGTCGGTGCCCGTCACGAGCCACACCACCTGGTCTTCCCCCGGGGCGAGCGCCGCCACGAGGCCAGCGCCGGCGCCCTCTGTGCGGCCCGGGCGGCCGCCCTCGTCGAGCAGCTCTAGCCGCCGCCCGCCGTCCTCGAAGCGCGCGTAGACGCCGCTCGCCGAGGGCCCCTCGTCGAGCACGGCCACGGTGCCCAGCCGCCGCGCGCGGGACCACGGCGCCACTACCACGCGCACGACGTTACGAGTCCCCTGGGCGCCGAACGAGGAGACGCTGGCCTTCACCCCGTCCCCTCGTAGACGTTCCTTCACCCGCCCGCACGCGGGAGACGACGCGTCCGCGCACTCGACCCGCACGGGGAAGCGTTCGCCCTTCGCGCCGTGCAGGAACGGCTCGGGGTACGCCCCGACGATCGCCGGCACGCGCATCGCGCCGTCCCAGCGGCGGTAGTCCCACTGAACGACGTCGCCCGGGGACAGCTCGTACTCGGCTGCGCCCACGCTCGCCTCGAGACCGTTGACGAAGTAGAACCAGTCGCTGCGACCCCGGGGTCCCCTGCCGGACACACCGCCGATCGACTGCACGAAGCGGCCGCCGAAGCGGGTCGAGACGTCGAAGCGCGAGCGCAGCGCGCGCATGACCGTCTCGTCCTCGCGCACCCGCTCGACCCGTCTGGAGGCGATCGACTGGCGGCCGAAGTCCCTCGTGACACGTAGCTCGGCGCCGCCCTCTCGCTCCGCCCCAGGACCGAGCCCGCAACCCGCGAGCGCGGCGGCGAGGGAGGCGACGAGGCGGAGCGCCCTCACGAGACCTTCAGGCCCGCCCGCTCATCGGAGGACCCGCTCGCAGTCGCGCGCCGCGCGGTCGAGGCGGCCGAGCTTCACGGTGTCGCGTCCCGCCCCGCACCGCACCCTGTCTCGGCCTCCGCCGCGTACGTCGATGCGGTCGTCGCCGCGCCCCGCCCTGATCAGGTCCGCTCCGCGCGACCCGCGGATCCGGTCGCCGTGCCTCGTCCCGAAGATGTGCTCGCCGCGAATAGCCGGGCAGCGGGACAGCCGCCGGTCGACGCACACGATCTCGGGCTCGGCCGGGATGTCGCCACCGCGCGTGGCCCTCAGGCGCACCCGGCCCCGCTCGCTCGCCACGACCTCGGCCCTGCCGTCGGCGCCGGTCGTCGCCGCGCCGTCGGCCCCGCGCACGCGCACCCCCGCGGCCGGGCTCGCGTGGCCGTCATCGTCGTACTCGACGGCCCGCACCGTGAAGGGCGTGCCCGGGCGCGTGCGAGCCTGCACCACGAGCTCGAGCTCCCTCGGCATGAAGTCCGGCGCCGAGCCCGAATTGATGCCGCTCTTCGAGTCGACGAAGTACCACAGCACCTGCTCGCCGCCCCTCAGCGGGAACTGATCGGCCCCGACCGGGGGCGACTTGTGGTCCACCTTGTAGAGCCAGAACGAGCTGCCGTCGCTGGTCGCGAACGACCCGGCGATCCCGCAGACGAGCAGCCCGAAGTCGAACTCGTCGCTCACCGAGAAGGGTCGCAGCGAGGGCGCGACGCGCGCCGCGCTCCTCACGATCCCGAGGGCCGACGGGCCCTTCACGGTCTTCGTGTCGCCGCTCCCGTCGCAGCCCGGCCGCCGGTCGGTCCGAATGCGGGCGGTGTCGGTGACGTAGGAGTTGCCGGGACCGACGGCCTTCCCGGTCTCGACGCGCAGCTCGGCCGTCGCCGGCTTCGCGACGGCCGCGGGAGCGGCGGCCAGCGTGGCTGCGCAGGCGGCGAGCACGAGCCGTCGCCCGGGACGTGAGACGGAGATCTGCATGGAGCGCCCTTTCCTCGAGGGTTGGTGGACTCCGGCCGGGGCAGGTCTCCTGGCTAGGGCTCCGGCGCCGCGCCTTCCCGGTCGGCCGTTGGCCTCCCAGTGGCTCGACGACTACGCGTCGTGCGGCGCCCTCGGCGCCCGATCACAGTGGCGGGACCGCGCCGGATTCACACCGGACTTCCCTCGACCACCGGCCGATATGTGGGCGCGATCATACCCCCGCGCGCTACGGCCGGCGGGCGAGCCCGGCGGTCACGAGCACCGTGAGCCCGATGGCCGCGACGGCGAGTCCGGCGGCGACGACGACGGTGGAGGTGTGCCGGTCGGCGTAGCCGAGCGCGTCCGGGAGCCGAGTGACGACGAACGCCAACGCCGTCAGCCCCGCGAGCAGCGCGGCGGCGACCGCGAGCGCTCCGAGCCCGAGCGCCGCCGCGCCCTCCACCGCTCTGCGAATGGCGGTCGCGGCGGCGCTTCGCCCGCTCCGCTGGGGCCAGCGCAGGTCCGTCCAGCGGACCGCCGCCGCGACGGCGAAGGTCCAGCCCGCGGCGAGCAGGTAGCCGCCGAGCACGTCGCTCGGGAAGTGCCCGCCGTCGACGAGGACGGCGAAACCCACGATCAGCGCGAGCCCCACCCCGACGAACGCGGCGAGCGGCCGCACCCTCGCCGGCGCGGCCATCACGAGCGCCAGCCCGACCGCCATCGCCGCGGTGGCGTGCCCGCTCGGAAACGCGGCGGCGCCCACCTTGGCGACGTCGCTGAACTCGCTCGGCCGCGGATGCTCGAGCAGCGCCTTCAACCCCTGGCTCGAGACGCTCGTGGCCGCGAGCAGCGACACGACGGCGAGGGCCACCCTCGGCCGCCCCCGCCCCAGCGCGAGAGCCGCGATGCCGAGGCCGAGCAACGCGACCGACCCCGGATCGCCGAGATGGGCCACGTGGCCGGCGAGCCCCAACATCCGCGCGTGATCGAACGAGACGAACCCGTCGAGCGCGGCCGCATCCACGTACCGCGCCGGCCCGACCAAGTACGCCGCGACCAGATCGAGGACGAAAACGAGCGCGCACGCACCGGCGAGCGCGAGCAGTGCTCTCGGCCCCAGCCTCACAAGGCGAGTCTAAGAGAGGGCCGGAAACCTGCCGCTAGACTCACGCGTCGAGCCGCCATCGTCTAGGGGACTAGGACGCCGCCCTCTCACGGCGGAAACCGGGGTTCGAATCCCCGTGGCGGTATGGCTATTTGCAGGCATTTAGCGCCGATCGGGGCCCTGGCTGAAAGCCCGGCAGAAAGTGGGGAGCGCGGGGCCTGCCGTCCTGGCCGATCGGTAGCCTGTACACGCAAGGACATTGTCGGCTGACTCGGCGGCAATCAGCTTCCGCAGCGTGGCCACGCCGCGGACCCGCTTCTAGCAAGACGCTGGAACTCTCGGGCCGTGTCCCCGACCGGGCTCATCCGATGTCGGCTGTACGTTGAGCTCTCAGCACATCGTGGAAGAGAGTCCGAGTGAGACCCGCGCTGGCCACGGTGCTTGTTCGGAGCCGCCTGAAGCCCTCGAAGCCGCCGGGCTGCG
>Ga0126312_10000632_pt1 | contig 21554 bp, 22 predicted proteins | sample Plot104A_FD_92537 | JGI IMG/M metagenome (GOLD analysis project Ga0126312, IMG submission 92537) | Serpentine soil microbial communities from UC McLaughlin Reserve, CA, USA - Plot104A | ecosystem: Environmental > Terrestrial > Soil > Grasslands | place: USA: UC McLaughlin Reserve, Lake County...
CCGCCCCGCTTCGCGCCGCGGCGAAGCCAACCCCGGCCGGAGTCGAGCGCTCCCGCCCCAGGATCTTCCCGACGGCGGCGCCCGTTCCAGCACCCACCCGCCCCCGATCGGGGACGCCACTCGCCGCCGCCTCGCAGGCCGCAAATCCGGCGTCGGCGTCAGGTCGCGCGCTGGCGTCCCCCTCGGCCAGGTCGTACACGACCGCCGCCGGGACGATCGGCACGCGCCTGGCCGGCGTCTCGTAGCCGTGTCCGTTCTCCTCGAGCCAGCGCCCCACCCCGTCCGCGGCCGCCAACCCGAAGGCGCTGCCGCCGCACATGGCTACCGCCGTTACCTCGCTGGTCCCGGCGAACGGGCCGATCACGTCGGTCTCCCGCGTGCCCGGCCCGCCGCCGCGCACGTCGACGCCGCCGCGACTCGCGGCCGGAGGAATCACGACCGTGCAGCCGGTCCCCCCCTCCTCATCGGTCCAGTGCCCGACGGAGAATCCCTCCGGCGGCCCTGAGGCATCGCTCGAGACGGTCACGACGCCGCCCGGCTCCGAGCCCGCCGGCGCGGCCGGCGCCGCAGACGCCGCTGGCAGTTCGGGCAGAAGTAGCTGGAGCGTCCCCCGACGACGATTCGCTTGATCTCGGATCCGCACCGAGGGCAGGGCTTCCCCTCGCGCATGTGGACCAGGAACTCGTCCTGCATCGCCCCTTGCTCGCCGCGCGCGTCAAGGTAATCGTCGATCGATGCGCCGCCGTTAGCAAGGCCCGCCTCCAACGCCCCGACGATTCCAACGCGCAACCGCTCGCAATCGGCCGGTTTCATCGATCCCGCCGGTGACAGGGGGTGAATCTCGGCACGGTGAAGGGCTTCATCGGCATAGATGTTGCCGATCCCAGCAACGCCCAGTTGATTGAGGAGGAACGATTTCAGCGGCGCCCGTCTTCCGGCGGCGAGGCGGCACAGCTCGGCCGCCGTGAGCGATTCCGAGAGCGGCTCCACCCCCAGCCGGGCCGCGAAGTACTCGTCCAGCTCGTGACCGCGGAGGACGACGGCGTGCCCGAACCGCCGCGGGTCGGTGAACAGCAGTCGTCTGCCACCGTCCAGCCGCAGCTGCGCCCGCAGATACGGAGGATCGACGCTGCCGTCCTCGAGCAGCAGATTCCCGGTCATTCGCAGGTGCATCGCGAGGGTCCGGTCCCCCTCCAAGTGCAGCAGCAGATACTTGCCCCGCCGCTCGACCCGCTCGATCGTACGGCCCGCCAGCACCCGCTCCACATCGGTGGGCGGCTCGGGCCGGGTCCATCGCTCATCGCGCACCTCGGCGGCCACGATCCGCCGCCCGGTGATCTCCGGCTCGAGCTGGCGGCGAATCGTCTCGACCTCGGGCAGCTCAGGCATGCCCTTGATTCAAACAGGCCCGATACCGAGTTAGGACGCGGTCGCTCGCGGGTGCGCCTTGAAGTAGACCTCCTTGATGCGTTCGCCCGACAGATGCGTGTAGAGCTGTGTGGTCGAGACGTCGGCGTGGCCCAGCATCTCCTGCACCGAGCGGAGGTCGCAGCCTCCCGAAAGCAGATGGGTGGCGAACGAGTGGCGCAGGGTGTGCGGGCTCATGCGCCCCGCCAGCCCGACGTCGGCCGCGTGGCGCTGGATCACCTTGTAGAGGCCCTGGCGTGTGAGCGGCCCGCCCCGGAAATTCACGAAGAGCTTCGATACCGGGCGCGAGCCCACCAGCTCGGGACGGCCGGCCCGCAGGTACCTCTTTACCGCGGCCGCCGCCTCACGGCCGAGCGGCACGGTCCGCTCCTTGTTCCCCTTGCCGTGTGGGCGCACGAACGAGCGACGCAGGTCGACGTCGTTCACGTCCAGCCCCACCGCCTCGGACGCCCGCAGGCCGCATCCGTACATCACCTCGAGGAGGGCGCGATCGCGAAGAGCGATCGGATCACCCCCCGAGACGCTCTCAATCAGTTTCTTGACCTCCGCGTAGCTCAGCACCCTTGGAAGCTTCCGGCTCTTGGCCGGCGGGCTCAGCGCTGCGGTCGGGTCCGCGACGATCAGCTCCTCGCGCCGCAGGTGCCGGTAGAAGGAGCGCAGGCAGGCGGTCTTGCGATTGACGGTTGCCGGCGAGCAGGCGGGCTGACCGTTCCCGGTCGCCAGGTCGGCGAGGAAGTCGGCGACGTCGCCGCGATCGGCCTCGGTTGCGCCGCGGTGACGCTTGGCGAGGAAGGCGCCGTACTGGAGCAGATCGGTGCGGTACGCGTCGAGGGTGTTTCGCGAAAGGCCGCGCTCGAACTCCAGGTACGCGAGGAAGTCGAGCACCAGGGCCTCGAAGCGCGCCTCGACGCCGCCGTCTCGATCATCGCCATGCTTGACCGCAACCGCCATGAGCCCAACTTCCCTCCGACGCGTCCGGCCCCTGCCGGTGCAACCGGAATGGCAGCGCCGTCAGCTGTCGCGAAGGGCCCGGAAAACGAGCATGCCGACCAGCGACTTCGAGTCCCGGCATACGGCGATCGCGTGGTCGAGCTCGGCGAGCGGCCAGGCCACGACTTCGAGCCGCTCCTCCTCTTCCGCCTCGGCGCTCGCGTCATGGAGGTCGGTGGCGAGGTAGACGATCACCTGCTCCTCCGAGAACCCGGGGCTGGTGTAGAAGCGCTTCAACTCGCGCCACTCGTAAGCCCCTTTGCCGATCTCCTCCGCCAGCTCACGCTTCCCGCACTCGGGGGGCGATTCGCCGGGCACGTCGAGCTTCCCGGCGGGGAGCTCCAGGAGAGCCTCCTCCCCCACCGCCTCGCGCGGCTGTCGCACAAGGTAGATGTGGAGATCGTCGTGCGCGATGATGGCCACCGCGCCGGGATGGCCAACCACCTCACGCACCGCCGTGGAGCCGTCCGGATAGCGAAACTCGTCCTCCCGCACAGTGGCGATCTTGCCCTCGTACACCTTCTTCGAGTCGATCCGCTCCATCGTTCCGCTCCAGATCCCGTCGGCCTAGTCCCTTGTCACGGCGCTCGCCGCCAGCGCATTGCCGGCCGCCAGTGGAGCCGCGAAGAACAGAGGGTCCTCGGCGATGCTCCGCCCCATGGTCCGGGTGGGCAGCCCGCTCCGCTGGTATCGCTCCAAGTCGACGGGCTCGACGTCCACGTCGTGACGGTCGTCGCAGACCCGATGGAGGGCATCGAGGACGCTCGGCATGTCGACGTCGGGCGCATCCTCCCCGGTCGGCCACCCGGCGACCTCGACCTCGGGGACGGGTACCCGCACGGAGCCGAGCAGCAGGCTGAGCACAGTCGCGGTGTGGTGGCTCAGCCCACGGTGACGGTCGCGCGGGTCGGCCGCCGACAGCCGCGGCGAGAGCAGCGTGGGCAGCCCAAGCGCGAGCGCCGCGTGCGCGCTCTCAAGCGCGGCGACGCCGCCGTGCCCGTACGCCGTCGTGGATCCCAGGATTCCCGGTCCAGGCCCGCAGACGATCACGTCCCAACCAAGCCTCCGCGCGGCGGCATCCAGAGCGCCGAGCGTGGTCACCGCCTCTGCCTGGCCGCCATAAGCCGCGCCCGCTGTCACGTGCCCCGCGAGCAGACCGAGCTGGCGAAGCTGGAGGACGTCGTGCGAGAGCCGGCCTGGCAGCGATCCCCCCGTTGTCTGCACGTAGCCGATCAGCAGGTTGGGCCGGGCCTGCGCAGCCGCCCACGCGCTGGGGGCAAGATGGCCGTGAAGAGGAATCACGAGCACCGGGCACGCGGGCACGGGCAGGGCGCCCGGGCCTTCGGCCGGACTCTCCGGCTCCGGCATCTCGACCGGCTCGATCGAGTGCTGAAGCGATGTGTAGTTCAGCTTCATGACGTGCTCGCCGCTCGCAGGGCCCGAGCCATCCAGGCCACGTGTGAGGTTGACGTGCACGACATCGAACCCGCCGGAGCCCAGCCCCAGATCCGCGGCCTCGACGTTCACCACCACCTCGTCGCCCTCGGCGACCTCGCCCACCAGACCGGCATCCGCCCAGGCGGGCCGGCGCTCGCTGCCGATCCTCACCGTGAGCGGGTCCGCGTCGACGACCGTGCCGCGGCGCAGCTTCAGCATCGAGCGGCCGCCTCCTCGACGATCGCCTTGCAGATCCCGAGCATCTGGACGATTCGGTCCGCCGCCACGCTCTCGTCCGGCGTGTGGTTGGCCTCGGTGCCGTTGGCCAGCAGCACCGTCTCGAACCCGGCGGCGTTGAACGCGTTGGCGTCGCTTCCGCCACCCGTCGCGACCTCCCGCGGCTCCACTCCCCGGCGCTCCAGCGCCGTCCGCGCGATGGCCACCGATTGGGCCTTCGAGGGCAGCCGGTAGCCGCGAAACATCTCGGTCACCTCGACGTCGACGTCGCACTCGTGCTCGCTCGCGGCCCATGTGCACGAGTCAACCATCGCTCCGATGGCCTTGCTGGCAAGAGCGTCATCGAGGCTGCGGGCCTCGCCCTCGATCCGGCACCGCCCGGCCACGACGTTGGAGGCGGTACCGCCCCCGATCACACCGACGTTGGCCGTCGTCTCGTCGTCCAGGCGCCCCAGCTCCATCCGGGCGATCGCCACCGCCGCAGCCCGGATCGCGCTGCGGCCGTCCTCGGGCCGGATCCCGGCGTGTGCCTCCGTGCCCTCGAACTCCGCCCCCAGCCGCTCGTAGGTGGGCGCCGCCGTGATCACTTCGCCAATCGGGCTCGCGTGATCCATGACGAATCCGAACGGCGAGCGCAGGCCATCCAGGTCGAGCTCCTTGGCTCCCCGCAGCCCGTCCTCCTCTGCCACGGTGAACACGAGCTCGAGCCCGATCGGGGGCGGCATCTTCGCGTGCCGAGCGGCGAGCTCGACGAGCACCGTCACCGCGGCTTTGTTGTCGGCGCCCAGGATCGTGTTCCCGCGGGAGCGAAAGACCCCCTGGTCCAGCATCACTTCGATGGGCCCTTGATGCGGAACCGTGTCCAGATGGGCGGCGAGCATCACCCACCCCTCGCGCGTCGCCGGAATCCGCGCGATCAGATTTCCCGCTGTGGCCCGTGCCGGCCCAGCGGCCCCGTCCTCCTCCACGCGCACCCCGAGCTCGCGCAGCTCAGCGAGCACCGCGTCGGCGACCGCCCGCTCCGAGCCCGTCGGGCTCGCGAGCTCGCAGAGCCGGGCGAATCGATCGAGCATCCGCTGGTCATCCGCCACGGCAACAGGCTATGTCCTGAGGGGCATGGCTGGATTCGACGCCTTGATTCGATTCCAAGCCGTTGAGAGGATCGCCGTCATCCACTCGGAAGGAGGCACGATGGCCGACGCTCCGAGTTGGCACGTCAAAGGAGATTGGTTCGACGTCTGCCGATGCCGCGTTCCCTGCGGCTGCACCTTCGCCCAAGCGCCGGACGAGGGACGGTGCGACGGCATCCCGGCCTGGAAAATTCGCGAGGGCAACTACGGGGACGTGGGGCTCGACGGACTGAACGTCGTAGCAGTGGGCTCGTTCGAGGGGAACATCTGGGCCGGCGAGGCAAAACCGGCGATGGGCTTCTTCGTCGACGAGCGCGCCGATGAGCCTCAGCGCGAGGCCATACAGACGATCTTCGGCGCCCAGGCCGGTGGCTGGCCGGCGGGGTTTGCGGCGATGATCGACGAGTCCGCGGGATCGAGTACGCACCGATCGAGATCGAGATCGCCGATGACCTAGCCAACTGGCGGGTCGAGGTGCCGGGCAAGGCACGAGGCGGAGCCGAAGCGCTCGTGGGCCCGACGAGCCTCGAGGGAACGCGGGTCGAGGTGCACAATGCGCCTGGCGCCCAGGTCGGGCCTGGCCAGGTTGCGACATGGGCCACGGCCACCGAGGACGAGGTCGAGGCCTTCGGATTCAAATGGAGCTGGCCTGGACGGTCGAGCAAGCACTTTCCATTCGATTGGTCCGGCCCAGACGAAGCGTGAGCCCTTGACCGGCCCTCGGCGCCGGTCTAGGGTTCATTCGGCTCTGGAAGACACGACGTCCGCGCACGGGGTGGCGTCCCGCGGGCGCGGAAAGGAGTGCGTATGGCTTGGCGCATCTCGGGGACCTACGTAGCGACGTGCTCGTGTCAGCTGGTCTGTCCCTGTCCTGTCGACAATCCCCCAACGACCCCGGATGGGCAGTGCCGCGGCGTTGGGGTCTTTCATGTCGCCGAGGGGAACATCGACGACACGGATCTCTCCGGCGTGAGCCTGTGTCTGGTCAATCTCTTCCCCTCGAACCTGACGGCCGGCAACTGGAAGCTGGGCATCGTCGTGGACGAGGGAGCAACCGACGATCAGGCCAGCGCAATCGAGCGGATCATCAAGGGCGAGGAAGGTGGTCCGTTCGCCGATTTCGCCGCCCTGACCTCGGAGTGGCTTGGGATGGAACGTGGGAGTGTCACGTTCTCGGACGGCGATCGGCCGAGCGCCTCTGTGAGCGGCGTCGACTTCGCCTTCGAGCCCCTGCCGGGGCCTGAGGGAAGCGGAGCTCAGACGACGGTCTCCAACGCCGCATTCGGCTTCGCGCCCGAGTATCGAATCGGCAAGTCCTCGGGACACTTCAACGTCATGGGCCAGGAGTTCGACGCTATCTACGGGGAAACCGCCGACTATGAGTTCGCGAGCGAGATGGCCGAGGGGGCTGCCGTCGGCCGAGGCTAGCCGCCGGCCCGACAGACGATGATGGAAGCCGCGAGCGTCCGCCGGACGCCTCCCCTGCCCGCGCTGATCAGGTTCGGCCTGATCGTTCTGCTGTTCGTGCTGGCCGCGGTCGCCTGGATCGTCACCGACGACCAGATGGCCGGCATGGACGCCGGGCCTGGCACAGACCCGGGGACCCTCGGGTTCTTCTTGGGGGTGTGGGTGGTGATGATGGCCGCGATGATGTTCCCGTCCATCGCCCCGATGGTCGTGATGCATGTCCGCATCCAGGAGGGGCGCAGGGCTCGGGGGCAGTCAGCTCCGATCGGTGCGACAACCCTCTTCGTGGCCGGCTATCTGATCACCTGGACGGCCGCGGGGTTCATCGGGTACGGGGTCGTCGAGCTCGGTCAGACGTTGACCGGAGACACCTTCTCGTGGCATAACGCCGGGCCGGCACTTGCCGGCGGGATCATTGTCCTCGCCGCCATCTATCAGCTGACCCCGCTGAAGGACACGTGCCTGCGCCATTGCCGGAGCCCGTTCATGTTCCTGATACAGCACTGGCGGCCCGGGCGAATCGGGGCCTTTCGGATCGGGCTGCATCACGGCAGCTGGTGCGTCGGCTGCTGCTGGGCACTGATGGCGGCACTGTTCGCCCTCGGCGTGATGAGCATCGGCTGGATGGCGTTCATCGCGGCGCTGATCGCGGGCGAGAAGCTCCTGCCCCGGCGGATCGCGACGAGCCGCGCCATCGCTGTGCTCCTGTTGGTCCTGGGACTCTCGGTCGCGATCATCCCGGCGAGCGTCCCAGGTCTCACCTTGCCCGACTCGCCGGAGGCCATGAAGGCCATGCGCTCGATGGAAGGCGGGTCCATGGAGGGCGAGTCCATGAAGGATGGCTCGATGAATGACGACAACATGAACTCGATGCAGGGCAAGTCCATGAACGAGGGCAAGTCCATGAAAAGCGACTCACGTGCGTCGATGGGCGACGGACAAGGTGGATGAAATGACCGACGCCTGGTCGATCACGTCCGGAGGGGTCCCGGGCGCGGCGTAATCGGGAGCTCAGGCGCCGCGGCGGACCTGAATGTCCTCGGCGGACTCGAGGTCCGCTGAGGGCTCTGCCTCGGCCGGCCGGCGCTCCGATGCCCGGCGGGCGGCAGCGCCCACGAACTCACGGAACAGTGGCTCCGGGCGCGTCGGGCGAGACTTGAACTCCGGGTGGAACTGCGAGGCAACGAAGAACGGATGCTCGGGTAGCTCGATCACCTCGACCAGGCGCTCGTCGGGCGATGTGCCGCTCGCGACGAGCCCCTCATCCTCGAGCCGGCGGCGCAGCATGTTGTTGACCTCGTAACGATGACGGTGGCGCTGGTAGATGACGGCTTCGCCGTAGATCTCCCGCGTCCCGGTGCCCTCGTGCAGCTTGATCGGGTCGGCGCCGAGGCGCATCGTGCCACCCATGTCGGTGACCTCCTTCTGCTCGGGCAGCAGGTCGATCACTGGGTACGGCGTCTCGGGATCGAACTCAGATGAGTTGGCGCCCTCCATACCGGCGACGTGCCTGGCGAACTCCACCACCGCGATCTGCATGCCCAGGCACACCCCCAGGTAGGGGATCCCGTTCTCGCGGGCGATCCGGGCCGAGTCGATCTTGCCCTCGATGCCGCGCTCGCCGAAGCCGCCGGGGATGAAGATCCCGTCGGCAGCCTCGAGCTCGCTCGGGTCGAGGTCCTCGGAGTTCATGAGCTGGACGTCCACATTCACCCCGTGGTGATAGCCGCCGTGGGCCAGCGCCTCGGCCACAGATTTGTAGGCGTCCGCGAGCTGGACGTACTTGCCGACCAGCGCGATTCGCACCGTGCCCCGGCATTCGTCCGCCCGGCGCACGAGCGCCTCCCACTCGGCGAGGTCGGGGGGCGGCGCATCGATCGCAAAGTGGTCGAGCACCAGATCGTCCATCCCCTCCGCCCGCAGGACGAGCGGCACCTTGTAGATGTTGTCGACGTCGCGAGCGGAGATCACCGCCTCCTCAGGCACGCTGCCGAACAGCGCGATCTTCCGACGGATGTCGCGATCCAGGCCGCGCTCGGATCGACACACGAGCGCATGCGGCTGGACTCCGATGCGCCGGAGCTCGTTGACCGAGTGCTGGGTGGGCTTCGTCTTCAGCTCACCGGCGTGGCCCACGTACGGGACGAGCGTGAGGTGGACGAACATGCATCGACGCGGGCCGAGATCCGTGTAGAGCTGGCGGATGGCCTCCAGGAACGGCAGCGATTCGATGTCGCCGACCGTCCCGCCGATCTCCGTGACCACGAAGTCCACCGCCTGCGACTCGGCCAGGATCAGGATGCGCTGCTTGATCTCGTCGGTGACGTGTGGGATCACCTGCACCGTCGCTCCGAGGTAGTCGCCCCGGCGCTCGCGCCGGATGACGGAGTTGTAGACGGCGCCCGCGGTGACGTTCGAGGAGCGTGAGGTGTTCTCGTCGGTGAAGCGCTCGTAGTGGCCCAGGTCGAGGTCCGTCTCGGCACCGTCCTCGGTCACGAACACCTCGCCGTGCTGAAACGGGCTCATCGTCCCGGGATTGACGTTGATGTAGGGGTCGAACTTCTGGAGCTGGACCCGGAAGTCCCGGCTCACGAGCAGCCGCCCGATCGAGCTGGCCGCGATCCCCTTTCCCAGTGACGAGACGACGCCGCCGGTGACGAAGATGAACCTGGTCTCGCCTGGCTTCATCTTCGGGGCTGTCCGTCCTGGCGCCTACTCAAGTCTGCCCAGCGAGTCTAGAGAGCGAAGCAGCGGAACGCCCTCGATCGTTCGCGAGATCGATCGAAATTCCCCGAAGATGTTGAGTGCGACCACGATCCCGAGCGCGACGTAGACCCCCGTTTGCCCGAGCGTCACGAGCAGAGAGATCCCCGCGAGGGCCCCGACGAGATTCGACCCCGTGTCTCCCAACATGGCCCGCTCTCGCAGGGTGTAGACGGCGCCGATGAGGACCGGCCCGATGAAGATCCCCAGCAGCTCGATCGGTGTCGCGGTCAAGGCACCGACGCACAGACAAGCCAGGAGCGCGACGAACACCTTCTCGACACGGCCGGGGCGCAGGTCCAGGAGGTTGAACAGGTTGGTGGTCAAGAGCAGCAGCGCCAGGTCGGCGGCGTAGGCGAAGTCGCGCTGGCCCAGGCCCGAGGTGGCGTAAGCGGCAAGCGCGAGGGCGCCGATCGCCTTGATCGCCCCAGTCGAGAAGCGCCCGGATGCCAGCGCTCGCGCGTGGCCACGCCACCCCCGCGGCGTCGCCGGCTCGTCGCCACGGCCGAGTGCGTCGTCGATCACTCCAAGCAGCGCGACGCCTAGGACATATACGGTCCAACGCCGCAGATCGGGGCCGAGCAGATCCGGGTCGGCCCGGTCGTCGAGCACCGCGAGCGGCGCGAGGGCTATGAGCGAGCAGGCCACCAACACCGCTCCGGCTGGGAACGCCACTCGACGGCCCCGGTAATTCTCGCGGGCCAGTCCGCTCCTTCGCATGTCGGAGATCCACGGTCCCGCGAACGCCGCCGCCACGACAAGTGACGCCGCGAGCCCGACGAGCCTCACGGCTGGCTGCCGGCGGCGACGGTGGGCGGCCGCGGATGGCGCAGACCGGGCAGCAGCCTGTCGGCCGTGCTCTTGATGCCGTAGGTCCCCTCGCTCCCGTTCAATGCGTAGACGAGCGCCACCCGTCCCGAGATCAGGTCGACGCTGTCCACGGTGGCCGTGATCCCGGAGCTGGTGAAGAAGTCAATCGACGACGTCTCCGTGTCGGAGCGCTCCACGCCGACGACCGGGATCCCGAAGATCCGTTCCAGACCGGCGAGGATGCCCGACTCGAGCGTGTCGGTCTCGGCCGCCTGGTGCGCGTTGAGGTTCGTAGGGCGCGAGCGGATGACGATCACCCCGTCGATCCCGCCGGGCCGCCCGCTGACCTGGTCGAGCATCGCGCCTCGGAACCGCTTGAAGGTTGGCCCGCCCACGACCAGGGAGCGGCCCATCCGGCGGGCGACCGGCGTCAGCGCGCCGCGACTCTGTACGACGTCCTCGCCCTGACTTCCCTTCGGAGCGGCGCCCGCGATGGCGGCGAGGTCCGGCGGTTCGCGGACTACGGCCACCTCCGATAGCGCGGCGCCGGTGGGGCTGTCGGGCCCGACGACCGACTCGACGTCGCCCTTGATGTCGTCGGGCAGTGCACCGAGCGCGACAACGGCGATGCGATCGCCGCGGAGGACCCTCCCGGCCAGCGCCGGGAATGCCTGTTGCTCGAATTCGGCCTGGCGATTCAGCTCTCCCTGGAGCTCGTCGGCGCGGCCGCGCGCGGCCGAGAGGTCGCTCTTCAGGCTCTGCTCGAGGTTCTTCGTCGTCCCCGACACGACGTTGTGCCCGAGGCCGACCCCGATCAGTATCCCGATCGCGAGCGCCAGAAAGACGGCGGCCAACGAAGCGGCGTGATAGCGCCCTGAATACCCCATTGCCCGCCCGAGGATAGGAGTTGCGAGCGCGAGGGGTGGGCGGCTAGATGCCCAGGATGATCTTGAGCTTCAGCCAGATCAGGTCGACGAGATCGCTCAACGCGGGCGTGTTCACGATCACGATCGTCAGCAGGACCATTGAGGCGGCCAGGAAGAATGCGAGCTGCTGCCCGGTGACGCCCGGGTTGTAGAGGCGGCTCACGCCCTTCGCATCGACCAGGAGCTCGCCGACCCGCAGCCGCGTGAGGAAGGTCGAGGACATTCCGGCGCGGCTGCGTTCGAGGAACTCGACGAGGTTGAAGTGGGCTCCCACGCTGACGATCAGGTCCGCCCCCTTCTCGTGGGCGAGGAGCATGGCCACGTCCTGACTCGTCCCGACGGATCTCACGACCTTGTGGTCGAGGCCAAGGCGCTCGACGCGATCGGCGCCGGGCGCCCGTCCATCCGGATAGGCGTGCACGATCAACTCCGCTCCCGAGCGCAGAGCGGCGTCGCTGGCCGAGTCCATGTCGCCCAGCACGACGTCGGGCTTCAATCCGGCCTCGAGTAGGGCGTCGGAGCCGCCGTCGACCGCCACGAGCAAAGGGCGCACGCCCCGGATATAGGGTCGCAGTGCCCGGAGGTCCTTGCGGTAGGTGCTTCCCCGAACCACGATCAGGACGTGTCGATCCCGGAACCTCGTCCGCGTCCGCGGGAGGTCAATCCTCCCCGCCAGGAGCTCTCGCTCCTCGCGCAGGTGGCTCATCGTGTTCTCGGTGAAGTCGGCAAGCGCCGTATCGATGCGCCGGCGCTGATTGGCCAGCTGCTCGGCCAGCTCGCCGACTGAGAGGGCCCGACCCGACGCCAGCACCGTTCCATTGCGCCTGACCTCACCGCCCGTGATCGCGATGGGATCGCCGTCTCGAAGCTCCTCGAAGAGCGGGGCCGCCGGCACCTCGATGAGCCGGACGCCCTCCTGCGCCAGGGTCAGCGGTCCGGCGTTGGGATACCGGCCCGTGGAGAACGGAGCGACGTTGACGACCGCCGGGACGCCGGTGGCCAGCAGGTCCTCGGCCGCGATCCGGTCGAGGTCCGCATGGTCGATGATGGCGACATCGTCCGCGCCCAGGTGCTTCACGAGCACCTTTGTGCGGCGCCCGAGTCGCGCCTGGCCGTGAATGGTGAACTCCGGGTGCGCAGGACGAGGGCGCCGCCCCCGAAAGAGGTTGCGGGCACGGCTGCGCATGGAGGTCGCCATCGACGTTGATTATCCGCAGAGTGGCGGCGCTATGCAGCGTCGCGGAGAGCTTCGATCTCGCGCTCACTCGCCAGCCTGCGGAGCGCCCGTTCCTCGAGCTGCTGAACCTGCCTGCCGGGAATCCCGAGCTGCTTGCCGGTGTCGCGGATCGTCGTGGCCTCGTTTCCATTGATGCCATAGCGAAGCCGCACCACCTCGCGCTCGTCGTCCGGCAGCCTGGAGATGGCGCGCCGTAGCGTCTGCTGGCCGAGAGCGACGCTCACCTCTTCCTCCGGGGCGGGCCGGTCGCTCGGCAGAAGGGCCCCGAGGTCCGTCTCTCCCTCCTCCCCCACCGGGCGGTCCAGGCTGGTCACGACCCTGCTAGCGCTGCGGATTCGCTCGAGCTCGTCGGACTCGATCTCGGCGCGCTGGGCGATCTCCTCGTCTGTCGGCTCGCGCCCCAACTCGGCCGCGAGCTCGCGCTCCACCCGCGCGACCCGCCGCTCACGCTGCGCGAGGTCGGTGGGGATGCGGATCGTCCGCGCCTTCTGCTCGAGGCCGCGCTGCATGGCCTGTCGAATCCAGAAGGTGGCGTAGGTCGAGAACTTGTACCCGCGGCGCCAGTCGAACTTCTCAGCGGCCCTGATCAGACCGAGGATTCCCTCCTGAATGAGGTCGAGCAAGGTGAGTCCCTGACCCTGGTAGCGCTTCGCGTTGGCGACCACCAGGCGCAGGTTCGAGTTGATCAACCGCTCCTTGGCCCGCAGATCGCCCCGCTCCACGGCCTTCGCCAATTCGACCTCCTGCTCCTTCGTGAGCAATGGGTAGCGGCGAGCCTCGTTCAGGAAGAGCTGGAGGGCGTCAGTGGTCGTGCCCGCGAGCTCGTCGGGGCGGTACCGGGTGGAATCGATCCCGTCGCGGCCGCAGTCGTCCCGGACGTCGATCCCCCGCGCCTCGAGCTCCTCGTGGAGCGACTGCGCGGCATCGTCGGGAAGCTCCAGCTCTCGCGTCGCCTCGGCAAGTTCCGACAGCTCCACGCATCCCTCCCGCCGTCCCTTGGCGAGCAGCTCGCGTAGCGCGGGCTGGTCGAGATCGAGCTCTTCGCGTGTGTCGATCACGCCTGCTCGGCGTCCTCGGGGGGCTCCTCTTCGCGCTCGGTGGATCCGAGCCTGTCGGGTTCGCCGTATTCGGCCTGGGGGTCCTCGGTCTCCGGCTCCCCCGCCTCGGTCAGGGGATTGTGGCGCTGGCCGTGCTCCGCTTCGTCGATCAGCTCCTGCTCGCTCTGCTCGAAGCCTTCGGCCTCGCCGCCTCCGCCCTCGGAGACCGGTCGTTCCCCCTCGTCGACGGACTCGTCGCGGTGGCCGCCGATCGATCCGGCCTCGGCGCCGGCGGCGGCTTCTTCCCGCGTGATCACATCCTCGTCGCCCGCAATCTGCTCGTCACGGCGCTCGCGCTCGTCTTCGCTCACGGTCTTCCTCCTGGATCGACTCCAATTTCGGCTACCCGTGCCCGGAGGGCGAAAACGGCTCAGCGAATCGGGGTGGCAGCCCGAGCCGGCACGCTCAGCTCCAGGATCCAGAAGTCGCGCCCGATCACCGGCACAGACACGTTGTAGACCGGGACCTCGCCGGTCCGGCCTTCCAGGCGTCCCGCGTGCGCGTGGCCGTGCAGGACCAGGTCGGGCTGATGCTCGAGGATCGGCGCCGCGAGCCTGTCGGTGCCCAGGAACGCCCAGATGTCCCGCCTCTCGCCCTCCAGGGTGTCGCCGGTGGGCGAGTAGTGAAGGAGAGCCACGCGAAGCGGGCAGTTCGCGATCTCGCTGAGCGCCCGGCCCAATGCGTCCACGTCCTGGGAGGTCTCCCGGTAGACCTGCCTCAGCAACGGCTCGCCGAAGTCCGGCAGATGCGCAGCGCCGAACCCACCGACGAACCCCTTGGCGCCCGCGATTCCGACCTCGTGACCGCGCACCTCATGGATAGTCGACGTCCGCTCGAGCATCTCAATGCCCGACTCCTCCAGCACCGCGTTCACCTCGTCGGCACGTCCGGCGTGCCAGTCGTGATTGCCCAGGACCGCGATCACGGGCATCGAGAGCGGCTCGCACGCCTCGGCGAGGACCCGAGCCTCCGCGGGCTCGCCGCAGGTCGTCAGGTCGCCGGCAAGCAGGACCATGTCCACGCTTCCCTCGAGCTTCGCGAAGGCGGCTGCGATCTCCTCGCGGTGGGACTCGCGGCAGTGCACGTCGCCTGCGGCAGCGATTCGAATCGTGTCCGTCGGCACCTGCTCGGGCTTCCCGTTGACGGCCATCGCCGTGCGGGTACCCGCTTGTGTGCGGCCCCAACGGGTATTCGGCCGACGTGGAGCTCCTACCCACGCTGAAGAAGGCCGCGTCGGCGCTCGAGGCCGATCGGGTGCCGTTCCTGTTGGGCGGCAGCCTCGCGTGCTGGGCACGTGGCGGCCCGGCCGTGGCCGGCGACCTCGACTTCATGGTGAAGCCGGTAGACGCCGAGCGCGCCCTGGCCGCCCTGGTGGGAGTCGGGATGCGCGAGGAGCGCCCGCCCGAGCAGTGGCTCCTGAAGGCTTGGGACGGCGACCACATGGTGGACCTCATATTCGAGGCCGCCGGGCTGCCGATCACCGACGAGGTGTTCGCCCGCGGCGAGCGCCTGAGCGTCGGCGCGATGTCGATGCCCGTGATGGCGCTCGAGGACGTCATGACAACGAACCTGACCGCCATGAACGAGCGCGCGCTGGATTACGAGCAGGTCCTGCAGATCGCCAGATCGCTGCGCGAGCAGATCGATTGGGAGGAGGTGCGAGCTCGCACCGCGGATTCACCCTACGCGGCCCCGTTCTTCACCCTCATCGAGCGTCTGGGAATCGCGCCCGGGATGGCGGCACCCGAGGTGTCGAAACCGCGAATCCGAGTCGCGTAGCACCGTGGGCCCGATGAATTTCGGGGTCCGAGACGGTCTAACACAGGGAACATGGGTATCTCGTTTCCAGGGGAATCGCCGGAGTACCGGGCTGCACGCGATCAACTGCTGAATCAGGAGATCGAGCTGCGTCGTTCGATGGAGGCGGTCGCCGCCAGCCGTCGCGAGCTCCCGCCTGGTGGAGTCGTGCCCGAGGACTACGTCTTCCAGGGCGCCGGAGCCGGCGGCGCTCCGACCGATGTGAGGCTGTCGGAGCTGTTCGCCCCGGCCAAGGACTCGCTGGCGATCTACAGCTTCATGTTTCCCCGCGACCCGAGCGATGAGCGGCCCGGGCCAGCCGCCGGGCAGACGGCACAGTTGCCGCTCGCGGAAGGCCCCTGCCCGTCGTGTGTTTCGTTTCTCGACCAGCTCGATGGCGCCATGGAGCATGCGACCCAGCACCTGAACTTCGCGGTTGTCGCGAAGGCCCCCCTGTCTCGCGTCCTCACCTTCGCCGAGGAGCGTGGGTGGCGGCGGCTGCGCCTGCTCTCATCCGCGGCCAACACCTACAACCGCGACTATCACGCCGAGACGGCGGAGGGGGACCAGCGCCCGATGCTGACGGTTTTCCATCGCGACGGGGACGCGATTCGCCACTTCTGGAGCTCGGAGCTCTTCTACGCGCCCTGGGATCCCGGCCAGGATCCCCGCCACGTCGGCACCCTCGAGCCGGTCTGGAACCTGCTCGACCTGACGCCGGAGGGGCGCCCGGCCGACTGGGACGAGCAGCTGAGCTACCGCTGAGCGGGGCTCAGGCCGCCGCGAGCAACTCGCGGGCGTGCCTGCTCGCGACCTCGTCGTCGCGCTGGCCGCCGAGCATACGGACGATCTCGGCGACCAGCTCCTCGCCGTCCACCAGCTCGACGGTCGCGATCGTGCTCTCGCCGCCCGACTCCTTGAAGATCCGGAAGTGCGCGTTCGCGAGCGATGCCACCTGGGGCAGGTGCGTGATGCAGATGAGCTGCCGCTCGGCGCCCAGCGCCCGCAGCCTCTCCCCCACCGCCCGCGCGGTGTTTCCGCCGATGCCCGCGTCGATCTCGTCGAACACGACAGTCCCGGCGCCGCCGGCGGCCCCCAATCCGGTGAGCGCGAGCATGATCCGCGAGAGCTCGCCGCCGGAGGCCGCGTCGCGCAGGGGGGACGGTGGCATGCCGGGGTTCGTCGTGACAAGGAACTCGACGGTCTCCGACCCACCGAGGCCGAAGCCGTCGGGATGCGGCTCGAGCCGGACCTCGACCGATGCGCCCTCCATGGCCAGGGCCTCGAGCTCCTCGGCCACGCGGCGCTCGAGCTGGTGCGCGGCACTGGCCCTGGCCTCGGCCAGCTCGCCGGCGATACTGGCGCGGCGCTTCACCGCTTCGCCGAACCGGCGGTCCAGGTCCGCGGCCAGGTCCTCAGCGTTCTCGAGCCGCTCGATATCCGACGAGCAGCGTTTGGCGTGAGCGAGCACGGCCTCGATCGAGCCGCCATGCTTTCGCTTCAGGCGATCCACGGCGGCTAGGCGCTCCTCGAGCTGCTCGAGGCGGGCGGGCTCGGCCTCGATGCCATCCACGTACACGCGAAGGGCACTGGCGGCGTCGTCCAGCTCGACCGTGGCCGCTCGGACCTGCTCGGCGACCGCGTCGAGTCCCGGGTCGATCGCCTCGACCGCTCCCAGCTCGGCCTCCGCGCCTCCCAGAGCGCCACGAGCCCCGTCATCGTCGTCGGCTCCGGCGATCGCCGCCAGGGCCGCAGCCGCCGCCCCGCGCAATCGCTCCGCGTGACGAAGGCGATCGCGCTCCGCGGTGAGGCCGCTCTCCTCTTCCCGGTCCGGGGCCGCTGCCTCGATCTCGGCGAGCTCGAATCGCATCAGGTCGAGGTCGCGCTCGCGAGCACCCTCGCGCTCGCGAAGCGCCGCGAGCTCGCGGGAGATCGAGCCCACCTCGGCGTGCAGCTCGCGGTACCGACCCCGCCGGTCCATGTGCTCGGGGCCGGCGAATCCGTCGAGGATCTCGAGCTGCGCCGAGGAGAGGACGAGCCTCCGGTGCTCGTGCTGGCCATAGAAGGCCAGTAGGCGCGAGCCGAGGGCTCTCAGATCGCTCGCCGAAGCGCTGCGTCCCTGTACGAACGCGCTGGTCCGGCCCGACGCCCCGATCCGCCTCCCTAGCACGATCTCCTCGGCCCCCTCGGGCATCCGTTCCGCCAGCTCGGCCAGCTCGGCCTCGGCGAAGAGATCCCCGGGGAGCGCGAACACCCCTTCGACGTACGCCTCGCTGGCGCCCGGGCGAACGATCTGGGGGCGTGCCTTGCCGCCCATCAGGAGGTCGAGCGAATGCGCCAGCACCGTCTTACCCGCGCCCGTCTCGCCGGTGATCGCATTCAGGCCGTCGGCGAGCCGCAGCTCGGCGCGCTCGATCAGGAGCAGGTTCTCGATCCGAAGCTCGTGGAGCATGCCGCTGCCTTGTAGCAATGGGACGGGACGGACTCCGCCCCGCTCGACGGCGGCGCTAGGCGGCGACGGGCTCCGCCGCTGCCTCGCTCCCGGGCGCGGCGACGAAGTCGCGGGTTCGCACGAGCGCGAATCCGGAGACCGCCCCCACCAGCGCCACGATGGCTCCCACCAGGAGGATCTCGTTGAAGCCGCTGATGAACGCCTGGTTCGCGGCCGTCGTCAGTTGCGCGTGGGTACCGGGCGGGGCCGCTTGAACCGCCGCGTGGATGCCCCCGGACGAGACCGCGTCGGTGAAGCTGGACGGCGCCTTCGGGGCAAGCTCCGACAGCTTCGATGACACCTGGGACTGGAAGATCGCGCCTAGCGCCGCGACACCGGTGGCGATTCCGACCTGGCGGAACGTGTTGTTGATCCCAGACCCCATACCGGCTTTCTGGGGCGGGACAACGCCGATCGCGGTCTGGGCGATGCCCGGATTCACGAGCCCGACTCCGGCCCCCGCGAACAGGAACCCCGCCAGGAGCGTGGTCCAGCTGTCGCCGAGCGCCACCCCGTGCATCAGGAGCAGCGCGACTCCGACCATCGCCAGCCCGACGCCGAGCAGCATCCGAATGGGGATACGGGCGGAGAGCTTGCCGGAGATCGGGGCGACGAAGAACGACAGGACGGTGAGCGGCAGGAATATGGCGCCCGCGCCCAGTGGCGAGTGCCCCAGCACGTCCTGGATGTAGAGGGTGATGTAGAGGAACAGCGAGAACATCGAGGACGACAGCGCGAACGCGACGATCGAGACCCCGGCGAACGCGGGCTTCCGGAACAGGGTGAGATCCAGCATGGCGTTGCGGCTCCGGAGTTGGATGGCCACGAACACCGCCAGCAGGACGCCGGCCCCGATCAGCGGGCCCAGGATCTGCGGGCTCGACCAGCCCTCAGCATTCCCGCGGATGAGGCCGAAGATCAACCCGAGCAGGCCGAGCGAGAACGTCGCCAGTCCTGGCCAGTCGATCGGCGAAGGGTCGGGTGCCTTCAGGTTCGCCAGCTTGGTCGTCGTCAGCACGATCGCGGCGGCGCCGATCGGCACGTTGACGAAGAAGATCCATTCCCAGCCGAGCCCCTCGGTGAGCGCGCCGCCGATCAGCGGCCCCACCGCCACGGCGCCGCCGATCGTGGCGCCCCAAGCCCCGATCGCAGTGCCACGCTCCTTGCCCTGGAACTCCTGCGCGATCAGGGCCAGCGACGTGGCGAACATCGCGGCGCCACCCACCCCCTGCAGGGCCCGGGCCAGGTTCAGCAGCGTGGCGTTGGGCGAGATTCCGCACAGGAACGATGCGATGGTGAAGATCGCGAAGCCCACGGCGAACACCCGGCGCCGCCCGATGCGATCCGCCAGCGACCCCGCGGTCAGCAGGAAGGCGGCGAGCGTCAGCGAGTACGCATCGACAACCCACTGCAGGCTGGAGAAGCTGGCGCCGAGGCTCGACTGGATGTCCGGCAGAGCGACGTTGACGACGGTGATGTCCAGCAGCAACATGAACGTCGCCACACACACCGCGAGCAAGGTCCACCACTTGCGAGCCATCCAGGTCCGAGGTTAGCTACCCGGGTCGTGACCCGCCGTCCGCCGGAACGTCAGTGAGCGAGGCGGCCGAACTTCTCTCGGATGCGCCGGTAGAAGGTCGATCCTGGCAGCTGCGCGAGCGTGCCCACCTCGTGGCTGAAGGCCACGTCCATCTCCGCGCCGCTGGCGAGCCGGCCCACCGGCTCCCCGTCGAGCACGACGTCCACCGCCTCGCGCCCGGCCTGGTTGGCGACGCACAGGACGTCGTCCGGCGCCACCACCAGCGGACGCGCGGTGAGCGTGTGCGGGGCGATGAAGCTCACGACGTATCCCTCAACCCCCCAGGCGAGGATCGGGCCCTGATTCGCGAGGCTGTAACCGGTAGATCCGGCCGGGGTGGCGGCGACGAGGCCGTCGCAGCGCACGTGACCCACCTCCTGGCCGACGAGGCGGTAGGAGAGCTCGGCGACCCGCCCGTGCGGCGGGCGGATGAACGAGACGTCGTTCAGGGCCACGGGACGCTGTGTGTCGAGCTCGACGCTCAGCCCCGGAAGGGTCACAACCTCGAAGTCGCCGGCGAACGCCCGCTCCAGCCCAGGACCGAGCTCGTCGCGCTCGACCGCGGCCAGGAAGCCGACGGTGCCGAAGTTCACCGCGAAGACCGGCACACCGGATCTTGCGTAATGGCGAAGCGCCTGGAGGATCGTCCCGTCCCCGCCGAGCACCAGGCACAGGTCGGGCCGCTCGGGAAGCTCCACCGCTTGTTCCACCGCGGCACACGCGGCTCCGTGCTTCTCGTGCTCCTGCGGGCCGGCGATCAGCTTGCATCCATTCTTGGCCGCCGCATCCACCGTCTCGCGGAGGGCGTCCCGCGTCTGCTCGGGATGGGTGTGCGTGAACACCACGGCCGTCTTCACGGCGGCCCTCGTCTTGACGGCGTCGGCGCTCATGCCTCCAGCTCGGCGATCGTCGCCTCGAGCTCAGCGATCTCCGCTCCCGCGGTCGCACAGCGGATGAAGGTCTCCCGATTCCCCTTCGGCCCGGGCAGCCCCGACGGCGCGAAACCCGTGACCGCCAGCCCTGATTCACGAGCCGCCCGCGCCACGAGCAGCAGCGCCTCCCGGCGCTCCTCCGGCGACCGCACGACGCCCCCTCGCACGCGGCCCCGGCCAAGCTCGAATTGGGGCTTCACCAGCGCGAGGATCTCCCCATCCCCGGCCAGGCATCCCGCCACCGCCGGGAGCACCTTCCCCAGCGAGATGAACGAGACGTCGACGGTCGCCAGCTCCGGACGGTACGGCAGCTCGTCGGGTCGCAGATGCCGGGCGTTCAACCGCTCCATGACCTCCACACGGGGGTCGTTGCGGAGCGTCCAATCGAGTTGGCCGTATCCGACGTCGAGCGCGATCACCCGCTCGGCCCCGCGCCGCAGGAGGCAATCCGTGAACCCTCCGGTCGAGGCTCCCACGTCCAGGCACCGGCGCCCGCTCACGTCCAGCTGGAATTCCTTCAGCGCGTGCTCGAGCTTCAAGCCGCCGCGGGAGACGTAGCGGCGCTCGCCGTCAACCAGGAGTTCCACATCACGGGACACGAGCTGACCCGGTTTCGTCGCCCGCGGCCCGTCGCGCCCGATCCTGACCCTTCCCGCCCGCACGGACTCTGCCGCGCTCGTACGTGAGCCGGCGAGCCCTCGCTCGGCGAGGAGCGTGTCGATCCGGCGCCGCTCCATGGGCGCCAAAGGTACATGCCGGAACATCGAACCGCGGGAGATGAGTTGTGTGATCGCCCGCACAGACAGATCGCACATACGTTCGTAACCTGACTGGCGTCATGGGAAGCACACGCACGACGATCCCGTTCGGCGCACACGCCGCGATCCAGACAATCGCGGCACCAGCTGTCATGGCGGCTCCGTTCCTGCTCGGATTCGGCCAGGCCGCCGGCGTCATCGCGTTCGCCTTCGGCGTGCTGCTTCTCGGCCTGGCCCTCCAGGCCGTCGGTCCGCGACGGACCATCCCCCTCTCGTCCTATGCCGGCTTCGACTACGTGCTTGCCGCCTTCGCGATGATCGGCGGGTTCGCAGTCGGATTCGGCACCGGCGAGTGGCAGGCAGGAACCTTCTTGGTCGGCATTGGCGTCGCCCTAGCGGCACTGACCGCATCGACGCGGTTCAGCGTCCCGGTCGGAGCCTGACACGCCGACACCCCTCACATAAGACACATACA
>Ga0126312_10000633_pt1 | contig 21538 bp, 19 predicted proteins | sample Plot104A_FD_92537 | JGI IMG/M metagenome (GOLD analysis project Ga0126312, IMG submission 92537) | Serpentine soil microbial communities from UC McLaughlin Reserve, CA, USA - Plot104A | ecosystem: Environmental > Terrestrial > Soil > Grasslands | place: USA: UC McLaughlin Reserve, Lake County...
CCGATGTCCTTCAGCCACCCTGAGATGTCGCCCGCCGCGGACTGAAGCTGGGAGCTCAGCGTGCTGAGCTCGCTGGTGACGCCCGCGAGGATCATCACGACCACTCCCGCCCCCACGAGGACGATCGCGAGCATCACCAGCGCCGCTCCAACCCCGCGCGGTACGCGATGCCGATGGAACCAACCGACCGCGGGCTCGGCGACCGCGGCGATGATCAGCGCGACGATCACCGGGACCACGATCGTGCTCGTCAGGGACAGGAGCCACACCACCCCCACGACGAAGAGGGTGATCCCGACGAGGAGCCACGCGCTGATGCCGATGTCGCGAAGCCAGCCCGGAGCGGCGAACATGCCGCTCAGCTCGGAGGTGTCGATCTCGACATAGCCCGGGTCGGGCGACGCGGCCTGGCCACCCTCCCTGCGGAGGCGGAGCCGACCGCGAATCAGCGACACACGCGGCTCACAGCAGGTTGTTCAGCGTGAGCAGGATGAAGAGCCCGATCACGATCTCGTTCACGACCCACGAGTTCGTGTTCATCCAGTCGCGGATCTTCGGCAGCAGGACTTGGCCACGCTCTCGAAGCGCGATCACCAAGAGCGCGGGCGTGGCGAGGAAGAGCAGCGTCAGTCCGACGAACGGGAGGGCTTGGAGGATGCTGTCGCTCTTGTTCGCGAGGTAAGAGCCGACGGCGAACGACGTGAGGATGTCCGTCGGGAAGATCCCCAGCAGCAGGAAGCCGAGCGTGAACGAGAAGCGCGGCGTCGCGTCCTGGAGCTTGCCCATCCACTTCGGCGGCTCGGATTCCTCGCGCTTGAGATACACGTGGATGGCGGCTGCCACCAGCAGCACGAGGACGATGACGTAGAGCGTGTCGCTCGAGCCATCGTCGGGCTTGATCCCACCGCCGATCAGGAACGCGATCGTCACGAACGCGGAGATCGAGAGCGCCGCGCCGAATACGTATGCGGCCGAGTTGCGGCGCCAGCCCTCGCTGGTCGCAAGAAAGATGGCGCTCAGGATCTGCGGCCCGGCGATCATCACGAACGCCATTGGAAGGATCTTCAGGAAATCCACGCGCTGCGATCCTAACCGCCGCGTGGGCGGGAATTTCCGTCCGACGGGCGGGACAAGCTTTGTGCCGGTCGTCACGCACGTGGACGACAGTCCCTTAACCGAAGGAGTGGATATTGGATACCAACACCCGAGGCGAAGGATGGGTCGCGTTCGCCGGCATCATGATTTTGCTCGCCGGCGTCCTGAACGTGATCTACGGGATCGCGGCAATTGACGGCTCGGCGTTCTTCACGGACGAAGGCCGGTACGTCATCTTCACCGATCTCAACACCTGGGGCTGGTTCATCCTCATCGTGGGCGTGGCGCAGCTGTTCGCCGCATTCTCGATCTGGAGCGGCGGCGAGTTCGGCCGCGTCATCGGAATGGCGAGCGCCGGGTTCAGCGCGCTCGTGATCCTGTTTACCGTGAACGCGTACCCATTCGCGGCGTTCATGGTGTTCATCATCGACCTATTGGTGATCTACGGGCTCGCCGCGTATGGCGGACGGGTCCGCACGAGCGCCTAGTCCTGAGCCCGCGAAGGCGGGTGGGCGCGCCGGGTACAGCGAGCCGCTCACCCGCCCCGCAGGGTCGCCTAGCCGCGGCTAGGCGACGAGCATCGCCGCGCCGATCGCGCCACCGAGGTCACCCAGGGCCGCGACGTCGACGACGGGTGGGTTCTCGTCGACGAACAGGTGCGGCTTCATCTCCTCCAGGATGCGATCCGCGCAGGGCTGTCCGAAGCGGACTCCCATCCCGCCCCCGATCACGACCGCCTCGGGGTCGATCAGGTTGACGGCCGAGGCGACGCCCGTTCCGAGCGCCTCGATCGCGCGGTCGAAGAGGTGCTTGGCGAGCTTGTCGCCGTCGTTCAGCGCGTCCTCCCAGATCCCGCTCGTCAGGCGAGGCTTGTCCTTCTTCTCCTGAAGCTTGAAGAGCTCCGTCTTCTCGCCCTTCTTGTGGCGGTGGCGCGCCTCCGCCTCCATCGCGATCCGCCCGGCGTAGGCCTCCATGCACCCGTGCCGCCCGCAGGGGCATTTCTTGCCGTCCTCCTTGACGACCATGTGGCCGATCTCGCCGGCGGCTCCGCGGCCGAGCCATGGCTTGCCGTCGATGATCAGCCCACCGCCGACACCGGTGCCCCAGAAAACCCCGAGCAGTGACTTGTAGGGCTGGCCGACGCCGATCGCGAACTCGGCGTCGGTGGCCACCTGCACGTCGTTGCCGACCCGCACCGCGGTGCCCAGCTCTCCGGAGAGGGTCTCGGCGAGCGGGAACATCCCCTCCCATCCCGGGAGGTTGCGCGCCTCGCTGACCGAGCCGTCCTCGCCCACGGCACCCGGCGAACCAACGCCCACCCCGGACATGGCAGCCGTCTCTACACCGGCCTCCTCCACCGCCTCGCGCAATGTGATCACCATCGCGTCCGCGACATCCTGCGGCCCCCCCTCGAGCGGGGTCTCGCCGCGCGCCTCCCCCAGCACCTTGTGCTTGGAATCGACGACGACCGTCTGGATCTTCGTTCCGCCGAGATCGATCCCGCCGCGAACCTTTCTTCGCACGCGCGGGCTCATCCCGCACCTGTCATCTCTTGCACGGGTTCGTCCTCCCCCTCGGCCTGCAGGAGGTCCATGATGGCGTTGATGAGGGACAGATGCGTGAACGCCTGCGGGAAGTTCCCGAGGTGGCGTCCGCTCGCGGCGTCGATCTCCTCGGCGTAGAGGAGCAGCGGGCTCGCGAACGAGAGCAGCTTCTCGCACAGCTCGCGGGCGCGCTTCGCCTCGCCAATGATCGCCAGGGCCGAGACGAGCCAGAACGAGCAGATCGTGAAGGTGCCCTCCTCGCCGTGCAGGCCGTCATCGGTGTGTTCGACGCGGTAGCGCAGGACGAGCCCATGCTCGGTGAGCTCGTCAGCGATCGCCAGGACGGTCGCGCGCACCCGCTCATCATCGGGAGGCAGGAATCCCATCATCGGGAGGAGCAGCAGGGACGCGTCGAGCGCGTCCGTGTCGTAGTGCTGGGTGAACACGCCGCGGTCGTCGACGCCGCGCTCGAGGACCTCGGCCTGGATTTCCTCCGCCACCTCGCGCCACTTGGCGGCCTTGTCCTCGTCGCCGCGCGCCTCCGCGAGCCTGATACCGCGGTCGAGGGCCACCCAGCACAGTGCCTTCGAGGCCGTGAAGTGCTTGGGCTCCCCGCGTACCTCCCAGATGCCGCGGTCGGGCTTGTCCCAGTTCTTGGCCGCCTCATCGACGAGCCCAGCGATCAGCTCCCACGCCTGGTGTGGCAGCGACTCGCTGAATTGCTTGCGCGAGTGGGTGGCGACCGCATCGAGCAGCATTCCCCAGACGTCGTGCTGTCGCTGGTTGTAGGCCCCGTTGCCGATCCGCACGGGCTTCGCGCCGCCGTAGCCCGTCAGATGCTCGAGGACCGACTCCTCGAGGTCCCGCTCCCCGTCGATGCCGTACATGATCTGGATGTCGCTCGTCCCCACCGATTCCACGATGAAGGCGTAGAACTCGAACGCCTCCCAGTCGAACCCGAGGGTGAAGAGGCCCCAGAGCATGAACGCGGAGTCGCGGATCCAGGTGTAGCGGTAGTCCCAGTTGCGCTCCCCGCCCGGCGTCTCGGGAAGCGAGGTCGTAGCCGCGGCCAGGACCGCGCCCGTCGGCGCGTGGCTCAGGCCCTTGAGCGTGAGCGCGCTGCGCTCCAGATAGCTGCGCCATGGATGATCGGGGAAGGTCCCGCCCTTCAGCCACTCGCGCCACGCGTTCGCGGTCGCCCACATTCTCGAGTGGGCATCGTCGATGGTCGGGACGTCCGCGCCGTTCCAGGAGAGGGCCGCGTAGAGGCCCTCTCCCTCTCGCAACAGCGTTCGCCCATAGGAGCGGGCCGCCACGACGCCCAGCTGGATGTTGGTCTGCAGGCGCATGCCGCTCTCGAACCGGGGCGAGTGGACGACGGCCGACTCGTAGCCGTCACCGTCGTACGACCACTCCCCTGACTCGCGGCCGTAGTCGAAGCCGGGAAGGCACGTGAGAAGCATCTCCACCTCGCCGTCGAGGCAGGTGGCGATTCGGAGCAGGGTTCCCATGGCGACGAAGTCGCCCGGCGGTCGCCGGTAATGGTCGGTGCGATCGTGGCCCTCGTACGGTCCGACCAGGAGGCAGTCGTGGACCGTCACCCAGCCGGTGGGCGTGTGCCACGTCGTCTCCAGGACCATGCTCCCCGGCAGATACCGCCGCTGGCTGGGGACGTTGACCTCCTCCGGCCCGAGCTCGAAGACGCCCGCCGAGCGGTCGAGCATGGCGCCGAAGACGCTCGGCGAGTCGGGGCGAGGCAGGCAAAGCCACTCGACCTGCCCGCCCGGAGCGACCAGCGCACAGGTCTCGCAGTCGGAGAGAAACGCGTAGTCGGCGATCGGCGGAAACGAGTCGGCGAGCATCCAGGCGAAGCCTATTCGCGCTCCAGCAGGCTGCGCTGGTGCAGGTTCAGAAGCAAGGCGATCGCGGGCACCACGACCAGAAGGGCGGCGGCGAACACGATGAACAGCGCCGTCATCGTCGAGTCGGGGGCTGCTGCCTGATCGATGGTGAGCGAGCCCGGGAGCAGTTCGGGACTCTGGGCGACGCCCCAGGCCCAGATGACCGCCGCCACGGCTCCGGCCGCCAGAACCCTGGTGCCGCGACCCGAGCGATAAAGCTGGACCAGGGTGGCGATTCCGCAGGCCGCGGAGAGCAGGACGAGGGGCAGGGCGTCGCTGACGAGATCGTCGAACAGCTCGCGCGCGTGCGAGCGCAGGACGATGAGCCCGAGCGCCGCGATCACGCCGGTCGCGAGGCCGGCGGCGATGGCGCGGGCGCGGAAGTATCGCTCCAGGTCGCTCTCCCCCATCCCGCCTGCGTCGTTCCACAAGAACACGGAGGCGATGTATGCACAGGTGGCCACGAGAAGGACGCCGATCGTGATCGATGTCAGGTTGAGCCAGCTCGTCACCAGGTCGCCGCTCCCATCGGCCGGGACCCGGCCGGAGGCAATCGCGCCGACGATCGTTCCCATGAAGAACGGCGTCATGATCGACGAGATCGCGAATGTGGCACCCATTGCCCGCTGCCCGGGCAACCCCCGCACGACGTGGCGGAAGGCAAATCCGGCGCCCCGGAGCACAATCCCGAGCGCCGCGAGGCTGAGCGGGATGTAGAGCGTCGACATGATCGCCGCGAAGGCGTCGGGGAACGCGGTCCACGTCACCACGAGCATGAAGATGAGCCAGACGTGATTCGCCTCCCAAACCGGGGTCAGCGCGCGGTCGATGAATGCCCGGGGGCGCGCGCCCCGCTCGGCGTTGCCCGCGACCAGGTCCCAGAAGCCCGCCCCGAAATCTGCGCCGCCGAGGATCGCGTAGAGCATCGCCGCTGCCCAGAGGACGACCGCCACGCCGTCCGCAGGGCTCACGGGCCGCTCACCTCGTCCTGCATGGCCGGCGGCGGGCCGTATGGAACGTCGCCCTCCTCCTCCGCCTCGCCCTCGCGCCAGCGCCGCGCCAGCGCCCGCAGCGCCAGAACCGTGCCCACCCCGAGGGCCGTGTACAGCAGGACGACGACCGTGAGCGAGATCCAGATCCCGCCGGCGTCGGTAACCGCGTCCTCGGTCCGCATGAACCCGGAGACAATCCACGGCTGGCGCCCAACCTCCGTGACGATCCACCCCGCCTCCAGCGCCAGGATGGCCGCCACCCCGGCCGCGGCCGCCGCACGCCAGAACCACACCGACCGGGGCAATGCCCGGCGTCGCCATCCGACCCAGGCGTACCACCCGGCCAACAGGAGCAGCGCCGTTCCGATCCCGACCATCGCATCGAACGAGAGGTGAAGGAGCGTGGGCGAGGGCGGCTCCTCATCGTCCGGAATCTGATCGAGCCCCGTGACCTCCGTGCCGGCGCTGAAGCCGACGAGGATGGAGTCGAGGTCGGGGATCTTGATGCCCAGCTTGACGTCGTCTCCGTCGAGGATCCCGCCCACGTACTCGGGTTGGTGAGAGCCTGTCTCCAGCACGTACTCCATCGCCGCGAACTTCGCGGGCTGGTCGTCGGCGATCGCGCGGGCCGCCGTGTCACCGACGAAGAGCTGAATCGGCGTGGCGATGGCTGCGATCGTGAACGGGATCGCGAACCCGAGCGCGTGGTAGCGGTCCCGGCGGCCCCGGAGCCACCCGACCGCGTACACCGAGGCGACGAGGAAGCCCGCGACCATGTAGGCGGCGAGGATCATGTGCGGCACCTCGTATGGCATCGCGCCGTTGAAGATCACGTCGATCGGATCGACCTGCGTGACGTTCCCGGCGGCGTCGAGGGTGAAGCCCGCCGGCTGGTTCATCCACGAGTTGGCCGCGACCACCGAGAGCGCCCCGCCGATCCCGGAGATCGCGATCGGGACGCCGGTCCAGAAGTGCGCCCAGGGGCTCAGGCGCTTCCAGCCGTAGATGTAGATCGCGATGAAGATCGCCTCGATGAAGAAGAAGATCCCCTCGATCGCGAAGGGGATGCCGAACGCCTCGCCGAAGCGGTCCATGAACCGCGGCCAGAGCAGACCCATCTCGAACGAGAGGACCGTTCCGGTGACGGCGCCCACGGCAAAGAGAACCGCCGTCACCTTGGACCAACGCTGCGCCAGCTGGAGCGCCTGGTCTGATTCCTTTCGCAGGCCCCACCAGTTTGCCGCCAGCATGATCGTCGGGAACCCGACCCCCATGCACGCGAGCACGATGTGGAAGCCGAGGGTGAAGGCCATCTGCTCGCGTGCGAGCAGGAGGTCCGAGACGGCGAGGGGAAGGCTCACGTGGCTCCCACCAGCCTCGTGCCGTGCCTGGCGGCACCCAACAGCGCCGCGCGGTCGTTGAGGACGACGTGGACCGGGATGCGCCCGATGAGCTCACCCATTCTTCCCTTCGCCCGAAACGCGCGGAGGAACCCACCCTCGCGAAGGCGCTCGATGATGCGCGGAGCGATTCCGCCGCCGAGGTACATGCCGCCGGTCGCCAGCACGGTCAGCGCCAGGTTTCCCGCCTGGGCCCCGTAGATGGAGACCATCAGGTCGAGGGCCTCGTCCGCCAGCGCGTCGCTTCGCTCCAGTCCTGCCTGCGAGATCGCCGCAGCCTCATCCCCGGGCTCCGCTGAGCGAAGCCACGCGGGTTCCGGCGCGCCTGCACGATCGCGCAGGAACGCATAGATGTTCACGAGCCCCATTCCCGAGCAGACGCGCTCGTAGCTCACGTGCTCCTCGCCGCTTCCCGCGAGCCAGTCGCGAAGCTCCGCCTCAAGGTCGCTGCGTGGAGCGAAGTCCACGTGCCCGCCCTCGCTCGCCTGGACCGCGGGGCCGGATGGGCCGTAGGTGAGGAACGCTTCCCCCAGACCGGTGCCGGCCGAGATCAGGGCCACGGCGCCTCCCGGCTCGGGGTCGGAGTCATGCAGGGGCATGAGGTCCTCCGCGTCCAGCGTCTCGAGGCCCCACGCGTTCGCCTCCAGGTCGTTCAGCAGCTCGAGCCGCTCGATCCCCAGCCGAGCGCGCAGCTCCGCGGCGTCCACCTCCCAGGCGAGGTTCGTGCCGATCGTCCGCCCCTCGCGAACCGGCCCGGCGATCCCGAAGCTGGCGGCCAGGAGCTCGGCCGGATTGGCCTTCAAGAAGGCCTCGACGATCTCGCCGAGGCCATCGTGCTCGGCGCTCCGGTAGACCTCCGTTACGGCCGGCGTCGTGCCCGCCGCATCGAACAGCGCCAGCCGCGCGTTCGTGCCGCCGATGTCTCCGGCGAGGACCTGTCCCGTCACGTCCTCCCGTCCCCTCCGATCGACGACCACTCGCGAAGCGTCGCGATTGCGAAGTCGGCACCGGCGTCCCGCAGCTCCTCGACCGTGTAGTCCCCGGTCGCCACGCCCGCGACCCTGATCCCCGCCCCATGTCCCGCCTCGATATCGCGCGGGGTGTCGCCGATGGCAATCGTGGTCGCCGGGTCGAGTGGCGCCCCCGCGACCACTCCGCCGCGCTCGAGCGACTTGCGGGTGAGCTCGGTGCGATCCGCTGAGTCCGATCCGTAGCCGCCGAAGGAGAAGAACCGGTTTAGCCCCGCGCGGGCGAGCTTGATGTGCGCGGCCGCCTCGACGTTCCCGGTCACGAGGCCGAGCAGGTACCCGCCTTCGATCAGGCGATCGAGCAGCTCCTCGACGCCCTCCATGACCCGGTAGTTCGGGGAGTTGCCGACCTCCTCGGGAAGGTGCGCTAGCCGGGCGGCCATCAGCCTCGCCATCTCGTCGTCGGATGGCTCGCGGCCCAGGGCCGCGCGGAAGCATTGGCGCCCGACCTCCGGGTCGGGGACGCCGCGGCCCGTCACCGCCCCAACATCGACATCGACATCGTGGAGCTCGGCGAACGCGTGGTGCCAGGCACGATCCGAGGCGCCGCCGGAGCGGATCAGCGTGCCGTCGATGTCGAAGAGGACCGCTCGGCTCATCGCCCTCTCCCACCGAACGTCCCTGGACTGGCGCCATAGCGCCGGTGGAGGGACGTTCGGCGCGGTTTGCTCACTTCCTTGCAGCGCGGTAGCGGCGGATCAGCGCGTTCGTTGAGCTGTCGTGTGTGAGCTCCGGCTCCGAGTCCGCTTGGAGCTCGGGGATGATCCGCTTGGCCAGCGCCTTACCCAGCTCGACGCCCCACTGGTCGAAGGAGTCGATGCCCCACACGGCCCCCTGGGTGAACACGCTGTGCTCGTACAGCGCGACCAGGCACCCGAGCGTGCGCGGGTCGAGGCGCTCGGCGAGGATCGTGTTCGAGGGCCGGTTGCCCTCCATCACGCGGTGCGGGACGATCTCCTCGGGAGTGCCCTCGGCGCGAACCTCATCGGGCGTCTTGCCGAACGCGAGCGCCTCGCCCTGGGCGAAGACGTTGGAGAGGAGCAGATCGTGGTGCTCGCCCAGCGGGTTCAGCGACTGGAGGAAGCCGATGAAATCGCAGGGGATGAGCCGCGTGCCCTGGTGGATCAGCTGGTAGAAGGAGTGCTGGCCGTTGGTCCCGGGCTCGCCCCAGTAGATGGCTCCGGTGTCGTAGTCGACGCGGGCGCCGTCCAGGGTCACGTGCTTGCCGTTGGACTCCATGGTGAGCTGCTGGAGGTAGGCCGGGAACCGCAGCAGGTAGCGGTCATAGGGAAAGACGCCCACCGTCTGCGCGCCGAAGAAGCCGCCGTACCAGACGGCGAGTAGTCCCATCAGCGCGGGCAGGTTCCGCTCCAGCGGCGTGCCGGCGAAATGCTCGTCCATCGAGTGAAAGCCGACGAGCATCTCGGCGAAGCGCTCCGGGCCGATGGCGAGCATCGTCGAGAGGCCGATCGCCGAGTCCATCGAGTAGCGGCCACCCACCCACTCCCAGAAGCCGAACATGTTGGAGGTGTCGATCCCGAACTCGGAGACGCCCTCCGCGTTGGTGGAGACCGCGACGAAATGCTTCGCGACGGCGTCCTCGGAACCCCCGAGCCCGGCGAGCGACCACTCGCGGGCGGTGTGGGCGTTGGTCATGGTCTCAAGCGTCGTGAACGTCTTCGAGGAGACGACGAAGAGGGTCTCCGCCGGGTCGAGGTCGCGGGTCGCCTCGGCGAAGTCCGTGCCGTCGACGTTCGAGACGAAGCGGAAGGTCATCTCGCGCGCCGAGTAGTGGCGCAGCGCCTCGCACGCCATCACCGGCCCGAGGTCCGAGCCGCCGATCCCGATGTTGACCACGGCCCGGATCGGCTTGCCCGTTTGGCCGCGCCACTCCCCGGAACGAACGCGCTCGCAGAAGGCGCCCATCCGGTCGAGCACCTCGTGCACCTGCTTCACGACGTCCTCGCCATCGACGATCAGGGAGCGCTCCCTGGGCATGCGAAGCGCGATGTGCAGGACCGACCGGTCCTCAGAGACGTTGATGCGCTCGCCGCGGAACATCGCGTCGCGGCGCTCGGCGACGCCAGACTCCTCGGCCAACGAGACCAGGAGCCGGAGGCTTTCGTCCGTAATGCGGTTCTTCGAGTAGTCCAGGTGAAGCCCGGCGCCGTCGGTCGTCATCCGCTCGCCGCGCTCGGGGTCCTCGGCGAATAGCTGGCGTAGGTGGAGCCCACCCACCTCGGCGTGGTGATTCTCAAGCGCCTTCCAGGCGCCTCGCTCCCGCAACGGCGTCACGGTGCGGAGGCTATTACGGCGCGGCCGGCGCTTCCGCGGTGCCCGCCGTGCGCGGGGCGGCGCGCTCCTCGAAGATCGCCTGAATCGCGATGAACATGCGGCGGGTGGCGAGTTTCCTCGATATCCCTGTAATAACCCGCCAGGGCCGCGGGTTGGCGCGGAACTCAGACGAGCTCGCGCTGCTCGGCGATCGTCCCCAGGAGCTCGCGCCAAGACTTGACGAAGGTCTCCGCGCCCTCCTTCTGGAGGCGTGTCGCGAGCGCGTCGGTGTCGATTCCGGCGTCCTTGAACTGCGCAAGCACTTCGGCCGAGTCGCCGCCGTCGGGATCCAGCGGCTCGCCCACCCTCCCGTGGTCGGCGAACGCAAGCAACGTGTTCTCGGGCATGGTGTTCACCGTCTGCGGGCTGGCGAAGGCCTCGATGTAGAGCACATCGGAGGCGTCGGGGTCCTTCGTCCCGGTGGAGGCCCACAGCAGTCTTTGCGTGCGGGCCCCCTCGTTCTCGAGTCGCTGCCAGCGGTCCGACTCCATCAGCTCCCGATAGGCCCGGTAGGTCTGCTTACCGACCGCGATCCCGAGTCGGTTGCGCAGCTCGTCAGGCGCCTCGTCGGCGACCGCGACGTCCCAGCGGCTGATGAAAAGGGACGCAACCGAAGGGACGGAGGGATCGAGGCCGGCCTTGATCCGGCGCTCGATGCCGTCCATGAAGGCGTCGGCGGCCCGCAGATAGTCGTCGGTGGAGAAGAGCAGGGTGACGTTGATGGGGATCCCGGCGAAGATCGACTCCGCGATCGCCCCGTGCCCGGCCTCAGTGCCCGGGATCTTGATGAACACGTTGCTGTCCTCGGCCTTCTCGTGCAGGTCGCGGGCCTGGGCGATGGTCGCCTCGGTGTCGTCGGCCAGTAGTGGCGAGACCTCGAGCGAAACCCATCCGTCGACGTCGTCGGTTCGCGTATTGACGGGCTCGAAGAGCTTCGCCGCGCGCTTCAGGTCGGTGAGCGCCAGCTCGAAGAACAGGTCCTCGCCCTCTAGCCCCCGCTCCCGCAGCTCGGCGATCTGCTCGTCGTAGGCGCTTCCGGAACCGATCGCCTTGTCGAAGATCGTGGGGTTGGACGTGAGCCCGGTGAGCGAGAGGTCCTCGATGTAGCCGGCGAGCGTGCCGTCGTCGAGGATCGTGCGCGAGATGTAGTCGAGCCAGAGGCTCTGGCCCAGCTCGTGGAGCTCCTGTGTGGGCTTCATCTCAACCACCTAGATCGCGCTTCGCCTCGGAATCATCTCTCTTTTGGCGTGGCTCCGCGCTCACAGCAGTCCTTTCGCGGTCTCGACGACCTTCTCCGGAGTAAAGCCGTACTTGCGGGTGACGTCCTTCAGCGGCGCCGAGGAGCCGAAGGTGTGCATGCCGATCATCGCGCCCTCCGAGCCGACGTAGCGGTCCCAGCCGAGGGTGGATGCCTCCTCGATCGAGACGCGCGCGGTGATGGACGGCGGCAGGACCTCGTCGCGGTACTCCGCGGGCTGCTGATCGAAGAGGTACCAGGAGGGCAGGCTCACGACGCGCGAGCGGACGCCATCGGCGGCCAGCTGCTCGTGAGCCGCCACGGCCAGAGCCACGTCGCTGCCGGTTGCGATGAGGATGACGTCGGGATCGCCTCCGTCAGAGTCGGCGAGTACGTAGCCGCCCCGGCGCAGCCTCTCGGCCGAGGCATAGCGCGTGCGATCGAGGACCGGCACGTTCTGGCGGGTGAGCACCAGGGCCACGGGCTGATGGTGCTGCTCCATCGTCAGGCGCCAGGCCTCGGCGACCTCGTTGGCGTCTGCGGGGCGAATCACGTTCAAGCCCGGGATGGCGCGCAGCGACGCGAGGTGCTCGACCGGCTGGTGCGTCGGCCCGTCCTCCCCGAGGCCGATCGAATCGTGGGTGAAGATGTGGATCACCGGCAGCTCCATGAGGGCGGAGAGGCGGATCGACGGGCGGGCGTAGTCCGAGAAGACGAGATAGGTGGACCAGGCCGGGCGGATCTTCGAGAGCGAGAGGCCGTTCGAGATCGCGGCGGACTCATGCTCGCGGATGCCGTAGTGGAGCTGCCGGCCGGCCGGCGTGGAGGGCTCGAAGGGCTCGGCCCCATCCAGTCCCACCGACGTCGAGCCGGTGAGGTCGGCGGAGCCGACGAGAAGCCAGGGCACCCGGGGGGCGATCGCGTTCAGCACCTGGTTGGACGCCTTGCGCGTGGCGATGCCCTTCTCGTCCGCCTCGAAGCTCGGGATGTCGGTATCCCAGCCATCGGGCAGCTCGCGGCGCTGCATCTGCCCGATCTGCGTGGCGAGCGTCTGGTTCTCTCGGCGAAAACCGTCGAGGAGGGACTCCCATTGTTCGCGCAGCTCCCTACCTCGCGCCCCGATGCCCTCGGCAAAGTGCTCGCGCACCCCGTCGGGGACGAGGAACCGCGCGTCCTCGGGCCAGCCGTAGGCGCGCTTGGTCTCCCGGACCTCCTCCTCACCCAACGGCTCCCCGTGCGCCTCGGCGGTGTCGACCTTGTGCGGTGAGCCGTAGCCGATGTGGCTGTCGACGATGATCAGCGTCGGGCGGTCCTCCTCGGCGCGGAAGCTCTCGAATGCTTGCGTGACCAGGTCGAGGTCGTTGGCGTCGCCGACGCGCAGGACGTGCCAGTTGTATCCGAGGAAGCGGGCCGCGACATCGTCCGTGTAGGTGATCTCGGTGCGCCCGTCGATCGAGATGTGGTTGTTGTCGTAGATCCAGCAGAGGTTCGACAGCTGGAGGTGGCCGGCGACGGAAGCCGCCTCGTGCGAGACCCCCTCCATGAGGCAGCCGTCCCCCCCGAGCGCGTAGACGTCGTAGTCGAACAGCGGAAAGCCCGGCCGATTGAATTGCGCCGCCTGCCATCGCCCGGCGATCGCCATTCCGACGCTGGCGGCGATCCCCTGGCCGAGGGGCCCGGTAGTCGACTCGACTCCCGAGGTCCACCGATACTCCGGATGTCCCGCCGCCTTCGAGTCGAGCTGACGGAAGGTCTCGATGTCGCCGAGGGCCACCGAGGGCTCGCCCTCGACCTCGTAGTCGGGATCGACGGCGCGGACGCCGGCGAGGAACAGGAGCGAGTAGAGCAGCATCGACGCGTGCCCGGCCGAGAGCACGAAGCGGTCGCGGTTCGGCCAGATCGGGTCGTGCGGGTCGAAGCGAAGGAAACGCTGCCACAGCGCGTAGGCGACGGGCGCCATGGCCATCGGGGTCCCCGGATGCCCCGAGTTCGCCTTCTGGATCGCGTCGATGGAGAGCGTGCGGATGGTGTTGATGCACAGCTCGTCGAGGTCCGTGCGCTTCTCCGCGGCGACTGCCATCGGTCGACTGAGACTACCCATAGAGTGCGCGCGGCATGAGCGACGCCGACGCCGAGAAGCGGATCGCCGCCGAGGCGGCGGCCGAGCTGGTCGAGGACGGGATGGCGGTCGGCCTCGGGACCGGCTCGACGGTCGCCCACCTGCTGCCGGCGCTCGCCGCGCGCGGGCTGGAGCTTCGCTGCGTCGCAACCTCGATCGCGACCGAGGAGAGAGGGCGCGAGCTGGGACTCGCGGTCGAGGAGTTCGGGAGCCTCGATCGGCTGGACATCGCAATCGACGGCGCCGACCAGATCGCGCCCGACCGCTGGCTCGTGAAGGGCGGCGGCGGCGCGCACACCCGCGAGAAGATCGTGGCCGCCGCCGCCGAGCGCTTCGTCGTGATCGCCGACTCGTCGAAACCGGTGGAGCGGATCACGCCGCCGGTCCCTTTAGAGCTTCTGCGCTTCGGCCTCGCGGCGACCTTGCGGGAGCTGGGTGAGGCCGAGATCCGAGACGGCGCCCCGCCGAGCCCCGACGACGGCGTGATCGCGGACTACCGAGGCGAGGTCGGTGACCCCGGCGAGCTCGCGGGGCGGTTGGCGGGCATTCCAGGGGTGGTGGACCATGGGTTATTCGGGGCCGAGCTGGTGAGCGATGTCATCATCGGCCGGGGGAATACAGCGGAACGGATTTAGGCTTGGATAGGGGAGCGTCTGCGGAACCCCGGCCGAAGCCCGACAATCGGTCCCTACCCAGCCGCGGAAGCGTCACAGATCACCACGGCATCCCGGGCCCTCACCCTCCCGGCCGGAATCGAGGGATCCTGGGCCATCAATCCCTTCAGCGCCCGCCGCTTGTCCTCACCCGTCACGAGCCACATGATCCGCCGCGCCTCCTCCAGCGCCAGATAGGTCAGCGTCATCCGGCTGCGTCCCTGGTAGCTGCCCTGGGTGAGGGCTACCCGGCGGTCGGTCACGTCGAGTACCGGGTCGTCGGGAATGAGCGAGGCGGTGTGGCCGTCCGGGCCGAGGCCGAGATGAACGAGGTCGAGACGCTCGGGGAGGTCCGCGTCGTAGGCGGCGGCCGCCTGGTCCAGGTCGTTCTCGCCAACCGGCATCGGATGTAGCCGCGGGCTCGCCGCACCGGGCAGGCTCCCCATCAGGTGCATGAGGTTGCGATCCGGGTCGCCGGCGCGAGCGATCCGCTCGTCGACCTGGAAGAGCTCGGTGCGCGCCCACTCGATGTCCTGCTCGCCGAGCAGCTCGCACATTCGCCAGGGCGACCGCCCACCGCTCAGCGCGAGGCTGAAGGTGCCGCGCTCGGCGATCGCGGCCTTCGCAGTCCCGGCGATGAGCGCCGCCGCGTGCGCCGCGGCGGACTCCTCCGTGCCCGAGACCTCCAGGCGTGGCGGGCCAGCTGCTCCGGCGTCGGCGCTCAGCCTGCCTTCTCCTGATGTCCGCCGAACTGCTGGCGCATCGCCGACAGGACCTTGTCGGCGAAGTCGTCGAGGTCGCGGGAGGCGAAGCGCTCGTACAGGGCGGTCGTCAGCACGCCGGCGGGTACGCCCTCCTCGATGGCCGCGATCGACGTCCACCGCCCCTCGCCCGAGTCCGAAACGCGTCCCGCATACTCGGAGAGGTCGGAGGATTCCTGGAGCGCCGCGGCGGTCAGGTCGAGCAGCCACGAGCCGATCACGCTGCCGCGCCGCCACACCTCGGCGACCTCGGGGATGTCGATGTCGTACTGGTAGTACTCGGGATGGTCAAGAGGCGCCGTCTCCGCGTCCGCCTCCCGCCGCACCTTCCCCGCGTTCGCGTTGCGCAGGATGTTCAGGCCCTCCGCGTAGGCGGCCATGACCCCGTACTCGATCCCGTTGTGGACCATCTTCACGAAGTGGCCGGCTCCGGCGGGGCCGCAGTGCAGATAGCCGTTCTCCGACGGCGAGGGCTCGTCCTCGCGGCCGGGCGTGCGATCCGCCGAGTCCACGCCGGGGGCCAGAGTCTTGAAGATCGGGTCGAGGCGCTCGACGGCGGCATCGGGGCCACCGATCATCAGGCAGTAGCCGCGCTCGAGGCCGAAGACGCCGCCCGAGGTCCCGCAGTCGATGTAGTCGACGCCCCGCTCCGCCAGCTCGGCGGCGCGGCGGATGTCATCACGGTAGTAGGAGTTGCCCCCGTCGATCACGGCATCGCCCGCCTCGAGCTCCGCGCCGACGTCGCTGACCGTCTTCTCGGTGATCTCGCCCGCCGGCACCATCACCCAGACGGCGCGCGGGGCGGAAAGCTTGGCCGCCAGGTCCTCGAGCGAATCGGCGCCGTCGGCACCCTCGCCCGCCAGCTCCGCGGTCGCGTCGGGATTCACGTCGAAGACGACGCAGCGATGGCCGTCCCGCATCAGGCGACGGGCGATGTTCGCCCCCATCCGGCCCAGGCCAACGATTCCAAGCTCTGCCACTCGATCTCCCTCCGGTCGTTCGGAGCATCCATCCTTTCAAGCGGGCACGGCCGATGACTTAGTGTGCGCTCGGCAAATGGCCGACGGCGACGCTCCGACCACTCCCTATTCCGACCCCGCCGACGCGCTGGTGATCTTCGGGATCACCGGCGACCTCGCGCGCAAGATGACCCTCGGCTCGCTCTACAAGCTCGAGGCGCGCAAGCGGCTGAAGTGCCCGATCGTCGGGGTGGCGCGCAACGACTGGGGCGACGAGGAGCTGCGCGACCACGCTCGCGATTGCATCCAGGCATCCATCGACGATCCCGACGACGCGATCATCGAGCGGCTCGCGCAGCGGATGAGGTACGTGGCGGGCGACTACGCGGACGCCGAGACGTTCAAGCATCTGGCCGCCGACGTGGGCGATGCGAAGCACCCTGTCTTCTACCTCGAGATCCCGCCGTCGCTGTTCGCGTCGGTGGTCGAGAAGCTCGGTGAGGCGGGGCTCACCGAGGGGGCTCGGGTGGTCATCGAGAAGCCGTTCGGGCACGACCTCAAGTCGGCCCGCGCGCTGAACGCCGAGCTCCTCGAGGTATTGGACGAGGACCAGATCCTGCGCATCGACCACTATCTCGGCAAGGAGCCGGTGATGGACATCACCTACCTGCGCTTCGCCAACACGCTGCTCGAGCCGATCTGGAATCGCACGTATGTCTCCCACGTCCAGATCACGATGGCCGAGAGCTTCGGGGTCGAGGATCGCGGCAGCTTCTACGACCCCGTCGGCACCCTGCGAGACGTCGTCCAGAACCACCTGCTTCAAATGGTTGCCCTCATCGCGATGGAGCCGCCAGCGGCCCACCAGCTCGACCCCATCCGCGACAAGAAGCTCGAGCTGTTCAAGGCCGTTCGCCCGGGGAGCCCGGACCGCTACGTTCGCGGTCAGTACGACGGGTACCTGGACGTCGACGGCGTCGCCAAGGGCTCAACTACCGAGACCTTCGTGGCGCTCGAGCTCGAGATCGACAACTGGCGCTGGTCGGGGGTGCCGTTCTTCATCCGAGCCGGGAAGTGCCTGGCCGCGAAGCAGACCGAGATCAACGTCGTATTCCATCGGCCGCCACGACTCGGCGTGGGCCCCAAGACCCTCCCCGAGCCCAACCAGCTGGTGATCCGAATCGACCCGATGGCGGGGGCGCGGATCCGGTTCCTCGCCAAGCAAGCAGCGAAGGAGGCGTACGACTTCGCCGATCTCCAGGTCCTCTTCGAGAAGGAGCCGGGCATCGACCCGAAGCCATACGAGCGGCTGCTGGACGACGCCCTCCGCGGCGACACCCAGCTCTTCATCCGCGAGGAATCGGTCGAGCAGACGTGGCGGATCATCCAGCCGCTGCTGGACGACCCGCCGAAGGCCGAGCCCTACGCCCCCGGCTCGTGGGGGCCTGCGAGCTCGAAGAACCTCGTCCGCGGCGTATGCGAGTGGTACGAGCCCTGGCTGCCGGGGTGAGCTAGGCCTCGACGCCGGCGGGCTTCGCGCCGGTAGGCGCCTGCTCGGACGCCACCTGGGCCTGCGCCTCCTCCTCGGACTGCAACACCGTCAGGCCGACCACGACCGCCGCTACCACCAGTGCCGCGCCGATGAGGAAGGCCAGGTGGAAGCCGCTGGTCAGCGCGGACGCGTTGCTCTCGCCGCTCGCGAGCAGGTCCTCGGTCCGCGTCGTCGAGAGCGTCGCCAGGACCGCGAGGCCGAGTGCACCGCCCACCTGCGCGGTGGTGTTCACCAAGCCGGAGGCGAGGCCCGCGTCCTGCTGGGTGGCGCCCGACATCGCGAGGTTCATCAGCGCCGGGAAGCAGACGCCGATCCCCAGGCCCAGGATGAGCATCGGAGGCAGCACGTTGACCACGTACCTGCCGTCAACGGGCGTATTGGTGAACAGGGCGAGCCCGATCGCGACCAGGATGAGGCCGGCCAACAGCGTGCGCCTGGCGCCGAAGCGGGTGAAGAGCGGCTCCGCGAACTTGAACGAGAGCACGCCCATCACAACCGTCGCCGGCAGGAACGCGAACCCGATCTCGAGCGGGCTGTAGCCGAGGACCTCCTGGAGATACAGCGCGCCCATGAAGAAGACCCCGAACATCCCGGCGACGGTCAGCGCCTGGATGACATTCGCCCCCGAAACGTTGCGCGAGCGGAAGATTCGCAGCGGAATCAGCGGATTGCCGGCCGTGGCCTCGCGCACGATGAAGGCGGCCAGGAGCGCGAGCGATGCGGCCCCGAGTCCGAGGGCCTCGGCGGACCCCCAGCCCTGCTCGGCGGCGGGCTTGACGATCGTATAGACGCCCAGCATCAGCGACGTCGTGATGAGAACCGCGCCCGGAACGTCCGCGCCGTCGCCGAATCCGATCCCCTTATCGCGCTCGATCAGCCGCAGCGTGAAGAACGCGGTGAGGATCGCGATAGGAATGTTGATGAAGAAGATCCAATGCCAGTTGATCGACTCCGTGAGGACGCCGCCAGCCAGCAAGCCGACGGAGCCGCCCGCCGATGCGACGAAGCCATACACGCCGATCGCCTTCGCCTGCTCCCGAGGCTCGGGGAACATGGTCACGATCATGCCAAGGACCACGGCCGAGGTCATGGCGCCGCCGATGCCTTGGATGAAGCGCGCTCCGACGAGGATCTCCTGGCTTTGAGCGACGCCGCACAGCAACGAGGCGACCGTGAACAGCCCGAGGCCGGCGAGGAAGATGCTGCGCCGCCCGAGGATGTCGCCGAAACGCCCGGCGAGCAGAAGCAGGCCCCCGAACGAGATCAGGTAGGCGTTGACCACCCAGGCGAGGCTGGACTGCGAGAAGCCGAGGTCATCGCGGATCGACGGCAGCGCGACGTTCACGACGGTGACGTCGAGCACGATCATGAGGACGCCGGCGCAAAGGACGTAGAGGGCTATCCAGCGCTTGCGGTCTTCGTCGATTACGGGTGTCATCTTGGCGAACTCCTGCCTTCAGTCGTTTCGAGTTTGTCAACGGTTAGACGGCCCGCTTCTCGGAAACTCATCGGCCGGCGGCTAGCGGCTGAACTTCCCGACGTACCGCTCGTAGAGCGGCTGCCACTGCTCGCCGGGCTCCCCCTGACGTCCTTTCAGGATTCCCTCGAGGGAGTCTAGGCAAACCTCCCACCCGGACGCGTCTCTCGCGGCACGCCTGAGCACGCCCGCGGGATGTGGGATTCCGCTGCGCTCGTCGAACGTGTGCGCGAGCGCGAGGCGGCAGCCGTCGGGCAGGGGCTCGAGCTCCCAGCGCAGGTGCTCGTCCCCCCACGTGTAGGCCAGAACGCGAGGCGGGTCGAACTCGGTCACCTCGCCGTCCAGATCGGCCGGGCCGTGCTCCAGAAGCTCTGGCATCTCCGCCGCCGTCGGCGCGTCGTCGCGGAAGACGAAGCCGTCGCGAACCTCGAGGGGTCCGGCCGTCTTCTCGCGGGAGTCTGCGGGCATCCGAAATCACTCCTTCTCGTCGAGGTGGCGTTCGAGCGCGTCGAGGCGACCGGCCCAGAACTCGCGATAGGGCTCGAGCCACGCGTCGATCTCAGCGAGGGGCTCGGCGTGGAGGCTGTACACACGGCGCTGCGCGTCCTGGCGGACGCGAACGACGCCCGCTTCCCGGAGCGCGCGCAGATGCTTCGAGACGCCCGGCTGGCTGATCGCCAAGCGCTCGACCAACTCCCCGACGGGACGCTCGCCATCACGGAGCAGATCCAGGATCCGCCGGCGCGTCGGCTCGGCCACAAGCTCAAAGGTCGTCGTGATGGGCGATATATTACCAGATAGCTATATAGCCGAACGGTTATCTACATGCCCTCTATCTACATGGCCTCTGGCGCCATCCGCATGCGACCCCCTGCAGACCGAGGCGAGCAGCGCCGGCTCGGCCCCGGGATTGTGCAGGGCGCGAAGCGGCAGCCCGGCGAGCCACAGGACGGCGCCGGAGGCGAACGGCCAGAGCCTGCCGTCGAGCCGCTCGAGCTCGACCTCCCCGCGCTCGACGACGACAAGGGCGTCGCACCATTCGCCGCTGTGGTAGGGATGGCTTCCGAGCGGCGCGATGTGAAGCAACCGAAGCTCGAACCCAGGGGGCGGTGGCCGTTCGAGCAGGGAGAGGTGTTCACGCCGCGGCATCTCGGTTATCTGACCGCCGCCCACGCGGGAACTAATCGCGGCCTGGCTATTGTCCAAGGCGATGAGCGCGACGCCCACCACCCCCGCCCCGGAGCGGGCGCTCCTCGAAGCTGCACGAGGGGGCGACGAGGATGCATTCCGCCGCCTGGTCGAACCCTACCGACGGGAGCTGCAGGTCCACTGCTACCGGATGCTGGGGTCCGTGCACGACGCCGAGGACGCCCTCCAGGACGCGATGCTCCGCGCGTGGCGCGGGCTCTCGAGCCTCGCCGACCGCCAGGCGCTGCGCGCGTGGCTATACCGGATCGCGACCAACACGTGCCTCGATTTGATCAGCAAGCGTCCGAAGCGGGTCCTGCCGATGGATTACGCGGCGAAGACCGATCCGCAGGAAGGCCCGGGCGAGCCGGTGGTCGAGTCGGTGTGGGTGGAGCCGTATCCGGACGAGTTGCTCGATATCGAGGACGGCTACGCGACCCCGGACGCCAGCTACGAGCAGCGCGAGGCGGTGGAGCTTGCGTTCATCGCCGCACTCCAGCACCTGCCCGCCACCCAGCGGGCGGTGCTGATCCTGCGCCAGGTGCTCGGCTACTCCGCGAAGGAGGCGGCCGAGCTGCTGGATACGTCCGTGCAGTCGGTCAACAGCGCGCTTCAGCGCGCGCGAAAGGCTGTCGACGAGAAGCTGCCGGACGAAAGCCAGCAGCAGACACTGCGCGATCTCGGCGACGAGGAGCTGAGCGAGCTGGTCGAGCGCTACATGGAGGCGTGGGAGCGCAACGACGTGGAGACAGTCGTCGACATGCTTGCCGAGGACGCGACCTTCGCGATGCCGCCGCTGGCGAGCTGGTTCGGCGGTCGCGAGGAGATCGCGGTCTTCCTCGCCAACTCACCGATGTCCGGCGATTGGCGCTGGAAGCCGCTTCGGGTACGCGCCAACGGCCAAGAGGCCCTCGCCTTCTACAGCTGGGACGACGATGAAGGCGCCTACGTGCCGTTCGCCCTCAACGTGCTCGCGTTCCAGGGGGACAAGGTGAGCAACATCACCGCCTTCATCACACGCACGGCGCCCGCGCCGGACCGCGAGGTCATCCTCCGCATGCCGGAGCACGAGTTCGACGCCCGCGCCCTGGCGGCCGCTTTCGGGAACTTTGGCCTTCCCGAGCGGCTCTCCTAGGCTGTACCAGCACGGCGCCCGGGACCTCCCCGGGCGCGGCTTCAGATGGTGCGACCGCGCCAGCCGCTGAACGCCATCCACAGCGCGATCAGCGCGAGCACGAAGATGATCGGATGAATGATCGCCCCTCCGGCGATCGCAATCACGAGCAACACGATCCCGA
>Ga0126312_10000634_pt1 | contig 21527 bp, 23 predicted proteins | sample Plot104A_FD_92537 | JGI IMG/M metagenome (GOLD analysis project Ga0126312, IMG submission 92537) | Serpentine soil microbial communities from UC McLaughlin Reserve, CA, USA - Plot104A | ecosystem: Environmental > Terrestrial > Soil > Grasslands | place: USA: UC McLaughlin Reserve, Lake County...
GACCGTCGCCACGGGTGACCTAGATGAGGAGGCGGCGGAGACGTACGAGCTCGTTCGCTCGGCGCAGCAGAGGGCGCTCGAGGCGATTCGCCCGGGCATGGGCGCGCGCGAGGCCGACTCGACAGCCCGGGACCCGATCGCCGCGGCCGGCTATGGCGAGCGCTTCGGGCACGGCCTCGGGCACGGCGTCGGCCTCGAGGTCCACGAGGCGCCCCGCCTCTCGCGGAAATCGGACCAGACGCTCGAGCAAGGCGACGTGGTCACGGTGGAGCCGGGCGTCTACCTTCCGGGCCGCTTCGGCATCCGGATCGAGGATCTCGTGACCGTCACCGAGGACGGCTGCCGGAACTTCAGCAGCGTGCCCAACGACCTCCGCGTCGTAGGCTGATCTCCGACCCCCCGTCCCGTGACCGCCGGCCGACCCCGGCGTTGTCGGGTTATGCACCCATACGGTTCAAAACCCGACAATCGCCGGGCCGCGTGTCCTGATGCTTTAGCGCGTGAGGTCGAGCCCTGGCTCGAGGGCCTGAGCGAAGCCGGCTACGAGCTCGACGGCGGCCTCGACGTCCGCGAGGTCCACCATCTCGACCGGTGAGTGCATGTAGCGGAGGGGGATCGAGATGAGGCCCGTGGGAATACCCCGACGGGCAATCTGGATCGCGTCGGCGTCCGTTCGCGTGCCGCGGCCCGAGGCCTCGACGGTGTGGGGGACGCCGAGGCGCTCTGCGGTCTGGAAGAGGAGCTCGAAGATGCGCGGGGAGAGCGTCGCGCCGCGCCCGACTACCGGCCCGGAGCCGAGCGGGTGGCGGCCGTGCTCCTTCTCCTCGACGCCGGGGGCGTCGGTGGCGTGGGTGACGTCGACCGCCAGCGCCAGGTCGGGATCGAGCGAGAACGCCGTCGTCAGCGCCCCGCTGGAGGTGATCTCCTCCTGCACGGCCGCAACGGCGGCCATCCCGCCGGCTAGCTCGCCGCGCTCGTGCACCCGTCGCAGCGCCTCAACGGCCACGTAGGCGCCGATCCGGTTGTCGAGCGACCGTGAGACCAGGCGGCCGTCGGCGAGCCCGACCGGGTCGCCGGCGATCACCACGGGGTCCCCGACGCGCACCCTCGCACGCGCCTCGCTTTCGTCTCGTGCCCCGATGTCGATGTGCATCTCCTTGAGCTCGGGAACCTTCTTGCGTTGCTCCTCATCGAGGAGGTGGATCGGCTTTCGGCCGACAACGCCCGGAACCGGGCCGTTGACTCCCTGCACCAGGACGCGCTGGCCGACGAGCACCTGCGAGTCCCAGCCACCGATCGGGGCGAAGTACAGAAAGCCCTTCTCGTCGAGGTGCGTGATCACGAGGCCGATCTCGTCGATGTGGCCGACGACCGCGAGGAGCGGTCGCGAGCCTTCCTCGCCGATCCGCGCCACCGAAGAGCCGAGGGCGTCGCTTCTCAGGTCGGCAAACGAGGCCGCCCCGCGCCACACGTCGCTGGCCGGCCCCTCATAACCGGAGGGCGCCGGCGCGCCGAGCAACTCCTCGAGCAGGGCTGGGGTCGCGCTCACGCGAAGCAGTATGGCGGGCGCCTGCACATGGGCGCCATCTGCGAGATGGCGGGCGCCGGCACATGGGCGCGATCTGCGAGCCTGCCCGCGATGCGAGTGGCAGTCGGCATCGTGAGCGCGGCGCCCGCGTCGGCCGCGATGCCCCGCGCGGCTGACGCCGCGCCTCCGCAGCGCAGCGCGCGCTGATAGAGAACCCCTCCGTGGAGACCGGCGCGCAAACGGAGCGGGAGCTTCGCGAGCAGGCAGTCCAGCGCCTCAAGAAAAGTGCGACTTCAAGGCGCACATCCTCATCTACCTCGGCGTGAACGCGTTCCTGGTCGTGATCTGGGCGGTCACGAGCGCCGGGTTCTTCTGGCCGGTCTTCCCGATCCTCGGCTGGGGGATCGGGCTTGCGGCGAACGCCTGGGACGTCTACGGCCGCGAGGCGATCAGCGAGGACGAGATCCGCCCCGAGATCGAGCGTCTGCGCCGCTAGCCAGATCGCGGCTCGCCTGCGGTCTGGTGGCGCACGCGGTCGCGTGCCTCGCCGTAGCTGATCGTTTCGTAGGTGATCATCAGCCACAGCAGGGTCGTGACCAGAGCGAGGCTCGCGAGCGCCGAGACGTCGACTGCCAGCGGAAGCAAGGCGAACATCAAGAGCGCGAGGGCGAGGCGCTGCCGGTTGAGGGTGCGGACGTTTCGCAGCCGGAACGCAACGTGTCCCAGGAGGTATGAGGCGATCCCGCCGAGGAGCGCGAACGCCGGCACCGTCTCCAACGGGTCGTCCACATGGCCGAGCGTCTTCTTGAGCCCGAGCGCCACCAGGACGATGCCGGCCACCATGGGAAAGTGCAGGTAGGAATAGGAGTCCCGCGCCATCTCGTTGCGCTCTCGTCCCTCAGCGGCGCGGGCCAGGCGAACCCTGGAGACCAGCGCGACGACGTCGAAGTAGATCCACCACAGCGCCGCGGCGAGGGCGATTCCAAGCACCGCGGCCGCGGCGATCCCAACGCCTAGCTGCGCTTCGGCTCCCACCCCGAGCGCCACGATCGACTCTCCCAGGGCGATGATGATGATCAGCCCGTGGCGCTCGGCGAAGTGGCCGGGTTCGAGCCTCCAGCCCTCGGAGCCGAAGAAGTACGGCCCGGCCATGTCGAGCGCCAGGGCGACCACCCAAAGCGCGCCCTGCCCGAGTCCGTCGAGGAACGAAGCCCCGACGAGAAGTCCCACGCCGATCGCGGTGCTGATTCCGAGCCCGATAACCGATGACCGCAGCGCCGCGTCGTCGCGGCTGGCGAGCACGAAGAGCGCTATGTGGGCCCCCCTCAACGCGCCGTAGGCGAGGGCAAACTCCAGCGCCAGGCTGTCGAACGCCTCCGGCACAGAGATGGCGACGATCAGGAACGCGGCCATCGCCGCGAACATCGCAATGCGCACCGCTCCCTCCTCCGGGTCCACCACGCTGGTCAGCCAGGCGTAGCCCACCCACGACCACCAGAGCACGCCCAGCACGAGGATGCCCTGCGCCAAGCCGGACCAGGACGGGTCCTGTGACATCAGCGACGTGCACTGCGTGAGCGCCAGCACGAACACCAGGTCGAAGAACAGCTCGAGCGGCATCACCCGCTCGCCCTCGCGCAGCACGGCGCTCAGTCGGGCGGTCTGCGCGCGCGTATCCGTGGCCATGACGTGGTCATGCTCGCAGGTCAACGGAACCAGTCCCGCTACCCTCCCACGCCGTGATCAGCACGAATCAGTTCAGGACCGGGACGCACATCGAGGTCGACGGGGCGATCTACCGGATCCTCGACTTCCAGCACGTGAAGCCGGGCAAGGGCGGCGCGTTCGTGCGCACGAAGCTGCGGCGACTCGACGACGAAAGCGTGCAGGACAAGACCTTCCGCGCCGGCGAGAAGTTCCGCCCCGTGCGCACGGAGTCGCGCCGCATGCAGTTTCTCTACGACACGGCCGATACGGCAGTGTTCATGGACACGAGCGACTACGAACAGCTCGAGCTGGCGCGGGACGTCGTCGGCGATGCGATGCGATGGATGCTGCCGAACAGCGAGGTCGAGGTGGTATTCGTCGACGAGCGCCCGGCCGGTATCCGGGTGCCGAGCGCCGTCGAGATGGCGGTGACCGAAACGCAGCCGGGCGTCAAGGGCGACACCGCGTCAGGGGCCGGCACGAAGCCCGCCACCCTCGAATCGGGGGTCAGGGTGGAGGTGCCGCTGTTCGTCAACGAGGGCGACCGCGTGCGTGTGGACACGCGCACCGGCGGGTACGTCTCGAGGGCCTAGCGACTCGCGCAGGATTCGGACCGATGCGCCGCTCCGACCAGCGCCGCGCCGCGGTCTTCGCCCTGTATCAGGGCGAGGTGACCGGACGCGAGCCCGCTGGTGGCCTCACCGACGCCAAGCCGTTTACCCGGGACCTGGTGGAGGGCGTCCAGGAGCATCGCGCAGAGCTCGACCGGGAGATCGGGAGTCTGTCCCGTGGCTGGGACATCAACCGGATCGCGGCGCTCGAGAAGAGCATCCTGCGGGTGGCGCTGTACGAGCTCCATCATCGAGACGACGTCCCAGCCGAGGTGGCGATCGATGAGGCCGTGACGCTCGCGAAGCGCTACTGCGGAGTGGAGGCCCCCGGCTTCGTGAACGGGATCCTGGGCGCCGCCGCCCGGGCAGAACGCGCCTAGCGGTGAACCCAGCCGAGTGCCGCGCCGCCTGCGCCGTCCACCGAAGGGCGAGATCGCCGCGCGGAGTTGCCCGCCCCAGGCCTGTACCGTGTCCTCGATGACCTCGACCGATCAGCTCGCCCGGCGCCTGCGGGAGATCGCCGAGCGCCTTCGCGACCCCGGCCTCGGTGAGGACGAGGCGGAGGCGCTCGCCCGCGAGGCCGCCGACCTCGTCGGTATGGCAAGCTCCGAGATCGAGACCGCGCTTCGCGGGGCGAGGGCGGAGAGCCCGTGAGCGGTACCTCTTTGACCGGCGATCCCGCCGCGACCACCACCTACCCGGAAGACCTCGGCGAGCTGGTAGAGCGCTACCTCCCGACGCTTCGGTTCTCGAGCATCCCGGACACCGAGGGGCTCGATGAGGCGATGCGCTACTCGCTGCTTGCCGGCGGCAAGCGGATCCGGCCGGTGCTGGCGCTCGCCACGGCCCGCTCGCTGGGGATGGGTCCGGAGTCGGTGCTGCCCGCCGCGGCGGCGCTCGAGCTCATCCACACCTACTCGCTGATCCACGACGACCTTCCGGCCATGGACGACGACGACCTGCGCCGCGGCCGGCCGACCTCGCACGTCGTCTTCGGCGAGAACGTGGCGATCCTCGCTGGCGACGGCCTGTTCGCCGAGGCGATCCGCCTGTTCGTCGGGCGCCAGGAGGGCGAGCCGGCGGCGATCCTGGCGGCGCTGGGGGAGCTCCTCGCGGCGATCGGGGTCGACGGCATGGTCGGCGGTCAGTACATGGACGTGACGACATCCCTCCCCTCCGCCCCGTCAGCCGCCACGAAGGGGACGGGAGCCGACCCGGGCGCCGCGCTCCGCCGTCTGCACGGGCTCAAGACGGGAAGCCTGATCGCGGCCAGCGTCGGGGTCGTGCTGGTGCTCGCCCGGCTGGACGGAGCTGAGACAATTCCGTACCGCCGCTTCGCCGATGAGCTGGGCGTTCTCTTCCAGATCGTCGACGACATCCTGGACATCACCCGAAGCGACGAGGAGCTTGGAAAGCCCCACGGCAGCGACGAGCGACATGGCAAGCTCACCTACGTCAGCCTGTTCGGGCTCGAGCGGGCCCGCGAGCTGGCGGCCGAATCGCATGCCAGGGCGCACGAGGCTCTCTCGGCGGTGAGCGGCCACCCCCGCAACCTGGCCCAGATAACCGACTTCATCTACACGCGACAGTCATGACGGAGGACTCTCGAGCGACGAGGAACGAGGAACGAGGAACGAGGCTCCTTGACGAGGTCAGCGGCCCTGAGGCACTCAAGGGCCTCTCGGACGGCCGGCTCCAGCAGCTCGCCCAGGAGATCCGCGAGCTGATCATCGATGTGATCGGCGAGATCGGCGGGCACTTCGGGGCCAACCTTGGGACTTGTGAGCTCGCCGTGGCGCTCCACAGCCTGTTCGAGTCGCCGCGCGACAAGATCCTCTGGGACGTCGGCCACCAGGCATATCCGCACAAGGTGCTCACGGGGCGACGCGATCGCCTGAACACGATTCGCCAGTACGGCGGCTTGGCGCCGTTCTGCTCGGTGTTCGAGTCACAGCACGACATCATGGGCGCCGGTCACGCCTCGACCTCGCTCGGCTACGCGGTTGGCCTGAAGGAGGCGATGCGCAAGGGGATCGGCGAGGACGGCCACGTCGTCGCGGTGATCGGCGATGGCGCGCTCACCGGCGGAGTCGCCTACGAGGCACTCCACAACGCCGGCGGCCTCCAGACGCCGATCGTCATCGTCCTGAACGACAACGGGATGTCGATCTCCCCCAATGTCGGCGCGGTGGCGCGCTACTTCCAGCGCTTCCGCTTGAACCCGACGCTCTATCACGCCCGGGAGGGCTTCGAGGAGCGGCTCACGCGGCTCCCGCTCGGGCTCGGCGGCCGCATCGAGAAGCTGGGGCCGGAGCTGAAGGCGGCCATCAAGGCATACGCGGCGCCTGGCCTCTTGTTCGAGGAACTCGACCTCGCCTACGTCGGCGTCATAGACGGGCACGACGTGGGGGCCCTGCGCCGCGCGATCGCCGGCGCCCTGAAGGCGGAGCGCCCCGTGGTCGTGCACATCCACACCGTGAAGGGCAAGGGGTTCTCGCCCGCCGAGGAGGGCGGCCTCGAGGGGATGGAGAAGTGGCACGCGGCGAAGCCGAAGAGCATCGTCAACAGGGCGCCGGCTTCCTCCCCTGCGAGTGCTTCCGCTTCGGCGCGCCCCACGCCGGTGAAGGAAACAGACTCTCCCGAGGCGATCGAGAAGCTCGAGAAGCCGCCACCTCCTTCACCGCCCCAGTACACCGCGGTATTCGCCGACGCCGTCGTCGCGGAGGCCAAGCGTGACCGGCGCGTGATCGGCATCACCGCAGCGATGGCGGGCGGGACGGGCCTCAACAAGCTGTGCAAGGAGGTCCCCGAGCAGTACTACGATGTCGGCATCGCCGAGCAGGACGCGGTGCTGTTCGCGGCCGGGCTCGCGCTGCAGGGCGCAAAGCCCGTCTGCGCGATCTACTCGACCTTCCTCCAGCGTGCCTTCGACCAACTCGTCCACGACGTCTGCCTGCAGAAGCTGAACGTGGTCTTCGCGATGGATCGCGCGGGCCTCGTGGGGGACGACGGTCCAACACACCACGGCGCCTTCGACGTCTCCTACCTCCGCCCGCTTCCCAATGTCGTGCTGATGGCGCCTCGCGACGAGGCAATGCTGGTGCACATGTTGCGCACCGCGCTTTCCTATGACGATGGCCCGATCGCGTTCCGCTATCCGCGCGGCGCCGCCGAGGGCATACCGCTGCCGGAGCGTCCCCAGGAGATCCCGATCGGCCGGGGAGAGCTTCTGACCGAGGGAGAGCGCGTAGCGCTCCTGGGCTATGGCTACGGGGTGCAGGTCGCGCTGCGCGCCGCCGGCATCCTCGGCGAGCACGGCCTGCAGGTCACCGTCGCCGATGGACGCTTCGCGAAGCCCCTGGACTTCGAGCTCGTCCAGCGCCTGGGGCGGGAGCACGAGCTCCTGGTGACGGTCGAGGAGAACGTCTTGCCAGGCGGCTTCGGCGCCGCGGTGCTCGAGCGCCTCGAGGATGCCCTCGCCGCGCCGCAGTCCCGGGCGCGCGTGATGCGGCTCGGGCTCCCGGACCGCTACGTCACGCACGGCAAGCCCGCGCTCCTTCGGGAGGAGGTCAGCTTCACCGGAGAGGCCGTGGCCGGGCGGATCGTCAGCGCCCTGCGTGCGCCTGCTCGGCTTTCCGGCTGACCTCCTCGCAGAACTCCTGCACCGCCACGGCGAACTCCTCACTGGTCGAGGGAGCGCCCGGTACGGAGATCGTCCGCGCGTCGGGGATCGCCTTGGCGGCGGCCTCGAACCCCTCTGGCGTGCTCATCAGGCAGCCGTCGTGCTCGGCGAGGAGCAGCGGCACGTCGAGCTCCTGCAGGGCGCTGCCGAAGCGCCCGTCGTCGCCTGTAATCCGCTCCCAGCCCAGCAGCATCAGCTCCTTCGGGAATCTCTCGAGCATGCGCTGCGCCAGCTCTTCCCCCACGGAGCCGGCCGTCGACTGGGCGATGCCGTAGCGGATGAACGCCTCGTGGTCCTGGCGCAAAAGCTGGGTCATCGCGTCATAAACGGCGGGGTTCATCGCGGGGCGATCGCCGTCCCTGCGGAAGGAGAGCGTGGCATGGCCGAGCGCCATGCCCAGCACCGACCCCTGTAGCTCCTCAGCGATTCGCACCGCAACCGGGATGGCCCAACCGTCTGCGAGGATGAAGAAGCGATCCCAACCGTGTCGCTTCAGCTCCTCGAGGCCACGCTGCACGACGATCTCGCGCGTGAAGGAGCGGGGATCGCCCTCGGGAAGTGGCTCGGCCCCGACTCCCGGCGGGTCGAACGACGCCACCTCGGCCCAGTCTGATAGCCGCGGCTTGATCGTCCACGTCAGCTCGGTGAACTCGGGGACGAGGAGTAGGTGGGGACGGCTCATGCTCGTAGGAAGGCTCACGCTGCTATGAAAGCGGATCAATGAGCCAGCGCGCCTCCACGCCCGTGACTTGAAGCTTTTGCCCCGCCCCGGGGTGGCAAACCCCCTTTTGCGCGATCGGCAGGAAGCGGCGCTCGAGCTCGGAGTCCGTGAGCGCGAAGGTCTGGCGGTCGAGCGACGACGCATTGCCTTGCGGCCAGGGCGAAGACCCGGTTTGCCGATTTGTGGAGCTTTCTCCCCTCCATGGAATGAAAGGCTTCAGGCGAGGGGATTCGCCCCGGCAAGGACGCAATGGGAGGGAGTTCGCCTTGAGCGTTACTGCGACGGCTGAGGCGCCGCGATCTCTTGCCCGTTTGCGCCTCAGGGACCGAGCCGCTCGGCAAGCCAGCGGGCGTTGCGCGGCGCGAAGCCCTCCCAATCGTTGTTGAAGTAGGCGAATACCTCGACGTCGGAGCGCCACGAGGCGATGCGGCGCCTCCAGTCCTCCAGCTCCCGCTCGGAGTAGTTGCCCCGGCGACCGCGATTTCCCCGGTGGAAGCGTATGTAGGTCCAGCCGGCCGTCATCTCGTGGGTCTGGAACGGTCGCTCGGGATCGTCGCCGATCACGAGCGCGGCCCGATGACGCCGCAGCAGCTCGTACACCTCCGGGACGAACCAGCTCTCGTGACGGAACTCAAAGCAGTGGCGTCCCTTCGGAAGGAGCTCCAGAGCGCTCCCCAGGCGGTCGTCATCGCGCCGGAAGTTGGCGGGGAGCTGCCAGAGGACCGGTCCGAGCTTCGGCGAGTCCGCGAGCGGCTTGATGGCGCCGAAGTAGCGCCGGACGCCCTGTCGCATGTCCCGAAGCCGCTTCACGTGCGTGAGGTAGCGGCTCGCCTTCACCGCGAAAACGAATCCTCGCGGCGTCTGCTTCACCCAGTCGGCGACCGCCGATCGCGAGGGCAGGCGGTAGAACGTGTTGTTCACCTCCACCGTGTCGAAGAGCTCTGCGTAGCGCTCCAGCCAGCGCCGCGTCGGCACGCCATCCGGGTAGATAACGCCGCGCCAGTCGCGGTAGTTCCAACCTGAGCAACCGATGTGGACGGGCTTCGCCACCCGGTTGGAACCTACCCCGCCAGCGCACCGGAAGCCAAACCGAGGCTAGACCGGAACGCGCGCCGGCGGCACTCGCCGCCGGACGGGCTCGTGGCGCTGTCGTGTCGGGGCGAGTTTCGGGTCCTCGATGAGCGGTCGGCTGCAGAGGAGCTGGTAGACGGCGTTGCGACCGGTCTCGAAGGAGTTGCGGGCCGCTCGGAGGTAGAGACGCCACACGCGCACCCGCTCCGCGGCGGCGAGCCGCTCGGCCTGATCGAGGTTCGACTCGAAACGTTGCGTCCAGTGGCGAAGCGTCTCGGCGTAGTCGGTGTGCAGGTTCTCTACGTGCAGGGCCTCAAAGCCGGCGCGCTCGAACGCGAGGAGCATTCGCGAGAGATTGAGGAGCTCGCCGTCGGGAAACACGTAGCGGTTCGAGAACTCGCCGCCGATGTGGGCGCCGCCCTTCTCCGGCGGGATCGCGGTGATCCCGTGGTTCAGGACCCGGCCGCCCGGCTCGAGGACTCGAGCGATCTGGGCGGCGTACTGGTCGATCCGCGCCTCGCCCACGTGCTCGACCATGCCGATGCTCGCGACGGCGTCGAAGCTCTCCGCTCGCAGGTCGCGGTAGTCCATCACGCGGACCTCGACGCGGTCAGCCACACCGGCCTCGCGCGCCCGGTCCCCCGCCAGCTCCGCCTGCGGCTCGGAGAGGGTGATTCCCCAGACCGACGCGCCGTGCTCCCGCGCGGCGTGGATCGCGAGGCTTCCCCATCCGCAGCCGATGTCCAGCATCCGCATGCCGGGCTCGAGCCCGAGCTTGCGGCAGATGAGCTCTAGCTTCGCGCGCTGGGCGTCCTCGAGCGTCTCCGTGCCCTGCTCGAACAGCGCGCAGCTATAGGTCATCGTCTCGTCCAGGAAGAGAGCGAAGAACTCGTTGGAGACGTCGTAGTGGTGCCGCACCGCTGCCGCGTCGCGGCGCTTCGTGTGCCGCCGTCGGCTCGGTCGCAGCTCGGCGGCCGGCGACTTCGGCGGCCGGCGGAGCCCTGCCGCCCGCACCGCCGCACCGACGAGGCGGAGCCGCCGGACCGGCCCCAGCCGCGGTGCGCGCCAGCGCCCAAGCAGGGCGACGATCCCGTCGAGGTCGTCGACGTCCAGCTCCCCGCACACGTACGCGCGGCCCAAGCCGAGCTCGCCCGGCGCTCGCAGGAGATGACCGATCGCGCGCGGGGAATGCGCTCGCACGGTGGGCCCATGTCGCGTGGAGGGAATGCGGGATCCGTCCCAGAGCTCGACCGTGAACGGTCGGTCCGGGAACGCGCGCTCGACTCCGCGCCGCAACGCACCAGTGCTCGATCCGCCCACGACGCGAGACTAGCTCGAAAGTCGAGCCCCCGACGGTTTCGGAACTAAAGGGCGCCGGGCGACGTAGAGAGAAAGCGGGGGAACCAATCCACACCTTGCCCGAGTCGCCCGGCGCGCGTAAGCCCCCTATACCCGACAATCCAGATCGAAACCCCTCCGTCATGAAATTGACTAGTTGGTAATCAAACAACCACGCGGCCGTACGGGATCTCCCTCGCCGCCTCTTAGGGGTTCCGAAGCCGCTTCAGGGGTAGCGAGCAACGAAGCGCACCAAACTAATCCGAAAGGAGGAGAAGATGCGCAAGAAGGCAACGGCGGGACTGCTGACGGGCGCGCTGGCGCTGGCGGTGCTGGCGGCAAGCGCTACGGCCGCGCCTGTCGTAAGCAGGGTCACGATTCACAGGGACCCAGCCTTCCACGGACGGGGTAGCCGCACCAGCCGAACCACGCTGTCGCAAGCACGGGCAGATGCGGGTGTTCTTGGCTAAGCCCAGCTTCGACCGCCTGGTCGGCTCCGGTGTCACTCGCCGCGATGGCCACTGGTCCATTCCGGTCACGACTCACCGGGGCGAGTACTACGCGGTCGCGAAGCGCAAAGGCCTCGCCAACGGCACCGTCTGTCGTCGTGGGGTATCCCGGACGATATCGGTGCGCTAAAGAACGCCACCGCGGCGAGGGGGCAGGTGACGCAGCTCGCGGCCCCTCCGGACGACATCCTTTTTGTCGCAGATGAAGTGATCACCGGATTCGGACGCCTCGGCTCGATGTTCGCATCCGATCGCTATCGGCTCGAGCCTGATCTGCTCGGCTTTGCCAAGGGCGTCACCTCGGGCTATCAGCCGCTCGGCGGATTCATCGCCTCCCCCAAGGTCTGGCGCCCGTTCTGGGAGGAGACCGACGCGCCTATCTTCCGACATGGGTTGACGTACTCGGGTCACCCAGCGGCCTGTGCGGCCGCCCTCGCGAATCTCGACATCCTCGAGGATGAAGCGCTTACCGACCGGGTCGCGGAGCTCGAGCCACAGCTCGAGCGAATCGCCGGCGGGGTCGAGTCCCACCCGGCGGTAATGGAGGTGCGCTCGGTCGGGCTCCTGGCCGGCGTACAAGTGCGCGATGCCGACCTCGCCGCGCGGGTCGCGGCGGCGGCCCCCGATAAGGGATTGGTCCTTCGTCCACTGGCCAACGCAACTCTCCAGATCTCGCCACCGTTCATCGCTGAGCCGCACGAACTCGAGTTCGTCATATCGGCGATTGGCGAGCTGCTCGATGACCTTGCCTAGCGTCGGTCGGCAAAACGCCTGAGCCACCGCGCCCGATGCCGCCGAAGCCCTTCGAACTTGAGTCTCGTCACGCCCTCGTCACCGGCTGTGGGAGCGAGCACGGGATCGGCTTCGCGAGCGCCCGGATGCTCGCCCGGCTCGGCGCGCGAATCTCGATCACCTCGACGACGGACCGGATTCAGGAGCGCGGGGCGGAGCTGGGAGGCGAGGCCTTCTCGTTCGTCGCAGACCTCACCGACCGCGAGCAGGCCCTGGCCCTGGCTGCCCGCGCGCGAGAGGCGCACGGCCCGATCGACATCGTCGTCAACGCGGCGGGGATGGTCCAGACCGGCGTGGCCGGGGCCGAGGCCTCGTTCGCGGAGCTCTCGCCGGCCGCCCTCGAACACCAGCTCGAGATCACGCTGAAGACGGCGTTCAATATGACGCAGGCCGTGCTGGGAGAGATGGTCGAGCGCGGGCACGGGCGGATCGTGATGGTCTCGTCGGTCACCGGGCCGCTCGTAACGGCGCCGGGATCGACGGCGTACGCGACGGCCAAGGGGGCGATGGACGCGATGATGCGGACGATCGCGATCGAGAACGGCCGCGCCGGCATCACCGCGAACTCGGTCGCGCCGGGCTGGATCGAGACCGCCTCGTCGGAGCCGGAAGAGCTCTTCGCCGGCCGCCATACGCCGATCGAGCGGCCGGGCACGCCCGACGAGGTCGCCGCGGCGGTCGCGTTCCTGTGCTCGGACGAGGCGAGCTACGTGACCGGCACCTCCATCGTCGTCGACGGCGGCAACATCATCCAGGAGCCGCACGGGGTCGACCTGTACGGCGGCGCCTAGGATCGACGGATGAAGTCCGTCCTCGAGGCGACGCCCCCGAGCTTCAGCGCCGACGACGTCGCCCGGATCGCCGCCGAGCTGTTCGGCCTCGACGGCGCGGTGACCGATCTCGGCAGCGAGCGCGACCAGACTTTCCTCGCGGAGGGGTCGACGGGATCCGGGGTCATCAAGATCTCGAACCTCGGCGAGCAGGCGATGACGCTCGATCTCGAGGCGGAGGCGATCCTGCACATCGCGCGGGTGGACCCCGAGCTCCCGGTCGCGCGCCCGCAGGTGGTCTCCGACGCGGAGGGCGCCTCGGCATACCGCACGACGGTCGAGGGGCCGGATGGAACCCACTTCGTGCGGCTCTTCGAGCGCCTTCAAGGGCACGGCGGCGACGGAGATGCCGCCCCGGATCTCTCCGATGCGGCCGTGCGCGCCTACGGCGAGACGCACGCGCGGCTCAACCTCGCCCTGCGGGGCTTCTTCCATCCCGCAGCCGGGCGCGAGCTGCTCTGGGACCTGGCGCACGCGACTGACCTCAGGCCGCACCTGGAGGACGTCGCGGACCGCGACCGCCGCCGCCTCGTCGAGGCGGTTCTCGACCGCTACGAGGCGCGGGTCGCGCCACGATGGCCGCACCTTCGCGCGCAGGTCGTCCACGGCGATCTCAATCTCGACAACGTGCTGCTCTCAGAGGACGGGCGGATCTCGGGGATCGTCGACTTCGGCGACGCCGTCCACACTGCGAACGTCGCCGACTTCGCGGTCGCGCTGGCCTCGCTCATGCGCGGCCGCTCCGGCGACGAGGTCTTCCGCGTCGGGCGGATCGCCGCCGACGGCTACTCCTCGCGACTCCCGCTCGAGGCCGAGGAGCTCGAGCTCCTCGGGGACTTCGTCGCGGCGCGCCTCGCACAGATCGTCGTGATCAGCGCCTGGCGCGTCGCGCGCCATCCCGAGAACGCTGCCTACATCCAGGCCTGGGACGCCGACTCGTGGCGGCTGCTGGAGCTGATCGGCAAGGTCGGCGCCGATCGCTTCTCGCGCGAGCTCGGAGCGTCGGGGCCGCTCGTCGCGAATGACGCGCTGGCGAGGCGACGGTCCGATGCGCTCGGCGCGGCCCTCACCGAGCTCACCTACGACGATCCCGTGCACGTCGTGCGCGGGGAGGGGGCCTGGCTCATCGACGCCGACGGGCGCCGAATCCTCGACGCCTACAACAACGTGCCGGTACTCGGCCACTGCCACCCGCGCGTCAACGAGGCGATCGTCCGCCAGACGCGCGCCCTCAACACGAACGCGCGCTACCTGTACGAGCCGCTGATCGAGCTCGCCGAGCGACTGCTGGCGACGATGCCTCCAGAGGCTCGTCTCGACAGCGCCATGATCGTCAACTCCGGCAGCGAGGCGAACGAGATCGCGTGGCGGATCGCCGCCGGCGCCACGCGACGCAGTGGCGCGATCGTCACCCACCACGCCTACCACGGCGTCACGGCGGCGATGGCGGACCTCTCGCCAGAGGAATGGCCCGAGGGCTTCGATCCCGCCCACGTCGAGCGCATCCCCCACGACGGCGGGGCCGGCGAGGTGGCCGCCGCGGCAGCCCGGCTCGAGGAACGCGGGCACACGCTCGCCGCGACCTTCATCGATCCGGCATTCACCAGCGACGGCATCCACCCGCCGACGCCCGCGCGCCTCGCGGAGATCGTCAGCGCCACCCGCGACGCGGGCGGTCTGTTCGTCGCCGACGAGGTGCAGGTCGGTTACGGCCGCAGCGGCGAGCACCTGTGGTCGTTCGCCCACCTCGGCGTCGCGCCCGACTTCGTGATCCTCGGCAAGCCGATGGGAAACGGCTATCCCGTCGCCGCCGTCATAACGCGGCGTGAGCTCGTGGAGGCCTCCGGCTTCGCGGGTCGCATGTTCAGCACGTTCGGGGGCAACCCGGTGGCGGCGCAGGCGGCGCTCGCGGTGCTCGACGTGATCGAGGACGAGCGGATCATCTCCCACACGAAACGCATCGCCGCGGAGCTTCGCGGGCGTCTGGAGGACCTGAGCCGCGACCACCCCGCGATCATCGACGTGCGCGGGCTGGGGCTCCTGATCGGGGTCCAGCTGGAGAGCTCGGAACGGGCCAACGCCGTGATGAACGCGATGCGCAACGCCGGCGTCCTGGTCGGCCGCACCGGCCCGCGAAACGACGTCTTGAAGATCCGGCCGCCGCTCGTGTTCGGGTCGGAGGAGGCGGACGTGCTGATCGCGACGCTCGATGCGGCGGTCACAGGGACGTAACGCTCAAACCCGCAACAGCCTGATTGGGGCCGAAAGGCCCTGGGGTTTCAGATTCAGCGATTCACCGCCCGAGACCGGACCTCGGGGCATTTACGCGAGAGCCTGGCGTGAAAGCAGAGGTGGCACGCGAAGCTAATCCCTCCGACCAACCGGGATCGCGCCAAACAAATAATACGTCGGCAACCTGGCGCAATACGTTCTCAGCTTGGAGTCAGGAAGAAGCTGCGAGCGCCACATCCGTCGCTTCTAGCGCATGCCTTGCAGGCGCCAGAGCCCATCGAAGCGGTGCGCCGTAACCGGCGCGAGGCTCACGCGATCAGACCCGCGTCGACTAGCCACTCGCGCGGCAGGACACCGGCCGAGCGCCCCGGATACTCGGGAACGAGGTCGAGCGCGAGGCGGGCGGCGGGACGAGGCTCGATCGCCCGCCGCAGCTCATCGACGGTCATCAGCAGGCTGAGGCTGGGCGCGATCTGGCAGTCGGCGACGTTCGGCTGATCGCCTCCCAGGACGCCGTCGGCAATCCATGAGTCGACGCGGTCGACCATCGCGGGAAGCTCACCGAGGTCGCGCCGCACCGCCTGATCGGTGGCGCCGATCAGGCGCGCGTACCAGGCGATCGTCGGGCCGCTCGTCATCGCGGCAAGTCGGGGGTTGAGTGGCACGCGGGCGCCCTGGATCCTGCGCGCGTCGGTGAGCTGGGTGGCGACCATCCGGTGATCGCGGCGAAGCTCCCAGACCTCGATTCTCCGCGCCGCGTGCTGTAGCACCTCCTCGCCCCAGCGCTCGGCCGCCTCGACCTCGCGCCGCAGCGCCGGGTCGCTCGGGTAAAGCGCCGGCTTCGGCGCGAGCCGCTCCAGCACCGACGAGATCTCCCTCGAACCTTGCACCTTGGCGTCGTCGAGGCGCAGTGCGGGGACCGTGCGCCGCGGAAAGCCCAGGAGCCGCAGCGCGGGGGCGGTGAACGGCAAGAGCAGCCATACCACCCGGTAGTCGATCCCCTTGCGCTCGAGCATCAAAGTCGCCGCGATGCTGGGGTGCGAGGCGGGCATCGCGTAGAGCTTGGCCGTCATGCGATCGTGGTGCACATTGAGCGGCGTCGCTCGCCCATCGGCCAGATCACGGCGTCGACCGGCGGAGGGCGTCCGCATCCGCCCGGGAATTGGCAGTGATCTCGGCGGTGATTGCCTCGCAGAACTCCGGCAGCGCGTCAGCAAAATCCACGCTGCTGAGCGGTGCGTCGTGTACTCGGACCACCCTCGCGTGCGGGAACGCGGCCGCGGCGTCGTCGAATCCCTCCTGGGTACTGCCGAGGCACCCGACGTGGTTCGCGAACAGCAGGGGACGGTCGAGCCGCTCGAGCATGGCGCCGATGTCGGCGTCGTCGCGGGTGATCGCCTCCCACCCGGACACCATCAGATCCCGGGGGAAGCGCTCGATCATCTGCTCGGCGAGGTTCTCGCTCACCGAGCCGCCGGTCGCCTGCGCGATCCCGTGGCGAAGGAACGCCTCGTGGTCGGTGCGGATCAGCTCGGTCATCGCGCTGTAGACGGCGTCGCTCACCGGGGCGCGCTCGCCCTCCCTGCGAAACGACAGCTTCGCGTGGCCCAGGGCGAGACCGAGGACGCAATCTGACCGCTCGAGCGCGACCTCGACGGCGCTCGGGATGCCCCAGCCCTCGGTGGCAATGAAGCAGCGCTTCCAGCCGAGGCGATCGAGCTCTGCCAGCCCTCGCTCGGCGACCGCGCGGCGATCGAGGCGCGCGACGGAGGCTCGCCACCGACGCCCGGCGGATCGTAGGAGCCACCTCGGCCCACTCCTCAAGGCGCGGCCGGATCGCAGCCCATTCAAGCTCGGTGAACTCGGGAACGAGCAGAAGCCTCGGTCGACTCATGAGCGCATGAAAGCCGAACGCGCCTACCGCCGCAAGGCGTTACCTGTCCTCGTCGCGTTTGCGACGCCGCAGCATCGCCCATGCGCCACCCGCGACCATGCCTCCCATCATCACGACCATCATCACCACCATGACGATCGTCAGGGCTGCGCCCATGTCCATCATCTACTCACATCCGTTTCCCGCTCGCGAACGATCTGAAGCGCCCGCGCCAGGCCATCCGTCCATGGCTCTCCGTGGGCGAACAGGACGATGTCTGCGCCGACGCCGTCGAGGCGGCTGAGCGAACCGAGCGCCACCTCGCGATCGTCGTTTAGCCGATGTAGCCCCAGGCGCTGCTTACCGCTCACATAGTCGAAGTTGGCGAGTGCGTCCCCGGTGAGCAGGACCCCGCGATCCTCGAGGGCGACGGACAGATGACCGGCGGTGTGACCCGGGGTGCGGATCGCGCGCGGGTGCCCCGGAAGATCCAAAGCCTGGCCCCCCGCGACGGTCTCGACACCCTGGACTGGCCGGTACCTCGCTCCTCCCGCCGCGGCGCTGTGAGCGAGAAACCGAATCCCGCTCGGGCGCCATGAGCACTGCCGATAGAAGCCGGGGCTCGCGTGCGATGGGTAGCGCCCCAGCACGATCCAGGCATCGCCCTCGCCGACAAGAACGCGGGTGCCCGCGGTCGACCTGAGCCGCTCCGCGGTGCCCGCGTGGTCGGCGTGGTGATGGGTAACGATCACCGCCCTGATCGCTTCGAGACCCGTGCCAAGGGCTTCGACCGCGCCGACGAGGTACTTCCAGTAGCCGGGGTAGCCGGCGTCGATGAGCGTGAACTCCCCGTCCTCGGCGACCAAGTAGAAGTTGATCCACCTGGTCCCGAGCCTGTAGACGCCGTCGGCCACCTCGGGCGGGCGCTCACCGGCCGTGGTCGCCATCGTTCCTCCTCCGAGCCGATAACGCGGTTATTGGATAACGCGGTTATTGGATAACGCGGTTATCGTACTACTCCTCAATGCCGGGATCGGTCGTCGACATTTCGCCCCGCGAGGCGCTGATCGCCGCCGCCGCCCGGGTGTTCGAGAAGCGCGGGTTTCAGGCGGCGACCCTGCGCGAGATCGCGGCTGAGGCGGGGCTTACCACCGGAGCCGTCTACTCGAACTTCGACGGCAAGGGGGCGATGTTCCTCGCCGTCTTGGAGGAGAAGCTCGACCCGCGCCTGGCGACGATGTACGAGGTTGCTCGCACCGCGCCTCCCGGCGGTGTCGGCCCGCGGGTGGGCGAGGAGTTCGCGGTCTACCTCAAGCAGCGACGCCGCTGGCTGATCCTCTTGATCGAGTTCTGGGCGGAGGCCGCACGCGATCCGAATCTCCGCCCGAAGTTCGCCGAGCGCCACGCGAGATTGCGCGCTGCCGTCGCCGAGGTGGTCGCCGAGCGGGCCGCGAAGCTCGGCTCTCCCTTGCCTCTGCCCGCCGGCGATCTGGCAACGCTGCTCGTCGCGCTGACCAACGGGATGGCGGTCGAGCGGCTCGCCGATCCAGCCGTTCCTGAGGACCTCTACGCCCGCGCGCTCGACATCCTTCTCACCTGACCCCCCGGCGATGAGCAACCAGACGATCAGAAACCGACTCTTCTCCCGCGTCTATCCCGGGATCAGCGCCAAGGGCGAGGAGCGCGGCGCGCGCGCACCGACAGCGCCTGCTCAAGGGCCTGAGCGGCGAGGTGATCGAGGTGGGAGCCGGGCACGGGATCAACTTTCCGTTCTATCCCGGGCCGGTCACCCGACTGCTCGCCGTCGAGCCCGAGGAGCACCTGCTCGAGCTGGCGAAGGATGCCGCCCACGACGCGCCGATTCCGGTCGAGGTCGTCCCCGGGATGGCCGAGGAGCTACCCGCGAAGGACGAATCCTTCGACGCCGCGGTCGTCTCCCTGGTGCTGTGCACGGTTCGCGACCCCGACCGTGCGATAGCCGAGCTTCGCCGGGTCCTGCGGCCCGGCGGCGAGCTTCGCTTCTACGAGCATGTGATCGCACACGGCCGCCTCGGCGCCCGTCTTCAGCGCTTTGCCGACGCGACTGTCTGGCCAGCGATGGCAGGTGGCTGTCACATGAGTCGCGACACGCAGGCCGCCCTTGACCGAGGCGGCTTTTCGGTCGAGTAGTCGACCGCTTTGCGTTCAGCCCGTCGCCGATCGTGCCCCGCACGCCCCATCTGATCGGGACCGCTCGCCTCGCAGACTGAACGAAGCCCGCAGTGGCGGCGCGGTGGTGGACCTTCGCGGGGCCAATGGGTCGGCTGGCGTAGCTTTTTGTCATCTCGCTTGCTTCGATCCCCAGCCCGCCATCAAGCGGCCTTCACGTCGGGCCGTTCTTCGTCCACGCCTACGGCCTCGCATACGTCGTCGCCATCATCGCCGCGGTGGCGATCGCCTCACGCCGGTGGGAGCGCGGGGGCGGCGATCGTCACCTGGTTCAGGACGTGGCCATCTGGGCCGTTCCCGCGGGGCTTGTCGGCGGGCGCCTTTACTTCCTCGCGACGAGCTGGAACGAAGTGCCGCCGCATTGGTGGGGACCGGTTGCGATCTGGGACGGCGGCCTCGGCATCTGGGGCGGCATCGCCGCCGGGACCCTCGCTGGCCTCTGGGTGCTTCGCCGCCGCGGCGCCGACGTCCCGCGATTCCTCGATGCAGCGGCGCCGGCGCTGCTGGTCGCCCAGGCGATCGGCCGGATCGGCAACTACTTCAACCAGGAACTCTTCGGTGGCCCGAGCAGTCTCCCGTGGGCGCTTCAGATCGACCCGGTCCATCGGCCGCCGGGCTACGAGAACTACGCCACCTTCCATCCGACGTTCCTCTACGAGCTCCTCTGGAACCTCGGTTTGGCCGGCGTGCTGGTTTGGCTCGGTCACCATCGCCGGATCCGCCCGGGTGGGCTGTTCGCGCTCTACGTCGCCGGCTACTCCGGCTTTCGGATCTTCGAGGAGCTCCTGCGAGTTGATCCCGCCCACCACATCTTCGGTCTGCGGCTCAACCTCTACGTCGCCTCGGTGCTCTTCTTGGCGGCGGTGTTGGCGTTCACTCGGATCCAATCCGGAGAATGGCCGTGGCGATCCGTGCGCCGCGGAGCGACAGTCGTCCTTGTCGGCGCCGCGATCGCGATCACGGGTTGCGGCCACTTCGGTCGGGCGGCTGCGGCACCGAGCCATTCGACTCGGGACCAGACGACCAGCTGGAATCCGTTCCCGGCCAGGATCGCCCAAGCCCACACACCACGTTCGATCGGCTCGGTGAATTACCGATTAGCGCCAAGGGGAATCGCGCCAAACAAAATAACGCCTCGGCAACTCGGCGCACTGCTCCTCCTCGCGCATTGAGGCAGTGCCCGAGAAAGGAAGTCCCCGCAGCTCGTTGGTATAGGTGGCGTCGTGGGAATGGTGGGCCGCCTCTATGAGTGGCAGCTGCCTCTCGAGCGGCAGGCGCTCGCAGCCGCCGCCGAGCTGGCGGCCGTGGAGCCGGGTGAGCGCCTGCTCGACGTGGCCACCGGCACGGGAGGCCTGCCGCGCGCGCTCGCCGCGCGCGGGGCGCGTCCCAGGGAGGCAGTGGGACTCGACCGCTCGATCTCGATGCTCGCGGTCGCCGCCGCACGCCTACCGCCCGATTGGTCGCTTCGCCGGGGCGACGCCAAGCACCTTGCCTTTCCGGATCAGAGCTTCGACCTTGTCAGCGCCTGCTATCTGCTCCACCTGTCAGCCCAGAGGACCGGATCCAGGTGCTCACTGAGATCGCCCGGGTGCTCCGCCCGGGAGGGCGCGTGGTCACGGTCACCACCGACAGCCGCCGACCAGTCACCCGGAGGCTGCTGGAGCGGCTCCCAAGGTCATCGGGCCTGCGTGCGCTGGATCCAGCCCGCGAGTTCGACACCTCCGGGCTGCGCCCATTGCGAGCGAGATTCGTCCCGTCGGGGTGGCCCTCGCTGTGCGTGCTCGGCAAGCGGCCCTCGAACGCGTAGACAGCGCTGTCGCTGCTCGAGCGCTGGGAGCGGGGCAGGGCACGTTGATCTCGCGCCTCCCTTCGCGTGAAGCGACACGTACCGTCGGACCTAGTCGATCCCGCCGAGCGGAATCGCGGCAAACAAATAATGCGTCGGCAAGGCGGTGCAGTCCTCCTTGTCGCGCTGAGGAGCAGCGCGAGGAACCGATTTCAGACGCTCGCGTCTCGTCCAAAAGAGGCGCGCGACGGGCGGCGAGCCGGGCGCTGGCATTGTGTATCTGAGCGGAAGCGGCGACCGGTGTCCCGTTTGGGGCTCCCTAAGCGGGCCCGGCAAGCGCGTCGGGGTCGATCAGCGCACCGAGCACCCGGTCCGGCGAGGCGCTGATGACTCGGACTGCGGTATCAGTCCGACTCGCCGCGGGCGCGCCCGTAGCGCTCATAGATCACGCGCGAGCCGAACGTCCTGGTCTCGATCAGGTCCAGCGGGACGTCTTCGGTGACCGGCGGCAGGAACGGCGTGCCGCCACCGACGACGCCCGGGTTGCGGAACATGCGCAGCTCGGCGATGAGGCCGAGGTCGATCGCCGCCGCGGCCAGGCCGGCGCCACCGATCCCGATGTCCTCGTCGGTCGCGTCA
>Ga0126312_10000635_pt1 | contig 21504 bp, 23 predicted proteins | sample Plot104A_FD_92537 | JGI IMG/M metagenome (GOLD analysis project Ga0126312, IMG submission 92537) | Serpentine soil microbial communities from UC McLaughlin Reserve, CA, USA - Plot104A | ecosystem: Environmental > Terrestrial > Soil > Grasslands | place: USA: UC McLaughlin Reserve, Lake County...
GCGGGGCGAGTGACCGGAAGCTCTCGCGCCAGCTCGCCAACCGGCAGCGGGCGCTCCGCGAGATGCTCGAAGATCGCCCGTCGGGTGGGATCGCCCAGCGCCATCCATACGTCAGCTTGGTAAGCTACCACTCACGGTAAGGTAGCACTTACCTAGCATGGCTTTCACCCGCCGACCGCGCGCGGCTCCGCCACTCCCGGCCCCAGTCCGTCGCGGAAGCCCTTACCCCAGCTCGGCCATGCGAGCTGCCAGTCGAGCTCACGCTTGGCCTTCTCATTCGACGCTCCTCGAGCCTCGGTCATCCACCGGACCGCGACCGCGCCCGCCAAGGGGCGCGCGAGCCACTTCGGGACCCGCATCGGCGGCTTCGCGCCGACCGCCTCCGCCAGGTAGGGCAGCCACTGTGAGACCGGGGCGGGCTCGTCGTCGGTGATGTTGTAGGAACCGGGGTCGCCGCGCTCGAGCGCGGCGACCGTAGCGGCGGCCGCGTCGTCGAGGTGGATCCACGACCAGACGCCCGCCCCATCGGCGATGATCGGGAAGCGGCGCTTGCGGATCAGCTCCACGAGCGGCTCCGAGGCGCCGGGGCCGTAGATGTTCCCGTAGCGCAGGACGATCCCCTCGAGCGGTGCGGCCGCCACCGTTTGCTCGAGGTACCGAATCGCCGCCAGGCTCTCCCGCTGCATCTTCAGCGGATCCGGGTCGAGTTCGTCGCGTTCCGTCTTCACCTGTCCGCCGGTCCGGGGATTCGTCCAGCCCGTGTAGCTCTGGGCAACGAACCGCCGGACGCCGGCGTCACCAGCGGCCGCGAGCAGGATGTCGGCGCCCCTGGTGCGTAGCTCATTGGTCGTCGCAAACCAGCGGTCGAAGCGCCGCAGGTCGGGCTTCACGGCGAGCGCTGTCATCTGGTGGATGATCGCGTCGGGCTCCGCGCTGGCAACGGCCTTCCTCACGGCCGGGGCGTCGAGCCCGTCGACCACCATCGGCTCGGCGCCGAGAGCTCTCAGCTGCTCGACCTTTGCCGGGGTGCGGGTCGTCGCCACTACCTGGTGGGCTGCGGCGCTGAGCCGGGGGACGAGCCGCGTGCCGATTGCGCCGGTGGCCCCCGCGACAAACACGCGCATTATTGTCTCCTTTCCGTTATAACTGAATACGCATTAAGTTCGAAGCTAGCACAGCTGAACTGGCATTCAGAAGCGACTTAGCATTGACCTGCGCTGTGAACGGGGTCGAACCAGAGACGCGTCGGCGCTTGAGCGCCGACGAGCGACGGGCGGTCATCATCGAGGCCGCGAGCCACGTCTTCGCCGAGCGCGGGTACCTGGGCGCCTCGATGGAGCGGATCGCCGCCGCGGCCGGCGTTTCGGCCCCGCTCATCTATGAGCACTTCGCCTCGAAGAAGGCGCTCTACATCGAGCTCCTCGGCCTGAACGGTCGCGCCCTGGTCGCCGCGACAACGCAGGAGGAGGGGCTCGACTCCGTCGAGGACCTCCTCCGAGCGAACGTCCTGGCCTTCTTCGAGTTCGTGCGTGACCACGGATCCGCCTGGCGGATGCTGTTGCTCGACCCGGCCCCGGACCCCGAGATCGCCTCCGCGCAGCACGCGCTGCAGAGGGCCGCGACCAACCGCCTCGCGGAGGTGATCGTGGCCCGCGTCCGGGGGCTGCGAGTCAGCCCGAAGATCACTCGCAAGCGAGCGGACGAGTTGATCGCCGAGGCCGGCAAATCCGCGCTCAACGGGCTCGCTGTCTGGTGGTGGGATCATCCGGAGGTTCCCGCCGAGACGCTGGCCGCCGTCGCCATGGACCTGCTCTGGACCGGTCTCGGAAACCTCGGCGAGGAGGTAAAGCGAGGGGTGGGCCGATGATCCTGGTGACGGGAGCGACTGGAAACGCGGGCGGCGCCGTGGTGCGCGCCCTCCTCGATGCCCGCGAGGAGGTTCGGGCACTCGTTCGGGCCGGCTCGGAATCGAAGCTCCCGCGAGGCGCGGAGGCAGTCGTCGGCGACCTCAACCAGCCCGCGACCCTGAGCGACGCGGTCGCCGGTGCGAGCGCCGTCTTCCTGCTGAGCGGATATCAGGGGCTCGGCGAGGCGCTGGCCGAGATGCGCCGAGCCAAAGTCGAGCGAGTGGTCCTGCTATCGAGCAGCGGCGCTCCGGGCGGCGACATGACGAACGCCGTCGCCCGCTACCACATCCTCTCCGAACAAAGCGTGCGCGAGTCGGGAATTCCATGGACGTTCCTACAACCGAACAGCTTCATGACCAACACATTCGAGTGGATCCCCCAGCTGCGCGAGGGCAATGTGGTCCGGGCCCCGTTTGCCGATGTCGCAATAGCGACGATCGACCCCGACGACATCGGCGCGGTTGCCGCCAAGGCGCTGACGTCGAGTGAGCTCGAGGGACGCAGCCTCCGCCTCTCGGGCCCCGAATCCCTTTACCCCGCCGACCGGGCGCGAATACTGGCCTCGGTTCTCGGTCGCGAGCTTCGCTTCGAGCCGCAATCCAACGAGGCCGCGCGCGAGGAGATGAACGCTGCCATGCCGGCCGAGTACGTCGACGCCTTCTTCAGCTTCTTCGTCGACGGGACGGTCGACGAGACGACGGTTCTGCCGACCGTCCGCGAGATCCTTGGGCGCGAGCCCGGCTCGTTCAAGCATTGGGCGGAGGCACACGCGGCGGCGTTCAGGTGATCCGGGCTATAGGGTCGGACGAACGCAACCCCCGGGAGTATCAATGCCGGCAAAGGGCATCCACCACGTCGATCTCGCGGTCGCCGATGTCGAGCGATCTCTTGCGTTCTACCTTGCCCTCTTGGCGCCGCTCGGTTGGGCAGAGAACGTTCGGTATCCCACATACCGAGGAACCGAGGAGGTCGTGTACTTGAAAGATCCGAGGACGGGCGCGATGCTCGGGATCCGACCGGCCGACGGCGGTGAGCACCACTATTACTCCGTGGGAATCGAGCACCTCGCGTTCGAGGTCGACGCCCGAGATGAGGTGGACGCCGCGTACTCGCGATGCCTCGCCCGGGAGGCGAACATCCACTTCCCGCCCGAAGAGGATCGCGACGTTGAGGACTACTACGCACTCTTCGTGTTCGATCCTGACGGGATTCGAGTCGAGATCTTCTGCTGGCCCCGCGACGAGGGGGCAGCCTAACGGCTTCGTCTCAAGTCGGCGAGTTCTCGCGAACCGGCAGGTCGCGGTCTAATCCGGGAGGCCCGCGGCCTCGAGCGCCTTGCCGAGATCCTGTCCCCATTCGAACCGAGCGATCCTGCCTTCGCGCAGGGTCCAGATGCTTCGCGGAAGCCGTGCATGGTCTAAGCGACTGCGAGAGCCCACGACGCACCCCCGGTTCGACCGCGTAGGGAGGATTGACGTGCTCAATGTCAGGAGTCGCGAGCTCTAGCAGCTCCTCAGGATCTCGATCGATCTGCCCCGACTCGTACACGTGGCGCACCATCTCGACGTTTTGATACGACATGGTGCGCACCGTATAGGCCCCACGCACACGATTTCCACATGTCGCCGTGGGACAGACGCCAACTCAGCAGCGATCTGCTTTACATGAGCTAGGTTCGGGCCGGACAAGGCCAGCTTGTATCGTGGAGGTGGAGGAGCGATGGCAACGGCGTCGGCAACGGCTGGCGAGATCAAGGAATCGATTCTCGACACGATCGGCGAGACGCCGCTCGTGCGACTCTCGCGTCTCGACGCCGAGGTGCGCCCCCGGATCGTTGCCAAGGTCGAGATCTTCAACCCGGGCGGGTCGATCAAGGACCGGATCGCAATGGGGCTGATCGCGGCCGCCGAGCGGGACGGGCGGCTGAAGCCGGGCGGCACGATCATCGAGCCGACCAGCGGCAATACTGGCACCGGGCTCGCGATCGTCGCGCTGCTGAAGGGTTACCGGGTGATCGCGGTGATGCCTGACAAGATGAGCAAGGAGAAGATTGACCTGTTGCGGGCCTATGGCGCTGAGGTCGTCGTCGCCCCGACCGAGGTGCCGCCCGACTCGCCCGAGTCCTACTACAAGGTCGCCGACCGGCTCACCGAGGAGATCCCGGGCGCCTTCCAGCCGAATCAGTACTTCAACCGGGCCAACCCCGAGGCCCACTACCGCACCACCGGGCCCGAGATCTGGCGGCAGACCGGCGGCCGCCTGACGCACTTCGTCGCCGGCGTGGGGACGGGGGGGACGATCACGGGCACCGGCCGCTACCTGAAGGAGCACCAGGACGGCATCGAGGTCATCGGCGCCGACCCGGAGGGCTCCATCTACTCCGGCGGCGAGGTGAAGCCGTACCTGGTGGAGGGCGTCGGCGAGGACTTCTGGCCCGAGAGCTTCGACCCCTCGGTAGTGGATCGCTATGTGACGGTGCCCGACCGCGACTCGTTCCTGACCACGCGCCGCCTGGCGAAGCTGGAGGGGATCCTGGCCGGGGGGTCTTCGGGCATGGTGGTCCATGCCGCGCTCGAGGTCGCTCAGGCGGTCGACGATCCCGAGGCGCTGATCGTGGTCGTGCTGCCGGATGGCGGCCGCTCCTACCTCTCCAAGGTCTATAACGACGCGTGGATGCGCCAGTACGGCTTCCTGGCTCGGGAGCCTCAGGTGACGGTGGGCGACGTGGTCCGGCGCAAGCATGGGGAGGGCGAGATCCCACCCCTGCTCACGGTCGAGACGCACGCCAAGGTCCGCGACGCCGTCGCGCTCATGCACGAGCATCGCGTTTCCCAGGTCGCCGTGGTCTCGGCCCATGACCCGGACACGATTGCCGGCTCGGTGACCGAGCGGGGCCTGCTGAGACACGCCGTCGAGGATCCGACCCTGCTCGACGCGGAGATCGTCGAAGTGATGGAGCCCCCCTTTCACGCCGTACCCGGCGAGGACAACGTCCGCGAAGCGGTCGACCTGCTCACCGGCCAGACGGAGGCGCTCCTGGTCACCTCTGACGGCCGGGCCATCGGGATCGTGACGCGTGCCGATCTGGTCGAGTCCCTCGCCCGATGAGCCGCATTGGGAACGATGCCGCGCTCGCGACGCGCATCGTGCACGCCGGCCTGGACCCCGACCCGGCGTACGGCTCGGTCGTCCCTCCGATCCACCAGACCTCGACCTACGTGCAGCGGGCGCCGGGGGAGTTCGTCGGCGACTACGACTACGCGCGCTCGGCCAACCCGACGCGGGCGGCGCTCGAGCGCGCGCTGGGCGAGCTGGAGGGGGGCCTCGCGTCCTCCTTCGCGAGCGGCATGGCGGCGGAGCACGCTCTGATAACGGCCGCCTGCGAGGCGGGCGACCACGTGGTCCTGCCGGGCGACCTCTACGGAGGCACCTACCGGCTCGTGGACCGGGTGCTGCGGCGCTGGGGGCTGAGCTACGACCTCGTCGACCAGAGCGATCTGGGCTCGCTCGAGGCCGCGCTTCGCCCCGAGACCAGGCTGATCTGGGTGGAGACCCCCACCAACCCGATGTTGAACCTGGTCGACGTCGCCGGGGTCGTTGAGCGGTCCGGCGACGCGCTGGTGGCGGTCGACAACACGTTTGCGACGCCCGTGGTGCAGCGCCCGCTGGAGCTCGGAGCGCACGCGGTGGTGCACTCGGCGACGAAGTACCTGGGCGGTCACTCCGACACCGTGGGGGGCGCTGTGGTGGTGCGCGATGCCGATCTCCACGAGCGGGTGCGCTTCGTGCAGAACTCGGTCGGCGCCGTGCCGGGGCCCCTCGACTGCTTCCTCGTGCACCGCGGGCTCCGGACCCTTCACCTGCGCGTCGCCGCGCATACCGATAACGGCCGCGCGGTGAGCGAGTTCCTGGAGTCCGAGGACGGGGTGGGCGACGTGCGCTGGCCGGGGTTCGGCGGGATGGTCTCCTTCCGGCACCCCGACGCTCTGCGGATCGCTTCGGCGACGAGCATCTTCTCGCTGGCGGAGTCGCTCGGCGGCGTCGAATCGCTTATCGAGGTGCCCCAGGCGATGACCCACCAATCGGTGGAGGGGTCGCGGGCGGCGGTGCGGCCGGACCTGGTGCGCCTCTCCTGTGGGGTCGAGGCGGCCGAGGACCTAGTCCAAGACCTCGCCCACGCGCTGACCGGGTAATGCCTCACCGATGGCCGTGCCTTAGCGCGCCTGAGAGGACTCGAACCTCCGCGAGGCCGTTCAGCTGCCGAGGCCGTCAACCTTGCGCGTCTACCGGATCAGGCCTAGTTCAAACCCGTTGCTCAAGAGGCCGCCCTACGCTCTCTGTGGCTGCGTCGACTGCCGCCTTCGCGCGTAGGCGCGTCGCATCTTCTCCCGGCTGCCGCAGGCGCTCATCGAGCACCAGCGGCGCCTGCCGCTCGCATTGACGAAGAGCCAGCCGCAATTTCGACCGGGGCAACGCGTCACCCGAGCCAGACGCTCGGGATCGCCAAGCAGGGCGAGGGCGTCCCAGGCGACCGCAAATCTCACCCGCCGCTCATCCAGGGCCGGCCACGTCGGGGCGATCGAGGCGCCTCCTGCGTAGCGGGCAGGCGACAGTGTTGCGGACGCCATGGCCTCGGCCGTCGCCGTTCGTAGAGCTTCGAGGTCCTGACCTGTCGGCGAGGGCAGGGAGAACAGCCGGTGGACGGTGAGGCGCAACTCGCGCAGGCGACCGACCTCGGCTGGCGAGATTCGTCCGCGTCCCGGGATCCCGACGCGGCGCGCCCAACGCCTGACCCAGGGGCCGCTGATGAGGACGTCCGTCGTCTCCGGCTTCACGTACTCGAGCTGCAAGTTCCAGTCGACGGTGTTGGCGAAGTCGAGGCAGAGCACCCCGCCCCACAAATGAATGTTTTCGGGTGTCGTTCTTACCATTTCAGGGTACACAACGGTAAGAATGACCGTGATGGATACCCCGATCCGCGACGGACTTCGCAGCGGGCTTCCGCTCGTCATCCCCACAGCGGCCCTGGGCGTGTCGTTCGGCGTTCTCGCGAAGCCGATCATGGGAGCGGTTGCACCGGTCGTCATGTCGGTGCTGGTATTCAGCGGTGGAGCTCAGTTCGCGGCCCTGGGCGTGCTTCAGGCGTCCGGGACCGGCGCTACCGCGATCGTCGCGGGTCTGCTGATGAACACCCGCTGGGTTCCGATGAGCTTTGCGGTGACGCCCTCGCTCACGGGGGGCAGATTGCGGCGGGCTGCCGAGGCCCAAGGCATAGTCGACGCTCCCTTCGTGCTTGCCGACCGTGGCGACGGCAGCTTCGATCGGGGCGTGATGATCGGGGCGACGCTCGTCCAAGGGGCGTCCTGGGCCTTGGGCACCCTGGCCGGCGTCCTGTTTGGTGATGCGCTGCGAGATCCCTCGGCGCTCGGCCTCGATGCGATCTTTCCGGCCTTCTACCTGTTGCTCCTAGTCGAGGAGGTCCGCGGCCACCGCGAGCTCGCCGTCGTCGTCATCGCCGCCGCCCTCGCGCTGACGCTGATGGTGTTCGCGCCACCGGGAGTCCCCGTCATCGCCGCGTCGGCGGCGGCGCTGATCGGGCTGCGACGGTGATCTGGGTCATCATCGCGGTCCTCTGCGTCGCTACCGTCGTCCTGAAGGCGTCGGGGCCACTAGCGCTGGGGACCCGGGAGCCGAACGAGCGTGCTCTGCGCGTGATCTCGCTGGTGGCGCCCGCGGTCCTAACCGGACTCATCGTCTATGAGACCCTCATCACGTCCGACGGTGGGGTCGTTTTCGATGAGCGGCTGATCGGCCTCGCGGCGGCGGCCGTCGCAATCGCCCTGCGTGCGCCCATGGCCGTCGTCATCGTCGTCGCAGTCGGGGCAACGGCAGGAGTCCGCGCACTCCTCTGAGTCAGTCGGTGATGGAAGGCCGGCCCATTGCCAGCTGTGAAGAATCGGTCGGCCCCTTGACACGGGGGCGGCGCGGCGCCCCGAGCGGTTGCCGAGCGGCGTCGGTCGGGTACCAGTAGAGCGTGGCGATCCGCCAGGTCTACTTCGACCTCAACGGCACCCTGTTCGATCCCTCGGCGATGGCCGACCCCCTGGACGGCGACGACGCAGAGGAACTCGTCGAGGAGATTCTCGGCGAGACCGTGCTTTTGGCGATGGTCGAAACGCTGAGTGGTTCATACCGGGACTTCGCCGAGCTCCTCCAGGCCGCGGCGTCGCGGAGGCTGACCCTAGCCGGGAGGGGCGAGCACGCTGACGAGGTCGCCTCGGCGGCGAGGCGGATGCGGCCATTCCCCGATGGCGGGAAGGCCGTGTCGACGTTGCGCGCGGCGGGGTTTGGCGTCGGCGTCCTCACCAACAGCTCAACCGAAAGCGCCGAGTCGCTGGTGATCGAGTCCGGTCTCGAGCTCGAGCCGCTCGTCGGGACGGATCAGATCCGCGCATTCAAGCCGGACCACCGCGTCTACGAGCGAGGCGCGCAGGCTGCGGGCTGCCTCATCGACGAGGTCGCGCTGATCACCGCGCATGGCTGGGATGCGATTGGAGCCCGGCGCGCGGGCATGGTCGCCGCCTGGGTCTCCCAGAAGGAGCGCGTCCCGCCGCGGATCGATCCCGCTCCCGATATCGAGGTGGAGTCCCTGGCGGAGGCGGCGGAACAACTCGTTCAGTCCGGTTAGCGCCTTCACTGGTAGCCGCGTTCGCTGCAGTCAGCGAATCGAGTTGGCGCGCGGGGCTCGGGCCGGTGAGGAACCGGCCAGCTGCGTGCCCGTCACCTTGGACCCTGGTCGGCAGCGTTCCGGTTGGCCTCGAACGACGCTCGCTGCTCGGCCCGCAGTTTCAAGTCGTCGAGGTGCTCGCGCACGATGCGCTCCCACTGCGGCCGCACCCAGTGCCGGGCGGCGACCCGCCCGAACACGAAGAAGTCGATGCCTATCTCTCCCTCGTAGTGCAGCTCGGTTTCCCTGTCAAGCTTCCGGAGCGCGAACTCCTCGACAGCATGCGGCACGGGGCCGGTGAGGTGGGTGAAGCCGACGCGCTCGGGCGGGTCGAAGTCGACCGCCTCCACGGTCCGCGCGGTGTAGAAGTGAACCCGGGTGTGGTGCGCCGCGACGACGAGGTCCTCGCCTCCCACGAGGACCTCGATCCCGGATCCCCCCGGCGTCCGACCGAGGTACGGCGCGGCGATCGTCTCGAAGACGAGCTCGCGCGGAGCCGCGATCCGCACGGTGATCGGGCCGAGCCGGTGGACGCTGCGGCCCCAGCCGAGGTCGAGATGCAGGCGTCCCATCGCGAGCAGCAGGAACGAGCCGGCGACCAACGCCAGCAAGACCACGGCGAGAACGCCGACCGCTATCCACAGCCCTGTAACCGGTGCGTCCTTCCTGTCATCAGCGTGTGACGATGAAGATCGCGTACCCGAGGGAGCCCTCGGCGATCGCCCGACGGGCCGCTGCGAGAAGCTCCAGCGCATCGTCGATCCCAATCGGCGCGTCGGCTGGCGAGTCAAAGCCGAGGATGCGGGAAGCCCGGAGCCGGTCGTGCACCCGCTCCGCGAGCGCGTCTGCATCGGCGTCACGCGACTCGATCGCCGCTACCACTAGGCCGGCTGCGGCGAACAGGTCGACGTATCCCTCGTGGGAGAGCGCATCGCCGATGCAGGCGATTGTTGCGAGCGCCCCGTCGAGGTCGGGTAGAAGGCGCGGTCGATCGGCGACGACATCGCTGAGCGCGAGTCGCCCGCCCGGCCGGAGCACCCGTCGGATCTCTCGCAACGCCATGGCCTTGCCGGGAAAGGTGCACAGCGAGCACTCGCAGAGAACGGCGTCGAAAGAGCCGTCGGGGAACGGAAGCTTCTCGGCATCGCCCTCGACGAAGCCCACCAGATCGCGCAGACCGGCGGCATCGGCGCTCTCCTGCGCCGCCCGCACCGCCTCGGGTGAGTAGTCGAGGCCCGCCGCGATACATCCGAACTCCTGGGCTGCCAGGATCGCGGATGACCCGGTGCCAGACGCGACGTCGAGCAACCGCTCGCCGCGGCGCAGCTCGATCAGCTCCAAGGCTCGCCGTGTCGTGCGCTCGCCTCCGGGATGGAGCTCGCCGCCGAGGAGCCACTGGATCGCCGGGCTCGCGTAGGTGGCGGCACACGCCGCTTTCACGCTTGCCTCGACAGTGACCTCCTCACCTGCTCGCGGTAGCCGACCGCGTTGTAGGCGCAGAACGGAATCAGGCGGCCGTCCGGCGTGATCTCTGAGACGCAGCACTTGCGGAGCTTGCCGATGTCGAGCGTGTAGGGGTCCTGGAAGTCCTGGATCACGATCATGAAGCCCCTCGCTGCCACCTCGCGCAGCTCGGATGGGATCGCGGTCGCGCACGCCACGCACTCCAGGCGCTCGGCCACCGGCTCGCTTCCTCCTGCGGCCTTGGCGGACCACAGGCCCTCGAGGGCCTCACGGACGTCGAGGTCGGGGATCGCCCGGTTGGTGACGTAGTCGAGGTAGCGCTCGACGTCGACGAGCCTGGTCAGCGGGACGACGTCCTCACCGTCGTAGAGCGCAAACGTCGCCGAGCGGCACGAGGGCGAGCAGCAGGGCACCGGGACGAAGTCGTCGGTGCGGAACCATTCCGGGAGCTGCTCGGCGATCGCCTCGATCACGTCCGAGTTCGTCAGCTTGCCGAGTGGGTCGGAGTCGGCCAGGAAGCGCCCCGAATGCGTGACCGGCTGGAAGAAAATCCCGGTCACCGCCGGATGCTCGATGCCGAACCGGACGATGGCACCCACCTCGTGCTCGTTGACCCTGCGCTCCACCGCAGCGGAAAGCGAGACGCTTACTCCGGCCTCGGCACAGTGATCGAGCGCGCGGGCCTTCTCCTCGGTCAGTGCCTTGCCGCGAATCGCAACCTGCGTTGCCTCCTGGAGTCCGTCGAACTGCAGGTAGACGTGGACGCCGAGCTCCGCTAGCGCGGGCGCGAAATGGGGGTCGCGGGCGAGGCGGATGCCGTTCGTGTTCAGCATCACCAGCGGGATGTCGCGGCGTTTAGCAGCGGCCAGCATGTCGAGGATCTGCGGGTGGATCGAGGGCTCGCCGCCGGAGAGCTGAACGGCCTCGGGCTCGCCCTCGGCCCGGACGAAGGCGTCGAGCATCGCGTCGACCTGCTCCAGCGACAGGCTGTAGCCGTGCTCCTGTGGCCCGGTGCCGGAGTCGGCGAAGCAGATCGGGCAGTCGAGGTTGCACGCGGTGTTGACCTCGATGATCCCCAGGCAGGTGTGCTGGGCATGCTCAGGGCAGATACCACAATCGTGTGGGCAGCCATCGGCCACCTCCGTCTGTCGCCTTCGTGGGCTCTCCCCCGGCTTGTTGAAGCGTTGGATTTGCACGTAGCGCTCCGCGTCCCCGTAGACGACGGCTTCGAAGAGGCCGTGGTACGGACACTCACGACTCAGGACCACCCGACCGCGCCGTACCAGCAGCTCCGCATCGAGAACGAGCTTGCAGCGCGGGCATATCGATTGGGTGCGGGCCAACGACTGGCGTCCCGCGTTCGTCGCGTGGCCCGCCACACTCGCCGGCGCGTGCCCCGACCCTTGCGCGGTCCATGTCACACCCACTCCGACACCTCAACCGCCGTCAAGGATTCATCCGCGCTCCAGGGGCGCAAGCGAGACGAGGTTCCGGCTCGTTCCGACGACGAGTGCGATCTCGAGCGTCCGCTGAGATGCTCGCGCCGGAAGCAGATTCGCACGGCGTCCCCCAGCGTCATCGGCCTGATCCTGTCAGAACCCGCCACGCCAATGGCGGATACGCTCGCGACCGGCTCGGGGGCCGGAGGGCCCACGTCGCGCGGGGGCCCATCCGGCCCGCGATGTCGTTCAGCTCGTGCGCTCGATCTTGATCCGAGCGACGGGGTCAGTCCAACCGTGGATCGCCGGGTCGAGGTCGTCCGTTCCCCGGATTCCGCGGTGGTGCCGGATCACCCCGCCCTCCGCGAGGGCCGGGTCACTGACCCCGGTGCCAGGGTCATTCTCGCCGGCGTCGTCGCCGATCAGGCTCTGGCATGGCGGCACGATGTCCGCGTAATCCTCTGTGTTGATCTCGGTGTGGGCGTCGTAGCCGTCCGTGGCCCTGGAGACCTTGTCGCCCTTCGCCGAGGGCAGCTTCACGCTGTCGATCCCCGTGAAGCCGTCGTTTGTGCATACCAGCATCGCAACGAACGAAAGATGATCCGCCCGCCGGCTCCCCCGGATCGTGAAGCTCACCCTGTCGTCGAACATCGTCGAGCCGGGCTTTCCCGCCGGAACCAGCGGCCCATCCCCGGCCTGCGTGAAGCGGGAGATCTGATTGAACGGATCGGCGTCGAGCTGGGCCAGAAGCGGCGCGTTGTTGCCGTTCTCGGCGATCTCGCGGACGCCGACGCTCGCCGGCTGTCCGACCTCGAAGATCGGGTGCTCGCTTACATGCGTTGCCACAACCGGCGGGGTCAACGGCTGGCCGTCCGTGAGATCGCTGATCGTTACGTCGTAGCTTCGCCCGAACGCGGGCGCGGCAAACACCAGGGCCAAGGCAGTCGCCGCGAGCACAGTCCAAGGGACTCTGAATCGTGTCGGCATTCGCATCCTCCTCAGGTCGCTGCCACGGGAGACCTGCGAACCTAGGGACACGGCCTTGCCGGATCCTTACAGGGATCGAGGTTTGCCGGCCTTGCCTGGCCGCTCGCGAAGTGGATCGTCGGCGTGGTAATTGCCCTACGACGGCCCGCGTTCAAGCGCCTGCCGGAGCACTACGGCTTCGGCGCGTGGAGGGTCGCTACGCGTCGATCTCGTCGGGTAGGCCGAAGCTCGCCAGCAGCTCCGGGCCGAGGAAGGCGGTCAATTCGGCGATCCGGTCTCCTTGCAGCATCAGCACCATTATGCTGTGCGCAGCGAAGGCGTTCCGCGCCGGGTCCCAGCTGTAGTCGCCGAACGCCAGCTGGCCGTTCGCGCTGACCGGAACGACGTGCCGACGCCGATCGCTCCGCAGCGGCCAGTCCGCGAGGAAGGCGCCTACCGCGTCACGTCCCCGATACCAGGTGGGTAGGGGGGGCATCGTCATCGCCGCGTCCGAGGCCAGCATCGCGACGACGGCATCGACGTCGTTGCGCTCCCAGGCGTCGACGAACCCGTCGACGATCTCGCGGAGTCGCTCGTCGCCCAGCGAGCGCAGCGCGGCCTGCTGGCTGCGTTCAGGAAGGCGTTCGTCCACAGCCGTGTGGGCGCGCTGCAGTGCGCTGTCGACCGCGGGCGGCGTGGTCTCGAGCGTGGCGGCCACCTCGCGAGCGGAGAAGCCCAGGACGTCGCGAAGGATGAGAGCGGCTCGCTGGCGCGCCGGCAGCTGCTGGAGCGCGGCGATGAACGCGAGCTCGACACTCTCGCGCTGCTCGTAGCGGGCCTCGGGTCCGCTGACTCCGGCGTCGAGGCCGAGCCGCTCATCCGGGTAGGGCTCCACCCACACCGATTCGATGATCGGAGCTCCGGGTCCGTCGTGGGGGTCGGCGGCCGGCGCATAGTCGATCGGCAGCACCCGCTTGGGCCGGCGTTCGATCGCCCGCAGGCAGACATTGGTCGCGATCGCATACAGCCACGAGCGGAGCGAGCTTCGTCCCTCGAACCGGGGCAGCCCGCGCCAAGCGGCAAGCATCGTCTCCTGGAGCGCGTCCTCGGCATCGGGCACTGAGCCGAGCATCCGGTAGCAGTGTGCGTGCAGTGCGTTCCGATAGGGCTCCACGAGCCCGGCGAAGGCGTCCTCGTCGCCCCCGCGAGCCGCCTCGAGCAGCCGCCGCTCGCTCACGATGTCCTCGGCACCGGCCGGCGCCGCTCCTTCGGCTGCCAGAACGCGATCTCGCCGCCGGCCGGGGTGGCGACCACGCTTCGCCAGCCGGCCGGACCCTCCCGGGCTCCGAGGAGGACCGTCGCCCCGAGCCTGCCGGCCCGTTCCGTGGCCTGGTCGATGTCGGCGACCTCCGCGTAGGGCAGCCAGACCGGCCGCCCGGTCGCGCACTCGACGATGCCGCCGCCGCATGCGCCGAGCTCCAGCGCCTGGTAGGAGCCGTTCGCTGTCTCGATCCGCTCCGGGCGCCAGCCGCAGAGCTCCGCGTACAAGGCGGAGGCCTGCGGCAGGTCGCCCGTGTGGAGCTCCAGATGGACGACGGGAATAGAGCGGGCGTCCCTCATCGCGATGTCAAGCCTCGCTCGAATCGCCGACCAGGCGGTAGGAGCCGACCTCATCGAGCTCGGTGACGACCGGAGCTTCGTCGGTGCGATCACCGAGCTCCTTCAGGAACTCCTGAAACGCAGTCGCCTTCTCGAGCGCATTGCCGCTCTCGTGGATCGCGAGGTGAATGAAGCTCACGCCGTCTTCGAGCTTGAAAGTGGCGTAGCGAAGCCCGGCGGGCTCGGTGCTCCGGAGCTCCTCGTACACGGCGCGGACGAGCTCCTCGTTTTCCTCGACTCGCTCTGGCTTGACCCTGTAGCGAACCAACACCTGTCTCATTTCAATGACCTCCTTGGTCACGCTGGTTTTGTAATCAGCTTCCGGACTCGGCTTCCAGGGCCGGCTGCACGCCGACCGGTGCCGCCTCGGCAGCCTGCCGGCGTCCGGGGAGGGCGAGCGCCACGATCGCGCCTGCCAGCGACAGGCCTGCGACGACCGCAATCGTCGGCGCGAACCCGTCGAGGAAGGCGCTCGGCGACGCATAGCTGCCGGCGCCTGCGAACACCGCCACCGCCACCGCGATCCCGAAGACGCCGCCCAGCTCGCGCATCATGCTATTGGCGCCCGCGGCCTTGCCCACGTCCTCCAGGGCGACCGAGCCGACGACCGAGTTCTGCGCCGACGGGATGGCCATCGAGACGCCAATGCCGGCGACCACCGAGGGAATCACGAACTCCGTGTAGGTCATCCCGGAGCCCGCGATCAGCGCGATCCATCCCATCCCGATCGCCTGAAGGGTGAGTCCGCCGACCATGAATGGCCGCTCGCCGAAGCGATCCACGAGGCTCCCGACGAGCGGTGCCACGGTGATGAACGTGACGGTCCACGGCATCAGGCGCAGGCCTGCGTCGAGGGGGCCGTAGTCCATCGCGGTCTGCAGCATCTGCGCGAAGAAGAACACGGCGCCGAAAAGCGAGGCGAGCGTGAAGAAGATCGCCGCGTTGCCCGCCGAGAACGCGCGTGAGCGGAACAGACGCACCGGCAGCATCGGCTCCCGGGCCAGCCGCTCGCGGGCGATGAACGCCGCGACCAGCAGGACGCCGGCTGACAAGGCGCCGAGGACCTCGAGGCTGTCCCAGCCCGCGGTGTTACCGCGCACCAGACCCCAGACGATCCCGAAGGCCGCCGCGCTCACCAGGCCCAGGCCGGAAAGGTCGAGACCGGTGTCGCCGCCGAAGCTCTCCTTGATCCGGCTGAGGACGAGCGGCACGGCGATCAAGCCGATGGGGACATTGAGCCAGAAGATCCACTCCCAGTCGATGCCCTCAGCGATCGCCCCGCCGACCAGCGGGCCGAGGGCGACTGCGATCCCGGTGACCGCGCTGAAGAGGCCGATCGCCGTCCCCCTGCGCTCTGGCGGGAAGGCGGCGCTGAGGAGCGCCAGGCCCAGCGTCAGGACCAAGGCCGCGCCAGCCCCCTGCACTGCCCGGGCGGCGATCAGCCAGCCGACGTTGGGCGCCAGCGCACTCGCCGCCGACGCCGCGGCGAACACGCCCAAGCCGATCGCGTAAAAGGCGCGGCGCCCGTATCGGTCGCCCAGCGCGGCAGCGGTGATCAGCAGGACGGCGAAGCTCAGGTTGTACGCATTGACCGTCCATTCGAGCTGCTCGACGGACGCGCCCAAGTCCAATCTGATCGTGCTCAGCGCCGTCGAAACCACGAGGGTGTCCAGCGCCGCCATCACCGAGCCGATTGCGGTCAGGGCGACCACCCAGGCTGTGGCCCCTCTGACCCTCTGAGTCGATTCCGAGTTCATGTCAACCTCCGCTGATAGTTCGGACCGGGCGAACCCGATTTCGCTGCGTTTGAGGTTGAGATACGGGCGGGTCCCGAAATCCATCGATCCGCGGCGCAGCCAGTCCAGCTGCGCGGGCGAGGAAGCGTCCGCAACCGGCTACTGGCAGCGGGCAGTATGGTCGAGGTCGAGGCTGCAGGCAGGGCGAGGGTGGGCTCATGAGGACCCGGCCCGCCGGCGGGCTTGAGTGGCGCGGGTGGGCGACCGTCCGCGCGGTACGGATCCTGCGCGCGAATGGGCGGCTGTGAGAACGACGATGGTGAAATAGGGACCGCAGTGGAGATCAAGAGGATCCATCCCTACGCCGACGGAGGCGATCTCGCGCCGTCGCGCGAGTTCTACGTCGAGGTCCTCGGGCTCGAGGTGGCGATGGAAGACCCCGTCCTCGGGCTGAGGTCGCCCGCGAACCCTACGGCGCAGGTCCTCATTCCCCCGCCCGGGGTGGAGGACCCGCAGCCGCGGTTTGGCATCGACGTCGGTGAGGCGGCGGCGGTCGACGCCGCGCACGCCGAGGCGGTGCGGCGCGGGTTGCGCGTCGTCTATCCGCTCACCGACGATGGACTTTGAGCTGGACGGGCCCTCGGACATCGCCGTCGCCATCGCGGAGGAGATCGGCAGGGAGGTCGACTACGGCCGCGTGGAGACGGACGGCGCCGCGCGCGCGGCGGCGGCGATCGCGGAATTGATCTGAGCGACCACCCGGCCCACCGTTCGACTGATTGATACGGAATGCGCCTGAGAGGAGTCGAACCTCCACGAGCCTACGGGCTTAAGGCCGACAGGCAATCGACAGCCGTCGCCGCTCGGAGGTGATGGACGACGTCCTGATCACCGGCGAGACGCACGGCCCGGCGTGTGGTGTCTCGTCTTCTCCGCAACGAAAGCGATCTTGCGGACCCGTCCTTCCCGCAGCCATTCGCTCCAGAGCCGGTGAGCGGCCAGCAGCTCGTCCAGTGCCCGGCGTCCGATCTGCGCGGCAATGTCCGCGGCGTCGGCGGCAAACGTCTCGGCCAATGAATCCGCCACGGCACCGTGAGACCGACTGCAGTCTTCCTGCCAGCGAACGGCCAGTCCGACCCGCTCCAAGCAAGTGAGCATCTCGGGCAGTGGGATAAGCCAGACCGTGTCGGCGTCAGGCATGCGCTCTCGCTCTGACTCAGTGAGGGGTAGACCCTCTTCCATGGTGAACGCGAAGCGTCCGCCGGTCGCGAGCGCTTCGGCTATCTCCTGAAGCAGGACTACTTTTTCGGGAAAGGCGAGCAGGGTCTCGAGCAGAAGCACCACGTCGAACGGGCCCGCTGGGATCGGGGGGACCTGCGAGACCTCGAAGCGACACGGAAGGTCGCCGGCCCTCTCACGTGCGATGTCAATGGCGCTGGAGCTCGAGTCCACCCCCAGATAGGTGCAGCCGAGCTCCCGGGTGATGAACCGCCCGGGCCCGGCAACTCCGCAGCACAGATCCAGCACGGAGACGCCGGGTGCGATGCGCGCTTGACCCGCCAATTCCCGAATCTCTCTGGCGCGCATGAAGCTCTCCTGCTCGACGAACTCGCCCGGGGGATAGGCCGCCATGCGCGCTCGCCAGAGCGCCCGGTTGAACGCAGCGCGTTCGTCCTGCCTCATGGCAGTTCCTTGCCATGCTCGACGAACTTCAGTCTCATGTCCAACCCATTGAACCCTGCGTGCCGGCCGGGCTGTATATCGGCATGATGAGGAGCAGGGCCGCGACACTCGCAGCCGCAGCCCTTTGCCGCCGCCACGCGATGCGGGTGGTTAAGGCCGCTCCCGTGACCGGGATCGTCGCCCAGGTGCTGCTTATCGCCGCACTCGCGGGGATCGTCGCCCGCAGCGGCGGTGGCCTCGGCGCCACGGGCTGGGTCGTCGGAATCACCTGTGGACTGATTACGAATGCCGCACTCGCACGCGGCCTCTCCAACTACCGCTCCGACCGGCTGCGACCGGCCGACTGGGTGACGCTCGCTCGCGCAACGCTCGCCGTCGGCGTCGCGGCGCTCACCGCGGCCTCGTTCGAGGAGCCCGTGCCGGCCACGCTGCTGGTCTCGCTCGCTGGCATCGCGCTGGCCCTGGACGCCGTCGACGGCTGGGTCGCGCGACGCACGACGACGGCGGGGTTGGGCGCGCGCTTCGACGCCGAGGTCGATGCGTTCCTGATTCTCGTCCTGAGCGTGTATGTGGCCCGCTCGGCTGGTGCGTGGGTGCTCGCGATCGGTGCCGCACGCTACGCGCTCCTCGTGGCCGGGCGGCCGCTGCCATGGCTGCGTCAGCCGCTCCCGCCCCGCTACTGGCGTAAGGTCGTCGCGGCAACCCAAGGGGTTGTGCTTACGATCGCGGCCGCACAGGTCCTGCCGCTGGCTGTGACCCAGTGGGCCCTCGTCGCCGCGCTCGTTCTCCTTGCCGAGTCGTTCGGCCGCGACGTGTGGTGGCTCTGGAGCCATCGCGACGCCACGCGCGCTCGAGCAGCGGCGGGTGCGGACGCGACGCTCGATCCGGCACCCGCCACTCGCGCCGGCGCGGAAGGCGGACGCGTGCGTACGGGCATTACCGCAGCGCTCACGACGATCGCCCTTCTGCTTGTCTGGGGCGCCCTCGTCGCTCCGGACCACCCGCTTCAGCTCACCCCGAGCGCGTTCGTGAGGCTCCCGCTGGAGGGTCTCGTCCTCGTCGTCGCCGCGATCGTCCTGCCCGCCACCGGGCGACGCGTGCTGGCCGCGGTCGTCGGACCGCTCCTCGCTCTGGTGATCATCGTGAAGATCCTCGACATCGGGTTCTTCGTGACCTTCGACCGGCCGTTCGATCCCTATCAGGACCTGAGCTATGCCGGGATCGGCAGCGAGACGCTGCGCAAATCGATCGGTGCGCCGTCGGCGAACCTGATCATCGCCGGGACGGTCGTGCTCACGGTCGCCGTATTCGCGCTCATGACCCTGGCGGTGTTGCGGCTGACCCGGGTGGCCGCCGGCCACCGGCGGTCGGCGCTGCGGGCCGTCGCTGCACTCGCCGTCGCCTGGGCGCTGTGTTGGGCGTTCGGCGCGCATCTCGTCTCCCAGACGCCCGTCGCCTCAACCAGCGCCGCCAGCGTGGTGGTCGACCAGGTGAACGCGCTGCGGGCCGATATCGCGGACCATGGGGTGTTCGCGAACGAGATCAGCGACGACCGCTACCGCGGCGCTCCTAACAGCCAGCTGCTGACCGGCCTGCGCGGCAAGGACGTCATGCTCGCGTTCGTCGAGAGCTACGGCAAGGTCGCGGTCCAGGGCTCCTCGTTCTCGCCGCGGATCGATTACATCCTTCGCAACGGGACCAAGCGGCTGCGTACCGCCGGCTTCTCGGCCCGGAGCGGTTGGCTCACCTCGCCGACATTCGGCGGCATCAGCTGGCTCGCTCACGCAACCCTGCACTCGGGCCTCTGGGTCGACAGCCAGCAGCGATACGACCAGCTCATGGATTCCAACCGGTTCACGCTCAGTGACGCGTTCAAGAGGGCCGGATGGCGAACCGTCGACGACGTGCCGTCGAATGATCGTGCCTGGCCGGAGGGCTCGTCGTTCTACCACTTCGACAAGGTCTACGACCAGCGCAGCCTCGGCTATCAGGGCCCTCCGTTCGCATACGCGTCGATGCCCGATCAGTACGCCCTCGCGGCCCTGCAACGTCGCGAGCTCGCCAGGTCGCAACGTCATCCCGTCTTTGCCGAGGTCGACCTGGTATCGAGCCACGCGCCGTGGAGCCGCATCCCGCGGCTGATCGACTGGCGCCAGGTCGGCAACGGCTCGGTCTTCAACGGGATCAAGGCGGGCCACCACACGCCGGCGGATGAGCTCTGGAGCGATCCCGCAGGCGCTCGTACCGCGTACGGCCAGTCGATTGGTTACACGCTGAGAACGCTCGTCTCGTTCGTGCAGCACTCCCGGGACCCTGATCTCGTGGTCGTCGTCCTGGGCGACCATCAGCCCTGGTCGATCGTCAGCGGACTGGGGCCGAGCCACGACGTGCCGATCTCGATCATCGCCCACGACCCGGCGGTCCTGAAGCGAGTAGCCGGGTGGGGCTGGAACGAGGGCTTGCGCCCCGATCCCGCAGCGCCGGTCTGGCCGATGAGCGCCTTCCGTGACCGCTTCCTCAGCGCGTTCGGGTCACACCCGAGGCCGGAGGGCTCGCCGTGACGGTGATCCCGGCGCCCGGATTCGCCGACCCTCCGCGACAGCGGCGGGCCGGCGTGAGGCGAGCCGTGTGGACGTGGGCCCGTGTGGCGGGATCCGCCGTGATCTTCGCAGTCCTGATCTGGCGCCTGGGCACGGGTCCCTTCATCGACGGCGTCCGGACGGTCGATGCGCGGGTGCTGGCGGCAGCGGCGGGACTGGGGGTGCTGACGACGACATGCTGTGCCTGGCGGTGGAAGCTGGTGGCGGGTGGCCTCGGCGTCCGCCTGCCCCTACCGGCCGCCGTGGCGGCGTATTACCGATCGCTCTTCCTCAACTTGACGCTGCCCGGCGGGATCGTGGGCGACGTGCACCGCGGGGTGAGCCACGGTCGCGACACCAACGATGTCGGCCGCGCGTTGCGGGCCGTCGCGTGGGAACGCCTGGCCGGGCAGGTCGTGCAGGTCGTCCTGACCGTGGTCGTCCTGCTCATGCTGCCGTCGCCCGTGCGCCCATACATGCCGCTGGTGGCGGTCGCGCTCGTGATCGCGGCGCTTGCGATCGCGCTCGCGGTTCGGGCGCGTCCCCGTAGCGACCGGTCCGCGTGGGGGCGGATCCGGAGCGCCGCGTTCGGGGATATCCGTCGCGCGCTCCTGGCGCGCAGGGCGTGGCTGGGCATCGCAGTCGCATCGGCGCTCGTCGTCTGCGGCCACGCCCTCACCTTCCTGATCGCCGCGCGGACGGCGGGCGCCACGGCGCCAGGGTTGCGGATGCTGCCGCTGGCGCTGATCGTCATGTTGGTCATGGTGGTGCCCAGCGTCGCTGGCTGGGGACCTCGTGAGGGGGGAGCGGCATGGCTGTTCGGCGCAGCCGGCCTGGGCGCCGACCAAGGGGTCGCCACCGCTGTCGTCTACGGCGTCATGGCGCTCGTCGCCAGCCTGCCGGGCGCCGGCGTCCTTGTGGTGACATGGTCCCGTCGTACGTTGAACCGGAGGCGGACGGAACGGCCGCTCGCGAAGCGAACCGCACATGCTTGACCGGCCCTACACCCTGTTGAGCTGCGCTCTGTCCATCGACGGCTATCTCGGCAGCGCAACGCCGCCGCGCCTCGAGCTGTCCAACGAGGCCGACCGGGATCGGGTCGACGCCGTGCGCGCGTCCTGCGACGCGATCCTCGTGGGGGCGAGCACCGTCCGGAACGACAACCCGCGACTGCTCGTGCGGTCGAAGGCCCGCCGCGAGAAGCGGACCGCTCGCGGGCTCCCGGCGTCGCCGGCGAAGGTCACGGTGACCGAGCGGGTGGACTTGGATGCGCGCGCCGACTTTTTCACCACCGGCGACACGGACAAGCTCGTCTACGTCGCGACCGGGCGAGTGGTCGACGCC
>Ga0126312_10000637_pt1 | contig 21484 bp, 23 predicted proteins | sample Plot104A_FD_92537 | JGI IMG/M metagenome (GOLD analysis project Ga0126312, IMG submission 92537) | Serpentine soil microbial communities from UC McLaughlin Reserve, CA, USA - Plot104A | ecosystem: Environmental > Terrestrial > Soil > Grasslands | place: USA: UC McLaughlin Reserve, Lake County...
CCCGGTTGGTGAGGAGGTCGTCGAGGTCCTTCTGTCCGAGGACGCTCCTTAGGGTTGTCTGGGAGATCTGGCTGGTCGCCAGGATGTAGTTCTCGACCTCGATGACCGACCTGTTCGGGTCCATCACCCGGAAGTAGACGACGGCGTTGACCCTCGCGGGCACGTTGTCGCGCGTGATCACGTCCTGCGGGGGGACGTCCATTGTGACGGTCCTCAGGTCCACCTTGACCATCCTGTCGCGGATAGGGACGAGGAAGAAGAGCCCGGGCCCACGAGCAGGCCCCCGCACCCTCCCTAAGGAGAAGATCACACCCCGCTCGTACTCGTTGACGATGCGCACCGCGCTCGCCAAGATGAAGATAATAAACAACACCGCCACGAACGCGACGACCAATAAGCCGAAACCGGCTACCTGCAGTAACCCTAAGCTCACCCCTGGGCTCCTTGTGTAGGATTTTACTATGGTTATGGTGTTCCGATGGGACGCTCAGTATCACCACAACACAACTGGATTGTACCACCGGCGCGGTACCCTATGAGCACCAAAAGGGGAGGCCCCGAGTGGGACCTCCCCTAGAACGTTACGACAGGACTTGCTGGAGCTTAGCTCAGCCTTACAGCCTTACCGCGTACGAGGCAGGTTCCATATCCCCTTGGGAAACTTCGATAACCTGCATATGATAATTCGAGGCGTGGATCATCATGCCGGGGCCCGTGACCATGGCGACGTGATACCCGGGCCAGACGAGGACATCGCCCGGTCCGGCCTCAGCGGGGCTAATCCGGGTTCCCGAGGAGCCTATCCCATCCACGGAGTGCGGCAGGTCCCTGATGCCCCGGTAGGACCACTTGACGAGGCCTGAGCAGTCAAAACCGCTGGGGTCCTCCCCGCCCAACACGTAGGGCGCGCCCAGCACGCTCCGTGCCTCGGCGATCGGCGCGCCCCCGGCGCCCGACGCAGCCTTGGGCGCAGCATTAGGCTGGTCTTTACCTTTCGGCTGGTCTTTGGCTTTCGGATCAGAACCCGGATCAGAAGCAGCCTTGGGCTGGTCTTTATCTTGCGGAAGCAAAACCGGAGCAGCTTCACCCTTGGGCTGGTCTTTGGCTTTCGGATCAGAATCCGGATCAGAGGCAGCCTTGGGCTGGTCTTGACCTTTCGGAAGCAAATCCGGAGCAGGTTCAAGGGTGGATGAGGCGGAGCGCGTCAAATCCTGGGCCTGCTTCTGCAAATCGGCCAGGGCATTCTCCGCGTTCTTTTTAGCCAGCTCGGCCTCTGCGGCCCGGTTGGCCTCCTCTCTTGCCTTACTCTCGGCCGCTGCCACCGCATCCTGGGCTTTCTTCCGCTCCGCATCATTCTGGGCATCATTCAGTGACTTCCTGGCCTGCTCGACAAATGCGGCCTGCTCCGCGGCGTTTTCCTCGGCCTGCCGCTGGGCTTCCTTCTGCTCTGCGGCGAGCCTTGCCTGCTCGGCCGCTGCCGCCTCAGCCTCGGGGTCCGGGGTCGGGGTTGTCTGAGCGACAGGCGCCGCCTCTACAGTGGCCTGCTCGAGGTTCCTTTGGGCCTCTTCGGCGGCTTCTGCGGCCGCGGCCTCCTGCGCGGCCCGGATCTCCTCGCGGTTCCTTTGGGCCTCTTCGGCGGCTTCTGCGGCTGCGGCCTCCTGCGCGGCCTGGATCTCCTCGCGGAGCTCCTCGTTGAGCGAGTTGAGGTACGCCTCGGCATCACCCTGAAGAGCATTAGCCGACTCCCACCGGGCTTGCATATCGGCGAGGGTCTGCTCTTGATTCTCGACCTGCAGCGCACGCTCATTCTTCTGCGCCTCTATCTCGTCCCTGGCAGCGCGGAGCTCTTCGACCTCGTCCTGCTGGTTGCCGATGAGCTGTGCCCAGAGATCCAACCGAGTCGCGAAATCGTTGAAGTCCTTAGCTCCGAACAGAACGTCCAAGAAGGCGACGTTGCCGCTCTTGTACATCTGCGCCGTTTGGCCGGAGAGATCCTCCTGGGCCGTGGCGAGACGTCCCTCAGCCTCCTCCAGATCCCTCGTCGTATTAGCTATCTCACCGTTTAGTACCTCTGCCCGGAAGGCGGCGCTATTGTACTCCTCGGCCGCCACCTCCGCCTGCGTCCGCAGGTCTGTGAGCTCCGCCTGGGCCTCCCCGATCTCGTCCTCCGTAGTGCCCGTCGCGTCCGGCTCCTGAGCGCCCGCCGAAAGCCCGAATGAAAAAACAGCACAAATAATAAGACCGAGAAGTATTACAAGGTTGACCCTTCGAGGCATGGTGTCCGGGCTCCTTCCCGCCGTTTATATGAACTTTTGACAGGGGATTGTCCGAATCCCCCCTCCTAGATCCGGCACTCTAGAGAAGCCGTTGAACTCTTGCAACACCCTCTTCGTTTAGAAACAAACCTCCTGTAGCAAGAATACAGCTTAAATAAAGGGAATTCCTGTTTCCCGGACGAAATGCTTTTTTAATAATACTTAATACTCGCAAGCATTGCGCAAGTCGGCAAAGGTGTTCTTCGGGAGCTATTCTGTTTGATCAGGGATCTATTTCTCGTTTATCGCCTGATGAGTACCTCTAATTTCTTACGGGCGGGGGTGTTAAGGGCCTGGCTCCAGGGCCTCTCCTGGGTCGAGGGCGCGGAGGGCGAGGAAGGCATTCCAGAAGTGGCGCTTGGCTCTGTCGTCGCTCAGGGCCGGGGTGAGGGCGGGGAGCTTGAGCCCGAAGGTGCCTTTAGTCCAGGCGAACCACGAGCCTTCGGTGGCTTCTGAGAACCCTGCCTCGGCGAGGGGGTAGTCGAGAGAGTCTATGGCGCGGGCGGCAGCGGGTCCTACCGCTACGAGGATGGTGGGCTCGAGGGAGAGTACCTCTTCGAGTAAGTTCGGGCGGGCCCAGGTGACGTAGGCCCTCTCTAGCCCCACGGCGGCGAGGCTGCGGCGTAGGGCCTCCACTATTCGGGAGTTCGCCGCCCCTTCCGGGGCGCTCTCCGCGACGAGTACGACGCCGGATAGAGGATCGCCGAAGGGTTCTAGCCCGGCGCGTTCCTTAGGGCGGGCCAGACGGGCTGTCTCGTAGGAGGTCTTCGCCTCGTAGTCGCTCGTGACGGGAGGTAGGGAGGAGCTCTCGGGCACGGGTCTTTAGGGGGTTCTCGTCAGGCGGCGTACGTGGAGGATGCGCTGGGCGGTGGTTATGAGGGCGCCGGCGGCGACGAGACCGACGCCGAGGGTCAAGAAGCCCGCCAAGGAGAAGAGCGAGAGGATCACGACGCGACCCGCGCGTTCCAGGAGGCCGACCTCGCACTCAAGACCCAAACCTTCGGCCCGGGCGCGGGAGTAGGAGGTCATGAGCGAGAAGGTCATCGCGGCGCCGGCGAGCAAGGCTTCGTAGGGTCTAGAAGAGGCCGCGTAGAAAAAGATCACGCCGACGAAGATCGCCGACTCGGAGAGCCTGTCGAGAGTCGAGTCCAGGAAGGCGCCGAAGTCGCTCATCTTATTGGACTCGCGGGCGACCGCGCCGTCCAGGGCATCGAAGAGGCCCGCGAAGAGCATCACGGCGCCGCCAGTTTTGGTGTAGCCGAGCGCGAACAGGGTAGCGGCGACGACCGAGAGTACCCACCCCGTGGCGGTCAAAGAGTCCGGGCGGACCCGCATCGCCGAGAGGAAGCGGACCAGAGGGCGTATCAGCTGCCGGAAGGTCTCCTTGTAGGAGAACGGTCGGCGCGGCTCCCGGTGCGGTAACCCCACGGCTGCCTACCGCTTTCTCTCCGCGGAGCCCCGCAGGCTCGCTGGCTCTTCGCCGGTGGCCACGGCTTCCGGTTGTCCCTCTTCGAAGACGATCTCCGTGACGGGGGCTTTGCGCCAGCGCTCGAAGAGGAGTGTTTCGCGCAAGTATCGGGAGGCGGCCGCGATTATAGCGACGATGGGGACGGCGAAGGCGGCGCCGACGACGCCGTAAAGAGCCGTCGCGGCTAGGGTGGCGAAGAGCACCCACAAAGGGTGCACGCCGACGGAGCCGCCCATGATCCTCGGCTGCAGGACGTTGCCTTCCAGTTGCTGGGCGACGAGAAAGAGCGCGGCGACCAAGAGGGCTAGTGTGACGCCGCCGTCAAAGAGCGCTATCACGACCGCTGGGATCGCTCCGAGAAAGGGGCCGAGCACGGGGATGATCTCCGTGAAGCCGACCCAGAGGCCGAGCAGGACGGCGTAACTGCCGAAGGTGAAGAAGGCTATGGCCCAGCCTATGACACCCATGATCGCGCAAAGTAGAAGCTGTGCCTTGACGTACTTGATGAGGGCCTCTTCGACGGCGTGGAAGAGCTCGACGGTCTGGTTCCGGATCGTCGCCGGCACCGCGCGGCGCGCGGCGCGCGCGATCCTCTCCCTGTCGAGCAGAAGGTAGATGGAGATGATGAGCATGAGCACGAGGTTGAGTATAGCGCCGAAGACGCCGAAGACGCCACCTATGAAACCCATAGCACCGCTAAAGACCTGCCCGGCTGAGGGCGCGTTGCTCTGCACGAACTGCTCGAGCTCGGCCTGGTCGGTGGTGGCGATCTGCTCCCCTACGTAGGGGAGCTCCTGCGCCCGGTTCAAGAGCCTCGTGGCCCCTTCCGCCAGGATCTCCGGGTTCTGTACGAGGTCATGCACTGGCCTGCGGCAGGGATGATGAGGACCAGCAGCGCGGTCGAAACCGCCGCGACGAGCGCTACGAACACCCCGATCACCGCGACAACCCTGGGGATGCGCCACCCTTCGAGCAGCCGGACCAGCAGGTTCAGCACGTAGGCCAGGATCGCCGCCAGCAAAAACGTGAGAATGACGCCGCCCAGCTGCCGGACGAACGCGAACAGGAGCAGAGCGACGAGGGCGATGAGTACGTATTGCAGGTAGGTCGAGACGACCAGCTTCTTGGCGGACACTCTCTCTCCGACGCTGACTTCAGTGGCGGTGCTTTTGTCTATATGCCCAAATAAAAATATACCAGTCCCTCGGGTCGCGGTTGGACATGTTTCACTTCTGTTGCGTCCGTTTACTTCTGTTGTCTGCGTTTTACTTCTGTTGCCCCTTATGTATAATGCCACCCCAGTATGCGAGGGGGTAGCGCACAACGGGCCCAACATGTTGAGGCCGGGCACCACAGCAGGACTAACGCGATGCCGAACCGTCGGAGGCCGGCGCCCCGACGCGACGACGCTGCTGTTAAGTGGCCTGCAAGGTATCGGGATGCTCGTAGTCCGAAGGGAGCCAGCGTGTACCGGCGGCGGCGGACGCTCGCCGTCTCCGTGGTTCTGCTGGGCATTCTGGCGCTCGTCCTCGCGGCGTTCGTCCAGACCTCGGGGGCGAGAGACCAGGCGCTCCCCATAGACCCGAACAACGCGGGCCCGGACGCGGTGCTGGCCGGGGTCGCCGGCGTTAGCATCTTCAGCCCGATCCGGCCCGAGGACGTTACGGGGCTCGGATACCATCCGGAGGGCGAGAGCCTTATCGAGATGTCGCCGCGGGGGAAGAACCTCTCGAGGAACCCCGTGTTCGGGCTTCTCGCGAACGGCTCCACGCCCGAGAAGATCCAGTACTACGTCATGAGCCCGGCCAGCAGGCAGGGCCCGCGCACGGGCGCTTTAGACGTTGGAGCCGAGGCGGGAACGGAGGTCTACTCGCCGGTGACCGGGACCGTGACGGCGATACGTCCGGACCCTGTGCTGCAAGAAGGCGCCAACGTCGTGGAGATAAAGCCCGCCGACAACCCGGAGATCAGGGTCTACGTCTCTTTGGTGCAGGAGATAGGTAGCGGTGTAGGCCCCAAGTCTACCGTCACGGCCGGGATAACCGAACTCGGAAGCGTGGCCGACTTGAGCAAGGTCCTGAAACCACAGCTTGCCTCTTATACCTCTGACACCGGCAATCACGTCACGGTCTCGGCCCTGGAGGTCGATTGACGGAACCTCCGCCCGCCGCGCCTACCAGCGTATAATATAAGGGTGCGATGTTCCTCTCCTTGTTCGAACAGAATCCGGTCGCCGCAGTGGCGTTCGTCGGGGGTATTCTGGCGGGTATCGTGGTGCACGAGGCGTCGCATGCCTCGTCGGCCTACTCGTTAGGCGACGACACGGCCTACCGCGATGGTCGGGTGACGCTGAACCCGGCGGCGCACCTGGAGCTGTTGAGCGTCCTGATGATCTTCCTGGTAGGCGTGGGCTGGGGGAGGACCCCGGTTACGCCCTCCAAACTTAGAGGCGGCGTGTGGGGACCGGTGGCCGTCGCCGCCGCCGGCCCGGTCTCGAACCTCCTCATCGTCGCCCTCTGTGCGGTGCTCCTCAAGCTGCCGCCGTTCGAGGGCGGGTACTGGTCCATCGTGGTCTGGTTCTTGGCTTTGGCGAACGGACTGCTCTTTATCCTTAACCTCATACCGATCCCGCCGCTCGACGGTGCGTCGATTCTCTACCCGTTCCTGCCGCGCTCTCTGGACGGTTTCGTGAGCTTCATGTACCAGTATGGGCCTATGATCCTGCTCGGCCTCTTGCTCATCTCTATCTTCCTGCCGGGGATCTCGCCCTTGGGCTTCGTGCTCACCCTGACCGGACCGCTCTTCGACCTGTTCGGGATACCGTCGATACCCCCTCGGTAGATTACCGAGACAAGCAAAAGGGGCAGCTTCCAGTCCGCGGGGAGGGGGGAGAATCCGCGAACCGTACACTACCCCAGGGACTATTCTACAGACGAAGGTTTGGTAGCGGTAGAGTAAACCTTAACAAAAACTAAGAAAATATTGGAATTTGTTCATCCGTCGGAGCCGTCCGCGAGGGGCAAGAAGACAGAGAAGGTGCTGCCGAAGTCGGGTTGGCTCTCGACGAGGATCTCACCGCCGAGGTGGTCGGAGATCTCGCCCGCGAGGGCGAGCCCCAAGCCCGTGCCGTCGGCTCGGGAGGAGCCTTGGGCGCGGTAGAAGCGGTCGAAGATGTGCGGGAGCTCCGCTTCGGGGATGCCGCACCCACGGTCGGCGACGCTGGCGACGGCGCGGCCGTCCTCGCGGTGGAGGTTCAGATCCACGGGCCCGTCGCCTTCGGGACCGCCCGAGTACTTGAGCGCGTTGTCCAGGAGTATTGCTAGCATGCGGTGAAGCTGCGTGGGGTCGGTTCTCACCGGCGGAACGTCTTTTTCGGCGTGGATCTGGATCTCGCGCCCCGTGTAGGCGAAGTCCCGCCTGAGCTCGTGCAAGAGCTCCTCCAGGTCCACCTCTTCGAGCCTGAAGGTTACCGCGTTCGCGTCTAGGCGTGAGAGGTCGAGGAGAGTGCGGGTAAGGCCCTGCAAGCGTTCGGTCTGGGCCTGCATGTCCTTGAGAAAGGCCTTACGGACCTCCTCGTCGCTCTCGTCCTCGAGTATCTCCAGGTAGCCGGAGAGGGCGAAGAGGGGTGTTTTGAGTTCGTGGGAGGCGTTGGCGATGAACTCGGCCTTGGCGTGTTCGATCTGGCGCTGTTCGGTGACGTCGCGCAGAATAGCCAGAGCTCCGTCCTCCAAAGGGGCGGCCCGTATCTCTATGATCCTGTCACCTGCTTGGGCCTCCGGCTCGGTCACCGGACCGGAGAAGCGGCTCTTGGCGAGGACCTCCTGCAAACGGCCGTGGAAGGCGGGGTCGGAGCCTTCCAAAAGCTCGCGTGCCCGAGGGTTGAGGAAGGTGGGGTTCAGGTCCCTGTCCACGCCGACAACCGCGTCGGTCATGCCATCGAGGATGGCTTGGCCGCGCGCTTTCTCCTGCTCGACCTGCCGGAAGGCGCCTTTGAGCGAAGAGGCCATCGCGTTGAACGTCTCGCCGAGCTGGCCCATCTCGTCCTCGATGCGGGTGGTGATACGCTCGTCGAAGTTGCCGGCGGCCAGGCGGCGGGCGGCCATATCGAGCCTGTTGAGGCGACGCGAGATCAAGTTCGCCGCCACGTACCCCCAGAAGCCCACGATCAAGAGCGCCAGAGCCCCGGCAAGGAACACCCTCTGCCTGATGCCCTCCATAGCTTCAGACGCACTCTGGAGTTCGTTCGCGGTGTAGTACCGGGTAAAGACGAGCACCGTTCCGGACTCGCCGGGGACTTCTATGGGGGAGGCGTAGGTCGCGAGCGTCTGTCCCTCGCGGTCACCACTTTCGACCAGCACTAGCTCCGTGTAGGGCTCCCGCTGCTCGGCCGCCGTCTGCACCGCTTGAGCGTCGTATTCGCCGGGATCGCCCCGCAGAACCTCGCCGCTATCAACGTGTACTATGCCCCACTGCACGCCGCGCAGGGTTGCGTAGGCAGTTATGTACTGCTCAGTGATCCGGGGACTGCGCTGGAGCTGCTCCTGGAGCGGGTCGAACGTCTGTCCGAAACTCGCCTTCGCCGATTGTTCCAGGGTTTCCCCGAGGACCGGGGAGACTATAGAGTACGCCATTGCCCCGGCGAACGCGGTCACCAACAAGAACAGCACCGTAAGCCACACCCGGATGCTGACGCGGGACCGGAGATCGACGCCACGCCAACCGGACAAGAGCCGCCGGGTCGATAACCACGACGGGAGGACGCGCCCGCCCTTCGGGAGGGCTTTTTTAGGGCGCCGGCCCTTGCGCCTAGGGAGTAATAGCCTCTCTTTAACGGAAGACATACCCGACGCCCCGGGCGGTGTGGATAAACTCGGGGTTCCGGGGGTCGCGCTCTATCTTCTCGCGCAGGTGACGGATGTGCACGTCGACCGTGCGCTCGTCGCGGAACTCGTCGCCCCACACCCTCGTGAGGAGCGTGCTCCGCGAGAACACCCGGCCGGGGTTGGAGGCGAGCGTCACCAGAAGCTCGAACTCCGTGTAGGTCAGGTCGACGTCTTCGCCGCCCACGGCGACCCTGCGGCTGGGCAGGTGGATCTTCAGCCCGTCGTAGGAGAGCTCGTCCTGACGCTGCTCCGTGATCGCCGACGCCCGGCGCATGATCGCGCGCACCCTGGCCACGAGCTCCCGGACAGCGAACGGCTTGGTGACGTAGTCGTCGGCCCCGAGCTCCAGGCCCACGACCCGGTCGATCTCGTCGTCCTTCGCCGTGAGCATGATAACCGGCACGTCGCTCCCCCACCTTACCCGCCGGATGACCTCCGTGCCGTCTATCTTCGGCAGCATGATGTCCAGGATGATCAGGTGCGGCTCGTAAGTCTCGATCGCCTCGAGCGCCGCCTCACCATCGCCCACGGTGTACACCTGGAAACCTTCCCGCTCCAGAGCGTGCGTGAGCATCTTCTGGATTGACGGCTCGTCGTCCACCAAGAGTATCCTGCGCGTTGTTCCCTGTACGCCCTGCGCCATAACTAACCGCCCTTTATGGCTGCCCCGGAAGTTCTAAACACTTTGCCGCTTATTTTATCATGTCCTCATGCTCCAGATCCCCCTCGGCCAACCTCCGCGCGGCGTCCACGAGGTCCGCGGGAGAGGACAGGCGAACCGCCTCGACGTGCGCCCGGTGCCTCTTGAGGTACGCGGCGACGACCCGGGCCTCATACGCGCCCTCCCCGTGGGGAGAGACGGCTGTGTCGTGGCCGGTCAGGACTTCTTCGGCGAACAGGGCGAGACCGGCGGCATCCAAAGGTTCGAAGCCCTTGTGGGCGACGAGACTGCCCCCGGACAAGGCGAAGACCTCGACGAGGCCGGGCTCGATCGAGGGGGTGACGAGCGCCGAGACGCCCTCGAAGTTCATAACGGCACGCGCCAGGCGGACGCGCTCGATGCCGGCGATGAGCTCCCTGAGGCGGGCGGCCGCCTCGAACTCGAGTTCGTCCGCGAGCCTGTCTCGCACCCTTATCAGGGCCTCGAGGTGTTCCTCGCCGCCCTCGCCACGCAGCAGGTCCACGAGACCACCGATCACCTCCGCCCGGTACTCCTCCTTGCTCATGCCCTGGCACGGGGCGCAGCGACCCATCTGACCATAGAAGCAGACGCCATCTTCGGAATCCCCGGGGCAGCGCCTCAAGGGGAAGATCCTGCCTAAAGCCTCGATGCAAGTATCCAGGACGCTCGCGCTCCGGAAAGGGCCAAGGTAGGTTATCCCGCTCTGCGCTTCTTTGCCCGGCACCCTCTCCGGGACGGGGTAGGGCTCGTTCGTGTCGAGCTTGATGAACCAGCTCGCCTTCTCGTCTCGTCCGGCAGAGTTGTAACGCGGGAGGAGGCGCTTTATCTCGCGGGCCTCGAGAATGAGAGCGTGTAGCTCCGAGGAGCTCTCTTTGTAGCGCACCTCGGCGGCCTCCCTCACCAGGTGCTCGATCTTGCGCCGCCCGTCCCCGCCGTTAAAATAGGTCCTGACGCGGCTCTTGAGGTCCTTGGCCTTGCCGACGTACAGCACGTCGCCGTGCTTATCCACGAAGTAGTAGACGCCCGGTGTCCGGGGCAAGCCGTCGGCGAGGTGACTTTTTTGCGGCTTGATCCGCCCGTTCGACGTGAGCGTGGCCGCCTCCCCGACGCTTCGCACCCCAGCCGAGCCCAGAAGGCTTACGAGCTTTAAGAAAACCTCGGTCGTAGCGGCGGCGTCCGCCAAAGCGCGGTGGTTAGGGGCCGCGCGTACCCCGAAGTGCGAGACGAGCGACGCGAGCCGGTAGCGCCTCAGGCCCGGCACGAGCGTTCGGGCGAGCTTCAGGGTGTCGAGCACGGGGTTCGGGAGCGGAACGCCGCGGCGAGCGGCCGCTACGAAGGCGCAATCGAAGCGCACGTTGTGCCCGACGAGTACGCTCCCCTCGACAAACTCCTCGAAGAGCGGCAAGACCTCTACCATGCTCCTTGCGTCCGCGACCATGCGGTCGGTGATCCCGGTTAGCCTAACGACGAACGGCTCTATCCTACGCCCCGGGTTGACGAGCGTCGTGAATTCGTCTACGACCCGACCGCGCACGACTTTTAGCGCCCCGATCTCGGTGATGGCCCCCTCTTTCGCCGACGAGCCCGTAGTCTCGACGTCGAATACGACGTACGACGCGTCGTTGAGAGCCAGAGAGGCCGCATCAACGGTGCGCAAAGAGTTCCCCTCCCAGAGAAAGCGCGGGTCATCCGCTACCAACCTCTCGACGCGAGCGCGGGCATCACCGTTGAGCCGTGGTAAGGAGAGGAACTCTCGAACGACCTCCTCGGAGGTTACGGGCTCGCGGCCCTTCACAAAGCCGTAGAGGCTAGGGGACACGTACCTCCGTCCGAGCCGGGGTGTAGAGTCTCGCCGCCTCGGCGATGGTTCTTGCCTGGGTCTCGGTGACGCAGGGAATGCCAACGAGGTTCTCGTAGGTGTACTCGGAGTCGAGGAGGCCGCTCGCCAAAACCCGGGCTCGCGTCTTCATGCCGATGCCCGGAAGCTTGTGGACGTGGAAGAGCTTGCCGCGCTGTATCCGTAAGGCCTCCATCCCTGCGAGCCTCTCGCCCTCGACGAGCACACGTCTCAAAGTATCGGCGAAGAGCGCGACCTGCTCCGGGTAGTAGATGCTCCGGCTCATGAGGGAAGGCGTCATCGGCAAAGGGTGCATAAGGTTCGCGTTGCGGACCGTGGTGTGTCCCGGCGGCTCGTTCGTGCTGAGAGGGTCAGGGTCGCCCAGGGCTTGAGCCCGGGCGGCGTGCTCGAAGACTTGCTCCTCGAGGTCGTCTGAAAGGTACAGCTCCATGAAGACAGCCGCCCCCCGGAAGCGGTCGTTGCGGTTGGCGGCGTACAGGAAGCGGCGATCGCTCCGCTCGTTCCTGTAGAACTCGACCACCGCGTACGCCCGCTTCTCCCCGAGTCCGGGCAGGCGCGCCAAAGCCTTCGCGTCTTCCGCCTCTATCATCTCCTCGAGCTCGTCGGGACAGACGGCTTCGGCGGCCTTGGCGGCGGCCCGCCGGTCCACGCCGCGCACCAGCTCCAGGATGCCCTCGACGCTCTCGGGGTCCACGCCGCGCCTCAGGTGGTTGATCTTGCGCACCGCCGTGAACGCGTTGTGCTCCTCCCAGCGCCACACCAACTCCCGCACCCGCTCGACCGCCGCCGCGTCCTCGGGGACAAACTCGACGGTTACCGCGTCCCCGACGTAACGGCCGTTAGCCCCCGGCAAGTGCTCAGCGTGGGCCTGGACCTGGACCTTCACCGAAGGCGAATAGAACGAAAAGTGCACCGGAACCCGTGGCGCAACCTCTTTCATTAGACGGCGCCGGAAGATGTTGTCTTCGAGATCTGACTCAAACATGAGCACTAAATTTTAGCATTTCGGCTCGTCGGCGCCTCAGCTTATCGGCATCTCAGCTCCCTTGCTGACCGGTCTGATAATCACTTCTTCTCGCAGCACTATGGCCTCGATCGGCTCGCCTGCCCGCACCCCTTCCGATTCGGGACCGATGAGCGCGAGGGCGTCCGCTTTGGTGAGGGAGCTGACGAGCCCCGAGCCCTGGGCGCCGACGGACTCAGCCTTCCAGCCCTTCTCCGTCCACTCCAAGTTCACCCGCATCGCGTGCATCCTGCCGAAGCGGTTCTCGACGTCCTCGTCGAAGTACACCTCCGTACGCGGGCGGTGCTTGTCCTCGCGGCCCATCATCCGCATGATAACGGGCCGGACGAAGAGCTCGAAGCAAACCATCGCGGAGACGGGATTGCCGGGTAAGGCGAAGAGGAGGGCATCCTCGCGCGTGCCGAAGAAGACCGGCTTGCCCGGCTTGAGCTTCACCCCCCAGAAGACCTGCATCACCCCGAGCTCCAGGAGCGTGCTCTTGACTAGGTCCTTCTCCCCCACCGAGACACCGCCGCTCGTGACGACGACGTCCGCGCTCATCAAGGCCTCCTCCATCGCGGCGTGCAAGGCATCGGCGTCGTCGGTGGCGGCGGCGATGCGGCGGACATCTGCGCCGGATTCGCGAGCTTGGGCGAGCAAGGCGAAGGAGTTGGAGTCGTAGATCTCGCCGGGCGAAAGCTCGCGCGCCCCCGGCTCAACGAGCTCGCTACCCGTCGAAAAGATAGCAACCCTCGGCTTTCTGTAGATCGGCAACTCTGCGTAGCCCTGAGTCGCGGCGAGGGCGATCTCGGGCGGCCCTATCTCGGTGCCCGCGCGCAGGATCACCTCCCCCTTCTGCACATCCTCCCCGGCACTGCGTACGTTCTGTCCCGGAGAAGCGGCCTTCTTTAGCTCGAACTCTGCTCCCCAGCCGGAGGTGTTCTCTACCATGACGGTGGCGTCGGCACCTTCGGGGATAACGCCACCGGTGAAGATCTTGATCGCCTCCCCCTCCCCCACCACTTTTTGTGCCGGACGCCCCGCCGGAGCCTCGTCCACTACCGGGAAGATTCGCCCGACCTCTGTGTCCACGCTCCTTACGGCATACCCATCCACCGCCGAGCTGTCGAAAGGCGGACTATCGAATTCCGCTCGTACATCCTCGGCCAGGGCGAGCCCCTGGGCTTCCTCAAGCGGCGTCCACACGACCGGCAGGCGGGGCGTGTTCTTTAGTGCCAGCCTCTCGGCCTCGGGGTAATCTATGAGCTTTTCGAAGAGTTGCATTCCCTCATACCCCCATCTTCTGTGTAAGTAACAGGCCCTTCTACGCTACCATACCTCCCGCGCAGCGGGTGGCAGGTCCAGATATACTCGTGCCACGGTCCGGCATTCGTTTAGCGTCCGATACAGGGCGGTGGCACTTCGGGCAATGACTCACGCCGCGCAGAGGTGCGGACCGGGGCTGCTGGCCGACGCGAGGACGCAGGACAAAGAGCTTAAGGAGGCGTGTAGCTCTTCGGCCAGCGGCGAGAGCTCTTTGGGGCTAGGACGTAAAGTGCCCCCAGGTACGAGTAGCCGCCGAAAGGTTCGCCGCCGCCGGGGAGATCTAAGCCGTCCACGGCCTGCGGGACCTTCTCCCTCAAGATGCGCGTCCTGCTGTAGAGACGGTCGAAGGCGAAACGCTCCCCGTAAGCCACGCGCACCGCGGAGTAGGCGTCCCAGACAACGAGCGTCTCGTCCTCCACCAGGTAGAAGACGCACTCTTGCCGGTAGTAGGAACCGGAGAAGGGGATAAGGTGGGCGGCAGGTACACTAGAAAAGCTCCCGCTTCGAGGTGGACGGCGGCGCGTTACACGGCTTCTTCTCCCCTGTATGCCTTGTTCGCTGCCTAGGTGAGGAAGACCTCCCTTCGCGGCGATCCTCGACCAATGCAGCCTCCTCTCTGTCCTCGGTCCGTGACCCGCCAATTGCACCCACAAAGAAGAGACTTTTCTTGGCCACATCCGCTTCACACTTACGCCCCTGTGGCGGGAGCACAGCCCGCCGGGGTAGAGTTCGTATCGGGACGACGGCTTCCGCAGCAAGGAGGGTTTTGGATGGACGGGAAGGTGGTGGCTATCTTGGGCGTGGGACCAGGGCTTGGGGCAGCTATTGCTCGGCGCTTCTCCCGCGAAGGCTTCGCGGTGAGCCTGATGGCGCGGCGGAAAGAGAGCCTGTCAGGGGTGCGTGAGGAGGTCGAGGGCACGGGCGGAACGGCGCTCGCGGTGGAGGCCGACGCGACGGACACCGCTTCCGTGGCCGCTGCCTTCGATTGGGTGAGGAACAAGTTCGGCGACCCGGGGGTCTTCGTCTACAACGCCGGCGCCTTCCAGATGGGGGGTATCATGGAGCTAACGCCGGAGCTGTTCGACGACTGTTTCAAGGCCAACTGCTCTGGCGCTTTTTACGGCGCCCAACAGGTTGTGCCGGCGATGGTGGAAGAGGGGCGCGGCACGATCATACTCACGGGCGCGACGGCGTCTTTGCGGGGCTCGGCCAACTTTGCGAGGTTGGTTCAAAGTTACCAATACTTAGGTGATCTCTGAACGCTCCGCTTATCTCAATACTCTCATCTGCCCCTACGACTACCTTTAACCGGAGCATTTTGTAGATTCTGTAGCGCTCCTCCGGCGGAAGGTTGTCCAATACCTCTGGCACCGAGTTCTTGAAGGATTTAATCAGTTCTGCCTTGTCCTTCTTCAATATCCGTATGCGTTTCTGACGCTCCTTGAGTTCTATCAGCTTCCTCTCCGCCGTCTTGCGGGCTTCGTCTAGCTGCCTCAGCTTTTCACCTAGTTCCTCGTACGTCATAAGCCCTTTAGCAGCAAGGTCTTGGTAGCCGCTGCGCATCTGGTCAGCTTCAATGATCTTTTCCATCCACACTTGCACCTCGCGCTCTGGATTACCACGAAGGGCAGTTTGCTGCTCCTGTGCAATTAGTCGGTCGAGGCCAGCACTTACCCTCTCCGGGTTCTTCAGTAGTTCGGAGACGAACTCCCATACGGGAGGTTCTATTTTGTCAGCCCTAATATTCTTACTTTGCAGACAGGCACCTCTGCCGCGGTTCCGAGCCTTTGGGCACCCACCGGTAGTAGCAATACCGCACCTTTACTCGCGCTTTCTGCGAAGATGGCGTGATATGTGCCGTCATCTTGCGACCACAGCCAGAGCAGTACAAGACGCCGCCGGAGAGCTCCCAGAACCGCTCGCCGGATGCAGACGTAGGTCGATTCTCCCGGATGGCCTCCCTCGCAGATTCCACTACTTCCCGTGGTATACCTGAATCGGGTACCGGCACGGCGATCCACTCGTCTTTGGGCTTGACGGTAAGCTTGCTCTGCTTACGGTAAAATCTGCCGTTCGGTCCTGTTTCCGCTACCTGAGTTTTATTTATGCGCCGTCGGTTGAACCACCAGATACCATAGCGCTTCTCAGGATCGAGCCGGGCTGCAAGCTCTGGGTCAATTAGTTCGCTGATTTCAGCGAAACTGTGTAGTTTGTATACATCACAAAAAATGAACCGTCGGATAACCCGCACGTCCCAGAACTGACCCCCAGTGGGAGTTGTTAGGCCTTCACGTTCGAGGGTCCTAGCGACCCCGTGTATGCTACTTCCCTGTACCCCTACTAACTCGAAAATACGCCGAACCACTTGCATAGCCTCTTCGTCTACTTGGTAGTTGTCTCTCGCAGCGTTGAGCCTGAATCCATAGTTGGAAATCCCACCAGGGATGATCTTCCCTTCCCTTGCACGCCGCAACCGGCCTCGCTGAGTCCTTATCGCCGTCTTAGCTCGCTCAAACTTGGCGAACTGGTCGAAGATACCGTCCATAAGCTCACCCTCGGGGCTATCGTCACCGCGGTCGTTAAGCGCCGTCAGCTTAGTTCCATACTCTTCGAACTCAAGCTTCAGAAGATATAGGTAAGCAGGCTCGCGAGCAAACCGATCCCGGTCTTGCGCCAACACAACCGATATGTCGCCAGCACTCACCAGATCCCGCACGCGGTCCATACCAGGACGGTCAAGACTCGCCCCGCTCTGACCAGGGTCCTTCAACTCTTCTAAGATTTCATAGCCTTCGCGTTCGGCATACTGCCTCAAGGCTTCAAATTGTTGTGCTAGCGAGTAGCCGCTTCTTGCCTGCTCATCGGTGGACACGCGGGCGTAGAGGATGGCCCGCTTTGGACTGTGGCCATTGGTGCTAGGCATCTTCGCCGCCTTCCATTAGGAGTTCGTGTGGTTCTACTCCCAGGGCGCCCGCAAGCGCCCGAATGCTACGTGGCCTAGCCTCGACCGTGCGTCCGGTCTCCAGGCGCCATATCGTGTTGTATGAAACGCCCGAAAGCGCCTCAAGCTCGCGCATTGAGAGCACCTTGTGGCGCCTTAGCTCCTTTAGCTTCTGCACATCTACCTCCACGCTCGTCATCTTACCCGACGTAGATATTTTACCACCCAATGTAGATAATGACTATATAATCAGGTATAATAGTGGAATCGAAGAGAGAAAAGTCCCGCGGGAGTTGCAGCTTCTGACCGTAGAAGAAACTAGTTATTTCCTTCCCGTCGGCAAAGATATCGAGGCCCACTTCGTGCTCGAAGTTCTGGACGGGATGGGGATCTCAGTTACGCCTATAGGCTGACGATGCTAACTCCGAGTTTCCGAGAACACTCCTTGTGAAACTGTCCGAAAAGTCTCGGAGGTGCCTGCAACATAGCCTTACGGGCCACCAAAACGGTGATTTTCGGCCCAGTTTGGCCTCCGTATACCGGCCAAATCCACGCTCGGAGCGTTGCTCGTACCCTTTTTCGGACAGTTTCTGTGAAACTGTCCGAAAAGTCCCCCCGGGCTCCGAACTGAAGCCTCACAAGTCCACGAAACGGTCAAAAAGCCCAATTTAGGTGCTTCGGGGATCAAGAATGTAGGCGTCAGCGGCTACTCAAGACCCTTTTCGAACAGTTTCATTAGAGAGACTGTCCGAAAAAGGGTTTTGAGGCGTTGGCTCGGTACCCTACCGAGCATGAGGTAGTCATGGAGTCCGTGGATGACGGCTACGAGGGTGACTCCCTATGGCGACCAGGCATAGACCAAATAAGGCGGAGGGTAGCGCAGGGCGGTGTAGACCTCGTCCTTGCAATGGAGCGCGACCGGATAGCACGCAAACGCGGCTACGTGTTCGTGCTCGAAGAAGAGTTTCGAGACCATAACTGTGCTTTAAGAGCCCTAGAAGATAAGGACGAGGATTCTGCCGAGGAGTGCCTGATGCGCGCCATCATGTCCTCGATACTTTACTCACGTACTCTTAGGCTGCGGAGCTTCTTCGCTTCTCTCAGTGTAGATTGCATACCCAAGCCAAGCTACGGCCACGGCGAAGATAACGTCGCTAAGAGCCAGCGGGGTAAGGAGGATCAGCGCACCTACTATGAAGAGTGCGGTGGCCGCCCGCGGGTAGGCCCGGGACTTGAGCATGGCCACTCCTAACAGTACGCAGCCGAGGACGAAACTTAGCCCAAACACTAACAGGGCCGCCAGTGGTTCCTCCCAGTACTCCTCAGTTTCCCAGGGCCACACGATCGGCCTGTTGAAGGGGAAGGAGAAGGAGGCGCCCATCGTCAACTCTATGCCGATGGAGGCTAAAACCAAGCCGATCAGCCCTAGGATTCCCGCCGCTCTCGCCTGAGGGGCATACAGCCCGACCAGCCCCAGCTGCACCACCACCGCGAGGAGTACACCTATCCATCCATCGACGAAAAAGATGCTCATCAAGACGTCCGAACTGGCCAAGTTATTGATGTAAAGGCGAAGGAGGTCGGAGATGATAAGCAGCACACCGGCCAGGATAGCCGCAAAACCGCCCAACCGCACAGGGTTTTCAATCTTTATGAACACCGCTGGTACCTACTGTTTAACGATCTGCACGGCGTCGGCGATGATATAGCCCGTGCTGGCACTGTAGTATCCGTAGTCGACACATATATCCCAGTCGTCCTCGGCGTTCATCGTGTAGGTGCCCAGATATACCCACCTGCCACCGTTCGTCCTCTGGTCTACGTTCTTTTGAGCCCAGCCGTTCGAGGTCCAGATCCAGTAGGCTGCACTGGAGTTGTGGTCGGAATAAGCCGGCCACCAAGCATAGACAGCGTAATTGCCAGCGGTGGGCATACTGACCTTGTACCACGCGTAGTAGTCGTTGGAGCTTGGCCAATGATACTTGTAGTCCTGGCCGTAGAACTGCGGCGAGTGGGCGGAGCTCGTGTACCAGCGGCTGCTGCTATTGACGAAGAAACGGTTCGCGTCTGCGTTGTCCACAACCTGCGAGTAGGTGGTAGACGTCGTGCTGACCGTCCAGGTGCGGCTAGCTGGGGTGGAGTCGGTGTTGCCCGCGGAGTCGGTCGCCCTCACCTCGAAGGTGTGGCTACCGTTTGAGAGGCCGGTGTACTCCTTAGGCGAGGTACAGGCACCCCAAGAACCGCTGTCGAGCCTGCACTCGAAATTAGAGCCGCTCTCAGAAGAAGAGAAGCTGAAGCTAGCCGAACTGCTTTGCACAGTCCCCGAGGGACCAGAGTCGATGGTGGTGTCCGGTGGCGTGGTGTCACCTGGGTTGCTCGTACCACTACAGTTCTGATTATCAGCCGTATAAGCACTACAAATGTGAGTGCCAGTACTGTCAGTCCATTGTTCCTTACGGACAGGATGGACTTCCTTCCACCCATGGTTGTTGTCCCCCGTGCGCGCGCCTGTGAACTGTATGTTTATGTTCTTACCTTTGCAGGACTGGACAGTTATTGGTTGGCCTCCCCAATCGTAGTCCAGACAGGGATCGGGAAGTAACGTCTGATCATCGGTGGGATTAGCGTCGCTGTAGTTGCCGCCCTGAGGAATGGTTTCCGTTAAGAAGTTGCACCATTTCGACGGATCCGCAGAACCTGCTTTGCATTGGCTCCACCGCTGGAGATTCTTTATCTCTCCGCTGGTGACACCAGCGTAATACCGTTCAGTAGAACTCAAACGCATATACCAATTCTTGTCTGAGTCGCTGCAGGTGGCGTAAGCGGTTTCAGGGGTGGAGAGGTCGCAATCCTGCGGTTTATCCCTCCACCACTCACCCCACACCATAGTGCCCGATACACGGTAGCATGGATCTAGCAGCGTAAGGTGCGCCGGGCTATCATTCTGGCCCCAAACCCCTGCGGTCGGATCGCTCGGCTGACAGGCATTGTCAGAAACCGGAGCGGCCTGAGAGACGGAAAGGGGGAGGGAGACCACCAACCAAAGGAGGAACACTAAAGGTACTAAGAACTTGGGTTTTGCCAAGAGCTCACGCCACATATGGATCGATACTCCCTATATCTACCAGCCCCATCCTTTAGGTAACATTTCTTGGCCCCTCCATTCCCTCTTGCGTCACGCAAGAGTTTGCAACTCCTGCTCTGTGACTATGACAGGAAAAGAGGCTGTTAGCAAGACCCAATGGACCAGCCCTCATAGGTGTTCCGGTAGGTATAGAATGCTTCCACAACATATAGTAGGTGGTGCACATAATAGGTGCACATAAAAATCCGCCCGTACGTCTTCATAACGGTGTTCGCAAGGCTGTGCCCTACACCCTTGTGAATCACCCTAGAGAACGGCTCTCGGAATCGGACGCGGCCAAGCTCCTGAACGTCACGCCGGAAGCCGTCAGGCAAAGGATCCGCCGGGGGACAATAGAGTACGAGCGAACCGAAGATGGGCGGTATTCGTGTACGTAACGCCGTCGGAAGATGTTGAGGACAACATACCCAACACCGACCTATGGGACTACGTAGAGACCTTGAAGCGCGAGTTGGAGATCCACAATGAGGAACTTAGGCGCAAGGATCACATCATCATGTCGCTAACCCAACGCATCTCCGAGCTGAAGGCCACGCCAGAGGCGCGAGAAGCGCCCGAGGCAGCTTCGGGGGCTGGGGGTAGGGGTGAGGCCGCCCCGAAGAGGCGCGGCGGCCCTGGTGGCGACGCTTGCTAGGATAAAGGAGACCGGGCAGTTTATCGGACCGCGTACTCCCGTTTCGGCGACAGAGAACCTACTACAGGGACCTCACAGCCTATCTATTCCTCCTCCGCACCTTCGTTGGTGGTGTTCTCCCAGACAATCGCGTATTTATTGTAGAAGTCATCCCGGCTTTCGGGCGTGGCGTTCTCCAGGGCTTCCTTGAGTCTACGGAGTTCTGGGTCCCACGCATACTCCTCGCCTTTTTCTTCTGCCATGCCCTCTGCCCAACAAGCTACGGTGAACTCCAAGGATGCGCTCTTTGGGAACACCTCGGCGCCACCGCCCTCAAGCTCTACGAATATGCCATCTCTGTGGGCTGCTGCTTTGAGCCTGGCCAACCTTCTGCGGTCTACCACTACGCCCCCAAACTGTGGCGTTGTCGGGACCTCTCTATAGCGTCCGTCAACGCCAAGGGTTTGCCGTTCTTGTACTCGTAGTCAGCACGGCTCTCGGGCGTGGCGTTCTCCAGGGCCTCGCGCAGCCTTCTGGCTTCCTCCATCTCCGGCGAAGTAGTGGGCTTCGGAGGATCGGTGCCTCTGTAGGCTGCCCTACCCTCTTCCATTTGGAGGGCGAAGAGGGCGAGGGGTGCCCGTTCCGAGAACACCTCTGTTTTGCCGTTCTGGAGCTTGACCACCACGCCAGGGTTCAATATCAATTCCTTTAGCCTCTTGAGGCTCCTGCGATCTACCACGCTCCGCTCCTCCTCCTGTATTCATTCTGGCGCTCGAGGATGCTTTCGAGTTCCTCGACGCGCTCTAGGATATCCTCTTGCTCGATGGCTTTAAGGCGTGTTGCTACGCATGCACGGGCGCCGTTCAACAGTTGCGCGGCCACGGCTCGGACACCACGCTCTACCTCACCCGATAAGACCTGCTCCGCTAGTTCCTCAAAGCGCGCCTGAAGCCTCGCAAGCTCCGAACTAGGACGGCCACGCCCACCACGCTTGCCTCCCTTGCTGCCGGCCCGCCTTCTTGCCTCTGCGCGGTCCGGGTGATGGGCATGACACAGGCCCGAAGCATCGATAGGTATACCCCTACAGCGGGCCCCGGTCCTAATGGGTTACCCCTCCTCGACCGGGGCCCCGATTCTTAATCCATCCTTAACCCCCACCTAACCGATTCTTAGTAGGTGCTTAATAATGGCAGTTACAATAGTCCTTACATCAACTTCTTCAGGGCCGGAGATCTCCCCTCATCATTTTC
>Ga0126312_10000638_pt1 | contig 21483 bp, 19 predicted proteins | sample Plot104A_FD_92537 | JGI IMG/M metagenome (GOLD analysis project Ga0126312, IMG submission 92537) | Serpentine soil microbial communities from UC McLaughlin Reserve, CA, USA - Plot104A | ecosystem: Environmental > Terrestrial > Soil > Grasslands | place: USA: UC McLaughlin Reserve, Lake County...
AGCGCGCAGTCGACCCAGCTGCGTCCTCCGTCGCGCGTCCGCCGGATACCACCCTCGCGCAAACCCGCGTACACGGTGTCCGGATCGTCTGGATCGACGGCCAGGCACTGGGCGCCGCTTCCGTTGAGGAAGAGCTCCGCCGTCCACGCGTCGCCGTCCTCGTCGAGCCGCGCGATCGCGTCTCCGGTCGCGGCGTACAGGCGCGCCATCGGCTACAGCTTAGGCGCCTCCGCGCAGCCGCCCGACTTCTTCCAGCAGCCGGCGCGCGTCTCCTCGCCCGCGCACGACGACCACCGTCTTTCCGTCACCGTGCTCGCGGAGCGCGCCGATCAGCATTGGCCGCGTCACGCTCGGGTAGCGCCAGAGGTAGCGCAGGAACCTGCGGTCGATCCGCTGGCCCGGGGGCGCATCCGGGCGCGCTCGCCGTCCGTCGAGGAAGCGCCGGCGAACCAACCCGGCTAGACACCGCAGGCGTCCGACCTCGAGCACGACCACGGCGTCGGCGGCCGGAACCCGGAGGCCGAGCGTCTTCTCGTACGTGCCGTCCATGATCCAGCGGGGCCGGAGCGTCAGCTCGGCGACGACGTCGCTCCACTCGTCGTCGGGGAGAGCGTTCCAGCCCGGCCGCCAGCGCTCGGCGTCGAGGTGAATCAACGGGAGCCCGAGCAGGTCGGCAAGCCGAAGCGCGAGCTGCGTCTTTCCCGCGCCGCTCGGGCCGACGACGAGAATCCGTCCGGCGCCGGAAAGTCGCTCGGCGTCGTTTGCGGCCGTCACTCCACGAAGACGACGGGCGGAGTCTCGAAGATGAAGGCGGGGCTCAACGTCGAGTTGTACGCGCCAGCGGCGTAAAAGACCAGGTAATCGCCCACTTCCGCCGGTGGCAGCACGCCGCGGTACAGGATGTCGTTCTCGCGGCAGGAAACGCCGAAGACGACCGTCGGCTCCTGCTCGCCCCGGCGCGACTCGAGCTCGGGCGTGAAGGCGCGAACGACCTGCGGGCAGTAGTGGGTCAAGGGAAGCATCGAGACCGCTCCGTCGATCGTGATCAGCTGGGCGCCGGCGTCGCGCTCGGCGCGCACGATCTCGGAGACGAACACGACCGCATCGGCGACGAGGTACCGCCCCGGTTCGAGGATCAGCATCGGGCGGTCGCTCGGCGGAAACAGGCGCGCCAGCTCCTCGGTCAGCGCTCGCACGTACTCCTCGATCGGCCGCGGCGCCCACCGCTCGCGGCTGCGCGGCTTCGGTCCATGAGCGGGGAAGCCGCCGCCGAGGTCGAGCGACGCGACGCGGCGTCCTTGCGGAGCCGCCTTCGCGATGAACGCGGCCAGCTCACGGGCCGCACCGCCGTAGACCGTCGGCTCGTCCGTGTCCCCTTTGAGATGGAGATGGAAGCCCGCCAGCTCGAGGCCCTCGACCGCCGCCACGCGCGCAACGGCGGCCTCGGCCTCGCCACGGGCGAGCGAGAAGCCGAACCGGCTCGTGCCGAGCCCCGTGGGGCCGGCGTTGACGCGGAGGCCGATCCTCGCGCCGGCCCGTTCGCGAGGGAGCGCGAGCAGCCGCTCGAGCTCCGGCGGGTCGTTGACGTGAATCAGCGCGCCGTCGCGCAGCGCGTTCCGAAGCTCGTCGTCTCGCTTGTACGGGCCGTTGAAGACGATCTCGGCGCCCTCGTATCCGAGGCTCTTCGCCAGCCGGTATTCGCGTCCCGAGACGACCTCGGCCCACGCGCCGAGCTCCTGGAGGATCCTCGAGTCCGCGATCGCATAGTTGGTCTTGAACGAGTAGGCGATCGCCGCCCGCCCCCAGAGCTGCTCCAGCGCCTGGCGAAGGGTGACGTAGCGGTCGACGACGATCCGCGTGTCGGCGAGAAACGTCGGGGTCCCGATCCGCCGGATTGCCGGTCCGAACCGGTCGCGCTCGCGCGCGAGGTCGGGATAGAAGTCGAAGAAGCCGGTGGGAAGAAACGCCTCCCCGTCTCGCGCTTCCTCGGCGGCGACGGACACGGTCGCCATGGCGATCAGGCCACGACGGCGGCGGCCGTCGGTTCGTACAGCCTCGTCCGTTCGAGCTCCCGCAGGCGCTCGACGTCGTCGCAGACGACGCGCCGGTCCGGATGGACGAGCGTGACGACACCTGCGACCGGATGCCGACGTGGCTCGGACGCGATTGACACCCGGTGAAACGACGTCAACCGCCGGATCTCGTCCACGGGCCGTCGCGCCCGCACCCACTGGCGCTCAGGCGGGATGAGGAAGCAGTTCATGGCCACGGCCGTCAACTGAGGCGGCGGCATCGGTGCGAGAAACCGCTGCGGATCGAGACACGCCTCGATGGTCAGGTCCAGCGCGCATGGCCCGCCGCAGAGCCGGCTCAGGGTCGCGTTGTTGCCGGCGCTCAGCCGCGCGCCCGTCTCGACGAACGTCGGGCCTTCGCCGTCCGCCCACATGAGCTCCGTGTGCGCCGGGCCGTAGCGGATCTCGAGCGCGTCCAGGACGTCGACGGCAGACGCGAGCAACGCCTCCTGGCGTTCCCCCTCGTACGGCAGGAGCTCGATCGCGTCGTAGAAGACGCCGGCGACGTCGCACCGCGGTGGGTGGTAACGCCAGAACGCCGCTACGCGATGGTGTCCCTCGTAGCTGACGGTGTCGACGACGTACTCCTGCCCGTCGACGAGCTCCTGCACGAGGACGCCGTCGTTCGTCGCGTCCAGGACATTCGTCCGGCCCGCGATCGCGTCGTACGCGCGAGCGAGCGCCTCCTCGCTGTGGCAGACGGTGACCGAATCGGAGGCGACGCTGCGGAGCGGCTTCGCCACCACCGGCCACTCGCCGTGGCTCCGTGTCCAGCTCTGTAACTCGCCGAGCCGACTCGACCGAAACTGCGCCGGCGTCCGCAGCCCGTATGCCCGTACGGCCTCGCCCATCAGATGCTTGTCGCGGCGAGCGGCGCGCTGCGCAGGCCCGTTCGCCGCGAGCCCGAGGCGATCTGAGAGCTCGTCGGCGAGCTCGACGCCCGGCTCCGAGCCCGCGAGCACCCACCGCACGCCGAGCCGTTCGAGCTCCGCAGCCGTCGCTGCCAGATCGTCTTCGGCATCGAGGATCGCGGCGAAGTCGCTCGGCACGAACGACGCGCGGAAGAGCTCGGGGATGGCGCGGCGGCTGTGGATCGCGACGCACTCGTGCCCGCGCTCGGCGAAAGCGGGAGCGAAGAGAGCTCCCGACGAATACGCGTCCACGATCGCCGCGCGCGCAGCGGTCATCGCGGCCCGCCCAGCTCAGCGAGGAACGACTCGAAGCGCTCGGCACGCGCCTCCGCGACGAACGCGAGCGCGGCCGCGCGCGCGTCGCGCGACCGGCGTGCGTACTCCTCGGAGTCCGCAAGCAGCGTTTGGAGCGCGCTCCGCCACGGGCCGATCGCCTGCGGGCGTCCGACGTAGTGCCCGTTGCGGCGCTCGAGCGTCGCGACCGGCAGGAGCGTCGCCGCGCCGAGCCCTGCCTCCCGGAGGCCTCCGATGTCGCTCGCAAGCACAGGGATTCCGCGGAGCATCGCCTCCGGGACGATGTACCCGAACGTCTCCGGCCACAGCGACGGCGCGAGCAGCACGCGCGTCGACGCCAGCACATCGTCGAGGTCGTCGGCAGGCTCGAACACGGAGACGTTCGGCTGTTCCTCCAACGTACGCAGCAGCGCCGAATCGGTTCCCCAGCCTCGGACTGCGGCGAACTCGACCTCCGGGAGGGCACGCGCAAGCGGAAGGAAGACGTCGACGCCCTTCTCGAGGCACGGGTTCACGATCGTCGCGTACCGGCCGTCGGATCGCGCCGCGTCCGGAAACGGCCCGTCGCCGTAGATCGGGAGCCGTACCACCGTCGACTGGAGGCGGCCGTAGCACGCGAGGTAACGCTGCAGGAACGCGCTGATCGTGGCGATCGCGCGCACCTCGCGCATGCGCAGTGTCTGCTCTTCGCTGGGCGCGACCGCGAGCGGACCGAACGGCATGTTGGTGATCGTCTGGAGGAGGAGCACGATCCGGTCGCCGCTGGCTCCAGCAAGCGCGCCGGTCAGCAGCACCCGGCGCTTGTCGTCGTTGACGAGCACCCAGTCCGGCGCGAGCTCCCGCGTGCGCTGCTCGACGTGCTCGCGTACCTCGTCCGGGGAGCTCGAGCGTACGGCGTCGACCTCCACCCCTCCAAACCGGTAAGAGGAGACGCCGGCACGCTCACGGACTACGACGCCGCGGCGTTCCATCTCCTCGCGAAACTCCCCGTCGTTCGCAGGACCGGCGCTCGGAGCAAATGCAGGCGTGACGGCCGCGCACTCGTGCCCGCGCGCGGCGAGCGCCTCGAGCAGCATCCGGTTCGCCTTGACGCCGCCGCCGTACGACGGCAGGTAGATGTGGTCCTGCAGGAGGAGGATCCTCACGCCGGGTTCTTCTTCACGAGCGCGGTGCCGTACGCGATCGGGAAGTGGACGACGGAGTAGAAGCCGTCCTGCCGGAGCTCCTCGACGAGCTGAGGAACGCCGCACGGCTCGCGGTAGTTGCCGCTGTCGTGCAGCGTGATCACGCCGTCGTCGCGCACCAGGGGTGCGAACAGGTCGAAGTCGAGCCTCACGCCCTCGTAGTGGTGGTCGCCGTCGATGTGGAGGTAGTCGATCGGCACGCCGTCGGCGGCGAACGCTTCGTGTGCCTCCTTCGTCAGGCTGAGGACGACTTCGACGTCGGGGAACCGCGTTCGAAACCACGAGTCCTCCGCCGCCCAGTTGGGCGACCCCCAGATGCGCCGCTTCTCCGGGGGGACGGCGTCCGCTCCGTCGACGAGGATCGTCCTGCTCGGCTCGAGCGCCAGATCGCGCTGCGCCTGACGCATCATGCGCGGCACGAACCCGCCGCCTGAGCCGAGACAGACACACACGGACGCGCGCAGCGAGTAGGCGAGCGCGTAGTAGAGCAGCCCGGCGCCGAGGTGCTCGCTTTCGGGTGCTGCCCCGTGGCTCGCGCACCAATGATCCGGGCCGGTCAGCTCCGAGGCCGCGAAGACGCGGTCGAGGAGGCCCGTCGCCGTCGGCCGCTCCACCGTGATCAGGCTTCTTCCAGGTCGGCGGCGAGGGACGTGCCGGCGAGCGCGTTCTCGAGCTCGGCGTAGTTCGTGATCAGCTCGCGAAGCGAGCCGGCGTTCTGTCGGACGCTGCGGATCCGAAGCGAATCCGCCGCGCGAGCAGCGTCCGGCAAGCCGAGGAACTCGAGCACACGGCGGTGCTCGGCGCCCGTCAGCAGCTGTTCGTACGACACGCGCAGGAACGGCTGACCGGTGTCTTCCAACAGTTCCTCCACCTCGCCGTAGTACGTCTCGTTCTCGGCGACGCTCGCCTGCAGTGCCGCCGGGTCGACCCGGACCTTCGGCCGCTCCGCCACGAGATCCGACTCACGGTACACCTCCCACTGATCGAGCTCCTCGGAGATTCGCTGGGAGACGAACGTCCTCACGCGGTTCTGGCGCCGCAGCACGATCTTCCGGACGCCGGAGTCGTGGAGGACTGCGTCGAGAACGGACTCGTTCTGCCGGTGCGTCATCTTGAAGCCGACATGCGTGTGCCCTCGATCCGTCGCCCACACGCGCTCGAGGAACGCAAGCGGATCCCGATCGCGCTCCTCGATCCCGCCGAGGTCGAAGGCGCCGTCGCGAAGCTCGAGCGCGTAGAACACACCACGCGGGTTGAAGAGCTCGTGGTGGCACAGGACGTCCGGATGCGACCCGACCAGCGTGCAGAGCATGTTGCTGCCGGTTCGGGGGGCGGCGAGGATCACGAACCGGACCGGGCTCGAGCTCACACGGGACGCCCGTGCTGATCGACGCGCTGACGCATCGCCTCGAGCACGTTCGTGACCGACAGATCGCTCGCGCGGACGAGGTAGATGCTCCCGTCGTAGGAAGTAACGACGACGTGGTCGCCGCTGGGCGCCGCCGAGCTGATCCCGTTGGCGGCGATCTGACGGCGCAGGACCTCTTCCGAGGGAAGCGTGACGCGGACCAGCTCGCCCCAGTAGTTCGTGACGATGACCGTCTCGTCGTCGAAGAAGCAGACCGCCTTCGGCGACCGGCGGCCGAGCGAGACCGTGTGGAGGATCCGCCCGCTCTCGAGCTCGTGGATCTTGAGGACGAAGTCGCGGCCCACGCTCGCGATCCGCGTTCCGCTCGGATCGATGTCGACGTCGTCGATGATCGCGACGTGGCCGAGGAAGCTCTCGAGCAGCTCCCCGTCGAGATCCCACGAGACGAGAATCCCGTCGGCGCTGCAACTCACGCCGATTGGAAGGCTCGGGTGCAGCCGCAGCGCCTTGACGGCGTTCTCGTGCACGCGGAACGAGCCGGCGACCTCCGCGTCCGGCGCCACCCGCACGATCGCGCCGCTGTAACAGCCGACGAACGCCATCCCTTCGAGACCGGCGTGGCCCGAGACGCGGATCGAGTTGATCGGGCCCTGGCCGAGGAACAGCTCGCGTTCGTTCTGCAGCTCGTCGCCGACCCGGTCGAAGATGTGCAGCCGGTGGTCGTGAGCGCCACAGAGCACGCGCCCGCGATCGACTGCGACCGCGTTCATGAGGATGGGACCCGACGCCGGTTCCGTCTGCGAGACCCAGTCCGCACGCTCCGGCGTCAGGCGCGCCAGACGCACCCAGCCGTCGTCGCTGACGAGCGCGAGCTCGCCGTCCTCCGTGACCGCGACCTCGTTGAAGCACGGGTTTCCCCGCGCACCTACGTCAGCTCCGATTTCGGCCTCACACTCGCCGGTGTCCGCGTCCCACGCGAGAACGGTCCCGTCGAACGTTCCCGCAAGGATCTGCCGTCCGTCCGGAGTCCAGTTGAACGACCGCTCCCAGAGACCAGGCCGCGCCTCGAGCTCCACACGACGCTCGAGGCTCGCGGCATCCCACACGATGATCTTCTGGTCGTACGCAGCGGAGAGGACGTCGCCGGTCCGCGGCGAGACCGCCACCTTCTTGATCCCGGACGCGTGGGCGTCGATCTCGCCGACGGTAGCGCCGCTGTCGATGTCGAAGATCCGGACGACGCCGTCGTCGCAGCCCAGGACGGCACGCCTGTGCAGCGGGTCGATTGCACACGTGTCGGTCTCGGACTCGAACGGCCCCCAGACCTGGAGCTGGCGCCCCGTCTCGAGGTCCCATACGCGCAGCGTCATGTCGTCGCCGGAGGTAAAGAGTCTGCCGTCGTGGTAGCTGATCGACAGGACGTCCTTCTCGTGGCCCTCGAGCACGTTCATGATCGCGCCCGTCCGGAGGTCCCAGACCAGCACGCGCCAGTCACGTGACACCGATGCGCCGATGTCGTCGTTCACGAACACGAAGTCCTCGACGTCATCAGCGTGTCCGCGCAGGACGAGGTCGGGGCGGCGCTGCTCGAGATCCCAGATCACGATCGTGTAGTCGGAGGAGGGGGATGCGGCGCGTCGGCCCTCGGCATCGACGACGACACGGTTGACGAGATGCCGGTGGAAGCCGAGCAGCTCCACGCTCCCGCTCGTGAGGTTGTACAGCGCGACTGCCCCGTCGTAGCCCGACGTCACGACCTCGTCGGTCCCCGGGACTGCCGCCGCACACGTCACCGGCCCTCGATGCCGGACGAACCTGTCGGTCGTGATTTCAACGGTCACGGTTCCTCCTCCCTCGACTAGAAGCGGATCTCGTACGCATTCGCCGCGAGCGGGACGAATTCGTCGCAATCGGCGTCGCGAAGAACGGCGCGGTAGTCGGCGGCCTGGACGTCGTTGACGCTGCTGTTCGAAAAATCGGACCCGTACAGGAAGAGATCGGGATTCCGCTCCGCGAGCCCCTCGACCCATTCCCTGTACCGCCGCTTGCGCTCGTCGGCGTCGAGGAGCCAGTTGCCCCAGACGGAGAAGAAGGCGTTGCTCCACCAGATCACGGCGTTCGGCTCCGGCTCGATGCGCTCGACCAGCGAGCCGGCGCCACGGAGGACGTCGCAGCGGACGAACTCGTGGCGCACCCGCCGGTAGCGCGACCAATGCTCGGCGAACGCCTGCTCGCCGCCCCACTGCTCGAGCTCGCGTTCCCACGCGGCCGCGATCGCACGGTCGCCGATCGTCGCCGGCGTCGCCCCGTCCCACAGGTGGTAATGGGCGTCTGGAGCCGGCAGCCTCCGGAAGAGGTCGCGCACGAACGCGGGAAAGTCTCGACCGTCCCACTCGTCGAGCAGCAGGCGCTTCACCTCCAGAGCCTTGGTGCTGCAGTCGAAGAAGACGACGCGCGTGTCGGTGTCGAAGCCGAGCGACTCGAGGATCACGTTCGGCTTGAAGCCCGAGGCGACGCTGTACAGCGTCGAGATCGGCGGCTCGAACCCACGCGGCGGCGTCCGCACGTCGTCGTACGGCTCGAGGTTCCAGAGGAACACGCCGCGGTCGGCGCTCACCACCTGCTGCTGCACCTCCGCGAGAAAGGCGCCTGTGCGCGGATCGATCCGAGCTTCCGCGCCCGGGTAGTGCCGGATTGCTTCTCCGACGAAAGGCGCCACACTCCGTTCGTCGAGCGAGAGACACTGCCCCTCGAGCGCAGCGCCCAAGTCCTCGACGAGCTCCGGGCGGATCCCTTGGCGCCCCCGCTCCCCCCAGCGTCCCACGTCGACCAGCAGGCAGGCGTCGTCGCCATCCACGGCGACGGCGAGGAAGTCGCGCCCCCGGATCCATTCCGACACGCAGTGGTCGAAGCGTTTCCGGCGCTCGTCGGCGTGCCAGTGCTCGAGGATGATGTGACCGGGGCTCTGCACGAGGCACCATCGGTAACCAAGCTCCGCGGCCTGCTCGAGAACGTGCTCGATCGTCTCACCGTCGAGGATCCGCCCGCGATAGTCGTATCGCGACCACGAGATCGTCAGGTCGCGCAGCTTGCGCGTGACGGACGGGTCGCGCGCCGCCGAAGGCGCACGGGTCACTCCAAACACGAGCTCATCCGGATACATTTGCCGGCTAACAACCCCTCGTTCTGCTCACTCGGAACGGCGACTGTAACGACTCGGCAGCGGGGTGTCTATCGCCCGCCCGGGCGGATCTCGTAGATGAAGTTGTCGGATTCCTCGTAGTACGCGTGGAGGAGCGTTCTGGTCTCGTACCCGAGCTCGCGCGCGACCCCAGCAGGATCGTGTTCGCGAGGCGCGCGGTCCGAGAAGGCCATCATCACGCTCCCTCCCGAAGCAACCCGAGACCTCGACTCGACGAGGAAGCGCCTCGTGATCTCGTACCCCCCGTCGAACCCGCAGCCGCAGATCGCGTGTTTCGTCGCCGGCGCGAACGGCTGGTTGAAGACGACGAGGTCGAACGTCACCGACGGCGGGACGGCCTCGTACAGGTCACTCCGCGTCACCCTCGGCGGTTCGACGTGCGGGTTCTGGTCGAGGTTCTTTCTGGTGCACCGGATGGCAGGCTCGTGCACGTCCAGCGCCCACACGTCCCGAACGCCCTGCTGCTTGAGCGCGAGCGCCATGTATCCCGATCCACAGCCCATGTCGAGCGCGCGCCGGGGCTCGTACTCGGCGCAGATTTTCGCCATGTTCTGCGCGCAGCGGCCGAGATCGGGCGGGAAGACGTCCTCCTCGACCGTGATCACGAGGCCGTCGATCACGACCGTGTACGGCTGCAGCTCGAGCAGCCGCGCGAACTCCGAGTGGATGACCTCTCCATTCACCGGCATCAGAGCGGTCCGACCACCGTCTCGATGTGCCGGCGCACCGCCTCGGCCGTCCGCGACCACGAGTACGTGGCGCCGGCCTCGCGTGCGGCCAGGCCGAAGCGACGACATCGTTCCGGATCGGCGACCAGCGCCGTCAGACGGGCGGCCAGCGCGTCCACATCGCCGACCTCGACGAGGTAACCCGTCTCCCCCTCGGACACGAACTCCGGAAGCGCACCGACCCTCGTGGCGACGACCGGCAGCCCGTGCGCGAGCGCCTCGAGGAACACGATCCCGTACGCCTCCCGCCGCGTCGGCAGGCAGAAGATCGACGCCTGGTCGTAGTAGGCGCTGACCTCGCCGACGGGGACGGGGCCGACGACGTCGCAGTTCGGAAGCGTGACCGTAGGCGAGCAGCCGACGACCGTGAGCGTGGCGCTGGGGTGCGACTCGAGCACCCGCTGGAACGCGGCGGCGAGCTCGGGGCCGCCCTTCGGCTCCCATCTCGCCGCGACGAACAGGATCCGCTGGCGCTCGTAGCGGTCGGGCGCGGAGCCGTTGCCGTCGCTCGGCGGCGCATTCGGACCGCCCTTGACCCACGCGACGCGGCCGTCGGGGATGCCGTATTCGTCGACGAGACAGCGGCGGGTCGCGTCGCTCATCGTGAAGACCATGCTTGCGTTCTCGTAGATCGCTGTTTCGAGGCCGCGGACCCAGCGCGGTGGAAACACCTGCTTGGGCGAAACGCCCGGCAGGCGGAGGGACTGGAGCTCCGCATGGTCGGTGTACACGAAGTGCGGGACGCCCGGAAGGCTTGCGTCGAACAGCGACTGGGTCTGGAGCGTGAACACGTAGCGGCGCCCGGCGAGGCGCTCCGCCAGCCGTTTGCGCAACCGCTCGAGGTAGTACGTCGTGCGAATGAGGCAGCCGCCCGCGCCGTGCATCTGCTCGCGCCTGAGGAGGAGCAGCCGCGTGTACTCCCGTAGAGCGGCAAGCCGGGTGCGAGCCTTGAAGACCCGCCCCTCGTCCCGCATCAGCTCGAGGGCGTCGACGACTTCGACGTCGTATCCGGGCAGGGTTTCAACGAAAGCACCGATGAACGCGTCGTTGATCGACGAGAAGCTCCCGCGCTTGATGATCGCGATCGCAGGCCGGGTCGGCGTCATCCGCGTCGCGACCAGCTGCGAACCACGTCGACGACGCGGGTCAGGAGATCGGGATCGAGGTCCTGGTGAATCGGCAGGGCGACGACGTGCGTCTTCAGGTACGTGCTGTCGGGGAACTCGTGCGCCGGGAAGGCCGGGTGGAAATCACTCCAGAAGAACTCTCCCCTGATCCGGTTCGTTTCGAGCCGACGGAGCAACGACGGCGGGTCGTCGACGACGAGCGGAAACACGAGCGGACACACGCCGTTCGCCAAGGTCGGGTAGAGAGGCCGAGTCTCCCGTAGGCCGTCAAGCTCCTGGGCGAGAAACTCGTAGTTTCGACGGCGGCGCGGCGCGATCTCGGCGTGTGGGCTACCAGTTGCGATCCGGCGAGCTGCCGGACTCATCGACCAGTTCGCGGTCGAGCGGTCGAAGGTGACGTGCGGATTCAGGCCGACTTCCAGCGCCGCGCCGTTCTGCCGGTGAAAGGGCTTTCCGGCTCGTGCTCCGAGCCGCGCAAGCCTGTTCGAGAGCCTCGCGGCGACCCAGCCTGCGCGGCCGTAGCGAAACAGCAGGTGCCCCTCGAGGCTCACACGAAGCGGAGTGAACCACGCCTCGAACGGAGGAGTCGCGGTCGCGCGGGTGAGAGACAGCGGCGGCCGAGCCAGAACTGCACCGCCGTTCGGGATCGGAAGTGTCTTCCGCAGGCTGAAAACAGCAGCGTCGCCAAACGTGCCCAGCAGGCGGCCCGCGTGCGTCGAATAGAGCGCGTTTGTGGAGTCCTCGATGAGAACTACGCCGTGATCACGGCAGACGTCGACGATCGCCGGAAGGTCAGGCTCCGCGAATCCGAAGTAGTGCGTCACGATCGCCGCGCGCGGCCCAGCCTCGATCGCTCGGCGGAAGTCGTCGCCGTCGATCCGACCCGACCGGTCGACGCGGTAGAAACGAACTGCAGCGGGCGCTTTGAGGACGGCGTCGAGCTCCGCGCCGCAGTTGTACGAGGGGACGAGCACGACGTCGGACTCGTCCAGCGCCAGCGCTCGCAGCAGCTGCCAGATGCCGTTCCGCGCCTTCACGTACAGCGTCACGCCGTCGGCGTCCAGGGGCGCTGGAAGGCGGCCGCGTCGGGCGCTGCGGAGCAACGCAGACGGAGCGACGGTCGGTAGGGCCGTCAACCATGGAATGTTCGAGTCCGGCGGCGGCGCCCGCATAGCTAGTACTCGCCGAGCGACCCCGACCGCTGGGCCCTGCGAAGCGCGCCGCCGAAGATCGCAGCCGCCAACGGGGTCCCGACGGCCGCCATCGCGAGGAGCTTGAGCGCGTCAGCAGCCCACCCCTCCCCGCGGAAGAGCGCGTTGCGGACACCGTCGAAGGCTAGATGCGGAGGAAGGATCCCCGCAATCGGCTGGAGCCACTCCGGAAGCGTCGAGATCGGGAACACCGAGCCGCTGAAGAGGATTGCTACGCCGATCACCAGGCTGATGATCATCTCCGCCCTTTTCAGGACGAGCACCGCTGCGGCAGCCGCAACTGCGACCGCCGCAAAAGCAGCTGCGGCCCCAAGCAAGACGGCGACCAGGCCGAACCAGCTCACGCGGAGCAAATCGAGGCCGATCAACGAGTACACGATCACGAAATAGACGATCGCGCGCACGACGGCGAACGAGAACGGAAAGCCGACGAGCCCAACGCAGAGCTCGCCCGGCGAGACGGGATTCCCGACGAGGGTCTCAAGCGTCCCCGTCAGCTCCTCCTCGCGAACCCGCGTCACGAGCTCGATGCTGGCGCTCGCGATCATCCCGGCCACGAGGATGCCTGCAGTGGCGAACGCGAAGTAGCTCGGCGCGTCGTTGAGCTCCGACAGGTCGGGCTTGCCGAAAAAGTGCGAGATGAAGTAGTAGACCGCGAGCGTGAGGAGACCTTGGAAGACGTCGAGCGCGAAGGCAAGGCGGTACGACCGCTTCGTCAGGTAGTCGCGCCAGACGATCGCGCTGTAAACCCGCCGGCGTGGCAATTGGACGGCAATCACGATCGCACGATAGTTCGCCGCCGATCTGGCGTCACGTGCAGGTGGCAACCGCAAGCGCGTACGAATCCTTGACGGGCTCAGCGGCCGTCGCGTAACGTCGCGACCTCCGGGTCTGGTCAGGCACATGGCATCGGTCGACATCCGCTCTGCGCAGCCCGGCGCCGCTCGCGAGCGAGACGAGGCGCCGGGGTCGGAGCGCGTCCTCGTCGTGGAAGGGCTGTGCCGCGAGTTCGGCGCGCGTCGCGTGATCGACAACTTCGACCTGACGGTGTGGGCGGGTGAGCGGGTGGCGCTCCGCGGCCGGAACGGCTCCGGCAAGACGACGATCCTCCGCTGCATCCTGGGCACGCTCACGCCCACGCACGGCCGGATCGCGATCGGCGGTCGTCCAGCGGGCTCACTGGAAGCCCGCGGCCTGATCGGGGCCTTGCTGCCCCAGGAGCGCGCCTTCTACCTTCGCTTGAGCGGCCGGACGAACCTCCTGTTCTTCGCCAAGATTCGGGGCCTCGATGGCCGAGAAGCGAGCCGGCGGGTCCAGGAGCTCGACGCCGAGCTCGGGCTCGGGGAGATCCTCTCGCGGCGCCTCGACCGCTGCTCGTCGGGGATGCTCCAGAAGCTCGCGCTGGCACGCGGGCTCATCGCCGAGCCACCTCTGCTCCTGCTCGACGAGCCCACACGCTCGCTCGACGACGCGGCGACGGAGCTCCTGTGGGCGGCGATCGACCGGCGGCCGGAGACGGCGATCGTGATCTCGACCCATCGCCCGGACGATGTCGCGCGGTGCGACCGCGTGGTTCACCTCGGCGCGTAGCGAGATGGGATTCACCCTCGTCGACGAGGTGGGCATCGAGTACGGCCCGACCGAGCCCGGGGCCCCGTCTTTGCAGCTGCGCTATCCGGTCTACGCGGCGCGCGCCCCCGACGGCACCACCGTGATCGTCGACGAGCTCGCGATCGAGAAATCGCTCCACCTCCGCGCCTGGTACCGGACGCTCAGGGTCGCTCACGGCGGAACGGTGCTCGCGGATTCCGCTGCTTGGGGGATCGACGATGCAGCGGGTTTCCTGCTAGGCGACTCGCTTGCGCTCTTGCGCGTCACCCAATGGGAGATCGCCGTGCTGCCGGACGCCGGAGAGCGCGCCGCGACGATCGATCTGTCGCCGTTCTCGAAGCGGCTGCCGCTCGTCGCTTCACCGACGCCGCAAGGCACTTTCCTCGTCGCCTTCGCCGATGTCGCCTACAAGGTCGACCTGGTCGAGGTGGACGCGCTCGGGCGGCTGTTGTGGTACCTGCCGCCGCTCGATCGGCTGGGGTATCCGGGGACGATCCAGCTCCTTCGGAACGGGAACATCCTCGTCGCCGACGAGTTCTGCCACGTGGTGTTCGAGCTCACGCGCAACGGCTCTGTCGTCCGGGAGCTCGGACGCTGGCGCGACCCCGGCCGGCGCGACGGTCGCCTTTCCAGCCCGCGCGCGGCAGCGGAAGCGCCGGACGGGAGCCGGCTCGTCGCCGACACGCGCAACGACCGCGTGCTGCGCGTCATGCCCGACGGCGGCGTCGAGGCTCTGCCGACACCGACCGGCGGCCTCTCCTCGCCCACGTACGCCGTTCGGCTGCCGAACGGAAACCTGCTCGTCTGCGATGGGGGAAACGGTCGCGTCGTCGAGTGCGACCCGAGCGGTGAGATCCGCGTGCAGTACGGCGGGCCGCCGCCCAAGCGCAGATGGTTCTCCTTCCCGCGGTCAGTCGAGGCGCTCGCGGGCGGCGGGCTCCTCGTCTGCGACACCGCCCACGACCGCGTCGTAGTCGCCGAAAACGGGGACCACCGGATCTGGCCGCTGAACGGTGGCGCAGAGCTCTTCTGGCCGCGGTGCGCGCGGCTCCTGCCCTCCGGCTCGCTCCTTGTCGCCGACGGCCGTCACGGCCGCGTGCTCGAGGTCGCCGTGTCCGGCGAGGTCGTGCGCAGCCTCGATGGCCTGTACCTCGACGGCGGTCAGCCGCTCGACGATCCGCACGACGTCCGTTCCCTCCCGAACGGTCACCTGCTGATCACGGACCCGCCGCTCGGGCTCGTCGTGGAGGCAGACTGGGACGGAAACGTCTTCCGCACGATCGGCGCGGGCGGCGCGGTCACGCTCGCCGATCCCCACAGCGCGCAGCTGCTCGCGGACGGCCTCGTCCTCGTCTGTGACTCGGGGAACCACCGCCTGCTGTGGGTGGGAGCAGACGGCGCCGCAGCTCGCGAGCTGCGCGCCCTCCGCTCCGAGTCCGCCTGGTTCCGCTTGAGCGGGCCACGCTTCGCCGAGGCCTCCGCGACCGGCGTCCTTGTCGTTGCCGACACCGGCAACAACCGCGTGCTGGCGGCGACGGGCTCGGGTCAGCTCCTGTGGGAGCTGTCGGCAGTTCCGTCTGCACGGGTTCCATTCCTCAACCAGCCGAGATGGGTACAGCTGGTGACCGCCGACGAGGTGCTCGTCTCGGACCACTGCCACCATCGCGTGCTGCGGCTTCGGTGGGAGCCCGACCACGAGGGCACCGTGCCGGCCGACTTGCAAAAGCGCCCGCGAACCGCTTGACTCGGGCGAGCATGGAGGCCGAGACGGGGGTCACGAAGCGGCCGGTGGAGGTTGCGCGAACGTTGTTCGCCTCCGACGCCGGGGAATTCGACCTGCGCGCGTTCGAGTATCCCTCCGGCTACGTGTATGTCGTCCTCGTGAAGGGCGAGCTCGGCGACGGCTCGTCCGTGCTCACCCGTGTCCACTCCGAATGCCTGACCGGCGACGCGCTCGGATCGAGGCGCTGCGACTGCGGCCTTCAGCTTCGGAACGGCCTCCGGGCGATCGCACGAGAGGGGCGCGGCGTGCTCGTGTACGCGACAGGACAGGAAGGGCGCGGCGTCGGGCTGGTCAACAAGCTGCGGGCCTACGTCCTGCAGGAACGCGGACACGACACGGTCGACGCGAATCATTTGCTGGGCTTCCCGGCCGACGCGCGCGACTACGCGGAAGCCGCCCATTGCCTCGCGCAGCTCGGCGTCCGCTCCGTCCGCTTGCTCACGAACAACCCCCGCAAGGTCGACGGCCTGCGCGCCAACGGCATCGCGGTGGACGAAGTTGTCTCCGCTTCGACCTCGCCACACGCTCGGAACCTGGCCTACCTGCGCACGAAACAGCGCCGCCTCGGGCACGCCGCTGCATCCGTGGCCGCTCCCGAAAATCTCACGGAAGCGGTCGACGTTCTGGCCCTGCTGGGGGACGTACGCGAGCCGTCGTGGCGGCCCTACGTCGTCGTCAAGTACGCGCAGACGCTCGACGGCCGCATCGCGACGCGGACCGGCGACAGCAAATGGATCAGCGGTGAGGAGGAGCGGCGGATTTCCCACGCGCTGCGCGCAACGAGCGATGCCGTCCTCGTCGGAATCGGCACCGTCCTCACCGACGATCCGCAGCTGACCGTGCGCCTGGTCCCCGGAGCGTCACCGCTTCGGGTCATCCTCGACTCGACGCTCCGCATCCCAAAACGCGCGAGGCTCCTCAACGACGACGCCTCGACGATGGTCATCTCGACGAGCGATGCGCGCGCGTCGAGTCGAAACGCCCTCCATGCCCGTGGCGTCGCCGTCCACTCCGTCAGCCCGCACCCGGCGGGCGTGGACGCCGCCGAGGCAATGCGCCTGCTCCGCGCGCTCGGCGTTCGCTCGGTGCTGGTCGAGGGCGGCGCCCGCGTCCTCACCTCGTTCTTGAAGGCCGGACTGGCGGACCGGCTGATCGTCGGCATCGCGCCGACGATCCTGGGAGCAGGAACGGAGGCGGTGGGCGACCTCGACATCGTCTCCGTCGCCAACGGCCTGCGGATCACGAATCAATCGATCTATCGGGCCGGCGATGACCTCCTCTTCGCGGGCGACGTTCGCCCGTCAGCTGATCGAAGCGCCGAGGCACTCGGAGAAGCGTGACGCCGACAGGCCTCGGTCGCGGCTCGTGCTGACTCTGTTCGCTTTACCCAAGCCGTTTCAAGGTCACGTCGGTCAGATCCAGCGCAACGCGATCCGCAGCTGGAGACGCCTCGGCCCAGCCGTCCAAATCATCTTGTGCGGGAGCGACGCGGGAATTGCCGAGGCCGCGGCCGGGTTCGACGCCGAGCACCTACCCGACATCGAGACGAACTCATTCGGGACCCCGATGCTGCACTCGGCTTTCCGGCAGGCGCAGGATGCCGCGACGCATGACATCGTGTGTTACGCGAACGCGGACCTCATCTTCGGTCCTGATCTCATAGACGCGGTTGAACGCGTCTCGGACGCGAAGCGGCTCTTCCTGGTCGTCGGGCGATCTTGGAACCTCGAGATCGAGGAAGAGTTCGTTCCCTTCGATGACAGCTGTGAAGCGGAACTCCGCCGACGCGTCGCGGCCGAGGGAGTCGCGCGCGGCGTTTGGTGGATCGACTTCTTCGTCTTCCGGCGGCACAGCTTGGATCCGGTCCCGCCGTTCGCCGTCGGCAGACCAGGGTGGGACAACTGGATGATGTGGCGTGCGAGGAAGCTGCGCTTTGCCGTAGTCGATATCTCACCGTCGACGTTGGTGATTCATCAGAACCATGACTACGCTCACGTGAAGGAAGCGAGGGGACACCGTTGGGTCGGCCCTGAGGGTGATGCAAACAAGGCCCTCCTCAGGCGCGGGCAGGCCCTCGGCCTGCAGGACGCTACGCACGAACTGGTCGCGGACGGGCTAGTGCCGGCGAATCGTGGTGGGGTGAGGCGCCGCGTGTGCACCGCGCTCGCCCTCCACACCGCGACGATCCCGCTCTATCGAGCCATGCTGTGTGAGCGGACCAACCGATGACTGCCGTTCTGGATGACGACCCCGCGCGGCGCAGGTTCAAAGCGGCTCAGACGCTCCTAAACGACGCCGTCGCGCCCGAGCTTGTCGCCGCACTGGAGGCGGAGGGCATCCACAGCATCCTCCTGAAGGGCGCCACGATCGCGCGCTGGCTCTACATGGACGGGGGGACCCGGCACTACTGGGACATCGACCTGCTCGTCTCGCCGTCGGAGCTCCGGCGCGCAGAGGCGGTCGTCGGCGCCATCGGGTTTCAACCGCTCGTATCCGAACCGACGCGAATCCGGCAGGAGAGCCACCACGAGCGGTGGTACCGGCCGGCCGACAACGTCTGTGTCGAGCTTCACCGCGGGTTCGTCGGGATCGAGGCGTCGGACGGCGAGTTCTGGGACGAGCTCGCGCGCGAGTGCGAGCCGCTGGAGCTCGGGAGCGACCGCGCCGTCGTCCACGCGCCGAGTCCGGCGGCACGCGCGCTCCTTGTCGGGCTGCACGCTGCGAACCACGGGTCGGTCGGAACGCCACTCGAGGATCTCCGCCGTGCAGTGCGGCAGGTGCCGGCCGAGACCTGGAGGGAAGCCGCACTCGTCGCCCGCAGGCTCCGTGCGGAGCCGGCGTTCGCCGCCGGCCTCTCGTTGGTTCCGGAGGGCGCTGACCTCGTCACGCGGCTCGGGCTGGCCAGCATCGCTTCGGCCGAGGTAATCCTCCGTGCGAGCGTGCCGCCGCCGACCGCGATGGGATTTGAGCGACTTTCGCAGTCGGCCGGCATCGCGGGAAAGCTCCGGTACCTCGCCTTCGAGCTGGCACCGCCCCCGGCCATTCTCCGACAGCTCGACCCGCTTGCCCGCCGCGGCACCGCGGCGACCGTGGCCGCCTACGCCCGCCGGCCGTTCCTGCTGGCCGCGCAAGCCCCCCGCGGCTTTCACGCCTGGCGCTCCGCCCGCCGGCGAGCTCGGCGTGCCTAGCGCAGATCTCTGTTCGACTGCAGGTCGAACAGCATCGCGAACAGCGTGAACTGGATCCCCGAGATCAGGAACAGCGCGACGAGCACGACCGTCGCGGGCGTGATCCCGTTCCCGAGGATCCGCAGCACCGTCACCGTCACGCCGAGCGCGAGGCCTGCGAGCGTCAGCACGATGCCGAGCACGTAGAAGAAGACGAGCGGGTGGAAGTCCCGGATCACGTACTTCTCCTTCAGGCGCCAGAAGAACGCCTTCACGAGCAGCCACGACATCGTCGGGATCACCTTCCTGAGCTTCATGTCGGAGCGCTCGCCCACGCCGTAGACGGGCCGCGACGGGACGTCGCGGACACGTGCGCCGATCACGTTCAGGTGCACGAGCATGTCGTTCGGAAAGCCGTACCGCGGATAGACGCGCTGCAGGTCGAGCTCCTCGAGCGCGGGACGAGAGATCGCGGTGTAGCCGGACTGAGAGTCGGCGACGTGCCAGTAGCCCGACGCGATCTTCGTCCAGAGCGATAGGACCGCGTTTCCGAGGTAGCGGTGACGCGGGATCAGCTCCCACGCCTGCCCCGTGAAGAGGCGGTTCGCCTTGGCGTACTCGGCCTCGCCGCGCGCGACGGGGGCCACGATCGCGGCTAGGTCGTTCGGGTCCATCTGGTTGTCGGCGGCCATCACGCAGGTGACGTCGATCCCCGCGTCGAGGGCGCGGCGGTAGCCCGTAACGATCGCCGCCCCCACGCCGCCATTCCGTTCGTGGCGGATCAGCTCGACGCGGCCGTCGGCGACCGCGCGCACCCGCTCACCCGTTCCGTCGCGTGAGGCGTCGTCGACGACGATCACGCGGTCGACGAAGTCGGGGATCCCGGAGACGGTCGTCTCGATCAGCGGCTCCTCGTTGTAGGCGGGAACCACGACCGCGACGGTCTTGCCCTCGAGCATGCGCTACGCCGCGCGCAGCCTGCTCGTCACGGGCTCCCACAGGAGCGCCGCGAAGATGCCGAGCAGGAGGCCCAGGAACGCGGCCACAAGCATCGCGTTGCGGGTGCTGCGCGCCGTCGACTTGACGGCCACCGGCGGCTCGACGACGCGCGGCTTCTCGACATCCTCTGCCTGCGAGAGCTGCTGGTCGTTCTGCACCTTCGCAATCAAGAGCTGGCCGCGCTGCTGGATCGCGTTGTTGTTGTTCGAGATCAGGACGAGCTGCTCGAGCGGACCCAGGTCCCTCGCGGCTGCGATCGCGGCCCGCGTCGTCGCGATCTGCTCCTGGTTCGACGCCAACTGCTGGGTGAGGCTCGCCTTCAGCGCCTCGTATCCCTCGATCTTTTGATCGACGAAGGTCGACAGTTGGTCGACGACCTCAGTCGCAAGCACTCCGGTCGCGACCGCCGCTTTCCGCGGTGCCTGCCCCGTCATCGTGATCTCGATGAGAGGCGTCTGCCCAGCCTTGATCGAACCCTTCGCGCCGACGATCGACTTCGACGAGACGTTGTTCCGGACCTGACCGGGTCTGAGTCCGGCGCGCAGCGCCGCCTTCCGTACCGCCGCTTCGGCGTGGATGATCCGGTTCACCGTCTGCGGGTTCGTGTTCAGGCTCTGGATCGGCGAGTTCCCCGAGTACGGCTGGCCGAGGTAGAGCAGCGCCGACGCCTTGTAGACCTGGTTCCCTCCGAGCGAGAGCAGGTACCCGATGATCAGGCCGCCGATCAGCCCCGCGATTGGCAGCCACCAGCGCGCGAGGAGCGCGACCCAGTAGCGGTGGAGATCGACCTCCCGCTCGGCGTCGAGATCGACGAAATCGGGATGCTCGCGCAGCTTCGTCCCCTGGGCCATCGGGCGCCGACTCTAGCGGTTGGGGCGGCGAGGTCGTTCGTGTCCGGTCGCGCGAAAACGAGGCTGGCAGCCGACCTGGCACTCAACGTTCTCGCGCCGCAGCCGCTAGCGCCTCCGGCGCTCGGCGAGGCCGTAGATCCGCGCCCTGCCGACGAGGTAGACGTGCGAGGATCGGTTTGTCGGGCGGCGGAGGGGGCGGCGCGGCGTCGCCGCTCGAGCCACCGCTGCACGCGACGAGCAAGGCCGCGAGCGCTGGCAGCGGGAGGAGGCGCTGAGCGTAGAACCACGCTCGCCACCCGAAGGGGCAAGGCTAGCCAGCGCTCCGGATCCCCTTGCTGTGACTAGGTCGAGGCGCGGTCGACGTAGTCGCCGATCGCCGGATCGTGGTAGTCCGCGATCCAGAGCGGCGGGCCGTCGATGTCGCGCAGGATCGCGTTGCCCTCGCCGACAGGCACGACCACGTCGCCGATCTCGTCACGTCGTCCCAGCGTCGCCAGCACCTGCGCCTCGGCGAGGTTCGCGCCGCCGGCGGCGACGGCGGAGGTGTTCGCGACGTGGCGGACGTTGATCTCGGTGATCTTCAGCGAGCCGTCGCCCGCGGCGCGCAGGTCGACTGTGAAGAGCCCGTGCGCCGGTTCGTCGCTCTCGCTGGCGATCGTCCGGATCGCGCGCTCGGACACCTCGCGGGCCTCGGGATCGTCGGTCACGCAGCCGCGCGAGATGTTCCCGGTGATCCCCGAGACGGCAAGCCGGCCCATGAAGTATTCGAGCCGCTCGTAGCAGCCGGCCTTCAGCAGCTCGTCCTCGTAGAAGAGCAGGCAGCAGGCGACGTTCCGCCCGGGGAGATGCTCGGCCGCCATGTAGTTGGCGATCGCGGGGTTCAGGTACGCCCACGCGTAGGCTTGCTCGAGGTCGGCGACCTTGATCGAGCCGCTGCCGCTCGAGCTCGCCTCCGCGTAGTCGCGGAGCCAGAT
>Ga0126312_10000639_pt1 | contig 21464 bp, 21 predicted proteins | sample Plot104A_FD_92537 | JGI IMG/M metagenome (GOLD analysis project Ga0126312, IMG submission 92537) | Serpentine soil microbial communities from UC McLaughlin Reserve, CA, USA - Plot104A | ecosystem: Environmental > Terrestrial > Soil > Grasslands | place: USA: UC McLaughlin Reserve, Lake County...
CGTGGATGGGATAGAAGTGATCGGTATCCGGTCCGGTTACGCCGAGTACGTGACCGGCACCAAGCTTGCCTACCCGCGCCGCGAAGCGCCGCGCGAACTCGTACGAGCGCGTGCCCCCGATGCCGGCCCGGGTCATGAAGTACTGATGCAGGTAGAGGATGCGCATCCGACCCGGCGCAACGTTAGTCCCATGGGCCGCGCGCTGGACCTCGTGCTCGCGAGCGCGCTGCTCGCGCTGAGCTCACCCTTCCTCGCGGCCGCCGCGCTGGCCATCAGGCTGCAGAGCCGCGGACCGGCCTTTTACCGGCAACGCCGGGTGGGCAAGGACGGCGTCCCGTTCGAGCTCTGGAAGCTGCGCACGATGGTCCCGGGCGCCGAGGCCATGGGCGCCGGGATCTACGTGCTCGAGGGCGACCCGCGGATCACCGGGGTCGGCAGGCTGCTGCGGCGGCTGTCGCTCGACGAGCTGCCGAACCTGATCAACGTGGTCAAGGGCGACATGGCGATAGTGGGGCCGCGCCCCACCATCCAGGAGCAGGTGGACCGCTACACGGATCGACAGCGACGCCGACTCGAGGTCAAGCCTGGCATCACCGGCTGGGCCCAGGTCAACGGCCGCACCGCGCTACCGTGGCCCAAGCGAATCGAGCTGGACATCTGGTACGTCGAGAACCGTTCGCTCCGGCTCGACCTGCGGATCCTCGCCCGCACCGTCAGGCTCCTGGTGACCGGACAGGGTCTCTACAGCGAGGACCGCTTCCAGGGCTGGGACTAGCCGCGGATGCGGATGTCGACCTTCGGCGAGCTGCCGCGGGCGTTCGAGCGATCCGCGCGTGCGACCACGTAGTAGCGGAGCTTCCCGCGCGACTCGGGGACGAATGACCCGTGGAATCGGCCGCGCCTGGCCTTTAGCCGCTTCAGCCCCCCCCGGACCCAGCGGCCGTGTCGCCGCACGACCAGGACCTGCCAGAGGTTGCGCTTGCGCGGCGCCACCGTGCCCCGGAAGCGCACGCGCTCGCCCTTGACCCCCTTCTGGGGCGGATCGGTCAGCGTCACCAGGGGCTTGACCAGGAGGCGAAGCCTGGGTGAGCTCGCCGGCAGCAGGTCCCCGCGGCCGCTGTACCGGGCCCGCAGGGTCCCGTTCACGCGTGGTCTCAACACCGCGGAGAAGGCTCCACCCCCGCCAGTGACGAGCGTCCTGGAGGTCCGCCAGCGGCGGCCCTTGCGGATTTGGATGCGGACGGTCTCGCCCACGAGGGCACCGTGATCCACCGAGCTGAGCGTCCCGCTGATGCGCGCGCGGCGCTTGTAGCGGATGCTCCGCCGGGAGAGGGCGGCCACGAGGCTCGTCCCGGTTCCGGCCGGCGGCAGGTTCCCCACCAACCTGCGAAGGGTGGGGAGCTGGCCGTAGAGGGCGTCTCCCGGGCAGCTGGTGGCATCGACGTCGCGGTGGCCGGCGACCCGGTTCACGCGCACCTGGGTCCCGGATGGGTACTTGTTCGTGGAGCCCCCGGCGCTCACCAGGGTCGTGGAGCCCGAGGTGGGGATGCCGTGCAGCGGCAGCTTCCAGCGGATCAGGCGGGCGATCGCGTCGAGCGCCTGCGGGGTTTGCTGGACGCCCGAGTAGTCGCCGAGGTTGGCGATCCCGGTGCTCTGGGCGTTGTAACCCTGGGCCTGGGCGCCCACCACCGCCTGGTCCTCACCACCGGCGCGACCCTCGTAGAGCGTGCCGTACTTGTCGGCGAGGAAGTTGTAGCCGATGTCGTTCCAGCCGTTCGAGTTGCGGTGATAGCGGCAGATGGCGAGGACGATCGAGGGGGCCTCCTCGGGCATGTAGTCGTTCGCGGTCACGGTGTGGTGGATGAACGCGGTCTTGACCACGCCGTAGTCGGGAGCGGCGCGCGGGGGGCAGTCGGCCGCGCCCCAGTCCTGGCGCGGCACGATCGCGGGCTTGGACGACTGGGCATGCGCCGAGCCGCCGCGGACGAGGCCCGCGGCCGACGTCACGGCCGTATTCGCGGCGCGCCGCAGCGCCGTCCGGAGCCTGTCGGCGCTCGTGGCCGTGCCGCGCACGTTCACGAAGTGCAGCCGCAGGCCCCGGACGGGGCGGCTGAGCAGGTACTGGACCTCGTCTGCCTCGCCCACCCAGGCGGGCATCGAGAGGCCGTGCACGTCCGGCTCGCCGCCCCCGGGGTCCGGAGCGTCGTCCGCATAGCTGCTGAGCGCGAGCCACCGCGTCCAGCGCCCTCCCGCGACACGGGTGCGCAGGGCGACCGCGGGCTTCGCGCGCCCCTGCCAGCGCAGGCCGACCAGATTGAAGCGCTTGCCCGGCCGCAGGGGCCTCGACATCGTGCCGCCGGGGGAGCGGGCGATGACCACGTTCGCGCCGGGAGCGATCTCGAAGTCCTGTGGCCGCGGATGCCAGGGAGAGGACGAGAGCGCGGGCGTGGCGATCGCTGCGATGACGGCCAGCACGCCGGCTGCAGCCGCTGAGGCGAGCAGCTTCACTTGAGGGGGAACACGCCGCGGCGCTCCCCGTTGCGGTCTAGGGGACGGCCTCGGGCCCGTTGCCCCGGTTGGTCTCGATGAAGGCCTGGAGGGCGTCCCAGGTGCTCTCCTGCAGGCGTGGGCAGCCCATCAGTCGGCCACTCCCGAGCGGCTCAGGCGCCGAGTTCCAGGCGGTCGCGGCGACCTGGTAGGGCATGTTGCTCCGGGGGACGAGCAGGAGCTGGTAGCCCTTTTCCTTGTCGAAGAGCGCCTTGAGGTCGGCGCGGTCGCTCTTGGGCAGCGAGGGCTCGAACCAGATCACCACGCGACCGTGCTCCTCGGCGTGCACGACGGCGGTGTCCGGCGGCGCCTTCGCGTAAGCGGCGTCGTCCGCCGGGACCTGGTAATGCCGGCCCGCTGCCGGCGGATTCGTCGGGTAGTGGATCTTCTGGTTCGGGTCCGTGACGTGGTTTCGGCTCGTCGCCCTGTAGCTCTTCGTCTGGCAGCCCGCTGCCTTGACGGCGGCCGCGAGGCTCGTGGTCTTGGGGCTGGGAACGCTGCCACCGTCGGGCAGCAGCTTTGCCGTTGCCTTCTGCTCGCTCCCGCCGCCGCCCGCGAGCAGCAGCACGACCACCACGATGAGCGCCACCGCGACCAGCCCCCCGGCGGCGCCGTAGCCGACCAGCCGCCTGCGGCGCTCGGCCTCCTTGGCCGCCCGCTCGCGCTCCTCGCGCTCACGCCGCAGCGCCTGTTTCTGCTCCTTGCGGCTCGCCACGTCGTCGAAGCGTAGTGTGGGGGGCTCAGGCGGAGCGGCGCCGGGCCGAGGAGGGACGCCGTCTCTCCGCCGCGGGCCTGCGTCGGGCCGGCTCGGGCGGCTCGTAGCACTCCTCGACGAAGCTGACGATCTCCCCGGTGAGCCGCTCGGGCTTCAGCCGTAGCTCGAGGATCGACCCGGCCTCGAGCAGGCGGGCGTTCGGCAGCTCTCGCACGAGCATGCCGGAGTCGGAGAAGGGATGCACCGGGTCGCGGGGATGCCCGATCACGAGCGCCTTGTGGCGCATCGTCCGGCGCTCCGAGCCTGGCGGCGCCACCCGGCCGAAGAAGAGGCCCTGCAAGACGGACGCCGAGGGCTTGGGATCCTGGCTCACCCAGTCGAGCAGCATGTCTCCTAGGTGGCCGGCCCCGCGCGGTATCAGCGCCATCGCGCGCGCCCCGATCCGCGCGACCGGCGCGCCGAAGGTCAGGCCCACCAGCATCGGCGTGAAGGCGAGCGCGCAGCCGAGCAGCGCGTTGTCGAGCACGGGCATCTCCACGAGCAGCCCCTTGACGCGCTCGGGCGCCCCCGCCGCCGCCTCCAGCGTGACGTTGGCGCCCAGCGAGGTCCCCCCGATCACCGCCTGCTCGATCTGGAGGTGATCGAGCAGCCCGATCGCCTGCTCGCCGAAGATCGTCATGGAGTACTCGGTCATCTCGGGCGGCCGATCGGAGTCGCCGTGACCGAGCAGATCCAGGCACAGCACCCGGTGCCCGCGCTCGGCCAGCTGCTCCGCGAGCGGACGGTGCATCCTGCGCGAGAACAGGAGCCCCGGCAGGAGCAGGACCGGCCTGTCGCCGGCCCCGTACTCGTCGAACACGAGCCGGTGGCCCTGGAACGTGAAGTCCCGCGTGGTAGCCGTCATGGCGGGGCCAGGATACTCAGGCGCCGGTCGGCTGCGTGTCGGCCTCCCTCAGGCCGATCCGCGCGTGGAGTCGCCGCAGCGGCGCCGGAGCCCACCAGTTGCGGCTTCCCAGGAGCTCCATCAGCGACGGAACCAGCAGCGCGCGCACGATCGACGCGTCGATCAAGACGGCCAGCGCCGTCCCGATGCCGTTCTCCTTGATGAAGATGATCTCGGAGGTGGCGAAAGCGGCCATCGCGACGCTGAACAGGAGGGCGGCGGAAGTCACGATGCGGCCCGTCCGCTCGAGCCCGATCGCGACCGCCTCGTGGTCGGAGGCGCCGTTGTCGCGCGCCTCCTTGATCCGCGACAGCAGGAATACGCCGTAGTCGGTGGACAGGCCGAAGGCGACGGCGAACAGCAGTACGGGCATCGTCATCTCGAGCGCCCCCTGGCTCGTGTAGTCGAGCAGGCCCTCGAGCCTGCCGTCCTGGAAGACGAGCACGAGCAGGCCGAAGGTGGCGCTCAGGGTGAGGACGTTCATCACCAGCGCCTTGAGCGGCAGCACCACGGAGCCGGTCATGACGAAGAGCACGGCGAAGGTCGTGAGGGCGACGATCGCCAGCGCTATCGGCAAGTGCCGGGCGAGGCTCGACTTGAAGTCCACGAAATCGGCGGAGCGACCGCCCGCCAGGACCGCGAAGGGCGGGTCCTCAGCTCGGATGTCGCGCACGAGCTGCTGGCTGCCGTCCTCGATCTCGCCGTGCTTCGAGACCACCGAAACGAGCGACCCGTTCCGGCCTGCCGGCCGCGGCTCGCTCACCGCCGCCGCGCCCGGCAGCCGGCGCAGGCGCGCCGCGTAGCTGCGGGCGGCCCGGCTCGGACGGGTGTCGAGGGCCAGGAACACCGGCGAGGTGCGGTTCGGCGGGAACTGCTGCGCCAGGGCGTCGTTCACCTGGCGCGCCTCCGCATCCTTGGGCAGGACGGTTGCGTCCACCACGGTGAACTTGATTCCGAGGAAGGGCAGCCCGGCTACGACCAGCACGAGCGCACTGACGGCGGCGATGGGCCAGGGGCGCCGCATGACGAAGCGCGACAGCCGGTACCAGCCGCCGGCGGACGCCGGCTTGGCCTCGCGCTCCGCGGCACGCTGGAGCCACGACGGCGCAAGCGCGTTCACGCGCTCTCCGAGCAGCGCCAGGACCGCGGGTAGGACCACGAGCGCGACCGCGGCGGCCAGGATCGCGACGAGCGAGCCGCCCACGCCCATCGAGTAGAGGAAGCGCTGCGGGAAGGCGATCAGGGAGGCCAGTGCGGCTGCCACCGTCAGCGAGCTGAAGAGAACGGTGCGGCCCGCCGTGGCGAGAGTGCGCCGGAGGGCTTCGGGCCCCGGACCGTCGCGGGCGATCTCCTCCCTGTAGCGGGCCACGACGAACAGCGAGTAGTCGATCGCCAGCCCGAGGCCCAGGGCGGTGGTGAGGTTGAGGGCGAACACGGAGATATCGGTGAGCTCGTTGGCCAGCCGGAGCACCACCAGCGTTCCCACGATCGCCAGACCACCCACGAGGAGGGGGAGCGCGGCGGCCACCAGGCTGCGGAAGAAGACCAGCGAGAGGAGGAAGAGGAGCGGGAATGCGAGCAGCTCGGCACGGCGGAGGTCGTGCTCCACCGTCTTGTTGACCTCCTGCGCGGCGGCCGCGAACCCCCCGAGCCGCACGCCGGGGCCCCCTCCCAGCCGATCGTCGATCCGCTTGGCCGCGTCCTGCTGCGCCTTGTCGGAGGACGGCTTGAAGCTCACGGCGGCGTACTGGGCGCGGCCGGTCCTCGATACGAGATCGCGGTCGCGTGTCCCGTAGTAGGTCTCCACGCGGCCGACCAACGGATCCCGCGCGATCGTTCGGGCCACCCGCTGGACCTTGATCCGCGAGGCGGTGGCGCGGGGGCCGGCGGGCGTGTCCACGAGGGCCACGAGGGCGACACCGGGCTCGAGCCCGGTCTCACGCGCGAGCTCCTTCTGGGCCTTGACGCTGTCCGTCGCCGGGTCGTCGGAGCCGTAGGGGTGCAGGCGCTGTGCTACGCCGCCGCCGAAGGCGCCGGCCAGGACGGCGCCGACCACGGCGACCGCGATGACCCGTCGAGGGTGGGACGAGGCGAGTCGTGCGAGCGCGGCGATCACTTACGCCTCCAGGGCCCTTTCGGCGGCCAGATCGCGCTCTGCGCCCTTGCACCAGTCGATGATGGCGTCCTGGTAGGAGATCCCCCAGTCGAGTGTCAGGAGGGTGAAGCGCAGGCCCTTGGCCCCGTCCGTGGCCTGCGCCTCGGGCTCGATCTGCCGCAGCCGGTCGCGGGTCGCCTCGTGCGCAGCCCGGATCCGGTGTAGCTGCTGCAGCTGCTCCTCGGGCCCGAGAATGTCGGAGAAGAAGAGCTTGAGCACGCCCTCGTGGCGCAGCTCGCGGACGAGCGGCTCGTCGGAGGTGAGCCAGTCGTGGAGGGCCTGCCGGCCGGCCGCGGTCGGCTGGTATGCCCGCCGCCGGCGCCCGTCGCTGTCGTCGTCCTCGCCGCGGATCAGCCCGGCCTCCTCGAGCCGCTTCAGCTCCGGGTAGATCTGGCCGTAGCTCGCGGCCCAGAAGAAGCGTGTCGAGACGTCGACGAGGCTCTTGATCTCGTAGCCCGTGCGCTTCCCGAGCGCCAGCATTCCGAGGATCACATAGGCGGTCTTGGGGAGGTCCTGCTCGACCATGTATCGGCAGGATATATCAGGAAGATATATCTGTCAAGCTGGCGAGCCAGCTCCTCAGTTCGCCAAGGTAGTCGGGGTCCACGGCGTGCGGCATCCGGCTCTCGCGGTGGGTCACGCGAGCGCCCGCGGCCTCGAGCCGTTCGCGCGCATCGCGGCCCCACTCGACGCCGATGATCGGGTCGTAGACCCCGTGGCCGATCGCCACGGGCAGGCCGGCGGCCTTGGAGAAGTCGAGCTCGAAGCCCTCGACCGTTGGGATGAACCCGCTCAGCGCAAGGATGCCGGTGGGCCTGGGGCGCCCCGCGCCCAGCGCGAGCGCGTACGACATTACGGCACCCTGAGAGAAGCCACCGAGTACCGCTCGTTCGGCGGCGAGCCCATGCGAGGAGAGGAAGGCGTCGAGCCAGGCGGCGGTGAGCGGATAGCTGGCGTGGAACGTCTCCGGGTCCGGGTAGCCGATGCGCTGGACGGCGTACCAGTGGTAGCCGCCGGGCGGCAGCATCAGCGGGCCCCGGGCCGTAGCAGCCAACAGCCGGCGCTCTGGATCGAGCTCGTCGAGCAGGGGAAAGAGATCGTTCTCGTCGACGCCGCGCCCGTGCAACAGCACCAGCGCGGCGGAGGGCTCGCCGTCTGGTGGCCTGATGCGATGGACCAGCGCGTCGGCGCCGCCCCCAGTCCCGCCAGCTCCCGTTCCCGCACTAGACTTGATTGCGTGAGCAACAATACCGGCCAGGCCAGGCCGACGTCCGCCCCCGGGCTGGCCCCCGACGAGCTGGCGGCCTGGGGCGGCTTCCTGCGCGCGCACGGTGCGCTGACCAAGGCGCTCGACGCCGAGTTGATCGATGCCCACGGCATGCCGCTCAGCTCCTACGAGGTGCTGCTGTACCTCGCTCGCGCGCCCCGCGGCCGGATGCGCATGGCCGAGCTCGCCGACTCGGTCGTGCTGAGTCGTAGCGGCCTGACGCGCCTCGCCGACCGTCTCGAGAAGGCCGGCCTGATCGAGCGCCAGGAGTGTCCGACCGATCAGCGCGGACTGTTCGCCGCGATCACCGACTCCGGCCGCCGGACCTTCGCCGACGCCCGGCGCACCCACATCGCCGGCGTCCGGCAGCGCTTCCTGGCGCGGCTCACCGCCGAGGAACAGCGCCGGTTGGGCGAGCTGTGGGAGCGCCTGCTCGAGGGATAGTTTCCGCCCGCTCTAGCTTGCCGGCACGGCGCGCGAATGGCGCGCGCGGCGGCGCACCTCGCGGATCGCCCGCGCGAGCCGGCTGACGCCCTCGTCGAGCTGGGCGGGCTCGAGCATCGAGAACGAAAGGCGGAATGAGGTCTGGGAGCGGCGCTCCGCCATCACTGCCCCGCCCGGCGTGAACGTGACCCCGTGGCGGATGGCCTCCGAGTAGAGGGAGCGCTCGTCCAGCGGCCGCGTGAGCGTGACCCAGACGTGGTGTCCGCCCCGTGGTGGATCGGCGCGGTACTCGCCCGGCAGGTGCCGCTCGAGCGCCGCCAGGAGCGCATCCCGGCGCTTGCGATACACCGGAAGGGTGGCCTCCACGTGGCGGTCATAAGCGCCCGAGGCGAGGTAGCGGGCGGCGATGTGCTGCACGAGCGTGGGCGTGTGGAAGTCGTCCTCGAGCTTGAGCATCGCGACCCGCTCGAACAGCGGTCCCCGGCACGCGACCCAGCCGATCCGCAGCCCTCCGCCCACCGCCTTCGACAGCGAGTTCACGTAGACGACGTGGGCGGGTGCGAGCTCCCGCAGCGGCCGCGTTCTGCCGCCGTCGAAGCGTAGGTCTGCGTAGACCCTGTCCTCCAGCACGAAGAAGGCGCGCTCGCGCGCCAGCTCGGCGAGCCGCTCTCGGCGCTCGTCGGAGGTGTCCCTGCCGGTCGGGTTCTGGCAGGCAGTCTGGAGCGCCACGAGCTTGACCTCATGGCGGGCGAGGAGGCGCTCCAGGGCGTCGACGTCGAATCCGTCTTCGTCCACGGGCACCCCGAGCACCCGCGCGCCGGTCGAGCGGACCGATTCGAGCACGCCCACGAAGCTCGGCGACTCGACGACGGCGATGTCGCCGGGCTCCAGGATCGCCTGCGCCGTGAGGTTGATGGCCTGCTTGGCCCCCGAGGTGACGACGATCTCGTCGGGACTCGAGGCGAAACCGAAACGCTCTCCGCGTCTCGCCAGCTGCTCGCGCAACGCGAACAGGCCCTCGGCGCCGAGATAGGAGATAGCGCCGCCGCCCTCCTCGTCGAATACCTCCCCGGCGATCCGCGCCAGGTCCGCGACCGGGTAGTGCTCGGGCGAGGGCCAGCCCGTGGCTAGCGAGACCATGCCCTCCTCTTCCGCCAGGTCGAAGGCGTCGGCCAGGACCTGCTGGGAGTAGCTGGGCTCGCGCTGCGGTAGCGCGTACAGCTGCCAGTCGTCGCCCTGATCCGCGGCTACGGCGGGGGTAAGCGTGCGTACGAACGTCCCGCGGCCAACCGACGCGGTGACGTAGCCCTGCTCCGCCAGGCGGCGGTAGACGCGTGCAGCAGTCAGGTGGTTCACGCCGACGTCCTCCGCCAGGCGCCGCGTGGGCGGCAGCTTCTCGCCCGGCTCGAGCTCGCCGGCCTCGACAGCGGCCGCGAAACGGTCCACCAGCTGTTGCGTCAGCGACGTCTCGCCGTCGCGATCCAGGTGGGACAAATTGATCTTGTAGGACATTGCAATACGCCTATACCCACCTAACCTATCAACTATCAGCCCAGGCTGCCAACTTGTAGGACACAAAGGGGGCACTATGTTTCGCAATACATCCGCTACGCCGCAGCTGGCGACCGAGCGCGTGACCGTTCGTCACGCCGACGACCGGGACGGGCGCGAGCTCGCCCGCCTCAGCCAGCTGGACAGCTCTCCCGCGATCAGCGGTCCGACGCTCGTCGCCGAGTCCGACGCGCGCATCATGGCCGCCCTGCCGCTCGGATCGGGCCGACCGGTCGCGGATCCGTTCGAGCCCACCGCGCAACTGGTGGCGCTGCTCGAGCTGCGCGCCGCGCAGATTCGCCGCGAGCGGCCGGCGAGGCGTCGCCTGCGCCAACGGTTAAGGGACATGCTGCGCGCACCGCTGCCGGACGCATAGCCACCGCCGGCGCGTAGCCGGCGGACGTGAAGTAGTGTCGGCTCCGGCGCCGCGGTTAGGAGTCCGGAGCAGGGATCGGGATGATCAAGAACGAGACGATCAGCCTGATCAGCGTGCCCTTCTTCTCGGGAGCGATCGGCTACCTGACCAACTGGAGCGGCGTGTGGATGCTGTTCAACCCCGTCCGCTTCTCCGGCTTCCGCCTGCCCGGGCTTGCGTCGCTGGCTCGCCTCCTGCCGCGCAAGATCCAGCAGATCCCGGGCGTCATGCACGGAGGGGTCGGCTGGCAAGGGATCATCCCCTCGCGCGCCGCCAAGATGGGCAGCATCGCGGTGGACAAGGGGATCGCGAAGCTGGGCACCCCGGGCGACTTCTACGAGCAGCTCGAGCCCGACAAGATCGCCGAGCACATCCTCGGCAGCGCCCGCAGCGACGTGCGGGACGTGGTCGAGCGGATCATGCGGCGGGAGCACCCGGCGCTGTGGCGCGACCTGCCTCCGCGCGTGAGGGAGGGCGTCCACGAGCGGGTACAGGAGCAGCTCCCGGACATCATCCGCACGATGACCGACGAGATCGGCACGAACATCGATCAGCTGCTCGACGTGAAACTCATGGTGATCCGCCGCTTCGAGGAGGACCCCGCCGTGGCCAACAGGATCTTCCTGGAGATGGGCCGCAGGGAGCTCCGCTTCATCGTCAACTTCGGCTTCTTCTTCGGCTTCCTGCTCGGCATCCCCACGGCGATCCTGACCGAGGTCGTCTTCCCCGTCTGGTGGCTCCTGCCGATCTGCGGCGTGTTCATCGGCTACACCACCAACCTGCTCGGCATCTGGATGATCTTCGAGCCCGTCGAGCCGCGGCGGTTCCTGGGCCGCAGGATCCAGGGCCTCTTCCTGAAGCGCCAGGCGGAGGTCGCAGACGTCTATTCCCGCATCATCGCCGACGACATCGTGACCCTGACCAACATCGGCGACGACCTGCTGCACGGTCCCCGCTCCGATCGCACGCGCCAGATGATCGAGGACGCAATGCGCCCGGCCGTAGACCGGGCCGTCGGACGGGCCCGCGGCGTCGTCCGGGTCGCGGTCGGGACGAGGGAGTACGACGCCATCCGAACATCCGTGGCCGCCGAGACCGTGGACTACGCCGTGCAACCGTTCCAGGACGAGGAGTTCAGCCAGAGGCAGAGCCAGTCGATCCGGGAGCCGATGGTTGGGCGAATGCGAGAGATGTCCCCCGGGGACTTCTCCGAGATGCTGCGTACGGTGATGAGGGAGGACGAGTGGCTCCTGTACCTGCACGGAGCGGTGCTCGGCCTCGGGGCCGGGCTGATCCACCTGGGCCTCTTCGGATGAGCGCGATACCCGGTCTCATCCGGATAGCCGCCGGCGCCTCCCTGCGCACCGTCGAATGGACGCTCAGCACGACCCGGCGTGTGGGGGCGCGCGTGGTCGACGCCGCGGCCTCCGGAGAGGCGCCGACGCAGCTCTTCCAGGAGTCGGGCGCCGAGTTGCGCGAATATGCCCGCCGGGTGCTCGGCGTCGACCAGCCCGAGGCCGAGTCGGAGGACGGCGCCGTTCCCGAGCGCTCGCTGCGCCAGCGCGGGGCTGAGCTCCTCCGCCGCTCGGCCGACGTCCACTACAGCGAGGAGGCCCACCCGGCCTACGAGCGGATACTCGAGGAGCTGGCTCCCGACGAGGGCCGCATCCTCAGGCTGCTTGCGCTTCAGGGCCCGCAGCCCTCGGTTGACGTGCGGACCGGCTGGTTACCGGTGGACGTCGGGTCGGAGCTCGTGGCCCCGGGGCTGACGATGATCGGCTCCGAGGCGGGCTGCCGCGTCCCCGATCGGGTGCACGCCTACCTCAACAACCTCCACCGCCTCGGCCTCGTCTGGTTCTCACGCGAGCCGGTCCCGGAGCAATCGCGCTACCAGGTGCTCGAGGCCCAGCCCGAGGTGGTCGAGGCCCTGCGCAAGGCCGGCCGGACCCGCACGGTCCGCCGCAGCATAGATCTAACGCCCTTCGGCGAGGACTTCTGCGAGACCTGCCTGCCAATCCACACCGACGAGCTGGATGCGCTGCCCGGCACCGGCGAGCGGCTCCCGGAGCCGCCGGGTCTTTAGTGCCTAGCGGGCGCGCCGCCGCGGCAGCCGGTCGGCCATCCGGCCGAAGCGCTCGGCGGCTCCCTGGAGGGGCTCGGTCACCCCCGCAAGGGTCTTGGCGCTTCGCTCGAGCTCGGTGATAGAGGCCTGCAGCGGGGCCATCAGCGCGGTGAGCTCGGCCAGCACGGGGACCATCGTGGGGATCGACTCCTGGAGCTGGACGAGCACCGGCATCGTCCGTGCGATCTGCTCGGTGTGCTCCACCATCTCTGGGAGCACGGCAGTCCCGCGGGCCACTTCGGCGATCTCGGCCTCGATCGTCGGCAGCCGCTTCGTGTCCTCCGCGATCGAGGCGAGTCGCTCGCCCAGCTCCGGAAGGATGCGCAGCGACTCGATGATCTGGGCGAGCCCGTGCATCCCCGGCAGGGCCGCCGGCAGGGCCGCGAGCGGACCGAGGCCGAGCTTCATCGCGATGAGCCTCGGCGCTCGGCGCGGCGACGGGGCCGGCGCCGTCCCCGCTCGTGGGAGTCGGAGCGCTTCGTTCCCTCTCCGAGCCTGCTGACCTCGCGCTCGATGGCTGCCTCCACGGCGTCGGTCATCACGACCTGAAATACCGCAAGCAGGGACTCGCCGGCCAGCGGGCGCAGGCGCTCCAGGGCCTCACGCACGCGCGCGAACTCCTCGGGCGGCTCGTCGGCCTCCTCGAGCGGCCGCCAGAGATGCTCGAGGAAGAGCTCGACGTACCTCTTCGCGACGGCCTCGGAGTGGCGCTTGAGCGTCGCCATCACGTCGACGGCGGCCTCGAGGGGGACTCCGAGCTCCGACAACTCCTGTGCCGCTCGGTGCAGCCTTGGGCTTCTGACCTCCCACAGGTTGTCCCCCAGCGGCCGCACGAACCCGTGCTGCTCGATGCGGCGAGTGAGATCCGGGGTCAGCTCGTCGCCCCATTGCTGGGCCAGGATCGCGCCGTCCACGACCTCGGGCCTCTCGTCGCTGAACGGCGCGGCGGCCGCCCGCGTGAAGTCGAGCACGTCGCCCACCGAGCCGGTGGGCGCACGCTCCAGGATCCGCTTGATCGCCTCGAGGTTGAAGCCCTCCGCCTGGAGGTCGCGGATCAGCTCGAGCCGCGCCACGTGCTCCTCTCCGTAATAACCGGTGCGGGCCTTCAGGACCGGCGGGGGGATCAGCCCGCGCGACTGGTAGGCGCGAACGTTGCGGGCGGTCATGCCGACCCGTTGGGCCAGCTCGTCGATGGTGAGGCCGTCCGTGTCTTTGGTCACACAGCGATAATACGGGGTTTCATGTGCCACGTTTTTGTGTACCATCTCTATATGGCGGGAGACCTGGTTCTTGCGACCGCGGCCGCGGTCAAGCCGGCGGGAGGCGCCGCGACGGGTGAGGTGATCGGCGCGACGGCGGGCGCCGTGGTTGCCACCACCATCCTCTTCGTGCTCGCCATCGGCCATCGCAGCGGCCGCATCTCGGTGCTGAAGCGAGCCTCGGAGCGGGCCGCGCGCCTGGGCGGGCTTCCGCCCTGGGCCGCGCTCCCGACCGGGATCCTGGCCGCTGCGCTGCTCATCGCGCTGTTCGGGATGTATTGGGACATCTCGCTGCACGTCGACAATGGGCGCGACGCGGGTCCGCTTGCCAACCCGGCCCATTACTTCATCCTCGTCGGACTGTTCCTCGCCTTCGCGGCGGGCGTCCTCGCCGTCACGCTGCCCGAGGGCCGCCCCAGCCGCGCCTCGGTCAGGCTCGGAAAGGATTGGTACGCGCCAGTCGGCGGGCTGATGCTGATCGCCTGCAGCTCGTTCTCGCTGGCCGGCTTCCCGCTCGACGACTTCTGGCACCGGATCTTCGGCCAGGACGTGACGCTCTGGGGCCCGACGCACCTGATGTTGATCGGCGGCGCCGGACTGTCGCTGATCGCCAACGCCACCCTGTTCGTCGAGGGCAAGGCCGGCGCGCCGCGGAATCCGCAGCTCGTCAACCGGGCCTTCGAGCTCGTGGGCCGCTTCCGCTACGCGGGCGTGTGCGGCGGCCTCCTGATCGGGCTATCGACCTTTCAGGCGGAGTTCGACTTCGGCGTGCCCCAGTTCAGGCTGATCTTCCAGCCGGTTCTGATCGCGATCGCAGCGGGCATCGCCCTCGTCACCGCGCGAATCTACGCGGGCCGGGGCGGCGCCGTGTTCGCGGTCGGCTTCTTCATCGCGATACGGGGTGTCCTGGCCCTGCTCGTGGGTCCGCTGCTGGGCGAGGCCACGCCTCATTTCCCGCTCTACGTGGTCGAGGGGCTCCTGGTCGAGGCGGTGGCTCTCGGGGTCGATCCCCGCGAGCGGCCCTACCCCTTTGGCGCCGTCTGCGGCGCGCTGATCGGAACCGTCGGGTTCGCGGCGGAGTTCGGTTGGTCGCAGGTCTGGATGCCCGAGCCGTGGCCCCAGGTCGTCGTGGGTGAGGCGCTCCCGGTCGTGGTGGTCGCCGCGGTGGCCGCTGGGCTGGTGGGGGGCTTCGTCGGCGCGGCGCTGGCCGCGCCGCGGCTGATTCGGATCAGGGTTCCCGGTCCCGCTCCCGCGGCGCTCGGCCTGGCGGCGATAGTGGCCGTCTTCGCCTACGGGTTGAACACCACGCCGGAGAGCGGCGCCCGGGCGACCCTGCGGCTGCACGACGTCCGTTCCGGGTCCGGGCGCGAGGTGGCCGCCGACATACGCATCGAGCCGCGGAGCGCGACGCGGGACGCCGACTGGGTCAGCGCAACCGCCTGGCAGGGCGGGGGCCTCGTCCACGACGACCTGCAGCGCCTCGGTCCCGGCCACTACCGAACCACGAAGCCAATCCCGGTCCACGGCGACTGGAAGGCGCTCGTGAGGCTGCACCGGCGGGATTCCCTCCTGGGGGCACCGATCTACCTGCCCGAGGACAAGGCAATCCCGGTCGCCGGCGTACCCGCACGCAATGGCTTCACCCGCCAGTTCGTCAAGGAGAAGGAGATCCTCCAGCGCGAGCAGAAGAGCGGCGTCTCGCCCGCCCTCACCACGATCGCCTACGGCGTCGTCGGCGCGATCGTGCTCCTGCTCGTGCTGGCGCTCGGCTGGGCGCTCACGCGCCTCGGCACGACCACGAGGCCGCCCGAGGAGCCCACAGCTCGCGAGCCTGTCTCCTCGGCCGTCCCGCAGGGAGCATGAGAGCCCGGGTCGCGATCGTGGGCACCGGCTTCGCCGGGATTGGAATGGCGGCTCGCCTCAAGCGCGAGGGCATCCACGACTTCGTGGTGCTGGAGCGCAACGAGGACGTGGGAGGGACCTGGTGGGACAACAGTTATCCCGGCTGTCAGTGCGACGTCCCCTCGCACCTGTATTCGGTCTCGTTCGCTCCCAACCCGAACTGGAGCCGGACCTACTCGCTGCAGCCCGAGATCCGGGACTACCTGCGCGACTATGCGGAACGCTTCGGCCTCTTGCCCCACATCCGTTTCGGCTGCGAGCTCACCTCGGCGTCGTGGGACGACGACGCCGGTGCGTGGCGACTGGAGACCTCGGACGGGGACGTGACTGCCGAGACGCTCATCGCGGGGGTTGGCCCGCTCAGCGAGCCTGCCCTGCCCGACCTCCCCGGAATCGAGCGCTACGAGGGCAAGCTGTTCCACTCGGCCCGCTGGGACCACGAGCATGATCTCTCGGGCGAGCGCGTGGGGGGTGATCGGCACCGGAGCCTCGGCGATCCAGTTCGTGCCCCGGATACAGCCCGAGGTCGGGCAGATGCACGTCTTCCAGCGCACCCCGCCCTGGGTGCTGCCCCACACCGACCGGCCGGTGACCCGGCTCGAGCGGCGGCTCTACCGGTCCCTCCCGCGACTCCAGCGCCTGACCCGCCTGGGGATCTACCTGAGCCGGGAGTGGGTGGTCATCGGCCTGGCCTACCGTCGCTGGATGATGAAGCTTCCGGAGCGGCTCGCCAGGCGCCACCTCCGGCATCAGGTGAGCGACCCCGAGCTGCGGACCAAGCTCACGCCCGACTACACCATCGGCTGCAAGCGGATCCTTCTCTCCAACGACTGGTTTCCGGCGCTCTCGAAGCCCAACGTCAACGTCGTCACCGAGGGGGTCCGCGAGATCCGCGAGTCGTCGGTCGTCACCGAGTCGGGCGAGGAGATCGAGCTTGACACTCTCATCATGGGCACCGGCTTCCACGTCACGGACCTTCCCGCCGCGCACAACCTCCAAGGCCGCGACGGCCGGTCCTTGAACGAGGTCTGACAGGGCAGCCCACAGGCGTACCTGGGAACCTCGATCGCGGGGTTCCCCAACCTGTTCATGCTGCTCGGGCCGAACACGGGCCTGGGCCACACCTCCGTCGTGTTCATGATCGAGGCGCAGATCGCCCATGTGATCCGCTGTCTGCGCGCCATGGAGGAGCGGGACGTCGAGGCGGTGGAGGTGCGGCCCGAGGTCCAGCGCGCCTTCAACGACGAGCTGCAGCGACAGCTCCAGGGCACGGTATGGAACTCCGGCGGCTGTCAGAGCTGGTACATCGACAAGACCGGTCGCAACACGACGATCTGGCCGCGCTTCACGTGGCAGTTCCTGCGCCGCGCCCGCGACTTCGACCCCGGCGACTACACGTTCCGCTCCCGGGTCGCTCCTCCCGAGCCCGCCGGCGTGCCGGCCTAGCCGCCTCCGGGCGGCGGCTGGAGCTTGCCCAGGACCGGCTCGGCGAACGGGCGCTCATCTCCCGGAGGCATCCGCCGGATAGATGCGGCCAGCAAGTAGCCGAACCGGCAGCGATACTCGGCCCTTGACCCGCCGCGCCGTCCTGACCGCCGCTCTCGCCGCCGCTCTCCTTGTCGGCGCCTGCGGCACGACGAAGCGCGAGGGCCACGTGGGTGACACGTTGCGGGCCGGCGGCCTCCGCGCGACGCTGATCAAGTTCGATGCCGAGGTCCCGGCCGTTCGCGACTACTCCGGCCTCGGCGCGCCCGGCCCCGGCATGCGGCTCTTCGGCGTGAAGACGAAGGTATGCAATGACCGTGGCCGCGCCATCGGCGCCTACGACTTCGGCCTGGAGCTCGACGGCGGCGACAAGACGAGGCTGCGCTTCCCGCAGGGGTCGTACTCCGACGGCTTCGAGGGCCTCCGCGACGGCTGCGAGCGCGGCTGGATCGTCTTCGAGGGCCCGGCGGGAAGCAGGGCCAAGTCGGTGACGTTCAGCTACGACGACACGGGCAGCGGCGGGCCGGGCGGCGAAAAGGAGAAGCATGCGCGCTTCCGCTGGGACCTGTAGGCCCTAGCCGAACCGCCAGCCACCGTTGTCGGTGTGGCCCACGAGGCCAATGCTCGGCCCGCCTCGGCGCAGCCGCTAAGCCGCTTCGGAGTAGACCGGCTCTGCCGGCGCCGGCTCCTCCTGGGCCTTGACCTCCTCCTGTGCCTGCGTCTCCGGCTGGAGGACGGTCAGCGCCACGACAATGGCGGTCACGACAAGGCCCGCCCCGATGATGAAGGCGAGGTGGTAGCCACCGGTCAGAGCCGACGCGTTCGAGTCCCCGTCCGCGAGCAGGTTGTCGGTCCGAGTGGTCGAAAGCGTGGCGAGGACCGCCAGGCCCAGCGCCCCGCCGACCTGAAGCGTCGTGTTCACCAGCCCCGACGCGAGCCCCGCGTCGCTCTTCGTGGCGCCCGACATGGCGAGCGTCATGAGCGCGGGGAAGGAGAGGCCGGCGCCGGTGCCGAGCAGGAGCATCACCGGCAGGATGTCGACCCAGTAGTCGCCGTCGACCGGCACCCGAGCGAACAGCAGCAGGCCGGCCGCGATCAGGGCAAGGCCGGGAAGCAGGGTCGCCCTGGCGCCGAAGCGCATCACGAGCCGCTCCGAGTAGCGCAGCGACATCGTCCCGATCACGAGCGTGACCGGTAGGAACGCCAGGCCGATCTCGAGTGAGTCGTAGCCGAGCACGCGCTGGAGGTAGAGCGCGCCGAGGAAGAACATCCCGAACATGCCCGCCACGAAAAGCGCCTGGATCGCATTGGCGCCGGAAACGTTGCGCGAGCGGAAGATCCGCAGCGGTATCAGCGGGTTGCGGGCGCGGGACTCGCGCACCACGAAGGCGACCAGCAGCGCGAGCGCGCCGGCGCCGAGCGCGAGGGTGCGGCCGGCGCCCCAGCCATAGTCGGCCGCCGGCTTCACGATCGTGTAGACGCCGAGCATCAGGGAGCTCGTGATCAGCAGGGCACCGAGCACGTCCGCGCCCTCCCCGAAGCCGATGCCCTGGTCCCGGTCGATGAGCCGCAGCGCCAGCACCGCAGTGGCGATGCCGATCGGCAGGTTCACGAAGAAGATCCAGTGCCAATTGAGCGTCTGCGTGAGGATGCCGCCGGCGAGCAGGCCCACCGAGCCCCCCGCGGAGGCCACGAAGCTGTAGACGCCGATCGCCTTGGCCTGCTCCCGGGGCTCCGGGAACATCGTCACGATCATCCCGAGGATGACGGCGGAGGTCATCGCGCCGCCGATGCCCTGGACGAAGCGGGCGCCGACCAGGAGGCCCTCGCTCTGCGCCGCGCCGCAGAGCAGCGAGGCCGCGGTGAAGACGCCAAGGCCGAGCATGAACACCCGCCGGCGCGAGATCAGGTCGCCGAGCCGCCCCGCCAGCAGCAGCAGCCCGCCGAACGCGATCAGGTATGCGTTTACGACCCAAGCGAGGCTCGACTGCGTGAAGCCGAGGTCCTTCTGGATCGACGGCAGCGCCACGTTCACCACGGTGGCGTCGAGGACGATCATCAGCATCCCCACGCACAACACGACGAGGGCGATCCAGCGCGATCGGTTGGCGGCCTGCGTCTGTCGATCGATGATGGCGGCGGTGTCTGTCATCGGCTCGTCCTAAAGATCGGAGGTAGAACTGATCAAACCGTAGCAAACCATCTTGTGCGGGATCATCCCGTATGGACGCAGAGCCGCGTGGATGAGCTGCGACTGGCTTGCTGGAGCGAGATCTAGGGCCGGGGCTCGCGCCGCCTGATCGGCGGGCTGCATTCGACTGGCTCGGCCAGCCGGGCCTTGACCAGACCGCCGAGTCCCTCGAGGAAGACCTTGCGCTCGGGAGGCGGAAGCTCGGCGAGCACGTCGGCCTGTATCCGCTCGATCAGCTTCCGTCCCTCGGCAACCTTGCGCTCACCACCCGCGGTAACCGAGATCACGCGGGCTCGGCGATCCTTGCTCGAAGGTCGGCGCTCGGCCAGGCCAGCCTCCTCGAGCTCATCGACGGTCACGACCATCGTGGTCTTGTCGAGACCGACCATCTCGGCCAGCTCCGTCTGCGTGTAGTCCCCCGTCAGGGCCGCCGCCAGGACATGGTATCCCCGGGGGGACAACCCGAGCGGGCCGAAGGCGGCGCTGATCTCGGTGGCAAGCGCATAGTGGGCGCGGGAAAGGAGCCAGCCGAGGTTTCCGGCCAGGCACTTCGGCGCATCCACGAGCTCGGTGGTGACTCCCATGACTCAGATCCTACCAGCGCTCGTTCGGGTCGAGATAATCTGCTGCGGGAGTAGTTACGGCCCCTACGGCGCCCGCCTGCGCGACCAGGCAGGCCCCGATCACCGCAAGCGTCGTCACCAGCGCCACACGCAAACGCCCTCCGCTTGGCCCATCTCACCTCCGGTCTCGTTGCATCCGACCGATACCCGGTCGAGCATCTGTAGAGTCGCGGCGCGTGCGCTACCGCAAGCTCGGCGACTCGAACATCGAGGTCTCGGAGATCTCCCTGGGCTCCTGGCTGACCTACGGTGCGGGGGTCGAGCGCGATCAGACCGAGGCCTGTACGCGGGCGGCGTTCGACGCGGGCATCACGCTCTTCGACACCTCGAACATCTACGGGCAGGGCGCCGCCGAGCAGGCCTGGGGGGAGATCATGTCCGACTTCGAGCGCGACTCCTACGTGCTGGCCACCAAGCTCTTCTTCCAGATGAGCGAGACGGATCGGGGCCTGTCGCGCGAGCAGATCCACAAGCAGATCGACGCGTCGCTGGCCCGTCTCCGCACCGACTACGTGGACCTGTACCAGTGCCACCGACCCGACCCCGAGACACCGATCGAGGAGACCATGGAGGCGCTCACCGAGGTCTGCGAAGCCGGGAAGATCCGCGAGATCGGCTTCAGCGAGTGGACGGTCGAGCAGATCCAGGCGGGACTCGAAGTCGCCGGCGCAAAGAAGTGGGTCTCCTCCCAGCCCCAGTACAACATGATCTGGCGGGCCCCCGAGGCCGAGCTGATCGCCTTCTGCGCCGAGCACGGGATCTCGCAGATCGTCTGGTCGCCGCTGGCTCAGGGGGTCTTGACGGGCAAGTACAACCCCGGCGAGCAGCCGGCGCCGGACTCCCGGGCCGCCAGCGACGCGATGGGGTGGGCGATGAACCGCTACCTGTCGGACGAGGTCCTGGAGGCGGTTACACGGCTGGTGCCGATCGCCGAGGAGGCCGGCATGACGATGGTCCAGATGGCGCTCGCCTGGGTGTTGCGCGAGGAGAACGTCGCCTCGGCGATTATCGGCGCCTCGCGGCCGGAGCAGGTCCACTCGAACGTCGAGGCGTCCGGGATCGAGCTGTCGGAGGACACGCTCGTGGCGATCGACGAGGCTCTGGGCGACGTCGTGGTACGTGGCCCGGAGCTTGCGAACTTCGTCCAGGAGGGCGTCAAGCACCGCTAGCCCGGCGCAGCGGGCTCATCGCTTGGGCTGCCAGAAGGCGACCTCGCCACCCGCGGGCGCTGCGACGACGCTGCGCCAGCCGGCCGGCCCCTCGCGCGGCCCGAGCATCACGGCGGCTCCGAGTCCCTCGGCCCGATCGGTCGCCTCGCCGACCTCGGCGACCTCGACGTAGGGCAGCCACAGCGGCGTTGGGGTGCTGCACTCGACGATGCCGCCCCCCACCCCGCCGCCCAGCTCGAGCGCCAGATAGGAGCCGTTCCCCGTCTCGATCCGCTCCGGACGCCAGCCGCAGAGGTGGGCGTAGAAGTCGCGCGCCCGTGGCAGGTCGCCGGTGTGGAGCTCGAGGTGGACGATTGGTTGTGCAAGCGCTGGCTGCATGCCTGAGAGCTATGACCGGGCCGGGCGGCGAAACTCATCGGCGGGGGCGATGAGTCCCGCCCGCCGCGTCGGTCTAACCTGTTGAAAGGGGATGAGCACCGCTTCCACACCCACGGCGGCGCAGCGCGGGCTGCTCGAGGCGGCCCGCGGCGGCAGCGAGGCCGCCTTCCGCGAGCTCGTGGAGCCCCACCGCGGTGAGCTCCACGCGCACTGCTACCGGATGATGGGCTCGCTGCACGATGCCGAGGATGCGCTCCAGGAGGCGCTGCTGCGCGCGTGGCGCGGCCTGGCGCGCTTC
>Ga0126312_10000640_pt1 | contig 21435 bp, 20 predicted proteins | sample Plot104A_FD_92537 | JGI IMG/M metagenome (GOLD analysis project Ga0126312, IMG submission 92537) | Serpentine soil microbial communities from UC McLaughlin Reserve, CA, USA - Plot104A | ecosystem: Environmental > Terrestrial > Soil > Grasslands | place: USA: UC McLaughlin Reserve, Lake County...
AGGAATTCGTGGCCACTGCCGAACCTGGTCCACTGAGCCGCGATCGGATTGATGCGGTGATCGACCAGATCAGCCGAGTAGTTGGCACGCCCTCTCGACAGGGGACAGTAGATGGCTGACGCGGAGATCATCGACTTCAGCAGCCGCGAACCCCTCGGAGCGCGCAGCTCCGGCGCATCGGCCGGGCCCAAGCCAGAGCCAAGCGAATCGCGAGTCGAGGAACCAGAAGAAACGCCGAAGGAGGCGCCTTCTGAACCTCCGACACTGAACCTGGCCAGCCTGCTCCGCGGACTCGTAGGCCGACCTCGTGGCCTCGGCGGGCTCAGCTTTCCCATGCGCACCCTGCGCCACCTAGCGGCTGACCCGCTGCGGGCGGCCACGACAGTGGCTGAGGCGCTTGGCGTGGACTGGCAGGGCGGCTTGGAGGATGCCCTCACATTCGCACGAGCCCGAATGACCGGCGACTATGCCGTTGATCAGTTCGGCTTCGATCCGGAGTTCACGAAGCACGTCTTTCTTCCGCTGCTTCGGCCTTTGGTGCAGTCCTGGTTCAGGGTAGACGTGCGTGGGGCGGAGAACCTGCCGATGGAGGGATCGGCTCTGCTGGTCTCAAACCACGCGGGCACGCTGCCGATGGATGCGTTGGTGTTGACGAGTGTGGTCTATGACGAGATCGGCCGGCATGTCCGGATGCTGGGCGCCGACTTGATCTTCTCAACGCCCTATTCCGCCTGGTTGGCGCGCAAGATCGGGACCACCTTGGCCTGCCAGGAGGACGCCGAACGGCTCTTGGACTGTGACCACCTCGTTTCGGTGTTCCCGGAGGGGTTCAAGGGCCTGGGAAAGCCGTACGGGGATCGATACAAGTTGCAGCGGTTTGGCCGCGGCGGCTTCGTCTCGGCTGCCGTACGTGCCCAGGTTCCGATCGTTCCGATCTCGATCGTCGGATCCGAGGAGATCTATCCGCTGATCGCCAGCGCACCGGCAATTGCGCGAGCTGTCGGCATTCCGTATTTCCCGATCACTCCACTTTTTCCTTGGCTCGGCCCGCTTGGCTTGATCCCGCTGCCCAGCAAGTGGATCATCCAGTTCGGCGAGGCGATTGCCACCGATGAGCTGCCGCCGGGCGCGGCGGACGATCCCATGATCGTTTTCAACGTCACCGATCAGGTCCGCGAGACGATTCAGCAGACCCTCTATTCGCTACTCATGCAGCGGCGCGGCGCGTTTTTCTAGTGCCTGGTCGGGATCGGCTGTGATCCGTGCGCGGTACATCACGACGACGCCGTTCCTGCTGAGTCACTTAGTGGGCAGCATCGGTGGCGCCGCACTTGGTTGCGTGGGTGCCGTTGCATTCGCCGTGCACATGTCCACCACGCGGGCGGCGCGCATGGCGTTGTGGGGAATGGCCGCATTTTCAGCGTCACAGGTGCTGACAGCGTCGGTGTTCGGTATCGCCGCTTTCTTCCAGCCAGCGGTTGGCCGTGCCTATCTCGATGGGCAGCAGGGCGCGGCCCGGGCGATCAACGCCGATGTCTACGGTTCAGAGGTCTTGGCCATGGTCGGGGTCGGGGTGCTGTTGATGATCACCGGCGCCGTCCTTCTCGGCTCAGCTGCTGCTCGGGCGCGGGTCGGTCCGGTCTGGGCCGGAATCGTCTTCGCCGTTGCGGTTCCGATGTTTGCCATCGGCGGTCAGCTGGTCGGCATCCTCCACACCGTTGCCGGGCTTGCCATCGTGGTCAGCAGCGCACTCCTGTCCTTGGCTGTGCACTCCAGCCGGACCGGATTGTGAGCTTGTTGACGGCCTGAGGCGGCTCGATGCCTTGGTGGTCGAAGCCTGCGCAACGGCCGTGAATCCCGCCTAATTTAGGCCGCTGCCAGGCACATCTCTCTGCCCGGGCGCTGATGTTCATCGCCGCCCAAGCACGCGACCTACGACCAATTCGGGAAGCAAGAACTCACGCTCTGACGGCGGAGGAGGAGCTTCGGCTGGGAAATCGAACACGCCGATGATCAGCTGCATTGGATAGTCCGGTGCCTGCCCCACCGATCTCGTCCGTACCTCATCGACGAAGAAGTCGACCCTGTCCAGACGCCAATCGACTGCGTACCGGTGGAACTGTCTGACATCGAGCGAACAAGGATCGGCAGAGAACTCTTCAGAAAGGGCTGGATCCCGGAACTTGTGGATACCACTGCCGAGTGCCACCTCTTCACCGCGCTCACCGCGCCCGATGCTGTCGCCGAAAACCTCGACCAAGCAAATCTCGCCACAGCGGTCAGGCTCATCCTCCAGACCAACCATCCATGCCGAGAACATCGACCCCGGGCCGATGTTCGCTCGGCAGGTCACCTCGACATAGCCATACTGCGGAGTGAAGCCCAACTGCGTCGGTTGAGCCTCCGCGACGCGCAGACCTTCCCGAAACGGCTGCTGCCCACGACTACTGCCGACCGGGCCGGACCAGTTGCTGCTTTGGACGGCAGACACGCGAAGCGGCACCTCGTGTAGATCTGGGCACCACAATGGCTGCTCTGGTGGGATGGCCAGATGCAGGCCGTCCGGCTGCACCTCGTACGTTGCCGCTGCTGCTTCCCGTGAGCTCCAGGCCGGCAGATAGGCGGCTGTCCACACGGTCTCATCCAGACCGCCCTGGAAACGCTCATCAATCTCGCGGGGACCGATCATCATGGAGACAACAAAAGCAGCTCGCGCCGACAGGGCTCACCTGATCTGGCCGCGATGTTCTGGGCGCTGCTGTCGACGTTGATGCCCAGGCCCGCCTTCTCGGCCGAAGGAAGACCCTCGATTAGCGCCGAAGTGCTCGATGTACCGCCAGACCAGTGGCGACCGCCCCGGCAGCGGCTCCAGTGGCGCCCGCGCCCACCAGTCCCAGCCGCACGGCCTTGCGGCCGGATCGATAATCCCGCACCTGCCAGTCGTTGTTCTCCGCATGCGCAAGTAGCCGGGCATCGGGATTGATGGCAACGGGATGGCCGACCAGCGACAGCATCGGCAGATCGTTATAGGAATCCGAGTAGGCCCAGCATCGAGCAAGATCAAGTCCGTGCTCCCGGGCCAGAGCTCGTACGGCCTCAGCCTTCGCCGCTCCATGGAGTAACTCGCCCTTGAGCCGGCCGGTATAGACGCCGTCCATGTGCTCCGCCGTGGTGCCTAGAGCGCCGGTTAGGCCCAGCCGTGCCGCGATGATGCCAGCCACCTCGACCGGCGCCGCGGTCACCAACCAGACCTGCTGACCAACATCCAGGTGCATCTGCGCCAAGGCTCTGGTGCCGGGCCAGATCCGGCCGGCGATCGACTCCTCATAGATTTCCCGTCCGACCTCCTCGACTTCGCTGACGTGCCGACCGGCAATGAACCCCAGGGTGGCGTTGCGAGCATCCTCGATGTGCTGGGGCTTCTCCCTGCCGACCATACGGAAGTAGACCTGTAACCAGAGTCCCTTGATGATCACTCGGGTCGGGAAGAAGTCCCGGCGATAGAGCCCCTTGGCGAGATGGAAGAGCGAGGCTCCCTGGATAACGGTGTTGTCCAAATCGAAGAATGCTGCCGCTGTTGGATCAGGGTGAATCACCGCCTCCGCGCCGGTGGTTGGGGGAGGTGCTTCCTTTAATTCGGCGACAGGCACCGGCTCGGCCAGTGAGTCGGCGGACTCGACCTCGACGGCAGAAGCATCGACGCCAGGCAGCGGCTCGACCTGACCAGGGTCTATGGGGAGGGAAGGCTCGCTGCTCGACTGCCGCCTTCCGCGTCCTCTCACGCGCTCAACCCTATGATTTGTCGCACTTGGGCCGGCCAGGCACCCGTCACCGAAGACGACGAAATCTGATGTCCAACGTCCCCCGCTGGCTGCCAGGCGGGTTGGTCAACGGTGATTTCTGGCCTGGTCTGCTCGCTGTGCCAGACTTCACGAGTGCGGGACGCTCAAGCGACGATGGTTCGGCCAACCATCGATCTCGCGTTCACGAATGTTGCCGAGCTGGTGAGTTGGCACGCTGCGCAACGTCCGGACGCCATCGCAATAGTTGAGCCGGGGACCCAACGCCGCATGGTGACCTGGGCCGAACTGGAGCGTCAGGTCAGCGCGGTCGCCGCCGGCTTGCAGGCCCACGGCCTGGTAGCCGGCCGTCGGGTTGCCTTGCTGGGACCCAACAGCCTCGAATTCGTCGTGGCCTACTTCGCAGCGCTGCGGTCCGGGTGCATCGCGGTGCCGATGAACACACAGTCGACGCAACGCGACATTGCCGAGATGCTGCAGGACTGCGGCGCCCGGGTCCTCTTTGCCGCGTCCGATCAAGCTCTCCACGATGTTGATCTTGATAATGTGCACCGGGTTCCGCTCTCCGCAGAGGGCCTGGCGTCGCTGGCCCGGCAGGATGCTGGCGAACCCAGCTCGCCGCCGGATTCTGAGGCGCTTGCCGTTCTGCTGTACACGGCGGGAACATCGGGGCGGCCAAAAGCGGCGATGTTGACCCACCGGGCCCTGCTCAGCCACCTAGAGCAGGTCGCCTCGTACCGGGTCATCACGCCAGAGACTCGGATCATGGCGATCTTGCCGCTGTTCCATGTGTACGGGCTCAACGCCGTCCTCGGCAGCTGGTCCCGAGGCGGCGCCCGGCTGATCATTGTGAACGGCTATCCACCTGACTTCTTCGATATCGTCTCCGCCGAAGGCGTCAACAACCTGCCGGTTTCACCGGCTTTGCTTGGTCGGATGTTGTCCGACGACCACCTTTCCCAAGGTCTTCCCAGCGGGACCACCGTCGTCTCTGGCGCTGCCCCGCTCCGGGATGAGCTGCGGGAGAAGTTCACCCGACGCACTGCCTTGCGGGTCGAGCAGGGCTATGGCCTGACGGAGGCTGCACCCGGAGTTGCTTCGACGCTGGGTGGCTCCATCCTGGGGCACGGCCATGTGGGTCGCGCTTTGCCGGGCGTCGAGATCCGCATCGGGGACGGAAGCGAGCCGACAGAGCCCGGCGAAGTCTTCGTACGGGGTGCCAACTTGTTCTCCGGCTATTGGCCGTCGGGCGATGGCGGGCCGGATGTGAACGGGTGGTTCGGCACCGGCGACATCGGCTACCTGGCCGATTCGGAACTCTTTCTGGTCGACCGTGCCCGCGAGTTGATCATCGTCAACGGTTTCAACGTTTACCCGGCCGAGGTGGAGGATGCGATCAAGGAACTGGACGGCGTCGAGGCGGTCGCCGTCATTGGCCGGCCAGACGTTCGTACCGGCGAGCAGATCGTCGCTTTTGTCAGCGGCAATGATCTTAAGACGCAGGCGGTCCTAGAGCATTGCGCACATCGGCTGGCGAGGTTTAAGCGGCCCACCGCAGTCCAGCTGGTCGACGAGCTGCCCCGAGGCGTGACCGGCAAGGTGCAAAAGGGGATCTTGCGGCATACCTTGCTCGATGTCCGTCCGGACGCGTCGAAGGAGGATTGAGAGATGCCCATATCAGCTGGGGGTCGAGGGATGCCGGTGCCGGCGAGTCAGGACGAGCCGAGGATCGTGGTGCTGACCCGGCCAGGCTGCCACCTCTGCGAACAGGCGATCGAGGTGATCGAGGCTATCTGTGCCGAGACGGGTGACTCGTACGAGGAGCGCAACGTCGATCGCGATCCGCAGCTGCAGAGGCAGTACGGAGACCAGGTGCCGGTGACCTTCGTCGACGGGCGGCGGCATGACTTTTGGCGGATCGATCCGGACCGCCTCCGAGCTGCACTGGCCCGCTGATATAGGGCTCGCGCTTTGGCTGATTTGACTAGACTCCCGCGGGCTGGATGTATTTGTGCGCCCCTTCACAAGCTCTTACAGTGAGAGCAGCTACGCAGGGCTACGTTGACCGAGGAGCCGCGTGACCGCCGCCGACACCCGGGAGGACACCGCCTTTCCGACCCTCGAGCCCAGTCCGGCCAAGGGCATACCGGTGGCCACCATCGCTCGGCTCCCCGTATACCTTCGAGTGCTGAATTCGCTGGCTGACTCGGGCATCGACACGGTTCGCAGCGAAGCGCTCGCCGAAGCCGCTGGCGTGAACCCTGCCCAGCTGCGCAAGGACTTGTCCTATCTGGGTTCCTACGGCCGGCGAGGCGTCGGCTACGGCGTTGACTACCTGCGGCTGCAGATTGGCCGGCAGGTCGGGTCAGCCCACGACTGGCCGGTGATCATCGTCGGACTAGGCAACCTCGGCACTGCGTTGGCCAACTACTCCGGCTTCTACACTCGCGGTTTCCGGGTCGTTGGGCTGATCGATCCAGCCCCGAGCCTGGTCGGAAAGCTCATTCACGGTCTCGCTATCCGCGATCTCACTGAGCTTGAGGATGTGGTCGCCGCCACGGGGGCCGCTATCGCCGTCATCGCCACCCCGGCCGACGCGGCGCAGGCCGTCGCCGATCGACTCGTCGACCTCGGTGTGACCAGCATCCTCAATTTCGCCCCGACGGTGCTCGTCGTCCCAGACGGCGTCAATGTTCGCAAGGTTGATCTTGGTCAGGAACTCCAGATCCTGGCCTACCACGAGCAGCAGGCAAGAGTGGACTACCGGGGAGCCGCCCGATGAGCATCCTGGCGGTCAGCATTTCCCACAAGACCGCTCCGGTTGAGATCTTGGCACGGCTCGCTCTCGATCCGTCAGCATCCACGAAGCTGGTCGATGCCTTGCTAGCGAGCGAGCACATCGACGAGGCGGTCGTGCTGTCGACCTGCAACCGCACCGAGATCTACGCCGCCGTGTCCAGATTCCATGGCGCCCTGGATGATGCGGCGGCCACGCTCGCCGACTTCGCCGGCATGGCCGTCGCCGACCTGCAGAGCCGCTGCGCGGTCTACTTCGACGAGGGAGCCGTTGCCCACACGTTTTCAGTGGCTTCCGGGCTGGATTCGGTCGTCGTCGGTGAGAGTCAGGTGCTCGGCCAGGTCAAGGCCTCCCTGATTCACTGCCAGACGCACGGCAGCGTTGGTACCGAACTCAACACCTTGTTCCAGTCGGCAATCCGCGTTGCCAAGCGGGTGCATTCGGAGACCAGCATCGGTTCGGCGGGCCGCTCGCTCGTCACTGCGGCGTACGAGCTGCTGAGGCGCAGCCGGGTCGAATTGACCGGCAAGCGCCTGCTGGTTGTTGGTGCCGGCTCGATGGCCGGTCTCGCCGCACGAACCGCGGCCGACGGGGGCGCCCAAGTGACTTGTGCCAACCGCACTTTGGCGCGGGCAGAACGCCTTGCTGCAGCGGTCGGCGGCTCGGCGGTTGCCCTGTCCGACCTACCCAGCGCGTTGCATCAGGCCGACATCCTGGTCACCTGCACGGGGGCGAAGACCGTCGCCATCAACCAGGCCGATCTGACCGACACTCCTGTTGTCGGGATTGTCGACTTGGCCATGCCTTCGGACGTGGCTCCAGATGTCGCTGATCTTGGTATCGAGCTGGTCAACATCGAACGGCTCGTCGCCGAGCAGCCGGACTCGGGCTCGGCCGGCGAGGTCCAGTTCGCCCGCGATCTGGTGCGGCAGGAGGTCAGCGACTTCCTGGCTGTCCGCCGTTCCGCACAGGTGGCGCCCACGGTGGTTGCGCTGCGCAGCATGGCCTCGAGCGTCGTAGCCGCCGAGCTAGCCCGCCTGGATGCCAAAGTGCCGGCATTGGGCGAGCGGGAGCGGGCAGAGGTGCAGCGGACTGTACAGAGGATCGTCGACAAACTGCTGCACCAGCCAACCGTACGGGTACAAGAGCTTGCTGCCGACCCGGATGCGCTCGACTATGCGGCAGCTCTGCGCGAACTCTTTGCGCTCCACCCGCAGTCGGTTGCCGCCGTCATGTCCACGGAGGTGCCGCGATGACGTTGGAGACGGGCTCCGGGCATCCGGGCCGCATCGCATTTCAGTGACCACCACCCTTCGGATCGGGGCTCGCCGATCACCGTTGGCCCGCGCCCAGGCCGACTCGGTCAATGCGCTGCTCGCCGAGCTCGGCGTGCAACCCAGCTTTGTCGGCATTACCACCAGCGGAGATGTGGACCCCCGCCAGCTGACCGAGATTGGCGGCACCGGTGTCTTCGCCAGTGCGGTCCGGTCCGCGCTACGGGACGGCACCATCGATCTCGCTGTGCATTCCCTCAAGGATTTGCCGACGGTTCAGCCAGATGATCTTGAAATTGTGGCCATCCCAAAGCGTGAGGACAGCCGCGACGTGCTTGTCGGCTGTCGGCTGGACGAGCTGCGCGATGGCGCTCGGGTCGGCACCGGTGCGCCTCGGCGAGCATTGCAGCTGTACGACTGGGCGCGCAGCCGCGGAATTGACGTCGACGTTGTGCCAATTCGCGGCAATGTGGAGACTCGGCTCGGTCTGGTAGCGACTGGCAAGGTGACTGCGGTGCTGTTGGCCGCTGCCGGGCTGCGCCGACTGGGATACCTGGACTTGGAGCTTTCTGACAATGCCGAGGTCGTCGTCAAGGGGCTGCGGGGAGAGCTGCTCAGCCTTGATCAGATGCTTCCCGCACCCGGGCAAGGCGCCCTCGCGCTCGAGGTCTCCCGCGACCTGGCAGATGATCTACGCGCTTTGATCGCAACCTTGGACGATCCGCACTCCCGGGCCGAAGCTCTTGCCGAACGGGGCTTTCTGGCGGCCCTGCAGGCAGGCTGCACAGCACCGGTGGGTGCCCGTGCGTTTGTCAAGTCTGTCCGTGATATAAGCGTCGATTTGACTCTGGCCGCTGTAATTGGGAGAACGTTATCGAGCAGCTTGTCCGAACCGGCTAAGAGCCCACCATTTCGCCTGAAAGTCGAGGGTTCTGCGTCGGATCCGGCCGCATACGGGGCGGCGACCGGACGGTCGGTTCTGGTCGAGCTGCGGGACATACAACGCGCTCGGCACGGTGATGTCGAGGCTGAACAATAGAACGCGAGAGCAGTCAGTGAGTACACCGTCGGTTCGCAAGTCCCGCACCCAGACGTCTTCCGCCAATCCGCCTACTCCGACTTCGCGGGGTCGGGTGATCTTTGTCGGTACCGGCCCGGGAGATCCTGATCTCCTCACACTCGGTGCCATCGCCGCCCTCGCCGATGCGAGCGCGGTGATCTTGGACAACGAACGGCAAGCCGAAATCTTGGCTCACCCGGCGATCACTCTCGCCGAGGGCGCTGAGGTGACAACGCTGGGCCTGTCCGAGGCCGGCAAGCGGCTGACTCCGTCAGCGCGCGCCAAGATCGTCGTCAAACACGCGGCGGCGGGCCGACGCGTGGTGCGGCTGGTCAGCGGTGACCCGTTCCTGGATAACGCCGTTGCGGACGAGGCAGCTGCCTGTGTGCGCGGCGGTATTGATTTCGAAGTCGTGCCAGGGGTATCGAGCCTGACCGCCGTTCCGGAGTATGCCGGCGTCGACCTGATTCACGCAGGGGGCGTGCAGTTCGCCTCGGTCACCGACGGCAAGCTCAACAAGGTGAACACAGCTCAGTGGGGGGCGGCGCCGACAGTCGTGGTGAGCACCATCGTCTCGATGATCGCCGGCCTGGTGGAGGCAGCGCGAGCGGCCGGGCGGCCGGATGACGATCATGTCTTGGCCACCCTGCATGGCGGCAGCACCGAGCAGCTGACGATCGCCACGACGCTTTCCGGCCTCGTTGCGGCGGTTCGGGCGGTTCGTCCGCCGGCCGCAGACCCGGTGCACGTGATCATGGGCCATGCCGCCGAGCAACGCCAGGAATTGAGCTGGTACGAGACCAAGCCGCTCTTCGGATGGCGGGTGCTCGTGCCGCGCACCCGGGATCAGGCGGCGCCGATGGTGGCTCGGTTGCGAACCTACGGCGCACACAGCGAGGAAGTGCCGACCATTTCCGTCGAGCCCCCACGCAGCCCGCTGCAAATGGACAAGGCGGTCCGCGGGTTGGTCGAAGGCCGCTACGAGTGGGTGGCCTTCACTTCGGTCAATGCGGTACGGGCGGTCCGCGAGAAGTTCGAGGAGTACGGGCTGGACGCCCGCGCCTTCTCCGGCCTCAAGGTCGCCGCCGTCGGCGATGTAACCGCGCATTCCTTGCAGGCATGGGGAATCGAGCCGGACCTGGTGCCATCCGGCGAACAGTCCGCGGCCGGTCTGGCGGCTGAGTTTCCGCCGTACGACGAGGTGCTCGACCCGATCAACCGGGTGTTCCTCCCCCGCGCCGACATTGCGACCGAGACGCTCGCCGCAGGGCTTCAAGAGCTTGGCTGGGAGGTGGAGGATGTCACGGCGTATCGCACAGTACGGGCCGCGCCACCTCCGGCATCGGTGCGTGAGGCAATCAAGACCGGCAAGTTCGACGCGGCGGTATTCACCTCATCCTCGACGGTACGCAACTTGGTTGGCATTGCCGGAAAACCACACCCGTCGACCATCGTTGGGGTGATCGGCCCGGCAACAGCGAAGACCTGTGAGGAGCACGGCCTGCGAGTCGACGTGATCGCGGCCAAGCCCTCCGTTGTCGAGCTGGCTGATGCGTTGGCCAGCTTTGCCGCGGCCCGCCGAGACGCCTTTATTGCCGCCGGCGAACCTGTGCTCAAGCCCTCGCAGCGCCGCCCCCCGGTGCGCCGTACCCCTTCCTAATGCAACATCGCCCGCGCAGGCTACGCACTTCGCCGGTCATGCGGGCGATGGTTGCCGAGACCACTCTCCAAGCTCGGCAGTTGATCTTGCCGCTCTTCGTGGTCGAAGGGCTTGGCGAGCCGCGGCCCATTCGCGCAATGCCGGGCGTGGTCCAGCACAGCCTGGACAGCCTGCGCAAGGCTGCCGTTGAGGCTGCCGACGCGGGGCTGGCTGGGGTGATGATCTTCGGCATTCCAGAGCACAAGGACCCGACCGGATCGGCCGCGCTCTCCGAGAACGGAATCTTGAACGTCGCCGTGCGAGCCGCTCGGCAGGAGGTGGGAGATGACTGCCTGGTGATGTCCGATGTCTGCCTCGACGAGTTCACCGACCACGGCCACTGTGGGGTGCTTACTCCATCGGGCGCTGTGGACAATGACGCGACGGTGGAGATCTACGCCAAGATGGCGGTGATGCACGCCGCGGCAGGCGCGCACGTTGTTGGTCCCAGCGGCATGATGGACGGCCAGGTTGGCGCAATCCGATTCGCTCTGGATGCTGCCGGGGCAACGGATGTGGCGATTCTGGCCTACGCCGCCAAGTACGCCTCGGCGTTTTACGGCCCCTTCCGGGAAGCCGTGGCCTCATCGCTGAAGGGGGACCGCAAGACATACCAACAGAATCCGGCCAACATCCGTGAGGCGCTGCGTGAGGTCGCGCTCGATGTCGCGGAGGGAGCCGATTCGGTGATGGTCAAACCGGCACTCGGCTACCTGGACGTACTCCGGGCCGTACGAGAGGCGGTCGACATTCCGGTCGCCGCTTACAGCGTCTCTGGCGAGTACGCCATGCTCGAGGCTGCCGCTAAGGAAGGTTGGATCAACCGCGATGCCGCGGTCGCCGAGACACTCACCTGCATCCGCAGAGCCGGGGCGGATGTGATCTTGACCTACTGGGCCCTCGAATGGGCTCAGCGCCACCGCGGATGAGCAACGACGCGAATTCGACGGCGGCCTTCGCCCGCGCCCAGACGGTGATCCCGGGCGGCGTGAACTCCCCGGTCCGAGCTTTCCGCTCGGTCGGCGGCACTCCGCGCTTTATCGTCCGGGCGAGCGGCGCCTATCTCTACGACGTCGACGGCAATGAGCTGGTCGACCTGGTCTGCTCCTGGGGCCCGATGCTGCTCGGCCATGCCCATCCCAGAGTCATTGCAGCTGTCTCCGAGGCGGCAGCTTTGGGCACCTCCTACGGTGCACCAACTCTAGCCGAAGTTGATCTTGCGGCGGAGATCATCGACCGCACACCAGTGCAGCAGGTACGACTGGTCAACTCGGGCACCGAAGCGACCATGTCGGTGCTGCGCCTGGCCCGTGGCATCACCGGCCGCAACAAGATCATCAAGTTTGCCGGCTGCTACCACGGCCATGTTGATTCGCTCCTTGCAGCGGCCGGTTCCGGTGTCGCCACGCTCGGCATTCCCGGCACTCCCGGAGTCCCCGCCGCGACAACCGCCGACACCATCGTCGTCGGGTACAACGATCGGGCTGCGATCCGCGAAGCCTTCGCCGCTTATGGTGATCAAATCGCGGCGGTGATCACTGAAGCAGCGGCCGGGAACATGGGCGTGATACCGCCCGGAGTCGAGGACGGCGTTGGCTTCAACGCCTTTCTAGCCGACATCGCGCACTCCCACGGCGCGCTCTTCATCTCCGACGAGGTGATGACCGGGTTCCGGATCAGCCGATCCGGTCAGTATGGGTTGGACGGAGTGCAACCCGATCTCATGACCTTCGGCAAGGTGATGGGAGGCGGCTTTCCCGCGGCAGCCTTCGGCGGACGTGCCGAGCTGATGCAGCACCTGGCTCCGGTCGGCGAGGTCTACCAAGCCGGCACCCTCTCCGGCAATCCGGTCGCCACGGCCGCCGGCCTGGCAACCCTTCGCTTGGCCTCCGAGGAGATTTACGCGTGCATAGATCGGACCTCGGAGCAATTGCGGTCCGAGGTGGCTGCGGCCTTGTCTGCCGCCGGCGTTGCGCACGTGATTCAGAACGCCGGGAACTTGTTCAGCGTGTTCTTCGTACCGGAGGACGTGACGGCCGTACCGGACTATGCCACGGCGGTGACCCAGTCCAGGCCCGCCTATGCCGCCTTCTTCCATGCCATGCTCGATGCCGGCGTCTACCTGCCGCCGAGCGCCTTCGAAGCTTGGTTTTTGTCGGCTGCGCACGATGATGGTGCCATGAATCGCATCGTCGCGGCGCTACCGTATGCCGCCCGCGCCGCAGCAGGGGCGTGAACGTCATGACTCCGCAGAAGACGATCCTTCACGTGGTCCGCCACGGCGAGGTGTGGAATCCAGCCGGCGTGCTCTACGGCCGGTTGCCTGACTATCACCTCTCGGGCGTAGGTCGCGAGATGGCCGAACGGGTTGCCACCGTGCTGGCCGAGCGCGACGTGGTGCATCTGCGCTGCTCTCCGCTGGAGCGGGCGCAGGAGACCATGGCACCCATCGCCGCGGTGTTCGGCTTGCCGGTCGTGATTGACGATCGGGTGCTTGAGGCGCAGAACTATCTCGAAGGCCTGAAACTTTCCTTCCCGACCACCCTGCGGCGGCCGAAGAACTGGCGCCACTTCCGCAACCCGCTGACCCCGAGCTGGGGGGAACCGTACAAGGCCATCGTGGCCCGGATGCGTGCGGCGATGAAGGACGCCCGAGAAGCGGCGTACGGGCATGAAGCGGTCATCGTTTCCCATCAGTTGCCGATTTGGATGGCCCGGTGCGACGCGGAAGGTCGGCGGCTGTTCCATGACCCGCGACGCCGGGATTGCTCGTTGGCGAGCATCACCACCTTCTCCTACCTCGACGGCCGGGTGACCTCCGTGGCTTACCGAGAACCGGCAGCTGACTTGCTGCGCGGCCCCGCGAAAAAGAAGTCGGTAACGGGCGCCTGAATGCCCTTCCGGAAAGTGTTGACGAACGGCACCCCGATACGCCGGCGGCGTGCCGTTTCCCGCAGCTTTCTGATGCCGCTCGTCGCCCTCGGCGCACTGATGTTGACCGCATGCACCGCAAACAGCGCCGATCCTTCCCGAGGGGCCGCCCAGGCGGGCTATCCCCAAAGCGAGCGGAATCTCACCCGCATCACGCCCGAGCAACGCGCGCCGCTGCCCGAAATCTCCGGCACGGCACTTGGTGCGGACAACGTGCTCTCCAGCCGCGACTACCCCGGGAAGGTGGTCGTGGTTAACGTATGGGGATCCTGGTGCGCTCCCTGTCGAAGCGAAGCACCGGAGCTGGAAGCCGCCAGTAAGCAGACCAAAGGCACTGCCCAGTTTCTGGGCATCACCAGCAAGGATTACGACCCGGCACCGGCGGTGGCGTTCACCCGAGCGTTCTCGATCAGCTATCCGTCGATCTTCGATCCGACCGGCACGGTCTTGTTGAACTTCGCCAGCGTGCTGCCGCCAAGCGCCATCCCCTCGACGATGATCATCGATAGTCAGGGGCGGCTGGCTGCCCGGATTCTTGGCCCAATCACCACGACAACGTTGGTCGACATGATCACGGACGTGGCAAGCGGCAAATAGATGATCACGCTGGATCTGGGCAGCTGGGCTGAAAGCGCCGTCGGCGGCTCGATGGTGCTGGCCCTGCCGGTCGCACTGCTGGCCGGATTGGTATCGTTTTTTTCCCCCTGCGTGGTGCCGCTGTTGCCCGGATACTTGTCGTACGCAACCGGGTTGGGCGCGGCCGAGGTTGTCCGGGGCGGCAGCCCGAAGAGCCGGATGCTGGCCGGCTCCATCGGGTTCGTCCTTGGCTTCGCGGTGATCTTTGTGATCACCGGTGTAGTGGCCGGGTCCGCCGGCCGCGCCTTGTTCGAGTACCGAACGTTGATCAGCAGAGTGCTGGGCGTGGTGACCATCCTGCTGGGGTTGATCTTTGCGGGGCTTCTCCCGATTGGTCAGCGTGACCTCCGGCTGCACAGAGTCCGGGCAGTGGGTGTTGCTGCGGCGCCAATTCTCGGCATGGTGTTCGCGCTCGGCTGGACCCCGTGCATCTCACCGACCCTTGGCGTCGTCGTCAACCTCGGATTCAACGAGGCGACGGCAGCTCGTGGCGGATTGCTCGGCTTCGTCTACGCGCTGGGGCTCGGGATCCCGTTCGTGCTGGCCGGGCTGGCGTTCTCCCGAATGTCTCGTGCCGTCGGATTTATCCGCGAGCGTCAGCAGTTGATCATGCGAGTCGGCGGAATCCTGATGGTCGGGATAGGGCTGATGTTGGTGACCGGCGGCTGGGATTGGTTCACCGGCGTTCTGCGGCAATGGGCATCGTCTTTCGAGACGGCGATCTGATGACCGATACCCAGACTCGCGCTGCTCAGGCGCCTACCGTCGATGCTGGAAAGCGTCCGGACCTGCCGGCTCTCGGGCCGGGCGGAACACTGCGGTACCTGTGGACTCAGCTGACCTCGATGCGTACTGCGCTGGTGCTGCTGTTCACGCTCGCGCTGGCCGCCATTCCTGGCTCACTTGTGCCGCAGCGCAAAGTGTCGCCGATCGGGGTCACCGATTTCCTCCGCGACCATCCAACGCTCGGGCCGATCTACGACAAGATCGGCATGTTCAACGTCTACAGCTCGCCATGGTTTTCGGCGATATACCTACTGCTCTTCTTGTCCCTGGCCGGCTGCATCGTTCCGCGGATTGGCGTCTATGCCAAGGCCTTGAGGGCCAGGCCGCCGTCCACTCCCCGCAACCTGAGCAGACTCCCCGCCTACGCCAGAGCCGAAGTAGCCGACACGGCTGGAGTGCTCGAGGAGGCTGCGGGGCGCCTTCGGCAGCAGCGCTACCGGGTCGACATCCAGGACAGTTCGGTTGCGGCGGAGCGGGGCTATTTGCGGGAGGCCGGAAACTTGCTCTTCCACCTGAGCCTGCTGTTCCTGATGCTCGGTGTGGCGATCGGCAGTCTGTTCGGGTTTCGGGGAACCAGCGTGGTGATGGTAGGCCAGGGCTTCGCCAACAACCTCACGCAGTATGACGACTTTTCCGCCGGGGCTTCGTTCCGGGACTCCGACCTGCGGCCATTCAGCGTCACGATCAAGGACTTTCGGGTGAGATTTGAAACGGGCGCGGTTCAGCGGGGGGCTGCACGCCTCTTCTCAGCGGACGTGGACGTGATCGACCGGCCGGGTGCGGCCCCACGGCCGACCACACTCGAGGTCAACAAGCCGCTGCAGATCGGGGGCACCAAGGTCCACCTCATCGGCCATGGCTACGCACCAAAGGTGACGATCAAGGATGGCAGTGGCGACGTTGCCTTCTCCGGGCCCGTTGTCTTCCTGCCGCAGGACGGAAACTTCACATCCGCGGGTGCGATCAAAGCCCCGGACGCACGACCGGAACGCCTTGCGTTCCAGGGCTTCTTCCTACCGACGGCCGTGGTCGATGAGAAAGGTCCCCGATCGGTCTTTCCGGATGCCCTCAACCCGGCGCTGTTCCTCAACGCCTGGTACGGACCGCGCAAGGTCGAGACGGGCGTACCGGAGAACATTTACTCCTTGGACACCACTGGGCTCATCCAGTTCAAGGACGCGACCGGTGATCCGCTCCGCTACGCGCTGCAAACCGGTGATGTCATTTCGCTTCCGGACGGCAAGGGGTCGATTCAACTCGACGGCTGGGTCCGTTGGATCAAGCTCCAGGTAGGCGAAACGCCCGGTATGCCGATCTCGCTGGCAGCCATTGCCGCAGCCGTGCTGGGGCTCTGTTTGTCGCTGTTCGTGCGCCCCCGCAGGGTCTGGATCAAGGTCCGTCCCGAGCCAGCTGGCTCTAGTCTGGTGGAGGTCGGTGGCCTTGACCGGGCGGATGCCCGCGCTGGGCTGACCGAAGATGTTGCCGAACTGGCGGCCGAGCTTTCAACTAGAGGACCAGCCTCGGAGGAAACGGCTGCACAATCGAGGGGTCGGACCCGACGTGAACCTTGAGTACTACTCCAATCTGGCGTTCGTCACCTCGGTCGTGATCTATGCCCTGGCACTGTTGGCCCACGCGGCCGAGTGGGCCGCCGCCCGCAAGGTGGAGGCATCGGCCGAGCCGGTGCCCGAACCGGCTCTCGCTGCCATCGGCTCTGGGAAAAACAAGCTCTCTGGCCCGACCGATGGGGAGGCGGAGCAGATAGCTGCGAAACCTTCCGCGCGTAGCAAGATCGAAACCTTCGGCCGAGCCGGGATCGCGTTGACGATCATCGGCTTCGGGTTGAGCGTCGCCGGGGTCGTGCTGCGCGGCCTCGCCGCCCACCGGGCCCCTTGGGGCAACATGTTCGAGTTCACCACCACTGCCATGGTCTTCGTGGTCGGCGCCTATTTGATCATGGTATGGCGTCTGGGCCTGCGCTGGCTGGGGCTCCCGGTCGCACTGTTGGCCACGATCGGCAATGGGTTGGCGGTCACAGTCTTCTACGTGGCAGTGGCGCCACTGGTGCCGGCGTTGCACTCGATCTGGTTCCTGATCCACATCGTCGCTGCGGCGATCTCGGGTGCGGCTTTCAATGTCGGCGGCCTGATGTCGATCCTTTACCTGATCAAGAAGCGGGCCGAAGAGCGGGGTGAGGTCCGCGGTTACCTGTCGTGGTTGCCTACCAGCCGACGAATGGACGTCCTGGCCTATCGGTTCCACGCGTTCGCGTTTCCGTTGTGGACGTTCACTGTCGCCGCTGGCGCGATCTGGGCGGAATACGCCTGGGGCCGCTATTGGGGCTGGGATCCCAAGGAGACCTGGGCCTTAGTGACCTGGGTGATCTATGCCTGCTACCTGCACGCCCGCTCGACAGCTGGATGGCGGGGCAGCCGTGCCGCGATCATCGCTGTCGTCGGCCTGGCGTCCTTCTGGTTCAACTTCATCGGCATCAACCTGCTGGTCAGCGGCCTGCACTCCTACGCCGGCGTATAGGTCCACCACCACCGCACCGCTCCCGATTTTGCCGACCTGTGCTGGGATGAGCCTTGTCAGGCGGCCCCCTGCCTGTTCCAGCACATGGTCGACGGTCTTGCGTCCAGTGCAGCAGGTGGTGGCTGGCGGGATGAGAACGCTCAGCAGTTCACCCCAGCCAGTGGGAATGCGCCGGCTCTAGCAATCCAAGCGCTGGCCGAGATTCGCTCAGCTCAGCCCGTGAAGGGACACATCAAGGGGTTCCAACGTCAACTTTGGGAACCAACGGCCATGCGCACCTGCGTGCTGAGATGCTCAGCATGTGCAGGCCGTAGCGGAGCAGTTGGCTGCACTGGCCAACCCGAAGTACGCCGTGACCATGGCGCGCTACTTCCAGGTCCGGCCCGGAGGCTACGGCGAAGGCGACGTCTTCATCGGAATTCGGCTTCGTGATCTTCGCGCGGTCGCTAGGCCCCACGGCAAGATCGGCTATCGAAGCGAGGACTGGCTGCCGCTGCTGCGGAGCAGGATCCATGAGCACCGCCAGCTGGCATTGTTGATCATGGCCGAAAGAGCACAACGCGGGAGTGAGGAAGAGCAGAGCCGGATCTACCGCGACTATCTGGCGCACACCGCCTATGTCAACAACTGGGATCTGGTCGACGTCAGTTGCGGTCCGATAGTCGGCGGCTACCTGCAGCCTCGAAACCGTGCGCCGCTTTATGAGTTGGCGCGATCGAAGCTGCTCTGGGAACGGCGGATAGCCATGATCAGCACTCAGCATTTTCTGGGAAGCCGCGATACGAAGGATCTCTTCGCGATCGCCGAGCTTCTGCTCCATGATCGACACGACCTGATCCACAAAGCCGTCGGCTGGTCTCTTCGTGAGGCTGGGAAGAAAGTGGACCGGGACGAGTTGCGAGCCTTCCTCGACGCCCATGCCGCAGAGATGCCGCGGACCGCCCTTCGCTACGCCCTCGAGCACTTCGACGAACCAGAACGGCAGCACTATCTCCGCTTCCGGCGTCAACCCCACGCCGAGCCCTGGTCCGCGAGTCGTGGGGTTCTCGGCTCCGACCCGGGATCTGAGCGGGACAGGTAGCCCGGACGAGCGGGCCGAGCAGCCGCGATCCGCTCCTTCGACCTGGCACGATGAACGTGTGGCTCACTTCGACCTGTGCATCATCGGCAGCGGATCGACGAACACGATCCCCGGCCGGCGGCTGGCTGGCCAGAAGATCGCCATGGTTGAAGGGGGCACGTTCGGCGGCATCTGTCTCAACGTCGGGTGCATTCCGTCGAAGATGTTCGTCTATCCAGCTGATCTTTCCCGAGCCCCGTTCCGTGCTGCGGGGCTCGGTGTTGATCTTGAGCTGCACGGAGCCCGGTGGCCGGATATCCGCGATCGGATTTTCGGCCGGATCGATGCCAAGTCAGCATCAGGGGAGAAGTTTCGTGCTGAAGATCGGATGATCACTCTGTTCCGGGAGCCGGCACGGTTCGTTGCTCCCTTGACATTGGACACTGGATCACAGGGCGTCATCACCGCAGATCGTTTCGTGATCGGCGCCGGCAGCCGGGTGGTGATTCCCGACATTGATGGCCTGAGCCAGGTGAAGTACCACACCTCTGACACGGTGATGCGGATTGACCAGCTACCGGAGTCCATGATCATTCTTGGTGGGGGCTACGTCGCCGCGGAGTTCGCCCATGTATTCGCTGCCTTCGGGACTCGAGTGACCATAATCAACCGATCGTCGATGCTGCTGCGTAAGGAAGATCGCGAAATTTCCGCTCGGTTCACCGAACTACTCAGCGAGCGGCTGACCGTACTCCGGGACACGACCGTCGCTCGGATCGAGCAGGTTGGCGACGGTGGCGTTCGGGCCGTGATCGGCACAGCCGAGAAGCAATCAACTGTCGAGGCCGAACTCTTGCTCGTCGCCACCGGCCGGATCCCTAACGGGGACACCCTCAACCTGGCTGCCGCCGGGGTAGAGCTGGATGACAAGGGCTTCATCGTTGTAGATGATCATCAGCGAACCACGGCTGAGGGAGTCTTCGCACTTGGCGACGCTTCCTCACACTCCATGCTCAAGCATGTGGCGAACGCGGAGGCAAGGGTCGTCAAGTACAACCTGCTGAATCCGACCGCAATGATCCGCAGTGATCGGCGGTTCATCCCGCACGCGGTCTTTTCCGAACCTCAGATCGCTGCCGTTGGACTCACCGAGGAACAGGCACACGAGCGGAACGTGGCCTATCGAGTGGGGCGAGCGGAGTACGGCGACACTGCGTACGGCTGGGCGATGGAGGACACCGGGCACTTTGCCAAGGTGCTGGCCGACCCGGTGACCGATCAGCTGCTCGGCGCCCACATTATCGGGCCTCAGGCGTCCTCTCTGATCCAGCCGCTGATCCAGGCCATGACCTTCGAGACGCCGGGGCGCACGGCGGCTCGCGATCAGTACTGGATCCATCCGGCTATGGCCGAAGTCGTGGAAAACGCCCTACTCGACTTGAAGCACTGATCAAAATCTGGCCAATACGAATCGAATCAGGATCTCTCGAGCAACCGCCGGATGGTCTTGGCCGTGCGGGTGGCTCGTGTTTCTGGTTGCTTCCCCTCGCTGATCCAGCGGGCATACTCCAACCGATGGGTATAGGGGAGCGCGTCATATGCCACCCGCGCGTCTGAGTTGGCCGCGAGCGCTTCAAGCAACTCCGGCGGTTCGGTCACCACCCGCTCGGTATGGTCTTCGGCCAATTCGATTTCTACTGTGTCACCGGCACTGGCTCCGATCTGACGCAGCAAATCCCTGCGCAGGCCCAGGTAACTTCTGCCGCCATAGACCATGAGCCGCGACCGGTATTCAGTGCCGTTGACGGTCGCGACCACGGCAGGCCGCTTGCTCGAGAAACCCGCCGCGACGTCCGGCGGCACAACAGCAGCTTGGCCGCCCTGACCGGTTGACAGGACTTCAGCGGTGAAGGCCATGACTCACATTAACGCCGCGTACGGTGGGACCCCGGTAGGCGCGGAACGACGAGGGGTGAACGATCTGCGCTGGTTGCAGGGCAAAGCGCTTGTCTTCCTGATTGTCGCCGCAGGGACAATGCTTGCTTCGTGCTCAGCACCCCCCGTCGGCGAGGGGCAGTCGCCAGCGGCATCAACTTCATCTGTGCCGTCGCCAGTCGAGTCAGCTACGTCACCGCCAGCGCCGGCAACGGTACCCGGCTCAACACCCTCGCGAGCGGTGCCAGCCTGTGCAGCTCTGGTGAAGGGGATGACCGTTCGTGAACGGGTAGGTCAGCTGCTCATGGTGGGCATCAATTCGGCCGGCCTGACGCAGTCCGACGCTACGGTGCTGGCCGAAACTCGTTCAGGCAACGTGCTCCTGCTAGGAAACAGCACGGTGGGCACAGCAGGGATTAGGGATCTGACGCGCCAGGTACGGCAGGTTAGCGAGGCGACGGATCGAGTGCGGATCGTGATCGCGGCTGACCAGGAAGGTGGACTTGTTCAGCGGCTACGGGGCAGAGGTTTCGATCCGATCCCGTCGGCGGTTCGGCAAGCGCAATTGAGTGATCGCGAACTGAAGGCAGAAGCCAGAATTTGGGGTCGCCAACTGAAGCGCGCCGGCATCACCGCGAACCTGGCCCCGGTGGCCGACGTTGTGCCGCCGGCTATGACTGGTGTCAACGAGCCAATCGGTCAGCTGCGGCGCGGTTATGGGTCGGATCCAGCATTGGTGGCGGAAAAAGTGATCGCATTCGTTTCCGGCATGCAGGCGGCGGGAGTCTCGACCACCGTGAAGCATTTCCCGGGCCTCGGGCGGGTGCGTGAAAACACCGACTTCCGCAGTGATGTCATCGACCGGATAACAAGGCGTGGCGACCCGGCGCTCGTCGGCTTCAGGAGCGGTGTTCGGGCCGGC
>Ga0126312_10000642_pt1 | contig 21427 bp, 23 predicted proteins | sample Plot104A_FD_92537 | JGI IMG/M metagenome (GOLD analysis project Ga0126312, IMG submission 92537) | Serpentine soil microbial communities from UC McLaughlin Reserve, CA, USA - Plot104A | ecosystem: Environmental > Terrestrial > Soil > Grasslands | place: USA: UC McLaughlin Reserve, Lake County...
GAGGTCGTCGTAGTCGCAGGCCGCGATGCCGGCGCCGTCGAGCTCGTAGATCCGCGCTTCCGGGCAGGCGAGCAGGATCGGGGAGTGCGTCGCGCCGCGACCGCCGGCACGTCGAACGGGAACCCGTCGCCCCAGCGCGCAGGATCGCGGCGCAGCCCCAGTACGTACGGGCCGCGCCCGAACCGGCGGACGTCACGTCGCCGCGCCACGTGTCAGTCCGATCGCGCGACCGGCCCGCTCGGGGCGCGGAAGCGACGCGTGGGCGCGGGCGATCCGCTCGATGCGCGCGAGCAGCTCCGGCGCGGCCGGCGCGGCGCGCTCCGCGGCGGTGTCGACGTGGAGCAGCATCTGCTCGGCCGTCGCGAGCAGCGCGCCGTCGCCGCTGCGGTAGAGCGAGTGGAAGAGGTGCAGGCGCTTCTCGTCGTGGCCGAGCAGCTGCGTCGTCGTGTGCAGCCGCTCCTCGGCGCGCGCCTGGCCGAGGTGCGAGAGGTGCGTCTCCACGGTGAAGTAGGAGCTGCCGGCGCCGACGTCGAGGCCGATCCGGCGCAGCAGCGCGTCCGTCGTGTCGCCGAACACCTGGAGGTAGCGGCTCTCGTGCGCGTGGCCGTTGTAGTCGATCCACTCCGGGGCGACCACCGCGGCGTGCAGGCGCAGCGGGGCCTCGTCGTCGCCGGCCGGTGGCGGGGCGGGCGCGGCGGCGAACAGCGCGCGCTCGTGTTCGGCGAGCACGGCCCCGGCGCCGAAGTCGTGCGTGCGCAGCGCCTGGATCACCGAGACAAGGCAGTCGTCGCGCAGCCGCTCCAGCTCGCGCACCCCGCGTCCGGCGGCCTGCGCGTCCGACTGCGCGACGAGCTTGTCGAGCAGCTCGTCGGTCAGCTCCGGCACGTCGGTCAGCTTCGTCCAGGGCAGCTCCAGCGCGGGGCCGAACTGCTCCAGGAAGTGGCGCATCCCGGCCTCGCCGCCGGCGATCCGGTAGGTCAGGAACGAGCCCATCGACGCCCAGCGCAGGCCGGCGCCGAAGCGGATCGCGTCGTCGACCTCCTCGACCGTCGCGACGTCGTCGGCTACCAGCCACAGCGCCTCGCGCCAGAGCGCCTCGAGCAGCCGGTCGGCGACGAACGCGTCGACCTCGCGGCGCAGCACGAGCGGCCGCATCCCGAGCCCGCGATAGACCGCGGCCGCGCGCTCGACCGTCTCCGGCGCCGTCCGCTCGCCGCCGCACAGCTCGACGAGCGGCAGCAGGTAGACGGGGTTGAACGGATGCCCGACGACGAACCGCTCGGGGCGCTCCATGTCCTCCCCCAGCCGCGACGGCAGCAGCCCCGAGGTCGAGCTGGCGATGACCGCGCCGGGCGCCACCGCGCGACTCGCGGCCGCGAGCAGCGAGCGCTTCAGGGGCTCGCGCTCCGGCGCGCTCTCCTGCACGAACGTCGCCCCCGCGACCGCCTCGTCGAGCGTCCCGACGACCGTCAGCCGCCCCTCCGGCGGCAGCGGCGCCAGCGTCAGCCTGCGGTACGCGCGACGCGCGTTGTCGAGCATCTCGCCGATCACCTGCTCCGCTTCCGGCGCGGGGTCGTAGAGGCGCACGTCGTGGCCGCCGAGCACGAAGCGCGCGGCCCAGCCGCCGCCGATGACGCCGCAGCCGAGCAGCCCGACGGCCTCAGCCATGCCGCACGAGCCCGAGCCGCTCGCGCACCTCACCCGGCCCGAGCACGCGGACGTTCATCGCCTCGAGGATCGTCACGGCCCGCTCGACGAGCTGCGCGTTCGTCGCCAGCACGCCGCGCGACAGGTAGATGTTGTCCTCGAGCCCGACGCGCACGTTGCCGCCGGCGAGGACCGCCATGGCGACGTACGGCAGTTGCATGCGCCCGATCGAGAAGGCCGAGAAGACCGCGCCCGGCGGCAGCCGGTTGACCAGCGCCAGCAGCGTCGCCGGGTCGTCCGGCGCGCCGTAGCGGATGCCCATGCAGAGCTGGATCAGCGGCGGGTCGTCGATCAGCCCCTCGCCGATGAGGTCCGCGACCATCACCAGGTGGCCGGTGTCGAAGACCTCGAGCTCCGGCCGCACGCCGAGCTCCTGGATGCGGCGCGCCATCGCGCGCAGCATCCCGGGCGTGTTGACCATCACGTAGTCGCCGCCGGCGGCGAAGTTCATGCTGCCGCAGTCGAGCGTGCAGATCTCGGGCCGCAGCTGCTCCACGTGCGCGAGCCGCTCCTCCGCGCCGGCCATGTCGGTCCCCGCCTCGTCGACCGGCAGCGGGGCGTCCTCGCCGCCGAGAACGAGGTCGCCGCCCATCCCGGCGGTGAGGTTGACGACCGCGTCGACGTCGGCGCCGCGCACTGGCTCGACGACCTCGCGGTAGAGCGCGACGTCGCGCGAGCCGCGGCCGGTCGCGGAGTCGCGGACGTGGATGTGCACGACGGCGGCCCCCGCGCGCGCGGCCTCGATCGCCGCCTCTGCGATCTCCGCCGGGCTGACCGGCACGCGCTCGCTCGCGCGCGTCGTGTCGCCCGCGCCGGTCACCGCGCAGGTGATGAAGGCCTCCGCGTTCACTTGCTCGCTCCTCGCCCAGGATGGTCTACGCGAGAAGCGATTGTGTCCGCTGCGTCAAGCGGGCGGCGTGACGAAGGCGGTCCACGTGCGCCCGCCGTCGGCCGAGCGCTTCACGGTCCCGTCGATCAGGATCGCGTACAGCGTCATCGGGTCGGCGGCGACGAGCGCCTGCGGCTCGCCTCCGGTCGATCCGACCTCCCCCCAGCTGCCGCCGCCGTCGCTGCTCAGCATCAGCGGCCCGCCGGGGTCGAGCCGGTAGAGGGCGTCGGCCGCCGGCCAGGCGACGTACGAGTTCGGCGTCGGGTCGATCGCGCGCCAGGTGCCGCCCTCGTCGCGGCTGACGTAGACGCCGTCCTGCGTCGTCGCGATCCACATGTTCGGGTCGTCCGGGTTGACCTCCAGGTCGACCAGCGGCCGCGGCGCGGCGCGCGTCTCCCACTTCTTGCCGCCGTCGCCGCTCACGAGCACCTGCGCCTGGCCGAACAGCCCGCCGTTAGGCGATCGCCGGAGAGCTCGATCGCGTGGAAGTCGGCTGTCCCAGCTCCGACACCGAGCTCCAGGTCTTGCCGGCGTCCTCCGAGCGCATCAGGCCGAGCGCATCTGGGAGGCTGCTGCCGGCGGACGGGTGCCCGGAGCCCAGTAGCTCGTCGGGCCCGGTGAAGCGGATCACGAGCTGGGCCGAGATCTCGCCCGAGCCGTCGGGCGTGGTGAGCGTGCCCGTGACCTTGACGGGCTCCTTGCCCTTGCCGGGCACGCGGAACAGCCCCGTGTTCGTCGACATCCACAGCCGGCCGTCAACCGGGTTGACCGAGAGCGATCCGACGATCGGGAACTCGCCGTCCGGGTCCAGCCACGGCACGGCGAGCTGCGCGTCGTGCTCCTGCCGGGCGGCGCCGTCCTCGCCGCCGCACGCGCCGAGCGCGGCGCCGGCGATGAACGCCAGGAGCAGGAGCAGGCGGCCTACGGGACCTGCCATGCCTCCCGCGTCTGCGCGTGCAGCGGCCACTCGTCGTAGTAGGAGACGCCCATCAGGTTGCAGCCCTTGATCGGGATCACGGTCGCGTCGTGCGACACGCAGGCCTGCGAACCCTGGTAGCGCAGGATCGTATAGCGCCCGTTCGGAGCGGGCGCCGGGTCGCCCCGCTCCACCACGTGTCCGCCGGCGCGGACACCTTGATGACCGAGGTTTCTCGTGTGGAAACTCGCACGTGCGGTAGGCCACCTTCCGCGGCGTTGTGCTGCGCGACGCTATTGAACGGCGGACATCGAAGGAGCGTCCGGATCGGGGTGGCGGCGCACGGGGCGCGCCGGTCAACGCTGCACGCCCCGGCGAGATCCGGGCCCTTGCAGCGTTGACGGCGATATTCGCCGTCAACGCCGCACAGTCCCGGGAATCGCGCGGCCGACCGGCGTTGACCGGCGCCGCCGCCGGCCGGGCGCTCGTTCTCGAGATGTGCCTCGACCGTCACGTCGACGAGCCGGCGGCCCGCTCCCCGCCCGACTCGTCGCCCGCCCGCTCCGCCGCCGCGGATGCGCCGGTACTCCTAACCGGCGCCGAGAGCCCGTCGCCGCCGGTCCCCTGAGCGCCGCAACATCAGCAGGCCGGCGATCAGCAGAGCCGCCGCGGCGGTGGCCGGGATCCAGATCGGCGCATCGCCGGACGCCGACGCCGCCGTGTCCGCGGGCGCCTGCGGGGCAGCGCCGGCCGCCGCGGCCGGGAAGCCGTCGAGCCGGCGGGCCGGCAGCGCCTTGTGGCTGCGCGTGAGCGCGTCGAGCCCGGCGCGGATCTCGGCCCGCGCCGCGATCCAGGTGCCGTCGCGCGTGAGCAGGACGCCCGCGGACGGCACCCACGAGAGCCGGTCGCGGCCGGCGATCTCGTCGCCGTCGCCGACGGTGATCCTTAGGCGGTAGAACGCCGCGGGCTGCGCCGGCGCGTCGGTCGGCGGCCCGACGTCGGTCATCGCGCGCAGGAAGCCGGCGTCCTTCGACGTGCTGCATCCGTCGCTGCCGCAGGCGGTGACCGACATGACCTCCTTGCACAGCGCGGGCGGTGCCGCGGCGAGCGGCACGAGCAGGACTGCGATGAGGACGATGCGTCGCATGGTGGCTCCGATCGGCGGGCGGACACCGTGGTTACACCGCGCTTGCGAGCGCGGTTCCCGCCCGGCGCCGCACGGCACCCATCGTCCGATCGCATGACATCGGCCTCATCCCCGACACCGTGCACACATCCGATCGCGGGCGCCGCGCGCTCCCCCGATGCTCGAACCGATGATCGGAACCGACTCGAGACAGCGGGCGCCGCAGGCGGGGCCGGTGGCACCGGCGGTGCCCGCGATCGCCGTCGCGGGGCTGCGCAAGAGCTATGGGACGCTCGAGGCGGTGCGCGGCATCGACCTGCGCGTGCTGCCGGGCGAGATCTTCGCGTTCCTCGGCCCGAACGGGGCCGGCAAGACGACGACCGTGGAGATCCTCGAGGGGTTCCGCTCGCGATCGGGCGGTGACGTCTCGGTCCTCGGCGTCGATCCCGCGCGCGGCGGCTCCGCGTGGCGCGATCGCATCGGCGTCGTCCTGCAGGAGTCGCAGCCGGACCCCGGGCTGACGGTGCGCGAGTGCGTGGAGCTCTACGCCGGCTACCACGCGCGGCCGCTGCCGATCGACTCCACGATCGCGCTCGTCGGGCTCGACGGGATGGGCGACGCGATGACCGACCGGCTGTCCGGCGGCGAGCGCCGCCGCCTCGAAGTGGCGCTCGCGCTGATCGGCGACCCCGAGCTGCTCTTCCTCGACGAGCCGACCACCGGCTTCGACCCCGCCGCCCGCCAGGCGGCGTGGGACGTCGTCGAGCGGCTGCGCGAGCGCGGGACGACGATCCTGCTCACGACCCACTACATGGAGGAGGCGGAGCGGCTCGCCGACCGGATCGCGGTCATCGCCGACGGCCGGATCGTCGCGGAAGGGACGCCGGGCACGCTCGGCGGGCGCGACCGCTCCGCCACGGAGATCGGCTTCGACCTGCCGGCGCCGCTGTCCACCGCCGACCTGCCGCCGGATCTGCGCGCGCGCGTCTCCGACGTCCACGGCGCGCGGGTGCGGCTCCGCAGCGAGACGCCGCTGGCGCATCTCGCGCTGCTCGCCGCGTGGACGCGGCGTCTCGGCATCGGGATCGGCGACCTCGAGGTCAGCCGGCCGAGCCTCGAGGACGTCTACCTGAAGTTGACCGGGATGGAGCGACCATGACGACTGCCCGTCTCGTCCGGCACCAGTTCCGCTACGACCTGCGCGGCTTCCTGCGCAACCGGCAGGCGCGCGTCGCCACGCTGGCGCTGCCGGTGATCTTCCTCGTCCTGTTCGTCGGCGTCTTCCACGACTACTCCGTGCGCGAGCACGGCGCGCGCGTCGCCAGCTCCAGCTTCTACGTCCCCGGTGTGATCTCGCTCGGGATCGTCTCCGCGTCCTTCGCGACCCTCGTGGTCGCCGTGACCGTGCAGCGCGAGTCCGGCGTGCTGAAGCGCCGGCGGGCGACGCCCGTCCCCGCGTGGGTGCTGATCGCCGGCCGCACGCTGACGTCGATCGCCGTCGCGCTGGCGCTCGCCGCGGTGCTGATCGCGCTTGCGCGCGCGGCGTTCGGGGTCCACGTGCGCGCCGCTGCGCTGCCCGCCGTCGCGCTGACCGTCGTGCTCGGCTCCGCGACGTTCAGCTGCCTCGGCTACGCGCTGACGACGGCGATCGCCTCGGCCGACGCAGCGCAGCCGATCGTGCAGGCGGTGCTGCTGCCGCTCTACCTGATCTCGGGCGTCTTCATCCCGAGCCCGACGCTTCCGGGCTGGCTCGCCCGCGTCGCGCGCGTCTTCCCGGTCGAGCACCTCGCGGACGGCGTCCGCCACGCCTTCGACCCCGCGACACATGGCCTCGCGATCCCGTGGGGCGACCTACTCGTACTCGCGGCCTGGGCGGTCGCGGGGTTTCGCATCGCCGTCAGGCGCTTCTCGTGGATGCCGTCCACGGCGACCGGATGACCCGAAAAGGAGAGATGTCAGATGAGACGCACCTTCGCCCTGTTCCTCACCGCCGTCGTCGCCGGCGGCCTCGGCGGCGCGATCGCCGGCGCCGTCGCCGCCGACGACGACGCGACGCCCGCCACCGCGGCTTCGGCCCCGGCGGCGAGCGCACCGGCGAAGGGCGACGCCGGCCTGAGCCCCGAGCAGCTGTACCGGAACGCGGCCCCCGGCGTCGTCGTGATCACCGCGACCCAGACGCAGGAGGTCCCGCCGACGTTCTTCACGCCGGCGCAGAAGGAGCAGGTGCGCTCGCTCGGATCCGGGTTCGTGATCGACAAGCGCGGCGACATCGTCACGAACGACCACGTCGTCGCCGGGACGACCGCGGTCCGCGTCGGGTTCGACGGGGGCGCCTCGTACCCCGCCACGGTGGTCGGCACCGATCCCTCGAGCGACGTCGCGGTGGTGCGCGTCAAGGCGCCGGCGCCCGCGCTGCACCCGCTCGCGTTCGGCGGCTCGGCGCGCACCCACGTCGGCGACCCGGTCTACGCGATCGGGAACCCGTTCGGCCTCGACCGCACGATGACGGCCGGGATCGTGAGCGCCACCGGACGCGACATCCAGGCCCCGAACGGGCTGACGATCCCGAACGCGATCCAGACCGACGCGCCGATCAACCACGGCAACTCGGGCGGGCCGCTGCTCGACCGCCAAGGCCGCGTCGTCGGCGTCAACGCGCAGATCGAGGGCGGCACGGTCGACGCCAACGTCGGCGTCGGATTCGCCATCCCGAGCGACACCGCGAAGTCGATCGCCCAGCAGCTGATCGAACACGGGAAGGCCGCGCACGCGTGGCTGGGCGTCCAGGTCGCGACGATCGACCCGAGCGTCGCGCACGTCGTGCGCGGGCTGCCGTCCGCGGGCGTGGTCGTGGCGCGCGTCAGCAAGGGCAGCCCGGCGGACAAGGCCGGCCTGGTCGGCGCGAGCCGGCACGTGACCGTCGACGGCGTCAGCGCGCCGCTCGGCGGCGACACGATCGTGGCGTTCGACGGCAAGCCGATTCGCACGGCAGTGCAGCTCGCGGACGCCGTCGCGTTGCACAAGCCGGGCGACGTCGTGAAGCTCACCGTGGTGCGCGGAGGCGCGCAGCGCACGGTGACGGTCACGCTCGGCGACACGCCCGTGAGCGCATGAGGGAGCCGCCGCCGTGACCCCCGAGTCGATCGTCCTGCAACCGCGCACCGTGCGTCATGATGGGTCCATGCCTCCGGCGCGCGTCAGCGTCGTAGTCGCGGACGACCACCCGCTCTTCCGCGAGGCGATCGAGCGGGCCGTCCGCGAGCGCCCCGAGCTCGAGCTGGTCGGGTCGGCGCCCGACGGCCGCGAGGCGCTCGAACGGATCCGCGAGCTGACCCCGCGAGTCGCGGTGCTCGACCTGCGGCTGCCGAGGCTGGACGGCCTGCAGATCCTCAACGCCCTCACGCGGGACGAGATCCCGACGCGCGTGATCTTCCTCTCGGCCACGGGCGACGCCGAGGTCGTGTACCGCGCCGTGCAGGGCGGAGCGGCCGGCTACTTCCGCAAGGAGGCGGACCGCAGCGCGATCCTGGACGCGATCACCGCGGTCGCGCGCGGGCGCACGGTGATCGATCCGGCGCTGCACGACCTCGTCTTCGACCAGGTCCGCATGCGCGGAACGGGAACGGACCGCCCGATCCTGACCGCGCGCGAGCGCGAGGTCCTGACGCTGATGGCCGACGGCCTCTCCGGGCCGCAGATCGCCGAGCGGCTGATCGTCGCGCTGCCGACGGTCAAGACGCACCAGGCGCGGCTCTACGAGAAGCTCGGCGTGTCCGAACGCGCGGCCGCGGTCGCAGAGGCGATGCGGCGCGGGCTGATGGAGTGAACGGGACGCGGCAGCGAGAGCCGACCGCGTCCCCGGTCGCCGGCGTCGCCGTCCTGCAGCTCGCGGCGGTCCGGGCGGCGCTGGTTCCCGTCGTGCTGCTGGGCGAGCGGCTGGTCGACCACCCCAGCGACCACGGCGACGCGTTCCCGTTCCTGCTCGCGGCGTACGCCGTCTGGGCGGGCGCGATCCTGGCCCTGCACCTCGCCGCGCGCGCGCGCCGGATCCGCATGCCGCCGGCGCTCGAGCGGGCGGAGCCGTTCGTCGACCTGGCGGCGATCGTCGCGCTCACGTACACGTCGGGAGGACCGTTCTCGGAGACCGGGATGGCGTTCTTCGTGCTGCCGCTGCTCGCCGCGGCGCGCCTGCGGCCGGACGTGACGGCGAAGTGGGCCGCCGCGTCGACGGGCGCGTTCGTCGTGCTGTCGGTGCTGCATCCGAGCGCCGGCCAGGGGGAGGCGACGTCGCGGATGATCAGCCAGGTCGCCTACCTCGTCTGGTCGGGGCTCGCAGCGACGCTCGTCTCCCACGTGCTCGCCCAGCGCGACGCCGCGATCGCGCGGCTCGCCCAGGAGCGCGGGCAGCTCGCGGCGCATGCGCTGACGGCGGAGCAGCACGAGCGCCGCCGCCTCGCCGAGCTGCTGCACGACGAGTCGGTGCAGACGCTCTCGCTCGCCCAGCACGAGCTGGTCGACTACCGCCGCACGGGCCGCGACGTGTCGTTCGAGCGGGCGCGGGCGGCGATCAGGCAGACGCTCGCGCAGCTGCGCGGCGAGATCTTCGAGCTGCATCCGTACGTGCTCGACCATGCGGGCCTCGCCGCCGCCCTGCGCGCGATGGCCGACCGATCGGCGGAGCGGATGGGTGCGCAGATCACCGTCGCGGTCGACCCGGCGGCGGCCGGCGCCCACGACGAGCTGATCGTCGTGCTCGCGCGCGAGCTGCTCTCCAACGCGGCCAAGCACAGCGGCGCCTCGCGCGTGATCCTGACGGTCGCCGCCGACTCCGAGCGGATCGAGCTCGAGGTCCGCGACGACGGCGCCGGCTTCGATCCCCCGCGCCGTGGGGAGGCGCTCCGGCACGGCCACATCGGACTCGCGTCGAGCGACCAGCGCGTTCAGGCGCTCGGCGGCGAGCTGACGATCGAGAGCGCTCCCGGCCGCGGCACCACGGTGCGCGCCAGCCTGCCGCTCGCGGCCGCGGCGACGCCGGTCGCCTGAGCCCGGATCCACCGATTCCCGCGGCGCCTCGCCGCCGTGGATCACCGGCGATCGGTGGACCGCGGCTGAGCCGTCAGGACAGCAGATCCCAGGCTTCCGCGGCCGCGATCGCGTCGCCGTCCGTCGCGGCGCCGAGCTTGCGGCGGGCGTTCGCGAGATGCGCGGCGACCGCGCTGGGCGCGATTCGCTCCAGCATCGCCACCTCCTCGCGCTCCCAGCCGCGGTTGAGCAGCGAGAGCACGCTGCGCTCGCGCGCCGTCAGGCGCGGACGCGGGTAGTGCGCGGCGCCGGCGGACTCCCCGACGAGCACGCGGCGGCGCCCGGCGGCGGCGTCGAGCAGCACGTCGAGGATCTCCTCGCGGTCGTGGTCCTTCGCGACGTAGCCGGTCGCGCCGGCGGCCATCGCGGTGTGGACGAGCGTACGGTCGGTGTACGACGTGAGCACCACCACGGCGATCGGCGGGCGCACGTGGCGCAGGCGCGCGAGCAGCTGCAGCGAGTCCTCGCCCGGCATCCGCAGGTCGAGCACGGCGAGATCGGGAGCGTGCTCCCGGATCATCCGCTCGGCCGTCGCGACGTCGCCGGCGTCGCCGACGACCGCAAAGCGGCCGTCCTCCTCCAGCGTGCGCACGATCGCGGCACGGAACAGCGGGTGGTCGTCGGCGACGATCACGCGCGGGGGCCCGCGCGGTCGGGGCGTCGCCGAGGGCGTCTTGCGAGGCCTCGGGATGCGGTAGCTCGGACACGGCGCCGATGGTGCCGCAGCCGCGGGACGGGCGCCATCGTCCGCGCGACGGCTTGGGCGGACTACACGCCGGTCGTGCGATCGGGGGAGGTCCCGGGCAAAGGCCACCCGGAGCTCGGCGTGCGGGCAACCCGGTGACGCGGGCCCCCGCACGCCGTAGCCGGACCGGCCCTGCTGCCGCAGCGGGGAGGGGTGCGGCGGCGGCTTGGAGTCCAGCCGGCTCCGGGCGGGCACTGCGAGTCTGGCGCGGCCTGCCCGCCGCTCCCATAGTGCGATCGGCTGAATTGCGGGGATGAACGTACGAGGGCCGGGCGATCGTTCGTTCGAGCGATTCCGGCGCGCGATCGCGGCGAGGACGATGGCCGCATGAAACGGTCTCTCCTCGCACTCGCGATCCCTGCCGTCGCCGTCGGCGTAGCGGCGTGCGGCGGCAACGGCGGCGACTCGTCGTCCTCCGGCTACGCGCCGGCGCGCTCCTCCCGAACCGCGACCGTGGAGCTCGAGAGCACCGGCTTCGGGCGGGTGCTCGCCGACGGCAGCGGGCGCACGCTGTACCTGTTCGAGAAGGACAAGCGACCGAAGAGCACCTGCTTCGGCGCGTGCGCCGCGGCGTGGCCACCGCTCACGACGAGCTCCAAGCCCGCGGCGGCCAAGGGCGTCTCCGCGGCAAAGCTCGGGACGATCAGCCGCGGCGGCACCCGCGAGGTCACCTACAACGGCCACCCGCTCTACCTCTACGCGGGCGACGCCGGCCCGGGCGCGACCAACGGCCAGGGGCTCGACCAGTTCGGCGCCGAGTGGTACGTGCTCTCGGCCTCCGGCAACAAGGTCGAGAAAGGCGGCTCCTAGCCCATGTCGTAGGGCGCATCTGCGTGCGCGAGCACGTCTTGCGGCGGACGGCCGCCGTCCCGGGGTCGCGAACGACCCGGCCGGTCCGCCCTCATTCTGGTCGGATGGACGCCGTCGACCCCTTCGCGCCGGCCGACCCGGTCGGCGAGGCGCTGCACTTCCTGCGCATGAACGGCGCCTTCTACTGCCGCTCGGAGCTGACGGCGCCGTGGGGCCTGACGCTGCCGCCGATGCCGGGCTACATCTGGTTCCACGTCCCGACGGCGGGCCGCGTCTGGCTCGAGACGCGCGACGCCGATCCGCGCTTCCTCGCGGCGGGCGATCTCGCGCTGGTGCCGCACGGTGCGGGGCATGTCCTGCGCAGCGAGCCCGGAGCACCTGCGCGGGGGATCCTCGAGCTCGAGCGCGAGGCGGTCAGCGATCGCTACGAGATCCCGCGCCACGGCGGCGGCGGTGCGCGCACGATGCTGATCTGCGGAGCCGTCCGCTTCGAACACCCCGCCGCCCGCGGCCTCGTCGCGCTGCTGCCGGGCGTCGTCCACGTCGAGGCCGCGGGGGCGGCGAAGCTGGAGTGGATGGCGGGCACGCTGAAGCTGATGGCCGCCGAGGCGAGGGAGCTGCGGCCCGGCGGCGAGGCGGTGATCACGCGGCTCGGCGACATCCTCGTGATCCAGGCGATCCGGTCCTGGATCGAGACCGATCCGGCGGCGCGCACGGGCTGGCTCGGCGCGCTCCAGGACCGCCAGATCGGGCGCGCGCTGATGCTCGTGCACCGCGATCCCGCGCGTGACTGGACTGTCTCCGCGCGCGCGAGGTCGCGATGTCGCGCTCGGCGTTCGCCGCGCGCTTCACCGAGCTCGTCGGCGAGCCGGCGATGGCGTACGTCGCCCGCTGGAGGATGCACCTTGCGCTGAGCTCGCTCCAGGACGAGGGCGCGACGGTCGCCGAGCTCGCCGACCGCCTCGGCTACCAGTCGGAGGCCGCGTTCAGCCGCGCCTTCAAGCGCATCGTCGGGATCCCGCCGGGCGCGGCCCGACGCGCGGGCGCGCGGTCGGACGTAATGGACGGTCTCGCGGGCGGCGCCGTTGCGGCGACGGGGTGAGGACCCCGGCGCCGGTCGCCGTCAAGCGGCCGCGGTCGCCGGCGGGCGCCGGTCGAGCGCCGCGCGCAGGCAGGCCTCCAGGCGGCGGTCGAACGCCTTCGGCGAGTCCGCGTACAGCCGCCGGCCGAGCGCCCGCGCCTCGTCCTGCAGCTCGGCGCGGCGCCCCTGGATCAGCCCCCGCACCGAGACGAGGTCGGCGCGGGTGTCGAGGTTGCCGTCGTGTGCCTCGAGGAACGCGTCCAGCACGGCGAGGTCGTGGTCATCACCCAGCAGCTCGCCGAGCCGGTCGGCCTCGCCGGCGTACGCCTTCATGACGCCGGGCCAGAGCTCCCGCAGGAGCCGGTGGTGGTACCAGAGGTCCTTGACGCGCTTGCGCCACTCGTGAAGCGTCTCGGCGTCGCCGGACGCGCGGGCCGCCTTCCAGCGCTTGCGCCCGCGCGCGTAGCCGCGCGTCGCGCCGGCCCGAACAATTGCCCAGTCACAGCGGTCCAGCGGCCACTCGTGGACGCGCGCGGCGATCGCCCCGCAGTGCCGCAACGGCCTGCGGTACCGCGTCCTCGCTGTCGCGCTCGCGGGCCCGAGCGGCGAGGCTGTCGCGCAGCTCGCTGAACGTCGTCGCCGGCAAGTGGCCCACGTAGCGCGCGGCCAGCGCGTCGACCGTCGCGAGCATCACGTCCGCGTTGCGCGTGCGGGACAGTAGCCGCCCGGCGTCGCGCGGCGCGTCCAGCTCCGCCCGATACGTCGCCGAATCGAGGCCGGAGTGCGCCAGGCGCACGAGCGCGCGCGTCTTCTTCACGCTCTTGCGCGCATCGTGAACCGCCTCGACGCGGTCGCCGCCTTCGGCGTCCTCCAGGCGCCGGATCGCTGAGCCGAGCTGCTCGCTCGCGATCCGGCGAAAGCCGAAGGCGACGGGTCGTCGAGTCCGAGGCGGTAGGGCATGGCACCTGTGGTACCCGCCCCACCGCCGGACCGCAACTAGGCGCGTCCCTCCGCCGGGGTGAGCCCGACGCGCTCGACGTCGAGCCGCGGCAGGATACGCTCGAGCCAGTTCGGTATCCACCAGTTGCGCTCGCCGAGCAGCTGCATCACCGCCGGCACGAGCACCATCCGCACGAGGGTGGCGTCGAGGAAGATCGCGGAGGCGAGCCCGATCCCGAACAGCTTGAGGAAGACGTCCGGCGCCGCCAGGAAGGCGAGGAACACGACGACCATGATGGCGGCCGCCGCGGTGATCACGCGCGCGGTCTTGGCCAGGCCGTCGGCGATCGCACGCCGCGTGTCTCCGTCCTTCAGGTACTCCTCGCGGATCCGCGAGATCAGGAAGACCTCGTAGTCCATCGAGAGGCCGAACAGGATCGCGAACATCATCACCGGCATGAACGGCGCGATCGGTACCTCGTGGTCGATCCCGATCAGCTCGCTGAGGCCGCCGCCCTTGGCCGCGAGCGTCATCACGCCGTAGGCGGCGCTGACCGAGAGCAGGTTCATCACCGCTGCCTTGAGCGAGATCAGCGGCGAGTGGAACGCTACCAGCAGGAGCAGGAAGGAGAGGCCTACGACGCCGACCGTGAACAGCGGCAAGCGATCCTTCATGAACTCGCTCTGGTCCTCGAGCGCCGGCGTCACGCCGCCGATCTCGGTCCGGATCCCCGTGCCGCCGAGCTCGTCGGGCACGACGTCCTCGCGCAGCCGGTGGACGAGATCCTCCGTCTTGGCATCCTGCGGCGACGTGGTCGGGATCACGTTGACGATCGCCGCGTCGCCCGCCGGGTTGATGACCGGATCGGCGACGAACGCGACCCCGTCCTCGCCGCGCAGCCGTTCCGCCAGCGCGTCGATGTCGCTCCGGGCGCCGCGGTCGGGAAGCTCGGCGGCGATGACGAGCGGCCCGTTCGTGCCGGGTCCGAACCCCTCGGTGTTCAGGTCATAGGCCTGGCGCGTCATCGTCGACGGCGGATCGTTGCCGGCGTCGGGGAAGCCGAGGCGCATGCCGAGCGCGGGCGCCGCGAGCGCGAGCAGCAACGCGGTGGCGGCGATCGCGGCGGTCCAGGGCCGGCGCTGTACGGCGTGGCTCCAGCTCGCCGCGGGCGACTCGCCGTGCACCTTCACCTTCCGCGTCCGGCCGAGCAGCGGCAGCCGCAGCCGGTCGACGTTCGGGCCGAGGTAGGAGAGCAGCGCCGGCAGCAGCGTGACCGACGCGAACATCACGACCAGGACGGCGAGCGACGCCGAGATCGCGACGCCGTACATGTACGGCAGACCGGTCAGGAACAGGCCGAGGACCGCGATCACCACCGTGCCGCCGGCGATGATCACGCTGCGCCCTGCGGTGGTGACTGCCTCGACGACGGCGTCATGGCGGTCCTTGCCGTCGCCCAACGCGGCGCGGAATCGCGTCAGCACGAGCAGCGCGTAGTCGATCCCGACCCCGATCCCGATCAGCCCCGAGACGGCGGTCGTCCAGTCGGGCACGTCGACGACGTTGGCGAGCAGCATGATCAGCCCCCCGGACGAGATGCCGAGACCGACGAGGGCGATGATGAGAGGTAGCCCGGCGGCGACCACCGAGCCGAACGCGATCAGCAGCACGATCGCGGCACCGAGGAACCCGAGTCCCTCGGGGCTGGTCGTCTCCTGCGCGGCGTAGATCGGATCGCCGCCGAGCTTGATCTCCAACCCGTCGCCGCTGTTCTTCTCGGCGGCGGCGATCAGCTTCTCGCCGTCCTCCTTGGGGACGTCCCAGCCGTCGATCGTCAGCGGCAGCGTGGTCGCTCCGATCTTGCCGTCCTCGGAGACGCGGATCGGTGTCTGCGGCGCGACGTGATCGACCTTCCTGGCCTCGGCGAGGAAGGCGTCGACGCGCCGCTTGGCGTCCTGGCTCTGGGCGCCGGCCGGGTCCTTCCAGACGACGTAGATCTCCTGGCCGGAGTAGCCGGCGAAGCGCGCCTCGGTCAGGTCGCTTGCGGCCTTGGACTCCGAGCCGGGCGTGTTGTAGTCGGCGTTGTACTCGCCGGCGAGAGCGCTCCCCACGCCGATGATCACGATCGCTGCGGCGAGCCATGCCAGCACCATGCGGCCGCGCCGGCGGTACCCGAGGTCGGCGAGGCGGGCGAGAAAGCGCGTCATTGTGTGGGGACTCCTTCTGTCGGCAACCCGACCCGCAACTTTGAAACTACCGCCGTTGCTCGGCAGGCCGGTTTCCCACTCAATGACGGTGCGGCTAGCCGCACCGCGTGCTCGAAACGGCGGCTATGCCTCGCGGCTCGCGCTGCCCTCGATCACGCATACACCGCGCAGTGGTTGAAGCCGTAGGGCAGGAACCAGCAGTGCCACGCGTTGAGGAAGTCGTTGACGGGCGGCGAGGGGTTCCACGGGCAGTTGCCCAGGTAGACGCGGCCGCCTTCGATCCTGTACGCGATCGCCCAGTGCACGCCCCACCACGGCCCCCCGATCGCCCCGAGGTCGATCATCACCGGCACCGGCCGGTTCCAGTTGACGTAGCTCTGGAGCGAGTTCCACAGGTTCTGCCAGCCCCACGAGAAGAAGCCCGAATAGCCGACCGAGGCGTTCAGCCCGTAGTTGCGCAGGGCGTCACGGATGCGCCCGCCGGTGGTGCCCCAGCCGAAGACCACGTCCGGCCCGTAGCCGCCGTTGACGATCGCGTCGATCGCCTGGCCGTCGTCCCAGTACCACCTGCCGTTGGTCGCGTCCCGCTCGACCCGCGGCAGGCCGTACGGGTTGCGTCCCCAGTAGTCGCTGATGGTGGCGATCGCCGCGCTCCCGCAGGTGTTCCAGTCGACGCCGGCGCGGTCGTTGACGTAGCAGTGGAGGTAGCTGATCATGCCGGGCGCTCCTGCTTGTCGCGCGAGCCGTGCTCGCGCGGCTCCTTCTGGTCCTCCGGCGCGGGCGGCGGCATCTCGCCGTGGTCGTCGGGACTCGGCATCTTGGCCTTCTTGGCCCACTCGGTGTAGTCGGGCAGCTGGTCGAGCGGCATCGGCCGCGTCTTGGCGCGCTTGTCCCTCGGCTGCGGCATCTCCGGTCCCTTCGGGGGGTTGGCGCCGTCAGTATCTCCCGGTGGGCGGCCGCCGTCCGCGCGCCGGTCAGCGCATCGACAAACCGAAATCCGTCGGCGCCCTCAGGCCTTCACCGCGGGTGCGGCGAGCAGGGCGCCGACGAGCTCCTCCACGCGGATCGGCTTGGAGATGTATCCCTGCATGCCCGCCGCCAGGCACTGCTCGCGATCGCCGTCCATCGCGTTCGCCGTCATCGCCACGATCCACGGCCTGCACGCGGGGTCGAGGTGCTCGACGATGTGCCGCGTGGCCTCCAGACCGTCCATCTCGGGCATCTGCACGTCCATCAGCACCAGGTCGTACGGCTGGCGCTCCACGGCGTCGATCGCCTCCAGGCCGTTGCCCGCGACGTCCGCCTGGTAGCCCATCCGCGAGAGCAGGCGCAGCGCGAGCTTCTGGTTCACCGCGTTGTCCTCGACCAGCAGGATGCGCAGCGGGTGCCTGGTCGCCTGCTCGGGGTCGAGGTCGTCCGAGCCCGGACGCGGCACCGCTCTGGGAACGGCGGTGACTGCGGCCGCCCGGGTGAGGGTCGTGACATGGAACGTGCTGCCGCGGCCGGCGCCCTCGCTCTCGGCCCAGATCGTCCCGCCCATCGCCTCCGCGAGGCGCTTGGAGATCGCCAGGCCGAGACCCGTGCCGCCGAAGCGGCGGCTGATCGACGCGTCGGTCTGGCTGAAGGAGTGGAAGAGCCGGTCGATGCGGTCGGGCGGGATGCCGATGCCGCTGTCGCGCACGGCGAAGTGCAGCTCGATCTGGCCGTCCTCGGCCGGCGCGGACGCCTCGGCCGTCAGCGTCACGCTGCCGGCCTCCGTGAACTTGACGGCGTTGTTGAGCAGGTTGAGCAGGATCTGGCGCAGCCGGCTCACGTCGCCCAGCACCACTTCGGGGATGCCGTCGTCGAGCTCGCACGTCAGGGCGATCTGCTTGGAGGACGCGAGCGACCCGATCAGGCCGACGGCGCCGTCGACGCACTCGCGCAGCACGAACGGGGCGACCTCGAGCTCCATCCGCCCGGCCTCGATCTTGGAGAAGTCGAGGATGTCGTTGATGATCGTCAGCAGCGCCTCGCTGCTCGTGAGGATCGTCGAGGCGTAGTCGCGCTGCTCCGGGTCGAGCTCGCTGCGCAGCAGCAGCCCGCTCATCCCGATCACCGCGTTCATCGGCGTGCGGATCTCGTGGCTCATCGCGGCGAGGAACGTGCTCTTGGCGGTGTTCGCCGCATCGGCTGCCGCGCGCGCCTCCTGCGCGGCCGCGTACAGGCGCGCGTTGTCCAGGGCGATCGACGCCAGCTGCGCGAAGCGCTGGAGGCGCTCGACCTTCGAGGCGTCGAACGAGCGGCCGTCGGTGTGGTCGCGCGCGATGCCCAGCGCGCCGATCGCCTCGTTCCCGGACGAAAGCGGAACCGCCACGAGCGCGCGGATGCGGCCGCGCGGGATCGTCTCGGCGCGACCCTCCCAGGCGTCGTAGTCGTCGACGACGAGCGGCTCCGCGGTCGCCCAGACGCGCCCGGCCAGCCCTTCTCCGAGCGCCATCCTGCGGCCGAGATCCTCCTCGAACACGCCGATCGCGACGCGCCGCTCGATCTCCTCGCCGCCGGGGCGGCGGACGTAGATGTAGCCGTGGCCGGAGCTGAGCAGCTCGCCCGCGCGCTCGAGCAGCTCGCGCAGCAGGTCCTCGACGTCGAGCCGGTGCATGACGCCGAGCGTCGTCTCGTGCAGCGCGCCGAGCTCGGCATTCTGGATCCGCAGCTCCTCCGTGCGCTCGGCGACGCGCTGCTCGAGGCCCTCCAGGGTCTCCCGCAGGCGCGCGGTCATCGTGTTGAACGCGACGGCGAGCGTCCCCACCTCGTCGCGCGTCGTCACGGGCGCCTCGCGCGTCAGGTCGCCGGCGGCGACGGCGGCGGCCGTGTCGGTGATCGCCAAGATCGGGCGGGCGAGACGGCGCGACGCGACGTAGATGCCGAGGCCTAGCAGCGCCGCGACCGCCAGGCCGATGCCGGCGAGCGTAAGGGCGAGCCGGCGGGCGGGCGCAAACGCCGCATCCTGGCTCTGCTCGGCTACCAGCGCCGCACCGATCTCGTCCAGCCACTGGTAGACGCCGATCACGGGCACGCCCGCGTAGCTCTCGTACAGGCCGCGGCCCGCGGCGCCGCGGGTGGCGCGGTCGATCGCCTCGGACGAGACCCCGTCCGCGTATTCGCCGGTGCGCAGGCGCGAGTGCACGAAGCGCCCGTCCTCCGCGACGAGGTACGACTCGCCGCTGCGGCCCAGGCCGGTCGCGGGGAGCACGATCCGGTCGAGACGTTCGAGGTTCAGGTGAGCCGCCACGACGCCGATCCGCTGGCCGTCGCTGTCGAACAGCGGCGTTCCGACCGCGATCGTCGGCTTCCCGGTGAGCGAGTGCTCGGCGACGGGCTGCACGTAGGTGCCGGAGCTGCCGCGGGTGAAGTACTCGGCGCCGGCCTGGTCGCGGCGCTCATGCGCGCTCACGGTCGAGACCACCACCTTCCCGTCGAGGTCGAGCACGAGGAACTCCTGGGCGTCCGCCGTCTGCGACACGACGTAGTCGAGTACGGACCGCACGCTCTTGCGATCGCGTGCGGCACGCGGATCGCCGGGCGCGCGCGCGAGGACCTCGCGCGCGGCGCGGCCGAGGCCGCTCGACGTGCCGGACTCGAACCCGCCGAGCAGCCCGGCGACGAACACGACGTTGCGGCGCTGGTCGTCGATCCAGCGGTCGAGCGAGTCCGCCTTCAGCTGCTCGGCCGCGCTGAGGCGCTCGAAGACGCTCGTCTCGAGCGAGTCCCGCGCCCGCAGGTACGAGACCGTGCCGACGATCGCGACCATGATCAGCGACAGCGCCAGGAACGTCAGCACGAGCCGTGCCAACAGGCTCCGCCGACGTGCCACGCGCTGGGTCACTGCACGGTCTGGTCGATCGTCGAGAGGTCGAACTCCGCGGCCTTGGCGGCGTAGTCCTTGCCGAAGTACTTGACCGAGAGCTTGCCGAGCGTGCCGTCGGCATGCAGTCCGGCGACGATCTCGTTCACCTTCGCGACGAACCGGCCCATCGCGAGACCGGACTTCTTGTCGGCGTAGCCGGTCTTGTTCGAGTAGTACGCCGGCGTCGGGAGCTTCCGCAGCGGCGCGCCCTTCGCGATCGCCTCCGCGCCGACGGGCTCGGAGCACAGGAAGGCGTCGATCTTGCCCTTCGCCGTCGCCGCGAGGCCCGGGACCTCGGTGTCGAAGGTGACGATCCGCGGCCCGTCGATCAGCCGCTCGAGCTTCGGCCCGGGCAGCTCGAGCGTCCCGCGCAGGTACTTCTCCATCGTGCAGCCCGCGCAGGCGCCGACGTCCTTGCCCGAGAGGTCCGCCGGCGTCTTCGCGCGCGACGACTTCGGGACGAAGAAGTTGGCGGGCGTCGAGTAGTACGGCTGCGTCATGTAGAGGACTTCCATGCGGCTGAACTCGATCGCCCCCGAGCCGTAGGCGAGATCCCAGCGATCGCCCCAATTGCCGCCGGTGACCTCCGTCCACGAGGGCGTCACGAAGCACGGCTCCACGCCGAGCGCCTCGGCGACGAGCTTGCCGGTGTCGGCGTCGTAGCCGACGATCTCCGGCGCGGTGAGCTCGTTCGCCGCGCACTTCGTCGTCGCCGGACGCTCGGCGCCCTTGACCTTGAACGACTGCGGCGGGTACGCCGGATCGGTGAAGAGGATCAGCGTGCCCCGCGCCTGGACCTGCGCGAGCTTGTCGGTCGAGGGGTCGGCGGCTTCGGCGGCGTTCGCCGGCGACTGGGCGTCCGAGTCGCCGGAGCCGCATCCGGTCGCGACCAGCAGCACCAAGACGGCGAGCGCCAGCAGCCGCTGCATCACTTCACCTCCTGTCCGATCGCTTCGATGTCGTAGCCGGCGGCCGCTGTGACGTAGTCGCGGCCGAAGAACTTCCGCGACAGCCGCTCCAGGGTCCCGTCCGCCTGCGCGCGCTGCACGATCTCGTTCACCCTCTGAACGAACGCTCTCGACTCGAGCCCGGAGCTCTTGTCGACGAAGCCGGACGGGTAGTAGGTGAACGCCAGTTCCGGCAGCCGCCGGAGCTTGACGCCGCGCTCGATCTGCGCGCGTCCCACCGGCTCGGCGGCGAGGAACGCGCCGATCTTGCCCTTTGCCGCCGCCGCGAGGCCGGGGCCCTCGGTCTCGTACGTGACCAGCTTGGGGTCGTCGACGTTCACGGCGATGTCGATGCCGGGGATCTCGAGCTCGCCCTTGAGATAGAGCTCGTGCGAGCAGCTCGCGCACGCCCCGATCCGCTTCCCGTCCAGGTCGGCGGCGTGCCGCGCGGGGGAGTCGGCGGCGACGAAGTAGTAGTTCGGCACCGCGTAGTACGGCTGCGTCATGTACAGCCGCTGCATCCGGTCGGCGTTGATCGAGCCCGATCCGTAGGCGATGTCCCAGCGATCGCCCCAGTTCCCGGCCGTCACCTCGGTCCACGACGGCGTCGCGAAGCATGCCTCGCCGCCCAGGCCCGCCGCGACGAGCTTCGTCGTCTCGTTGTCGAACCCCGTCACCTGGTTCGCCGTGAGCTGCGTCTCGGCGCACTTCGTGTCCGCCGGCCGGGTCGCGCCTTTCACCTCCATCGACTGCGGCGGGTAGTCGTACTCGTGGTATCCGACCAGCGTTCCGCGGGCGCGGATCTGCGCGAGCTTGTCGGTCGCGGGGTCGGCGGCCCGCGCAGCGGTCGACTGCGACTCGGTGTCCGAGTCGTCGGAGCCGCAGCCTGCGGCGCAGGCCAGCGCCATCACGAGCGCGGCGACGAGAGTTCGGGCGGTGGTCACGCGAGGCTCCAGACGCGTGTGGATCCGCTCCGCCCGCGCACGGTGACCTCGTCGACGTAGACGAGGTCCGCGGCGGGAGTCTTCATGAGGTCGAGCGTCGACTCGGCCACCAGCACGGGACGACCGAGCTCCTTCGTCAGCGAC
>Ga0126312_10000643_pt1 | contig 21427 bp, 34 predicted proteins | sample Plot104A_FD_92537 | JGI IMG/M metagenome (GOLD analysis project Ga0126312, IMG submission 92537) | Serpentine soil microbial communities from UC McLaughlin Reserve, CA, USA - Plot104A | ecosystem: Environmental > Terrestrial > Soil > Grasslands | place: USA: UC McLaughlin Reserve, Lake County...
ACGTCGTCCCGCCGTTCGAGACCGAGGTCGCCGACCTCGTGTGGGCGCGGTCGCTGCTCGCGACCGAGGGAGCGCTCGGCGTGCTCGAGGGGAGGGCTCGATGAGCCTGCACTCCCGCGAAATCCTGATCGCTCCGATCGTGTCGGAGAAGAGCTACAACCTGATCGACGGCCACAAGTACACGTTCCGCGTGCACAAGGACGCGCACCGCCTCCAGGTCCGGCAGGCCGTCGAGGAGCTGTTCGGCGTCCACGTCGAGTCGGTGAACATCGCCCACGTCAAGGCGAAGCCGAAGCGGCGCGGGATGGTGAAGGGTCGCAAGCCCGGCTGGAAGAAGGCGATCGTCCAGATCCGAGAGGGCGAGACGATCGAGATCTTCGCGGGGGCTCAAGTTTGATGGCTCTGCGCAAGTACAAGCCGACGAGCCCGGGCCGCCGCTTCATGACCGTCTCGAGCTTCGACGAGATCACGAAGAAGGAACCCGAGAAGAACCTGGTCGCGCCGATCAAGAAGAAGGGCGGCCGGAACAGTTACGGGCGGATCACGACGCGCCACCAGGGCGGCGGGCACAAGCGTCGCTACCGCGTCATCGACTTCAAGCGCACGAAGGACGGCGTGCCGGCGAAGGTGGCCGCGATCGAGTACGACCCCAACCGGTCGGCGCGGATCGCGCTGCTCCACTACGTGGACGGCGCGAAGGCGTACATACTCGCGCCGGCGCGGCTGCGGGTCGGCGCCTTCGTCGAGTCCGGCCCCGACGCCGACATCCGCCCCGGCAACGCGCTTCCGCTCGCGAACATCCCGACCGGCACCCTCGTCCACAACGTCGAGCTCAAGCCCGGCCGCGGCGGCCAGCTTGCGCGCAGCGCAGGCTCAGGCGTTCAGCTGGTCGCCAAGGACGACGGCTACGGCGTCCTCCGCCTCCCGTCGGGCGAGATGCGCCGCGTCCCGCTGACGTGCCGCGCGACCGTTGGGCAGGTCGGGAACGTCGACCACGAGAACGTTTCGGGAGGCAAGGCCGGTCGCAGCCGCTGGAAGGGCAAGCGCCCGACCGTCCGCGGCTCCGCGATGAACCCGGTCGACCACCCACACGGCGGCGGTGAGGGCAAGTCGAAGGGCGGCCGCCATCCGGTGACACCTTGGGGCGTTCCGACGCTGGGCAAGCGAACGCGCCGCAAGCACAAGGAATCCGACCGCCTGATCGTCCGCGGGCGCAGACGAGGTAAGGACAAGCGATGAGTAGATCTTCGAAGAAGGGCCCGTTCGTCGAGGACCGGCTGCTGCGCCGGATCGAGCAGATGAACCAGAGCGGGTCGAAGCAGATGATCCGGACCTGGTCGCGTGCGTCGACGATCTTCCCGGAGATGGTCGGGCACACGATCGCCGTCTATGACGGGCGCAAGCACGTGCCGGTGTTCATCGACGAGCAGATGGTCGGCCACAAGCTCGGCGAGTTCGCGCCGACACGGACCTTCCGCGGCCACTCCGGTGACCGGCAAGCGCAGGTGAAGCGTTGATGAGCACAGTGGCACCCGAACGCCTGGAAGTGCGCGCGGTCGCGAAGTGGGTGCGGATCTCGCCGCGCAAGGCGCGCCTCGTCGTCGACCACATCCGCGGCCGCACCGTTCCGGAGGCGCGCACGGTGCTCGTGTTCACGACACGTGCGGCTGCGCGCGAGATCGAGAAGGTGCTGCGCTCCGCCGTCGCGAACGCCGAGGCGAACCACGGCCTCGTCGGCGACCGGCTGATGGTTTCCGCGGCGCACGTCGACGACGGGCTGATCATCAAGCGCTGGAAGCCGCGCGCTCGCGGCCGCGTGGCGCGGATCAAGAAGCGCACGTGCCACATCACGATCAAGCTCGCTCCGGTCGATGGCGTGTCAGCGGCTGCAGCTGCCCGCCCGACCGTCGAAGAGCGCGAAGCGCCGGTTCGCGAGACCGAATCCGCAGGCGCGCCGACTCCCGAGGAGCAGGCCGCGGCGACAGCGGTCGTGGCGGAGCCGGAGGCAGACGTCGAGCCAGAGGCGGACGCTGCCACCGAACCCGAGCCCGAACCCGAACCCGAACCCGAACCCGAACCCGAGCCCGAGCCCGAAGCCGAGGCGACGGAACCCGAGCCGGAGAAGCCGAAGCGCAGGCGCATCCGGCGCTCGAAGAAGGACGAGGAGGAGTAGTGGGTCAAAAAGTCCATCCCGGCGGTCTACGCGTCGGCGTCATCCACGACTGGAAGTCGAACTGGTACACGGGGACGAAGGAGTTCTCGCAGTACCTGCTCGAAGACGTGAAGATCCGCGAGCACATCTACAAGAAGCTCTCGCACGCCGGGCTGTCGGACATCCTGATCCGCAAGGACAAGCAGCGGATCACGGTCGACATCTACACCGCGCGGCCGGGGATCGTCATCGGCAAGTCGGGCGTCGAGGTCGACGCGCTGCGCAAAGAGCTGCATGCGCTCACCCATAAGAACGTCCACATCAACATCAACGAGATCAAGCGGCCCGAGCTGGACGCGAAGCTCGTCGCGCAGTCGATCGCCGAGCAGCTCGAGAACCGCGTCAGCTTTCGGCGCGCGATGAAGCGTTCGCTCGCGTCGGCCATTCGCTCGGGTGCGCAGGGGATCAAGATCGTCTGCGGCGGCCGCCTGGCCGGCACGGAGATGAGCCGGAGCGAGTCATATTCAGAGGGCCGCGTGCCGCTGCACACGATCCGCGCCGACATCGACTACGGGTTCACCGAGGCGAAGACGACGTACGGCCGGATCGGCGTCAAGGTCTGGATCAACAAGGGCGAGATCATGCCGGAGGGCTACGAGGGCATGACCCAGAAGGACACGCGGCTCGGCGACCAGGATCAGGCGCGCCGGCGACGCGGCGGTCCGATGGAGGGCCTCGGCGCCTCGCGCGAGTCCGGCCGCGGCCGGCAGGATCGCGAAGGGCTCGGTCCGGTGCAGCGACGGCGTCCGCGCGGCGGTGGCCGTGGCGGTCCGCGCCGAGGCGCGCCGCAGGACAACGTCGAGCGCCCGCGCACCGACGAGGCCGCGACCTCCGCTGAGGGTCGCGAGCAGCCGGTGATCGAGCCGGAGGTCGAGACGACGCCGGCACCGGTCGCCGACGCGCCCGACACCACGACGACGAAGACGATGCACGAGGACCCGACGAAGCTCGAGACGACGGGTGACGAGTCCAGCGAGAAATCAGGCGGTTAACTATGTTGCTTCCGAAGAAAACGAAGTTCCGTAAATACCAGCGCGGCCGCCGCACCGGCACGTCCAAAGGGCAGACGATGGTCCATGCCGGCGACTACGGGCTCAAGTCGCTCGACGACGGCTGGGTGACCAACCGCCAGATCGAGGCCGCCCGAATCGCGCTGACCCGCAAGATCAAGCGCGGCGGCAAGGTCTGGATCAACGTCTTCCCCGACAAGCCGGTGACCCAGAAGCCGGCCGAGACCCGCATGGGCTCCGGCAAGGGCTCGCCCGAGCACTGGGTGGCCGTGGTGAAGCCGGGGCGCGTGATGTTCGAGCTCGCCGGCGTCCCTGAGCCGCTCGCGAAGGAAGCGCTTCGGCTCGCCGGCGCGAAGCTTCCCGTCAAGACGAAGATCGTGAAGCGGGAGGCGGACCTCTTTGAAGGCTAGGGATTTGAGAGATATGACGGACGAAGAGCTGGAGCAGGAGCTCCAGCATGGGGAAACCCACGGTTCCCCCATGAGCCCCCTCCTTAAGAGGTACGGCGGATGAAAGCAAGAGATCTAAGAGACATGACGGACGAGGAGCTAGAGCAGGAGCTCGCCGACCGGCGGCAGGAGCTGTTCAACCTGCGGTTCCAGCTCGCGACCGGCGCGCTCGAGAACACGTCGGGGCTGAAGGTCGCCAAGAAGGAGATCGCACGGATCCTCACCGTCCGCCACGAGCGGACGGCGAGTCTGGAGACGAGATGACCGAAGAGCAGCAGAACGAGACAACCGAAGAGACAGAGGCCGAGGAGCCGTCGCCCGAGGCCGAGGGCTCGGCGGAGGCCGAGGGTTCGGGGGAAGCGGAGGTTTCGGCGGAGGCCGAGGTCCCGGCCGAGGCCGCCGAAAAGGCGCCTCCCGCGGAGCCTGCGCCCGAGGTGGAACCAGCCGCCGAGGAGCCTACCGCCGAGGAGCCTGTCGCCGATGCGCCGGCTGAGGAACCGGCCGCCACGGCCGAGGAGCCCACGGCCGAAGAGCCCGTCGCCGCGCCCGAGCCGAAGCGGAAGCGCAAGCGGCTCCCGCGCGCGCAGCGCCGTCAGCGATCGAAGCCGAAGCGTGAGCCGTCGGCCGAGCGCAAGCCGATCGTGCGGCTGCCGAAGCCAGAGGGTGAGCGCGGACGCCGCAACGAACGGCGTGGAGTCGTCGTCTCGAGCGCGATGGAAAAGACGATCGTCGTCCAGGTCGAGATGGTGAAGATGCACCCCCGCTACAAGAAGGTGATCAGGCGCGCGACGAAGTTCCACGCGCACGACGAGCAGAACCAGGCGAAGGTCGGCGACGTCGTCCGGATCGTCGAAACGCGGCCGCTGTCGAAGACCAAGAACTGGCGGCTCGCAGAGGTTGTCGAGGTCGCCAAATGAGCGCCCCCTCGCGCACCGCTCGCACTCGCGAGGGCGCTGTAACGCTCGCTCTCGCCGCGTCCTCAGTCGCGCCCGTAGCCTCTGGATACGAACGCTCCCTGCGTCCTTGCGAGAGCGGCGTTTCGCGGCTCGCGAACTCGATCGGCACGCGAGGTGGCGCTAGGTGATCCAGCAGGAATCGCGTCTCCGCGTGGCCGACAACAGCGGCGCCCGCGAGCTCCTGTGCATTCGCGTGATGGGCGGTTCGCACCGCCGCTACGCGCGTGTGGGCGACATCATCGTCGGTACCGTCAAGACGGCGAGCCCGCAGGGCGCGATCAAGAAGGGCGAGGTCGTCCGCGCCGTCGTCGTGCGCACGAAGAAGCCGTACGGCCGCGACGATGGAACGCTGATCGCGTTCGACGAGAACGCCGCGGTGATCATCGACAATGCGCGCAACCCGCGTGGGACGCGAATCTTCGGGCCCGTCGCGCGCGAGCTGCGCGAGCGCAACTTCATGAAGATCGTTTCCCTAGCTCCCGAGGTTCTGTGATGCCAACGATGAAGATCAAGAAAGGGGACACCGTCCAGATGCTGCGCGGCAAGGACCGCGGCAAGCGCGGACGCGTCATCAAGGCGCTGCCCGGCGAGGGTCGCGTGATCGTCGAGAACCTGAACCAGGTCAAGAAGCACACGCGGCCGAAGCCGCTCAAGGACGCGAGCCGGATGGGCGGCACGCAGATGGCTCCGGGCGGCGTGATCGACCGGCCCTCGGCCGTGCCCGTCTCGTCGGTGATGCTCGTCTGCCCGACCTGCGGTCGCGCGACGCGCGTCGGGATCAAGGTCGAGGACCGCAAAGGTGAGGTCGTCAAGGTCCGACAGTGCAAGCGCGCCGACTGCGGCGAGGAGATCGATCGTTAATGGCGCAGAACGGCTCCGGGAACGGGTACATGCCGCGCCTCAAGCAGCTCTACCGCGAGGAGCTCGCGTCGCGCCTGCAGGACGAGCTCAGCGCGAGCTCGGCGATGCAGGTGCCGCGCGTGTCCAAGGTGACCCTGAACATGGGCGTCGGCGAGGGGAAGACCGACGCGCGGGCGCTCGAGAGCGCCGTCGAGGAGCTCACGCGCATCGCAGGCCAGCGCGCCGAGATCCGCCGTGCCCGGAAGTCGATCGCCGGCTTCAAGATCCGCGAGGGCATGCCGATCGGCGCGCGCGTGACGCTGCGCGGCGACCGAATGTACGACTTCCTCGACCGCCTGATCTCGATCGCGCTCCCGCGCATCCGCGACTTCCGCGGGCTGAACCCGCGCTCGTTCGACGGCCGCGGCAACTACTCGCTTGGGATCCGCGAGCAGATCATCTTCCCGGAGATCGACTACGACGACATCGCAGCGGTGCGCGGCCTCGATGTCGCGGTCACGACCACGGCCACCAACGACGACGAAGGGCTTGCGCTGCTGCGCGGGCTCGGCTTCCCGTTCGCCGGCAGCAGAGAGGAAACTTAATGGCCAGAAAATCCCTGATCGCGAAGCAGAAGCGGACGCCGCGGTTCTCGGTGCGCAAGTACTCGCGCTGCAACCGCTGTGGCCGCCCGCGCGCGGTCTTCAAGAAGTTCGGGCTCTGCCGGATCTGCCTGCGGGAGCTTGCGCACGAGGGCGCGATCCCGGGCATGACCAAGAGCTCCTGGTAGGAGGAAACGACGTGTTAACCGACCCGATCGCCGACATGCTTACGCGAATCCGCAACGCGAATCGCGCGCTCCACGATTCGGCGGAAATGCCGACGTCGCGCCTCAAGGAGGAGATCGCGCGCCTCCTGAAGGAGGAGGGCTACATCCGCGACTACCACGTCCAGAAGGGCGAGAGCTTCGACACGCTCGTCGTCGAGCTGAAGTTCGGCAAGAACCGCGAGCGGATCCTCACCGACCTGCGCCGTGTCTCCAAGCCCGGACGGCGGATCTACGCGCGCAAGGACCGGCTGCCCCGCGTGCTCGGCGGCATGGGAACGGCGATCATGTCCACCTCGAGCGGCCTCGTGACGAGCCGGACCGCGCAGGAGCGCGGCGTCGGCGGCGAGGTCATCTGCTTCGTCTGGTGAGCCGAATCGGAAGACAGCCGATCGAAGTGCCCGCGGGCGTGACCGTGGCGATCTCGCCTGGGCGCGTGATGGTGAACGGGCCGCTCGGCGAGCTCCAGCAGACGCTGCCCCAGCGGATGAAGGTCGAGCAGGAGAACGGCCAGATCACGGTGACGCGGCCGACGGAGCGCGGCGAGGATCGCGCGCTGCACGGGCTGACGCGCACGCTGATCGCGAACATGATCGAGGGCGTGACGAAGGGCTTCGAGAAGCGCCTCGAGATCCAGGGCGTCGGCTACCGCGCAGCGATGAAAGGCACTTCGATCGAGCTCAACGTCGGCTACTCGCATTCGGTCACGAAGGACGCGCCGCAGGGGATCACGTTCGAGGTTCCGTCGCCGACGGCGATCATGGTGCGCGGCGCGGACAAGCAGCAGGTCGGGCAGGTCGCCGCCGAGATCCGCAAGATCCGCCCGCCTGAGCCGTACAAGGGCAAGGGCATCCGCTACGACGGCGAATACGTGCGCCGGAAGGTCGGGAAGCGGGCGTAATGGCAACTCTGACCGTCTCCCAAGCGCGCGCGCGCCGACACCGCCGCGTCCGCGGCAAGCTGGCCGGCACCGCCGAGCGCCCCCGTCTCGTCGTGTTCCGCTCGAACCGCGGCATCTCGGCGCAGCTTGTGGACGACCTCGAAGGGCGCACCCTCGCCGCGGCGAGCTGGCTGCAGCTGAAGAAGTCGTTCAAGGGCAACAAGACCGAGCAGGCGAGCGAGGTCGGCAAGCTGCTGGCGGCGAACGCCAAGAAGGGCGGGATCGAAAGCGTCGTCTTCGACCGCGCCGGCTACCTCTACCACGGACGAGTGAAGGCGCTCGCGGAGGGCGCTCGCGAAGGAGGCCTGACGTTTTGAGCGCACCGGAGTACAGCGAGACGCGCGAGCTAAAGGAGCGCGTCGTCGAGATCAACCGCGTCGCCAAGGTCGTGAAGGGAGGACGGCGGTTCTCGTTCACGGCGCTCGTCGTCATCGGCGACGAAGTCGATCGCGTCGGCGTCGGCTACGGCAAGGCGCGCGAGGTGCCGCTCGCGATCTCGAAGGCCGTCGACGACGCGAAGAAGAACCTGTTCACGGTGCCGAAGCACGGCACGACGATCACGCACGAGATCCTCGGACGCTCCGACGCGGCGCGCGTGCTCCTGCGCCCGGCGAGCGAAGGAACCGGCGTGATCGCCGGCGGCGGCGTGCGCGCGATCCTCGAGCTCGCCGGGATCCGCGACATCCTCGCGAAGAGCCTCGGCACGACGAACCCCATCAACATGGCAAAGGCGACCGTCAACGGCCTGAGGAACCTGCGGCGTCCCGAGGACGTCGCACGCAGGCGCGGCAAGACGATCGCGGAGGTGCTGCCGCTCAGCGCCAAGCGCCGCGCGGATGAGGAGAGCGCTGACGGGGCCGCGGGAGAGCGCGCGGCGGACGAGGGCGTTGCCGAGCCGGAACCGGGTTCGGACACTCAGGAGGAGACGACGTAAATGGCGGTTCGCGTCACCCAGATCCGGAGTGGGATCGGCCAGAACGAGCGCAATCGCGGCACGCTCCGCGCGCTCGGCCTCGGCCGGATCGGCAAGAGCGCGGAGCACAAGGAGAGCCCGCAGCTCACGGGTATGCTCAGGAAGGTCCGGCACCTCGTCCGGATCGAGGAGACCTAGGAACGCCATGCCCGACGACCTGAACCTCTCGAACCTGAGGCCGTCCGAGCCGCGCCGCGCCCGCAAGCGCGTGGGGCGCGGTCTCGGCTCGGGCAAGGGCCGCTATTCCGGCCGTGGCATCAAGGGCCAGAAGTCGCGCTCCGGCTCGCACAAGATGCGCGCCGGGTTCGAGGGCGGACAGATGCCGATCTACATGCGGCTCGGCAAGCTCCGCGGACCGTACTCGGCGGACGCGATGCCGATCGGCCCCCACCGGACGCAGACGCTCCCCGTCAACGTCCGCGACCTCGAGCGGTTCGACGACGGGACCGATGTCACGATCGAGCTGCTTGCAGAGCACGGGCTGATCAGGAACGTGCGCACCGACGTCAAGATTCTCGGACAGGGCGACCTGACGAAGAAGCTCACCGTCACGGCGCATCGCTTCTCCGCGAGCGCACGGGAAAAGATCGAGAGCGCCGGCGGCACGGTTGTCGCGCTGCGAGAGGACAAGCCGCGCAAGCGCTCGGCGCCGAAGAAGCCGAGCGAGCCGCAGCCGGAGGCCGAGGCGGAGGCGCCGGCGGCCGAAGAAGAGGAGTAGCGAGTGTTCTCCTGGCTCGCCAACGCCTGGCGCGTCCCCGAGCTACGGCGGCGCGTCCTGTTCACTGCGTTGATCCTCGCGCTCTACCGCCTGGGGTCCTGGATGCCGGCGCCCGGCGTCGATTCGGACCAGATCAAGGGCTACATCAACAATCAGGCCGGGTCGATCTTCACCCTGCTCAGCGTGTTCTCGGGCGGCGCGCTGTCGCGCTTCGCGATCTTCGCGCTCGGGATCATGCCCTACGTCACCGCGTCGATCATCCTGCAGCTCTTGACGGTCGTCGTCCCGAAGCTGGAGCAGCTGCAGAAGGAAGGCGAGGCCGGAACGGCCAAGATCAACCAGTACACCCGCTACCTGACCGTCGTGCTTGCGGCAGGCCAGTCGGCCGGCTACGCGTACCTGTTCCAGCGCCAGAACGTCCTGAGCACCAACCCCGGCCGCTTCGTCCTGATCGTGATCACGCTGACGGCTGGGACGACACTGCTGATGTGGATGGGCGAGCTGATCACGAAGCGCGGCGTCGGCAACGGGATCTCGCTGCTGATCTTCGCGTCGATCCTGACGAGCGCCCCTTCCGGCGTGGTCGCGTGGTGGACCGGCGGCCCGACCGAGAAGCTGTTCTTCCCGATCATCGGCCTCGGCGTCATCGTCGCGGTCGTGTTCGTGCAGGAGGGCCAGCGCCGGATCCCGATCCAGTACGCCAAGCGCGTCGTCGGCCGCCGCCAGGTCGCGGGCGGCTCGACGTACATGCCGTTGCGCGTCAACATGGCCGGGGTCATTCCCGTCATCTTCGCGGCCGCCGTGATGGCGTTCTTCCCGACGCTCGGTCAGTTCGTGCCGTCGACGCAGGATTTCGTCAACAAGTGGTTCGGACCATCGAACCTGTCTTACCTCTTAATCGAAGCTGCGTTGATCATCATCTTCACCTACTTCTACACGGCGGTCCAGTTCAACCCGGTCGACCAGGCGGACAACCTGCGCAAGCACGGCGGCTACATCCCCGGGATCAGACCTGGGCCGCCCACCGCGCAGTACCTCGACCGCGTGATGACGCGGCTGACGCTCCCGGGCTCGCTCTTTCTCGCGACAGTCGCCGTCGCGCCGTCGATCTTCATCAAGTACGGCGGCTTCTCACAGGCGACGTCGCGCGCTCTCGGCGGCACGTCGGTGCTGATCGTGGTCGGCGTCGCGCTCGACACCATGCGCCAGATGGAGTCGCAGATGATGATGCGCCGCTACGAAGGCTTCCTTCGGTAGTCGACTGACCATGGGCACGCGTTCCTCGCGTTCCTGGAGCGCCGCTGGCAAACGAGGCAAGCGGGCGGCGCGTAGGACAGCGCAGCTAGCACGGACAAGCGCTGCGCGCGCGGCATCCTGCCGCCAAGCCTTTAAGGCCTCCGGAAAGTGCGCGGCACTTTCCGGAGTAGAGCGGCGTCAGGCCGTCGCGGAGCCTGGCTCTGCCGGGCGGGAGCGACGGCCGGCCAGGGGCGCGAGGTGAACGTGTTGATCCTCGGCCCGCAAGGCTCGGGAAAAGGCACTCAGGCGCAGCGAATCGCCACCAGCTATGGGCTTGCGCACGTCGCAACGGGTGACATGCTGCGCCGGGCGATCGCGGCCGGAACGGAACTCGGCCGGCGGGTGAAACCAATCTACGACGCCGGGGAGCTAGTCCCCGACGACCTGATGATCGACCTGATTCGCGACCGGCTGGGCGAGGAGGACGTCGAGGACGGCTTCATCCTCGACGGCTTCCCGCGAACGATGCCGCAGGCCGAGGCGCTCGACCGGATGCTGCGCGAGATCGACCGCTCGCTGACGATCGTCTTCCTGCTCGAGGTGCCCGAGGACGAGTGCGTCGCCCGGCTGATGCGCCGCGCCGCCGCCGAGAACCGTACCGACGACACGCCGGATGCGATTCGAACCCGGCTCGAGCTCTACCGTCGCGAGACCGAGCCGCTGATCGAGTACTACCGAGCACAGGCCTTGCTCGTCGGGATCCACGGTGACCGGCCGCCCGATGAGGTGTTCGCCGAGATCCAGGACGCGCTCGAGACATTGGCGGTGCGCAGGTGAGGGGTCGTAACGCCCGTCCGCGAAACGGACCGGTGGAGGGGTTTGGGGGAACCGCGAGGTTCCCCCAGTAGTGTGCGTGGGGCAAACGGGATGATCATCCGGAAATCACCCGCAGAGATCGAGCAGATGGCGGAGGCGGGGCGCGTCGTTGCCGAAGTGCTCGCGCTGGTTGCGGAGCACATGCAGCCCGGTGTCCAGACCGCCGAGCTTGACGCGGTGGCCGACGACCACATCCGCTCCCGTGGCGGGATTCCAACGTTCAAGGGCTACCGGGGCTATCCCGCCTCGATTTGCGTCTCGCCGAACTCGATGGTCGTGCACGGAATCCCGGGCGGCTACGTGCTGGCGGGCGGCGATGTCGTCTCAATCGACGTGGGGGTGACGCTCGGGGGGTTCGTGGCCGACTCGGCCTGGACGTTCCCGGTCGGCGAGATCAGTCGGGAGGCGGAGCGCCTCTTGCAGGCGTGCGAGGATGCGCTCGAGGCCGGAATCGACCAGGCGCGTGCGGGCAACCGCGTCGGCGACGTCTCCGCCGCGGTTCAGCGCTCGGCCGAAGACGCCGGATTCGCCGTCATCAAGAGCCTCGTCGGCCACGGCGTCGGTCGGTCGATGCACGAGGAGCCGCAGGTTCCGAACTTCGGTCAACCTGGTCGCGGGCCGCGGCTCGCGACGGGGACGACGATCGCGATCGAGCCGATGATCTCGGCGGGATCCGACGCCGTCTTCGTCCACGAGGACGGATGGTCGATCTCGACCGAAGATGCTTCGCTTGCAGCGCATTTCGAGCATACTGTTGCCGTCACGGACGACGGCCCGCGCGTGCTTACGCCGCCGGCGGGTGTCGGAGCGCCTTTGCTACCATGATTCGACGCACGGCCGCCTGGCCGTGCTGCGCTCTGTTCTGTTGTTCAGCCCGCGCTCGCCGAGCGCGGTTCGTGTGAAGGAGGCAGGTAGTAGCCAAAGAGGAGAAGATCGAGGTCGAAGGCGAGATCGTCGAGGCACTCCCCAGCACCATGTTCCGGGTGCAAACCGATGAAGGGATGGACGTGCTGGCAACGATTTCCGGGAAGATGAGGAAAAACTACATTCGCATCCTTCCCGGCGGCCGCGTCAAGGTCGAACTTTCAGCCTACGACTTGTCCCGAGGCGGAGTCACCTACCGATACCGATGAAAGTCCGAGCATCTGTCAAACCAATGTGTGAGCGCTGCCGTGTGATCAAGCGGCACGGAAAGACCATGGTCATCTGCACCAATCCGCGACACAAGCAGCGGCAAGGTTAGGGAGGGAAGCATGGCTCGAATTGCAGGCGTCAATCTGCCTCGTGAGAAGCGACTCGAGATCGCGCTGACGTACATCTACGGGATCGGCGAGTCCACCGCGCAGAACATCATCTCGGAGCTCGGCCTCTCGATGGACGAGAAGGTGCGCGACCTGACGGACGAAGAGATCACGAACCTCCGCAACTACATCGATGGGAATTTGCAGGTCGAGGGCGATCTCCGGCGCGAGCGCTCGCAGGCGATCAAGCGCCTCGGCGAGATCGGCGCCTACCGCGGAATCCGCCATCGCCGGAACCTCCCTGTGAACGGGCAGCGCACGAAGACGAATGCGCGCTCGCGCAAGGGTGCGAAGAAGACCGTCGGGCGCGGGAAGAAGAAGGGTTAAGGGCGCGTGGCACCACCTCGAAGGCAGGCAGCACGCGGACGCACGAGGCGTCGGGCGCGCAAGAACATCGCCATCGGCCAGGCGCACATCAAGACGTCGTTCAACAACACGATCGTCACGCTGACGGACGGCGAGGGCAACGTGATCGTCTGGGAGTCGGCCGGCTCGGCCGGGTTCAAGGGCTCGCGGAAGTCGACGCCGTTCGCGGCGCAGGTGACGGCCGACTCGTGCGCGCGCAAGGGCATGGAGCACGGCCTGCAGAAGGTCGAGGTGTTCGTAAAGGGTCCCGGCTCCGGCCGAGAAACCGCGATTCGCTCGCTTCAGGCGGCGGGGCTCGAGATCCTCGGCGTCAGAGACGTCACGCCGCAGGCCCACAACGGCGTGCGGCCCAGGAAGCGGAGGCGGGTCTAGTTGGCGCGCGATCTCGGACCCAAGTGCCGCGTCTGCCGCCGCGAGGGCATGAAGCTCTTCCTCAAGGGCGAGCGCTGCCTGACGGAGAAGTGCGCGATCGAGCGTCGCAGCTATCCGCCGGGCGAGCACGGCCGCGGCCGCATCAAGCAGTCCGAATACCTGCTGCAGCTGCGCGAGAAGCAGAAGGCGCGGCGGTACTACGGGCTGCTCGAGAAGCAATTCCGCACCTACTACAGCAAGGCTGCGAAGGGGTCCGGGATTACCGGCGAGGAGCTGCTACGGATGCTGGAGACGCGACTCGACAACGTCGTCTACCGGCTCGGCTTTGCCGCCTCGCGCGCCCAGGCGCGCCAGCTCGTCCGCCACGGCCATTTCCACGTCAACGGCCGGCGCGTGAACATCCCGAGCTACCAGGTCAAGCCGCAGGACGTGATCACGATGGCGCCCGGCAGCTCGGCGGAGCAGGTGATTCGCGACGCGACCGATCTCACCGCTTCGGTCGCGCCGTGGCTACAGGCCGACCATGACGGCCTCACGGGACAGATCTTGAAACGGCCTGAGCGCGAAGAGATCGACACTCCGGTGCAGGAGTCGTTGATCGTCGAGCTCTACTCGAAGTAGTCGCCGGGGCCTCTCGGCCCCCCCAACCCGGAAAGGAACGCATGGCAACACGCACGATCAGCCCCACTGAACTGCAGACGCGGATCGTCCACGAGGAAGTCGACGATCTCCGCGGTGTCTTCGTCATCGAGCCGCTCGACCGCGGCTTCGGCTACACGTTCGGGAACTCACTGCGCCGTGTGCTGCTCTCGTCGCTCGAGGGCGCCGCAGTCACGTCGGTCAAGATCGAGGGCGTCGCCCACGAGTTCACGACGCTGCCCGGCGTCCAGGAGGACGTCACCGACATCATCCTGAATTTGAAGAACCTGATCTGCCGGCTGCACGGCGAGGCGCCGGAGGTCGAGGTCTACCTCTCGAAAAAGGGCTCCGGCGCCGTCACCGCCGCCGACATCGAGGCTCCCGCCGACCTCGAGATCCTGAACCCCGACCTCGAGATCGCGCACCTGTCCGACCGCGGCAACTTCGAGATCGTGCTGACGATCGGCCGCGGCCGCGGGTATGTCCCTGCGGAGCTCAACCGTGCCGAGATCCACACGATCGGCGTCATTCCCGTCGACTCGATCTTCTCGCCCGTGCGGCGCGTCGCCTATGACGTCGAGGCCGCGCGCGTCGGCCAGCGGACGGACTACGACAAGCTTCGACTCGACATCACGACCGACGGTTCGCTCAACCCCCGCGACGCGATCGCGGAGGCAGCGGAGATCCTGATCAGGCAGCTGGCGATCTTCACGGACATCGAGAAGATCGAGGGCTTCGGCGAGGCCGCGGCCGAGATCGCGGACTCGCCGGTCACGCACGCGATGGAGAACTTCCCGATCGAGGAGCTCGAGCTGGGCGTGCGCTCGTACAACTGCCTGAAGCGCGTGGGCATCGAGACGATCGGCGAGCTCGTCTCGAAGAGCGAAAACGAGCTCGCCGCGATCCCGAACTTCGGCCGCAAGTCGATCGAGGAGGTCAAGGAGACGCTCGCCACGCACGGCCTGAACCTGCGCGGGGACGAGTAACGGTGACGGGTAGATGAGGCACCAGCGTGCAGGGAGGAAGCTCGGCCGGGATTCGGCGCACCGGAAGGCGCTGTATTCCAATCTCGCCGGTGCGCTGATCGAGCACGGGCGGGTGCGTACGACCGTCGCGAAGGCGAAGGCCGTGCGCCCGATCGCGGAGGAGATGATCACGCTCGGCCGCCGAGGCGACCTGCACGCGCGCCGCCGGGCGCTCAAGTTCCTGCGCTCGCAGGATGTCGTGCACAAGCTGTTCTCCGACGTCGGGCCGCGGTTCAAGGACCGGCCGGGCGGCTATTCGAGGATCGTCAAGCTCGGCCCGCGGCAGGGCGACTCGGCCGAGATGGCATACCTAGAGCTCGTCGACTTCACGCCGTCGTAACGGAGGACAGCAAGCCCGCCTCCGCGGTTACTCCATCTGGGCTTAGTCCACTGGTGGTAGTCCGATCTCGCCGACGCTGAAGCCGAGTGGCACTTTGCGTTCCTCGGCGTAGATGCGGATCCGCCGGACGTCGGACTCGCGCACGAGGACGATGTCCGGCTCCTCCACCGACAAGTCGCACACGAGGAAGTCGCGACGCACCTCCAGCGCCCGCGGCTCGAGCGTCCGCCCGTCGCCGAGCTCGAGCTGCACGACGGCGTGATGCCCCTCGGGCGCTGCCGCGGCGACGCGCGCGAACAGCGCATCGACCTCCCGCCAGAGCTGCTCGCCGGTAGCCACGCGGGCCGGATCGTATCCCGCTCGGGCAAGGTTCCCACATGCTCACGCTCGCCGCGATCCTGCTCGCGATCTTCGTGCTCCCTTCGCCGTGGGGGCTCGTCGCGGTGCTGGCCGGGCTGACGATCGACGTCGCGGAGACGTGGTTGTGGGTCCGCTTCTCGCGGCGCCGGCGTGCGGTGACGGGCGCGGAAGCGCTCGTCGGCAAGCTGGCGACGGTCGTCGACCCCTGCTGGCCGCGCGGGCGCGTGCGGGTCGACGGCGAGCTGTGGGCCGCGGACTGCGAGGCTGGGGCGGACGCGGGCGCCCTCGTCCGGATCAGCGCCGTCGAGAACCTGCTTCTCCGCGTCGAGCCCGCATGAGACTCAAGCTGACGCTCGAGTACGACGGGAGCGGCTTCCACGGCTGGGCCGCACAGCCTGGGCTGAGAACGGTCGAGGGGGAGCTGCGGACGGCGCTCGGACAGCTGTTCACATCCGTCGACGGGCTGGCGGTGGCTGGACGAACGGACACGGGTGTCCATGCGCTCGGCCAGGTCGCGAGCGTGGAAGTCGATGGCGGACCGCCGCCCGAGCGCGCACCCGCGGCGTTCAACGCCGTCCTCCCCGACGACGTCGCAGTGCTCGCCGCGGAGGAAGCACAGCCGCGCTTCCACGCGAGACACGACGCGCGCTCGCGCAGCTATCGGTACCGGATCTGGCGGCGCCGGACGCCTTCGCCGTTCGAGCTCCGGCGAAGCTACTGGTTCCCGCGGCCGCTGGACGAGCACGCGTTGCTCGTCAGCGCAGAGCTGCTCCTCGGCGAGCACGACTTCCGCGCCTTCACGCCGGCGGAGACGCAGCACGAGAGCTTCGTCCGCGTCGTCCAAGCAGCGACGTGGGTCCGCCGCGGCGACGTGCTCGAGCTCGAGATCACGGCGGAGAGCTTCCTCCGCCACATGGTCAGAACCCTGATCGGAACGATGCTCGATCGCGGTCCAGAGGAGCTCGAGCGGCTGCTCGACGGTCGGCCGCGCGCCGAAGCGGGTTCGACGGCGCCGCCGTGGGGCCTCTATCTCGAGCGCGTCAGGTACGACTAGCATCGCCCCCGTGACCGCCCCGGCGAAGACGCTCGAGGAGCGCGCTACCGAGCTGCGCGACCTGATCGACTACCACCTGTACCGGTACCACGTCCTCGACGATCCTGAGATCTCCGATGCCGAGTACGACCGGCTGTACGACGAGCTCGTAGGAATCGAGGAGGAGCGCCCGGAGCTGCGCGACGCGAGCTCGCCGACGGCACGTGTCGGCGCGCCCGTCTCGGACCGCTTCCAGAAGGTCGAGCACTTGCAACCGATGGGATCGCTGGAGAAGGTCACGACCGACGAAGCGCTCCTCAAGTGGGCTGATGACGTCCGGAAGCGTCTCGACTCCGACGAGCCGGTCCACTTCGTGACCGAGCCCAAGATCGACGGGCTCGCGATCAACCTGACGTACGAAGGGGGCGTGCTCACCCGCGGCACGACGCGCGGCGACGGGATCCAAGGCGAGGACGTCACCGTGAACCTGCGCACGCTCGCGACCATCCCGCTGCGCATGCTCGGTGATTCGCCAGAGCTGCTCGAAGTGCGCGGCGAGGTTTACATGCCGCTCTCCGGGTTTCGCGAGCTGAACGAGCGGCTCGTGGGGACGAACCAGAAGGTCGCGCCGAACCCCCGGAATGCGGCCGCGGGCTCGCTCCGGCAGAAGGACTCGTCGATCACGGCGTCACGCCCGCTCGCGGTGTGGGTGTACGGCGGCGGTGCGCGCCGAGGGATCGACTTCGCGTCGCAGTTCGAGACGCTCCAGTGGCTGCGCGAGCACGGTTTCCGCACGAACCCGTTCGCCGAGCGGCACGACTCGATCGAATCGGTCGCGAAGACGTGTCACGAGTGGGAGACGCGCCGGATCGAGCTCGACTACGAGATCGACGGGATCGTGATCAAGGTCGATTCGCTCGAGCAGCAGCGGCGGCTCGGCGAGCTGCACGGCCGGCCGCGCTGGGCACGCGCGTTCAAGTGGGCACCGATGACGGCGGAGACGAAGCTCAAGCGGATCAACATCCGCGTCGGACGCACGGGGGCCTTGAACCCGTGGGCGGAGCTGGAGCCGGTCGAGGTCGGCGGCGTGACCGTCTCGACGGCGACCCTCCACAACGAAGAAGACATCAACCGCAAGGACATCCGCGAAGGCGACAAGGTGATCGTTCAGCGCGCGGGTGACGTGATCCCGCAGGTCGTCGGCCCCGTGCTGCCGCACGCCAAGGGATCACCGCCGTTCCGGATGCCCGAGCGCTGCCCGCTCTGCGCCGCCGAGATCGTCAAGCCGGAGGGCGAGGTCATGCACCGCTGCCCGAACCGCGCCTGCCCGTCCCGCGGCCTCGAGACGCTGATCCACTGGGTCCAGGCCGCGATGGACATCGAAGGCGTCGGCGAGCAGTTCGTCCGCCGGCTCTGGGATCAGGGCCTGCTCCGGTCGATGCCCGACCTCTATCGCCTGACCGCTGAGCAGCTGCTGGAGCTGGACGGCTACGGCGAGATTTCCGCACGGAACGCGATCGAGTCGATCGCGCGCTCGAAGGAACGACCGTTCCATCGCGTGCTGTTCGGGCTCAACATCCCGAAGGTCGGGTGGGTGATGGCGGCGAACCTCGCGCGCCACTTCGGGACGGTCGACGGCCTGGCGGCCGCCACGCAAGAGGAGCTAACCGAGGTGGAGGGAATCGGCCCCGACCGCGCGGAGCTGATCGCCGAGTGGTTCGAGGACGACGAGAACCGCGCCCTGATCCAGGAGTTGCGCGAGCTGGGTCTCCAGTTCGTGACGGGTGAGGAGTTGCAGCCGGCTGAGGGTCCACTGACGGGAAGCACCTACGTCATCACCGGCACGCTCGAGGCGTTCACGCGCGACGAGGCAGCAGCTGCGCTCGAGGAGCGCGGCGCGAAGATTGGGGGCTCCGTCTCGCGGAAGACAACGGGCGTGATCGCCGGCGAGAGTCCGGGATCGAAGCTCGGGAAGGCACAGCAGCTTGGGGTGCCGGTCCTGACCGAGCAGGACCTGCTCGCGCTACTGCGCGGCTAGGACCTTGACGAAGCGGTCCTCCGCCTCCTTCGCGTACCAGGAGGCGAGCGGGTGGCCGTTGTGGAGGATCGCGAACGCGTACCGGCCGTTGACGTAGCCCGCCAGAGCCGAGGCGGCGCTCGTCGTGCCCGTCTTCGCGAGCACGTGCCCCTTCGTCCGCGCGCCGAGCAGGCGCTTCCGGAGCGTTCCCGTCTTGCCCGCGACGGCGAGCACGGTCTGGAACGGTTTGCGCAGCCCGGGATCCTCGAACGCCACGCGCAGGATCGCGACAAGGGCGGCGGCCGAGAGCCGGTCGCGTTGCGACAGGCCGGAGCCGTCCACGATCCGAACGCCGCCCAGCGGCACTGCGTGCTCGGCCAGCACCTGCCGAACGACGCCGGCGCCGCCCGCGGAGGTGCCGTGGCTCACCGTTGCGCCGAGTTGCTTCAGGAGCAGTTCGGCGGTGAAGTTGTCGCTCCACACGTCCATGAACCTGAGGATCTTCCAGAGTGGAGGCGACTCGACGTACGCGAGCGGGATCGCCGACCGCGCCGCCCGGCCTTGCGTCGACCTGCCGCCGACGGACACGCCGGCGTCGAGCAATTGCCGCCGGAAGAGTGCCGCTGCGGCGAGCGCCGGCCGCGGGGCCAGCCGGTCTCGGTAGAGGCCGCGGTCGACGGACAGCGCCGAGAGGGGTGGCGACTCGGCTCCGTAGAACTCGGGCTTCCAGCCCCACACGCCGCGCTTCGAGTCGAAGAAGCTCTCGTCGCCGACGACGGACCCGGTCACCTTCCGGATCCCCGCGCCGCGCACGAGCCACGCCAGGCGCTTCAGGTCGTGCGAGGACAGCGTCGGGTCGCCGTGTCCCTTCAAGACAAGATTCCCGCGCCAGACGGTCCCGGCTTGTCCGCCCTCGCCGTAAACCTCCGTCCGGATCCGGAAGGCGCTGCCGAGGAGCTCGAGCGCCGCGAGCGTCACCGTCAGCTTCTCGTTCGACGCCGGCTCGAGCGCCCCGAACTGGCGGCGCTTGAACAGCACGTCGCCGGAGCTGAGGTCGATCGCGACGGCCGCGCTCACGGACCGACCGAGCCCAGGCACGGCCAGAGCGCGCGCGAGCCTGGGCGCAAGCGGCGTGGTTGCCCTCGATCCCGATGCGGTACCGGCGATCGGCGCCACGACGGCAGCGCCGACGGCGGCCAGGAGGGCGAACCACGCGCAGATACGCACGCCGCCATTCTCGTCACGCGCACGGATGGTCATGGGACTTCGGCGCATGGAAGATAGTCCACTCGGCCTATAGGAATGGGCGGTGCGTTCCTCCATAATCGCTCCAACCGGAGGAGGACGGTGCCCCAGCGAATGCCCTTGTTGCTCGATCGAATCGAGGCATTACTCGACGTGCGGCCGACCGTTGCCGAGCCTCAGGCGGTCGCCCGGATCGAGCGCACGCTGACTGACGGCTACGCGAGCGCGCTCGCGCTGGAGGGGGAGCGGCTCCGGATCGACCGCGAGATCCAAACCGTCACCGCCGGAATCAACAGCGGCAACCCGAGCCGACGCGCGGAGGAGCTCTCCCTGCTCACGCGCCGGCGCACCAAGGTCGACGGCGAGCTCGTCCACCTGCGCGAGCGGCTCGAGCTCCTGCGCCGGAAGGCGCGCGAGCTGCGCACGAGCTTCCCGCAGGCGCAGGCGACGTAGTTCCGGTTACGCGAGCCCGCTGCGGACGGCGTACACCGCCGCCTGGATGCGGTTTTCGATGCTGAGCTTGAGCAGGATGTTCGAGATGTGGTTCTTGACCGTCTTGGAGCTGATGAAGAGGTCGCGCGCGATCTCGGAATTGTCCTTGCCGTTCGCGATCAGCTTCAGCACCTCGAGCTCGCGGTCGGACAGCTCGGCGACGAGCATCTCCGCCTGAACATCGGGGCTCGCCGCCCGCAACCGCTGGAGCACCTTCGCCGCGATCGACGGTGAGATCAGCGACTCACCTTCGGCCGCGGCCTTGATGCCGCGCATCAGCTCCTGGATCGAGGAGTCCTTCAGCAGGTACCCGCACGCACCCGCCAGCACCGCGTCCATGACGTCCGTGTCCTGGTCGGAGATGGAGAGGACGACGACGCGTGTCAGCGGCGCGAACGCCGCGATCTCGCGGGTCGCCTCCACGCCCCCCTTTCCAGGCATGTTCAGGTCCATCAGGACGACGTCCGGAACCTCCTTCTTCACGAGGTCGACCGCCTCGTCGCCGCTCGCAGCCTCGCCGGCGATCGTCACGCCCTGCTCCTCGAGCAGGGTCCGGAGGCCTGTGCGGAATAGGTCGTGATCGTCGACGAGGAGGACGCGGACCCCGTCAGTACGTGTCCGCTCCGCCACTGCTGTTTCTGCCACCGTTATCTCCCAGTCTGGTGCGGTCGGAAGTGTAGCGAGGGTCTTTCGCGCTAGCCGTGCAGCGAGATCGTGACCGTCCGGACCCCCCATGCTTGTGCCTGCGCCTCGGTCGGCACCCACACGTCGATTCGCGCGCCCTTGATCGCGCCACCGGTGTCGGCCGCGACTCCCTCGCCATAGCCCGGAATCGTCATGTGCGTGCCCAGTGGGATCACGGTTGGATCGACGGCGACGACGCCGGGACCGGCCGGGATTCCGGTAGCGGTGCTGCCGCGAAGGGCATAGGCGGTCGAGACGACGGTGAGCGTGCGGCCCGTAGTCGGCGCCGGCTCGTCGGGTGGCGGCGTGCTCACCGGCGTCGTGGCGACCGGCACCGGTGCGATCGTCTCCTGTGCCGAGACCGTCCGGGCGCGCTCCTCAGCCGCCTGCGCCCGGCTCTCGAGCGACGAGATCTCGCGCTCGTTGAGGCTCCGTTGCGAGGCCAGTTGGCCGATGTAGCCGAGGCGCTCGCTGCGTGCGGCGTCGAGCGCGTCGGCGGCCGCTTGCGCTTCGCTCT